>Ga0105055_10001986_pt1 | contig 32537 bp, 38 predicted proteins | sample BON03_FD_78090 | JGI IMG/M metagenome (GOLD analysis project Ga0105055, IMG submission 78090) | Freshwater microbial communities from Lake Bonney liftoff mats and glacier meltwater in Antarctica - BON-03 | ecosystem: Environmental > Aquatic > Freshwater > Ice > Glacier meltwater | place: Lake... | reverse complement strand
CCAGTATTTGCGCGGACTGGGCGGGGGTGGAACCTCGGTTGGCAGACCAGCGGGCGTGGCCTCGTACAGGCGCAGGCCCTTCAAGCTGCTGGTGGGAGTCTCCGCTCCGGAGTAATCAACTCCAAGGTAGCGTTCAAAATGAGTCATAGATTGGACGTGAGGTTTTTGGGATGCCCGCGAAAGATTTTACAAAAACGGATTGATGACTCGCACACCGGCATATTCCTGGTCGTGATTGAGGTCTTCCGAATACAGAGTCTCGCAGCCGAGTTCCGCAGCGGCGGCTAAGATCGTGGCGTCCCAATGGGAGAGTTGGTATCGGCGTCGGAGAATCACAGCGGAAACCACGAGCTCGTGAGTGACCGGCAATACCCTCACCAACGAGGCGAGTTCGAGTGTGGCGTCGATATTGGCTTCACTAATAGCGAGGGATTTCTTTTTTAGCGCGTTAGCGATGAATTCCTGAAGGACCTGCGCGGAAAGAGCGAAGCGACCATGGATGATGATCTTTTCCGCCACCCGCCGCTTTTCTGCATCGCCTGCGGCAGAGGAGCAGGCGTAGAGCAGCACATTAGAGTCCAGAAAGACCTCATCGATCATAAATCTCCTCCCGCGTGAGAGGGACCATGGGCTCGGTATTACCGGCCTGCATGGCTTTGATCAGACGCTTCAGCGCTTGCTTTCGCTTTTTTTCCTCAGCCTCGGGAGCGGTCTGGGTAATGAGTTTCAGCGCCTGCACCACCAGTTCTTTGAAGGTGGTGCGACGTTCCGCAGCCAGTATCTTGGTTTTTTGAAAAAGCTCGTCCGGCAGGTCAATCGTCGTTTTCATAACCCATAAATATGGCAATATTGCTCATGTAGGCAAGGAAAAGTGATTCACCCTTCACCTCTCGGGGGCGATAAGCTGAAATGAGTTTTAGCGGATGGAACTGTGAAGCCATGTCGTCGAGAGGTGTCGCTTCGCCAGCATTCTTCCTCAGGTCGATCAATGCCGCCCTCGTGATGCGACCGGTCAGTAGGTGCCTGAGCAGTGTGCAAATTGTCGAACGTGGAGATCGCGCTTCTACTTCCGCATCGAGCCGCTTTGTGGCCTCTTCACGCCTGAGTGCAGCTAAAGCCGAGCTGCCAAGATGCAAGTAAATACCTGAATACTCATTCTGGTAACTCTCCATGTGTGGTGTGACCATCTGCCATACAGCTTTGAAATGACCGCATCCAAAGAGTAGCTGGCTTCGCGCAAGGGCTCGACAGTCGGGTTGTAGAACTAGGGCATCCACTTCTTGGAGTGCCACATCCAAAGGTGTCACATTGGACCGAACGCGCTCGGCTATTTCGACGAAAGCGTCGGTCATGCGTTGCTCAATGTCGGGTTCGCACGCTATGATGAGCAGAAGTTCTGAAAAGCCGGGATCATTGACTATATCTTTTGCTCCCGAGCTGGGCAGATTGCAGATGGCGCTTAAAAACAAAGCCCGTTCTTGGGCGGACGCCAGCAGCGAACGCATAATTTCGCGCAGGTGAGACCGATGCCGTTCTTGAACCGACCTCGTTCTGTGCGAAAAGCTTGGCCAGCTCCTTGCCGTAGTGGAAGCCGATGCCACCCACCACAGCGCGGGGGCGAATGGAAGAATGTAACATCGGGATGAAAGAGCGATGAACGCTCGGAAGTTGCTATGCGTTTGTAGGCGGCTTTGCAAGGTGCAAGCCGTGTTGATGCGGAGGAATGGAGGATTTCTCCGCAGGGGCGCAGGGGCGCGGAGTGGGAGATGATACTGCTAAGAGTGGGCGGCAAGCAGGACTTTTAGGCTTTCGCGAGGTCGGCTGGCGCGAGCACCCACGGGGTGACACGCCGTCCCCGTGCTCGCAGCACCGGAGCGGCCATCTATTGCATTCGCACTACGGCCTGCACTTTGTCTGGAAAGGGCAGGCGTGCCAGTCGGTGGCGGCGTTCTTCTTTGAGCCGGATGAAGTCTCCCCGCTATTCCGGGGATTACCTTTCGAAACACCGAGCTCGAGAGCTACCGCTGGAGGGCAGTTCCACCGCGGCGAGCGGCCCGGCCAGGAAATGTGAGACGAGGGGAATCCGGCAAAAGAGAGCATTCATCTCCGGAGCTTGCCCCCGCTGCTTATTGTCATTTTCCCCTTGTCCGCCTCAGCCGCGTTGGATCGCGCAGCCTCCTTGTCGAGGCTCATCTCGGCGATGGTCTTGGTTTTGATGCGGGCGGCTCCCTCCGTTTTCAGGAGCTTCACGCGGGTCCCATTTTTGACGTGGTCGGCCAGCCGTTTCCGGGCTGCGGGGATTTCTTTCCGGAATTGGGGCAGCCATTTAGCCTGGGCCACCAGGAGTTCATCGGTCATCTGCCAAATTTCCTCAGGGTTGCATACCGCGCCAGTGAGGGGATCATGGAGCATGGCTTGCTTGAGCAGGCGCACGTCACCCCGCACCGCGGCCTCGACTCCCATGTGTTGGACCTGAATCGAGGACTGACAGGTGGCTGCGCAGGCCAGCGGCAGGTCGCCCACTATCGGAGAGTTGATGCCATTCGAGTCGGCGTAGCCGGGAATTTCCACAATGCAGCCATCCGGCAGGTTCGAGATATGACCCCGGTTGACCACGTTAAAATGCCCGCGATAGGTGCGTCCGGTTTGCAGGCCTTCAAGAATGTAGGAGAGATGCTCCTGGCTGCGCGGAGTTTGGCTTAGCACCGGGGGCTTTTCTTTCATCCAGTTTGGAAAATCGGTTTCGAACCAATTTCTGCCTTCGGTGCAAACCCTCAGGTACCCCCCGGTCTCCCCATTGATCCATGAAGAGAGATCAATCCATTGGGCGATTTCCTCCCTGCGTTTCCGGTACCAGGGCAGATACTCGCTAAGGTGGCCGTTCGATTCGGTGCTGTAATAGCCAAAGCGCTTGAGGACATCGATGCGCACTTTTTCTGTCACGGAAAACCGGGGGTGGCTGCTGAACAACCCGGCCAGCTTTTCCACCATTTCCCGGCCCTGCCAATTCACCCGAAGGAACCAGGTTTGGTGGTTGATTCCAGCGGCGATCACATCCACATCCGAGGATGTGATTTTCGCCTTGGGAGCGATCAGTTTTTCCGATTTTGCCCAGAGATCGATGCATTCGGCAATTTGGTTATGTGCCCCTTGGACACCGTGACAAAGCCCCACCGTCGGCACGCCCCCATAGGCATTGCACGCCCAGGTGTTCATGGCCATGGGGTTGGCGTAATTAAACAGAATCGCGCCTGGTTTGGCGACCTCCAGGATATCCTTGCAGATTTCCAGAAGGGCGGGAATGGTGCGCTGTGCGTACATCAAGCCTCCCGCGCAAATCGTATCTCCCACGCATTGGTCGACCCCATATTTTAGCGGAATATCGATGTCGGTCTGGAAGGCTTCCAAACCTCCCTGACGAATGCAGCAAATGACGTAATCCGCACCTCGTAACATCAAGCGACGGTTCGTTGAGGATTCGACCCGGGCGGGCAGCCGGTTAAACTTCAGATCCCGGCTGCATAACGAAGTGACCATCTTCAGGTTTTTTTCCGAAATGTCTGTAAAGGCAAAAACCGTATTGTTCATTTCGGGGACAGAAACAATGTCCTGCATGAGCTTACGGGTGAAACCAATCGATCCAGCGCCGATCACCGCAATGCGCAGCGGGAGCTTTTGGAGGGAAGGTTTCCGAGCGGGGCGGTTTTTTCTTTGGGGAGTGGATGGCTTGATCATCGGGTTATTCTTTGGGCTTGCCTCGAAAAACACCACTCCCTTGTCTTGTGTTTGCGTGCAAAGACGAGTTAAATTGTGAAGGCTTTGGGAAATGCAAAAATTACAACTTAAACCTCTCTATGAAGCCAGAATCGCTGATCACTGTTCCGGTGGGGGGGCCGGAAGCATCAGCGTAGGACTGGAAACTCGAACTCAGGCCGGAATTTATGATTGGGATGGCTTGAAGCGGGGAGGGGATGAGGAACGTCCCATTTTGCTACTACAAATGACCCTTGGAGGCTGGGGGCATTTTCGTGCACGAGGCCGATGGAGTCGCATGGGAGCGGGATCCCTGTTTTCTGCCGTGATACCTTCCACCCACCGATACCGGCTGCCCTCGGCCTCTCCGGAATGGACGTTTTATTGGCTCCTGTTGGATCATCCTGATTTTGTGAAGCGCCTGCTGAAAAACCTCCGGCCGTTAAACCGGGTCTGGCCGGAACCGATTTCCTCCGCCTTGAGCGGGAGGGTTGAGGAGCTGTTTGTTGGTGTTTGCAGTGGGAGGTTTGAGGATCCCTGGGAACGCGAGGAAGCGATCTTTCGTTTGGTTCTCTCCTTGGAAAAGCTCGCCAGCGGGTCCGACCCCGCGACCCCCTGGGCTCTCCAACTCAAGCGAATTCTGGCCAAGCACCTCGCAAATCCCCTCAAAATCGAACAAATCGCCAAGACGTTCCATCTCAGCCGGAGTGCCTTTTCGCATGCGTTTCGACGACGCACGGGAACGACCCCGGCCGCATTCCTACATCAGTTGCGCCTATCGGAAGCTGGAAAACTGCTGAAAGTCCGGGACGCATCCATCAAAGAGGTGGCGGCCGCGACCGGGTTCCGTGATCCAGCCCAATTTGCCAAGGCTTTTCGCAGGCAATTTGGAATTTCTCCCTCCGCCTATCGGTCCTGGTTCCGGTTTTAATCTCGGTTGCTGAGGTCAGTCCGTGCATGTGTGGGTCTGCGGAGTTGATGGGGCAGAGACTAAAATCCGCTAGTGTCTCTCGGGGGAATCGTGGAGAGTGCTGCATGATTTCATTGGTCGATGGGGCGGGTGTGCGCCCGCAGGAAGAGTTTGCCCGCGAGGTCGGTGATATTTTTTCCAAGGCAGGGCTTTTATCCAAGCGCACAGGGTTTGAATGGCGTCCGGAACAGCAACGCATGGCGGTGGAAGTTGCCACCACCATTGCATCAGGCGGGCATGTTGTCATTGAAGCCGGGACGGGCGTCGGGAAATCTTTTGCGTATCTGATCCCGGCGATTTTGTGGGCGGTGCGAAACAAACGGAAGGCCGTGATCTCGACGCACACGATCAATCTGCAAGAGCAGTTGATGCATAAGGACATCCCAGGGGTGCGGGAAATCCTCTCAGTGGACTTCGAAGCGGCGCTGATGAAGGGGCGGCAAAATTACTGCTGCGGCACGCGCCTGGACCGTGCATTGCGGCAAAAGGGAAACCTGTTTGACACGACCCGGCAGGCCGCGCTGGAGCGGATCTACAACTGGAGCCATGAGACGAAGGACGGAACGCTCACAGACCTGCCCGAACAGCCGGACCACGAGGTGTGGGCCGAGGTGTGTAGTGAGCGGAATATCTGCACGCCCAAACGATGCGGGTCGAATGCGCGGTGTTTCTATCAGCGCATGCGCCGGCAGTTGCAGACGGCTGATGTCATTGTCGTGAACCACACGTTGTTTTTCACTTTGCTCGACACGGATCCAGATGAGGATGTCCGCGAGGGGGGCGGGTATTTGTTTGCGAATGATTTTGTGGTATTTGATGAGGCGCACACGCTGGAATCGGTGGCCTCGCGGCACATCGGGTTTTCCGTTTCGCAATACGGACTCCGGTCGGCGTTGCAGCGGCTTTACAATCCGAAAGTAAAGCGTGGTCTTCTGCAGGTGCTGAACGAGGGGGATGCGATGCAGTCGGTGATCCGGTTGCTGCCGGAAGCCGAGGAGTTTTTTGACGGGGTCGGGCGGGTCTGTCGTTTCGGAAAGGGTCGGGAGTTTCGCGTGCGGGAACCCGGGTTGGTCGATGCGCAGGCGCTATGTGATGGACTGGGCCAACTGGTCGAGCGCGTGGCTGTCGTATCCCGGAAGTGCGAGGATGAGATAATGAAGGCAGAGCTTGGCGACATGGCCAGTCGTCTGCGCGAGACGCGGCGGGCGGTAATGGAATTCCTGGACCAGGGTGCCGGCGGGCATGTGTATTGGGTCGAGCAGACCGGACGGCGTGAATCGCTGCATAACCTCCATGCCGCGCCCATCGATCTTGCGGATTGCCTGCGCAGGTTGTTGTTTCGGCCGGGCGGATGCACCGTGTCGACGAGCGCGACGCTGTCGGTGGGGCATCCGGATCTGCGGTATTTCCGCGATCGGGTCGGAGCGGATGCGGTGCGTGCAGTCCAAATCGGCAGTCCTTTCGACTACGAAAAACAGATGCAGCTCCATGTCGTGCGCAAGATGCCCGATCCGCGCGAACCGACCTACGAAGCAGAACTCCAAAAATGGATCGCCTATTTTACGGATCGCAGCCGGGGGCGTGCGTTTGTTTTGTTTACGAGTTATGTGCTGATGAACCGTATCGCTCTCGCGATGCGGGAGCAGTTTGAGGATAAGGGTTGGCCGTTGTTTGTTCAGGGCGAAGGGCTGTCGCGGGATCGGATGATCCGGGAGTTCAAAGCCAGCGGACAGGCGGTCCTTTTTGGCACGGATAGTTTTTGGGGTGGTGTCGATGTGCCAGGAGATGCGCTCAGCAACGTCATCATCACGCGCCTTCCATTTGCCACGCCGGACCATCCGCTGATCGAAGCGAAACTGGAAGCCATCGAGGCGTCGGGTGGGCAGCCATTCACGGAGTATTCGCTGCCCGAGGCGGTGCTGAAATTTCGTCAGGGCGTGGGGCGCTTGATTCGCTCAGGCACGGACCGCGGGGTGGTTGTGATTTTGGATAGCCGGGTGGTAAGCAAAAGCTACGGGAAGGCGTTTCTGCGTGCCGTGCCGCCGTGTCCGGTGGAATATCATTGATCCGGCACGACGCGAAGATGGTCAAAAAGAAATCCAAACCCAAAAGGAACTTGCGCACGACGGTGGTGCGCGGAGTGCTGATCATCCTCATTTTGCTGGTCGTAATCCCAATATTTCAAGTTGGCCTGTCGCGTTGGGTTAATCCTCCTGCAACCCCGGAGATGATTCGATTTCAGTGGTTTTCAGCTAACGCCGAAGCACGGGAGCGAGGGTTGCGCTACCACTGGATCCCGCTGGATGAAATCCCGCGCGAGCAAATCCACCTCATCTGGGCCAGCGAAGATCAGCGGTTTTTTGATCATGCCGGAGTGGATCTGGATGAGATTCGGGAGGCATTGATGGAATCAAAAATCACAGGTGAAAAACCTCGTGGTGCCTCGACGATTACGATGCAGGCCGCCCGATGCATGTACCTCTGGCAGGGCCGATCGTGGATACGGAAAGGACTCGAAACTTATTACACGCTGCTCATGGAGTTGCTGCTGCCGAAGCGCCGGATCCTCGAGCTATATTTGAACGTCATCGAGTTCGGGGAGGGGGTCTTCGGGGTGCGCGCCGCTGCGGAAACGTTTTACGGGAGGCAACCGTCGCAACTCTCAAAAAATCAAATGGCAATGATTGCTGCCGTAATGCCCGATCCCAAAGGTTGGAACCCTGTGGACCCAACCCCGCGGCTCATTAAGCGCCAAAAACGCGTTCTCCGGCTGACTGCGCGCTCGATTTTTCCTTGGGATGAGATCAAGCAATCGGAATAGTGACGTCGTCCGCAATCAAACGCTCATACCTAGATCTTGCAGGCGGTCAATCCCAGCAAGCGGGAGACATGGTGCCGGTTCCGGGCGAAAATGCGGTAGCCAAGAGCCGAAAAGGGACGCGCGGGAGGCAGGTCAATCAGTCGGCCCAGCCAGCGCCAGGATTTCGACTGGCATAGGCACTGCGCGATGGCCCGGGCGTCTTTGAACACCACGGATTGCCCTACGAGCAACGCCTGTACCCCGCTGTCCGCATGGGTTCGATCAATCTGAGGATATTCCTCAAGGCGCGTGGAATCGTGATAAGCAATCGCGCGAATCCGTCCTTCCCCTTGATTAATCAACCATCGGACCGACCTCGAGCAAACACCGCAATCCGAATCGTACACTAAAATCAAATCCGGAGACTGATGAGGATTTTGCATTTTAGAAGATGGGTGTGGGACGTCGTGGATGCGAAGCAGTGGTACGATACGCGACCGGATTAGATTGCCGTTACGATACATGTGATTTACTAAGAATTCAATGACCGCGTGGATTCTTGTCCCGCAACCTCTTGCCGATGCTACCGAATGCCACACCAGTTGAAGGGATGACCTGTGTCGGTCGGTGATGTTATCCGCGGCTTTTGCCGACGCTTGAAGATCGGGGGATTCCTCGGCGTTATTGTGGTGGCTATCGCGCTGCAATTCATCGGTGAGCAATTTCCATTCTCGAATTTCCCCATGTATGCCGGGCTTTCAAGCCGATCGGAGTTCATTTATTTCACTGATTTCACGGGGAAGAAAGTGGGCACTTGGTGGTGGTTTGACGAGGGCGGTGCGGCGATGATGAAAGTCCTGCGATCCGTCTGGAAAAAAGAAAACTCCAACGAGAACAGACCGTATAGGGAAGACAAAGTGGCCCAGAAAACGGCGGCAAATTATGTTTATGACACGTATCTGGCAATCCAGCCGAAAGAAAAGCGGCGCCGGATCGAGGCCGCCGGGCCGCGCTTGATCTATGTGGAGGTCACGGTGAAAGACGGGGAACTTGTCTTGAAGGAAACAGTCTTGGTGGAGCGGGAGCCGGTGCGACCATGATCAAAAGCGCATTCCTTTGGCTCTGGTGTCGTCTGACGTCCCTCTCAGATGAGCGAATTACATTTGCTCGATGGGAGATGTTCCTGATGCGTGCCGCATTTGCAGGGCTTGTGCTGTGGTCGATGGGAAAAAATCTGCCGCCGGACTCCCAGCCCCTCCCGAACGGGCTCTGCGTTTTCCTCGACCTGACATGGCTTGCGCAACCGGAGACTTGGGCTCAAGCGCAGTGGATAACGGCTGGCTTTTTGGCATGTTTTGTTTTTGGCCTTTCTGGCGGGATCACGCTGCTTGTACCTGTATTTTTTTACGTGGCGATGGGCAGCCTCATCAATTCTCAGGGAGCCATAAAGCACCACAGCCAATTGATCGCGATGACGCTGATTGCGCTGTGGCTATCAACGATGGTGGCCTGTTTATGGAAGGCAATTCGGTCGAGGAGGTTTGCGATATTTGACGATGTCATGACGCAGCGGATCGGTATCCAATGGGCGATGATCGCGATAGCCGCAGCCTATGTCACGAGTGCCTTCAGCAAATTGCTGGCGACGGAAGGCACGTGGATTTTCCGTACTCCAAACCTTGCCGTGGAATTGGTAAAGAGTCACCTGACGGTTTTTCACGATACGATCACTACTTCACAGATAGCTGAATATCCCCCGCTTGCTGCATTTCTGGTCGATCATGTCTGGCTGGCTCCCATTCTTTTCGGTCCAGGATTATTCATCGAATTGTTCTTTTTTCTTGCTTTGGCGGGCAGGGGATGGGCCGCGGTATTCGGGATGGGCGCTATTCTCATGCACGTGATCATCACACTGGTGATGAAGCTCGTATTCCCTGAGCACGAGGCACTGATGCTTATATTTTTTGTGAATATTCCTTTTTGGACGGTTGTCTTTATCCGTGGGGCATGGCGAAAAATTTGATTTATTTTCGAAAATGCTTCGCCTAGCTTTCCCCTTGTGAACGATCTCGGCTTTGATTTTTCCGTCGCAATTGCCGCGGTCATCGCAGGCTTGGTGGGATCGCTGATCGGTCTCGGTGGCGGGATCATCATCACTCCCGTGTTGGTGTTGGGATTTGGGATCGACATCCGCTACGCCATGGGTGCGGCATTGGCGTCCGTGATCGCCACCTCATCCGGCGCGGCCGCTGCGTATTTGCGCGATGGCATTAGTAACATGCGTATCGGGTTGTTTCTCTGCCTCGCCACCACGTTGGGTGCGGTTGGTGGGGCAATGTTGGCCGGGGTTCTCAACGCCGCCGTGCTATCGCTCATCTTTGGTATTGCCCTGCTTGCCACCGCTGGGATTTCACTTCGCAAAAGCCCGGATAGTGCCGCTACCAAACTCCCCGAGACGACGTTGGCGAAACGGCTGAGGCTCGATGATGAGTATCCGACCGGGCATATTTATCACGTTCAGGGGGTGATCCCGGGATTTGGCGTGATGGTGCTCGCAGGTGTTTTATCCGGGTTGTTGGGGATTGGCTCCGGGGCATTCAAGGTGCTGGCGATGGACCAGGTCATGAAGATTCCGTTCAAGGTCACCACCACGACCAGTAATTTTATGATTGGCGTCACCGCCGCCGCGAGCGTGGGAATTTATCTCAAAAATGGATACTTCGATCCGGTGCTCGTCTATCCCGTCGCGTTGGGTGTGCTCGTGGGGGCGTTCCTGGGAGCGCGTCTGATCAACGTGGTGCCGACTGGTATTTTGAAAATCGTCTTTCTCGTTGCGATCGTCCTCATTGGAATCCAGATGGTCCTCCGCGGATTTCATGTGAACTTTTGACGCTGTCTGGAAAAATCAAAAGCTCTTTAAAATCTAATGCTGCTCTCCGAATCCCGCCTTCGCTCGCTGCTGGCAAACGTCATGATTTATGGCGTCCTGCTTGCTGCGGCTCTGATGCTTGCTGGAGGGGTGATTTACCTCGCCGACAATCCCCATGCGAAACCGGGTGATCGTACCTTTAGTGGCGAGCCCGCAGATCTTCGGCATCCGGGGGACATCATTCAGGATGCGATACGGGGCCAGACCAATAGTATCATTCAACTGGGAGTGCTCTTGCTGCTATTTAATCCACTGATCCGCGTCGGCTTCTCGGCCATTGGATTTGCTGCGGAGCGGGATGCGACTTACACCGTGATTTCGATTGGCGTGTTTGCCATTTTGATGGCGAGTTTTTTCCTATAGGGAGGGCCGCACCGGCGCGGTCATACGGTGGGTTACCGCATTGGAAACGCAGTAGAAAAGATTGCTGTCTTGACAGCAAGATCCATGCTGCAATGATTGCTAGATGAGAACCACGGTTACGATTGATCCCGACACCGAGAATCTTTTACGTGAAGAGGTGCGTCGAACCGGAAAAACCTTCAAGGAGGTTCTCAATCGATCCATTCGCCATTCGCTGTTGACAACGCCAAAAGTTTCTCAGCTCGCCAAAATTACGCCGCTCTTTTCGGTGGCTTTTCCCTCGGAGTTTTCCGAAGCAGGATTCAACCGCCTCGCGGATGAACTGGACGACGAGGTTACCCTGCGCGAACTCGGCGCATGATTCTCCCGGACATTAACCTCCTGCTTTACGCCTACAACCCGCACGTGCCACAGCACTCGTCTGCTTCACGCTGGTGGGAGACGGCGATGAATGCCGACGAACTGATCGGCCTGCCAAACGAGGTTAGCCTCGGCTTCGTCCGCATCGCCAGCAATCCACGGCTTGGGGCCGCTGCCGTTCCGGTGGACCGCGCCCGGCAGGTGGTGGAAACCTGGCTGGCGCTACCAATAGTCCGTGTTCTCACCCCGCCCGCCGATCATTTTTCCAAAGTCATGGCTTTGGTCGTTCAGGCTATGGGTTCCGGGCCCCTTATATCCGACGCCGTGCTTGCCTCCTACGCCATCGAAAACCGCGCCGTCCTCCACACCAACGACGCCGATTTCTCGCGCTTCCCTGGATTGAACTGGCGCAACCCGCTGCTAATTTCTCCATAAACCCCATGTCGTAACCTCACGAGTGGGGAGGACTGCACTCGCGAGGTCATGCGTCCATGAGTTCGAACTCGTGACCGAGGTGCCTATTTCCGTTGATGAGAAGCTCTATCCGATGGGTTCCCGCATAGTATTTGCGAGTCGTTACCGGTCGGAATGAATGTTTGGCGGAGAACTGCCAGGATGTGTGTGCAGGGATCGAACTGCGTCGGCCTTTGAACACCTTGCGTGATAGACTGCCGTTCGCTTTGCGATGAAAAACCACGTAGTCAACCATGACGGGGACTATCGCCGGCGATGGATTTTTAATTTCCACGGAATAAGTGAGGGCGTCTCCGATGTTCAGGCTGCCGGGGGTGATTTCGAAGCGCACCAGCTCCAGGGCCGCATCCGTCGAATACCCCATTAACGCCAAGGCTTCGGAATTCCCTGCTTTGACCAGCGTGCGTGCAGCCCGGGCTATTGTTTTTGGGAAGTTGGTGCCCGAAGAAATTGTTCCCCATCGGCGCAGCGTCGCAATGACATAATTTGGGTGGGCGCGGCTGAAATCATTGAGATGATTCGCCACAGAGCGTCGGACATATTCGGATGGGTCGTCGTGGAGCAAATCTAGAATCGGCAGCGTGAATTCAGGATTTGCGAGGAGGCGTGGCAGTCGCTCACCCCAGGGAAGCAACGGTCGGCTGCCCTCACTGGCAAGTCGTCGCACATGCTCGTCGGGATCGGTTGCCCAGACCATGAGTTGGGCGAGGGTTATTGTTTCTTGGTTGCGAAGGAAGGAGCGGATTGCAAACTCACCCGTAAAGCGCTGCGTCATTTCGTGCACCGCGTGCATTGCAAGGTCAAACGTGTCGTGCCCGCGACGCGAAATAATCTCCGTGAGTGGCCAAACCGGGAATCCCCGCAACCCGACCTCATCCTCAGGGCCCTCTGCCAACGCTCGTTCCAGAATAGGGAAGAGCTCCGCGGGAGCCCCGGGAAGCGATTGTTCCAAGCGGTCTGCGATGTGGTGCATCCGCGCCTTCAACTCCAGCGGAGCAAGTGCAGCGTCCATATCCCGTACGAATGCACGCGAATCAAAAGCAGGATACCCACGTCCCACAGCCGCACCGATCCGCCGGGCGACTTCTCCGGAGAGACGATTTTTAAATGGTTCCATGGCCACTTTCCAGAAGTGGAGGCCCTTATTCTGGAGCAGGAGTGCTCGTTCCTACCGCAAACAACCGCCGCAGGCTAGTTGTTGAAGTAGGTGGGAGGGTTGGGGTCTGCCGCATCCTTCGTCGCTGCCTTTTCTTCTGCGGTGCGCTCTTTCTCGTAATATTTCGGCGCTGTGACTGCGGCCGACTGCTGCTCGCAGGCGGCAAAAAACGGGATGGTTGTTACCGAGAGCACGAGGGCTGCGTATGAGAGAGGCGTTTTCATTCGATAATTTCCAGAGCAGTGCGAATACCTTTTTTCTTCCCGGATGCCAGCAGCATTGATCGGAGAGATTGGATGGTATGGCCGTTTTTTCCGATGACACGCGGGATATCAGACTTCCGGACGGCCAGCCGGAATATAACCTTTTCGGGCAACTCGGTTTTCACCACGACGACTTCGTCGGGAAACTCCACTAATTGACCCACTGCATATCGTAAGAATTCTTCCACTTGCAGATGATCTTGGAGATTTTCGGGCGGCGGTCAATATCGAGTATTCACAGCCGGCGGGATTTCAAGTTCGCGTCAGGCTGCGGCGGGTTCGGCGGACTCAACCGCTTTACGTGCCTTATTGATGATGTTGCCGACGGTTTGCGATGGTTGAGCACCCACTCCGACCCAGTAGTTGGCGCGATCCAGGGCGATCTTCCAATTTTCGCCTTCTTTTTTGGGATCGTAAGTGCCGATGATTTCGATGAATTTGCCGTCACGAGGACAGCGTTTGTCGGCGACGACAATTTTATAGTACGGGTGGTTGCGGGCACCTTCGCGTTTGAGACGGATTGCTACGGACATGATACGGATTGTGGTTGGTGTAAGTTGGCAGCAACGGGAAGTTGCTGCCGGGTAGTAGTAAAATTTTTCGGTTCAGCCTGGCAATCCGGGGAAACCGGCTCGTTTGGCTTGGGACATCAATTTTTTCATGCTGCCCGATTTTTTCATCATTTTGCGCATCTGGCCGAAGCGCAGAAGCAGGTTATTTATCTCAGTTACCGTGGTGCCGCTGCCGCGAGCGACCCGTTGTCGGCGTCGTGCGTTCAGGATTTCAGGCCTTGTGCGCTCCGCCGGAGTCATGGAGAGAATTATCGCCTCCACTCGTTTCAGTTGACCCTCGTCAATCGAGGAATCCTTGAGATTAGCCATTCCTGGCAACATGCCAAGTATATTTTCGAGGGGTCCCATGCGTTTGAGCATTCGGAACTGGTGCAGAAAGTCTTCGAGGTCGAAGGTGGCCGTCCGGAGTTTGCGTTCCATCCGTAGGGCATCCTCCTCGGTGATGGCTTCCGCGGCCTTTTCGACCAAGCCGACCACATCGCCCATTCCCAGAATGCGACCGGCAAGGCGGTCTGGATAAAACGGCTCGAAGTCGGCAAGTTTTTCGCCTGAGCCAGCAAATTTGATCGGCCTTTGTGTGATTTCGCGGAGTGATAGTGCTGCGCCGCCGCGTGCATCGCCGTCGAGTTTCGTGAGGATGATGCCGGTGAGGCCAAGTGCCGCGTGGAAGTGCTCGGCCACGGAGACGGCTTGTTGCCCGGTGGCCGCGTCGCAGACCAGGAGGATTTCCTGTGGTTGCAGTAAGTCCCGCAAGGCCTTGAGTTCGGCAACCAACGGCTCGTCGATTTCTTGGCGGCCCGCAGTATCAAAGATCTGCACGTTTCCACCCGTCTCGTCGCACCATTTGAGGGCACGTCGGGCGGTAGCCAAGACATCTTTCTCGTGAGCTTCCGGTTTGAAAACAGGAACGCTAATTTGTCCTGCAAGCGTGGCCAGTTGATCAATTGCTGCGGGACGGTAAAGATCGCACGCAATCAGATTGGGCGTGCGCCCTTGGTTTTTCAGCCAGCGGGCCAGTTTCGCCGACGAGGTTGTCTTTCCAGCACCGTTTAGTCCCACCACCAAGATGCGTGCCGGTTTATCCAGGTTCAGCGGCTCTGAATCCCCTCCCAGAATTCGAACCAGCTCGTCATGAAAAATTTTTACGATCTGCTGCCCGGGTGTTACGCTGCGCATCACATCCTCGCCAAGAGAACGTTCCTTTACGCGGGCAATGAATGTCTTCGCCACTTGAAAATGCACGTCTGCATCGAGCAGTGCGAGACGCACTTCGCGCAGTGCATCGGTGACGTTGGATTCCGAGATGCGCCCCTGACCGCGCAGGTCTTTGAAGACATCTTGGAGTTTATCGGAAAGGCGACTGAACATATGATCTGATTAGTGTGCCGGGATACGTAAGATTCGCAAGCTGGAGGGTGTTATCCCCCGGCGGCGACACGCAGGATCTCCACGCGATCACCGGTGGCCAGCGGTGTGTCCGGCCAAGCGCTTCGCAGTGGGGCCTCGCCGTTGATTTCGAGTAACACGGTGGCGGGAGCAAGGTCCAACTCGGCAACCAGGTCGGCAAGCGTTCGGCTCGCTACAAGCTCCTTCACCTCTCCGTTTATATGGAGTGTGAAGGGCGATTGATTGCTGCGGCTGGCGTCGGGCATCGGGGATTAGAATCCCTGCGTTCGGGCAAGCCGCTGCAATTCCGTCTGGAATTTTATTACATCGGCTTCTACGGGACGATATCCCTCGGTGGTTGGTTGGAGGCCCAGGCGGCCCATCTGGTCGAGGGACCACTCAGCGTGCTCTCCATCGGAGAACGTCACCTTGCCGCTGATCATTGCGTTCGGGCGGGCAATTTGATCGATGGTCACATTTAGCCCGCCAACGGCTGGCAGGGGATCGTCAGCGATTGCTTCTGCGGGTAATGGTATAGCGTCGGGCGCAGCCACCTCCGGGATTTCCTCGGGCTCGTCGTATAATGTGAGCTTCATATCGTCCACAAGGAAACGGGTCTCCATGTAGGTGAGCGGGAGGTTGTAATCCTCACGCAGCTTCTTCTGGACATCAGAGAGTCCGAGCCCGCTGGCGATCCAGGCAGCCACGGTAGATTTTTGTTCGTCGGTAAGTGTCATAGTCAAATGATAGAAATCGGAATTGGGGTCGCCGGATGGCGAGCGCTTTAGAATCGTCTGATTCCGCCCTGAGGTGAAGAGAATTTTGACTCGTGGTGAAATTTCAGGTAGCCATAGTGATTCGCCATTAATGAAAATCCTTGATCGTTACGTCGGTAAGACCGTGTTCATCACGATGCTTATTGGCATCACCGTGCTCAGCCTCGTGCTCGTGCTCGGAAATATTTTTAAAGAACTGCTCGATCTGCTTATCAATCATGATGTGCCGCTTGAGACGGTGTTTGCATTCATGGCATTTGTGCTGCCATTTTCGCTTACTTTCACCATCCCCTGGGGGTTTCTTACGGCGCTGTTGTTGGTATTCGGGCGTATTTCCGCCGATAATGAATTGATCGCATTGAAGTCGAGCGGGGTGAGCGTGCAGCGCTTGTGCGTGCCTGTGTTTGTCTTGGCTGGGGTGCTTACCGCGATCTGCATATGGATCAATACCGAGGTGGCACCGCGGGCGGAGCAGCGAATGACGCAGGCGATTTTTCAAATTGCGACGAGCAATCCGATTTCGTTGTTTTCTGCGGATTCGGTGGTGGATCAATTCCCGGACCGTCGTGTGTATGTCGGCGGTAAGGACGGCGACACGCTCACTGATCTGATCGTGTTTGAGATGGGTGAGGACTTTACGCCAGTGAAAGTCGTGTATGCCAAGCGTGGCAATCTGATCCCGGATCCGGCAAATGCGCGCCTGTTGTTGAAACTTTATGATGCGCGCTTTGAGCAGCGCGATGCTGCGGATCCTCGTAACTTGAACAAGATCCAGCATGGAATTCTCATGGAGCAGGGGATTTTTCCTATTTCGTTGGAAGCGCTCTATGAGCAGAATGCGCGGGGCCGGCGTCTGAGCTCCTACACGTTTGGGGACTTGATCGAACTCCTGACCAATAATCCCGGCGATCGTGAACTCTCCGCACAAGTCGAACTGAGTAAACGAATTTCAACCTCTCTAGCTTGTATTGCCTTTGCCCTCGTTGCGATCCCGCTGGGAATTACCGCGCACCGAAAGGAAACGTCCGTGGGATTTGCCATCAGCCTTGTCATCGCGTTTACGTATTTCTTTTTTATCATCCTCGCGGACACTTTCCGGGATAACGCACGAGCGCTTCCCGTGCTCCTAATCTGGATGCCGAATATCATTTTTATTACCTTAGGCTCCGTCCTTTTTTACCGTCTTACCAAGCGCTAATCTCAAAGCACATTATCCAACTCATGAATCTACAAGAGCAAATCGACAACGATATTAAAGACGCGATGCGCGCAAAGGCGGCAGACCAACTTGGCGTCCTTCGTATGCTGAAATCGGCGGTGAAATATGCCGCCATTGATGGCGCTGGCATTGATGCCGGGCTGAGCGACGAGGCGGTCGTTCAGGTGATCCGCAAGGAAATCAAAAAGCGGCATGATTCGGTAGATAGCTTTACGACAGGCGGTCGTCTGGAATTGGCCGCGCGTGAATCTGCCGAGATCGAGATTTTAAATCGTTATCTGCCTCAGCCTTTGAGCGCAGCCGAAGTGGCGGAGATCGTGCGTGTGGCCATTGAGGAATCGGGCGCAACTTCCCGCCAGCAAATGGGGGCAGTGATGAAGACCGCCAATGCACAGTGTGCCGGACGGGTGGATGGCAAATCGCTCAGTGCTGAAGTCCAGCGCCAGCTTTCCTGATGCCTGATAACCGGGGTTTGGACCTAGTGCACGTGTCCGATGCAGACGTGCAGCATGGAGCCGCGGTCATTGTTGCCGCGGGATCTGGCAAACGCATGGGGTTTGATAAAACGCTGACGCCCGTCGCGGGTGAGCCGCTGATTTGTCATGCTGTCAGGGCATTTGATCTCTGCCGGAATATCTCGGAAATCGTGGTCGTCACTGCCCCCGAACGTGAGGAGTCAATGGCCGACGTCCTGAAAAATTTCTCCAAACCGGTACGCGTGGTGCGAGGTGGTGAAACGCGCCAGGACTCGGTGCTTGCGGGACTCTCTGCGGTTTCTGATTCCTGTGCTTTGGTGGCGATCCATGATGCCGCCCGGCCGCTGGTGACGCCGGATTTTATTTCGCGATGTTTTGCGGCGGCTCGCGAATTCGGCGGGAGCGTTGCAGCCGAGCGCCTCACTGACACGCTGCAGCAGGAGGACGCGGATGGATTTTGTGATTCGCCCGTCCCTCGTGAAGGGCTCTGGCGCATGCAAACGCCTCAGGTATTTTTCCGGGTGCTGTTGTTGGCTGCCGCTGAGGACGCGGCAGCCAGTGGCGTCGTTCTTACGGACGAGACATCTGTGATGCGTCGGGCAGGGCATCCCGTTTACTTGGTTGAAAATCCGGATTGGAACATCAAAGTCACGCTCCCCAGAGATGTGGGCGTAGTGGATTTTCTTTTGCGTGCGCGGGCAGCGGAGAGTATGTCGTGAACACAAATCTTTCGACTCTTTCCAATGGCATTCGCGTGGTCACCTGCGAGATGCCGCATATGCAATCCGTTACGTTTGGGCTTTGGGCCGGGGTCGGCGGGCGACATGAGGTCAAGCGGGTCAGCGGGATCTCGCACTTTATTGAGCACATGCTTTTTAAAGGCACCCGCCGGCGTACGGCCCGACAGATTGGCCAGGAAGTCGAAAGCGTGGGCGGATACCTCAATGCCACAACCACGCATGATCACACGGTGTATTATGGTGCAGCTCCCGCGAACCAGTTTCGCAGGCTCACCGCGGTGCTTTGTGACATGTATATGGAGCCTCGGTTTGCCGAAATTGATATCCGTAAGGAACGCAGTGTCATTGCGGAGGAAATCCTGATGTATCAAGACGAGCCTTCCGAACTCGTGCAGGAAATGCTATGGGAGGATCTCTGGCCGAATCATGGCTTGGGTCGCTCTCTCACCGGCACTCTGGAAACCATCGCGCAAATCAACAAAGACGACTTTCTCAAGTTCCGTGCGAATTACTATCATTCAGGCAACACCATCGTATCCGCCGCCGGATGCGTGCGGCACGAGGATGTGGTCACGCGAGCGGAGGCACTGCTGGGGTCCTTGCCGCGCGGGAAAAAGGCTGTCGGTCGCGCGGCGCCGGTGCTGCCCGCACATCCACGGATCCGAATCGATCAACGCGACACCCAACAAACGCATGTGGCATTTGGCGTGCCCGCATGTGACTTGTATGCGGAAGATCGCTTTGCTGTCACGCTGTTGAACATTCTACTGGCAGGGAATATGAGCTCGCGCTTGTTCCAGGAACTTCGCGAAAAACGCGGGCTTTGTTATTCCGTGAGCTCTAGCGTGAGCCACTACGCGGATACTGGCGTGCTAAATTTTTACGTCGGGCTGGATGCGAAAAACCTGGCGTTGGCAATGCGACTGATCGGCCGGGAGTTTGCCCGGCTCCGTAATGAGCCTGTGAAAGTATCTGAACTCAAGCGAGCCAAGGATTATGCGATCGGCTCCGCCCGGATGTCACTCGAACGTTCCACCGCTCAAAGCTCGCGGCTGGGATATTCCGTCCTGTTTTACGGCCAGGTCGTTGATCCAGAAATTGTTCACAACCGTCTGCTTCAAGTAACGCCGGAGGAAATCCAACGCATCGCGCAGGCCACTTTGCGGCCGGAGTGCATGACTCTGAGTCTGGTCGGCCCCGTGGCTCCTACGGCCCCGATATGCGATTGGATGAGCAACGGCTGAGACCCGACTCAATACTCGAACCTCACGCCCACGTTGGCCCAAACCACGTTGCCCTGATCGATTTCCCGAAGCGCGGGCATGGCAAAGCTGTAATTTACTCCAGCAAATGCGGAGACCACCCGGTTGATTTGCCAGTCGGCTTGGACCCCGAATTGGAAATTGTTCCAGCCGTAATAGTCCTTTGTATTGTATCCGAAGTTCAGGCCCATCAATGCGTAAGGCTGGAGACTCACGGGGAGACGCCCTAGCGGCACGTCGCCGTCGAGGCGTAACTCCATAAAGGTGCCCGGCGTATTGTTCAAATTCGTTATCACCGCCGCGCTAGGCGTGACATAGGGAATCGCTGTTGTGCCAAAAACAAGAAAGACCTCGTTCCCGTAAACACCATGCTCGTGGGTGTAGTCGTCGTCGTGCTCTGCATGTGCCTCAGGTTCATCACCATGATTCTCATCCTCGTGGTGCTCTTCATCGGCGTGCTCGCCATGACCCTCATGGTCGCTGTCAGCATGACCACCTTCGCCGGGTGTATAGCGGAAATTGTATCCGGGAATGATGAAAAGCGGGCCCACCTCGATATTGTATGCTGCCGTAAAATCCCATTCCTGATAGTCATTACCAATCCCGAATCCAGACCACGCGCCTAAGATGAAGTTGCCCATGGTGACGGAAAGTTCGGTGGTGTAGGCACCATAGGTTCCGGTTTCGTCCACACCATAATGCACGTGCCGACTCTCCCATCCGGTCGTCAGGCTTGCACCCCACCACCGGTTGTCCGCTTCGAGCATGGGTGATGCGAAGGTTTTGGCATCTGCGGAGTGATCGTGACCCGCGTGCGAAGCAACAGCGCCTGTGTCAGCGGTGGAGCGATGGATGTGCCCCGGTCCGTGGGCCCAAACAACGACCGGAAGCAATATGGCAATAACGAACGTGAGAAATATTTTCATCTTCGAAAACAAAATGATATTGAGAGCGCGATATCAAAACTTTTTAAAAAAAAATCTTCGCCCGTTGATTTTATCGCGTTTTAGGAGCCCTTCTTAGCTGCCGCAGTGAGGCAATCGTCGCACTGTCCAAAAAGGACGATTTCGTGTTTATCAACACGAAACCCTGTTGGGGCAAGGGATTCCACGCCTTTGAGGCAACCGATCAAGTTGAAAACGCGGCAACAATCGGAACAGAGGAAAAAGTGGTGGTGGTGCCGGGAGGAGCTTTCGTAGTGCGGCGAGATCCCAGGGATGTCAACGAGGCTGGCGCTGCCATCTTCGACAAACTGTTTAATAGCGCGGTAAACGGTAGCGATGCCGAGCGACGGGATATGCTCTTTTGCAATGGCGCAGATTTCTTGCGGGGTGAGGGGGCGGTTGGCGGATTCGAGGATTTCCGCGAGTACGCGCTTTTGCTGAGTCGTGTATGCCACGGAGGCAGTTTGCCAGCCGGGGGGCAAGCGTCAAGACCGTATCAGGAAGGGAAGCGCATTCAAAAATGGAATTTCGCGCCACGGACGCAAATAGAATCACACGAAGTCACGAAGTCGCAAAAAGTTATAACAAATGCATGGGTTCATTGCGGTTTTCGGTGGAATACGTCGAAGGTCAAATCGCAACGCCGTTTCATCGTGAAGCCTTGGGTCGCGAGAAACGAGCAAGCCTGGGTTTCCTGAACAAATTGCATCAATCCCTACAAGCTGGTTGCATCTCACTCCAAAAGAATCCCCTCTTCGTAGGGGACGCCACATTTCTCAAGAACCGAAATATTTTGGGAAGGCGAAAAGAAACGAAACGCCCCTCCCGTCTCCCAAATATGTAAGAATATATACAGTGCCGAATGGCACTAATTTAAGCGACCAAGCAACAATCGATGCATCCTATACCGTACTGTTGCAAAGCCATAATATACATATGGTTACAATGTCCGTTCTGAGACGGGGCGAAGTGGAGACCGCCTGCCGGATGGCAGCGCCGAAGGGGTAAGCGAAGCAACGGGCGCAGCAATCCGGAATCATTCCAAATCCGCCTTATCTTAGTGCCATTCCACACTGGCCCCAGTTTCCCAAGTCGTGTGTGCCGATACCGTCCGGGTGGAAGAGAGAATCGCGTGATCCAAAAGCTCACAAATAAACTTGAAATGTCAATAGGCACGGCCTGAACTCTTTAATGTCGGTGCAAAATTGTTTATTGTACGATATAGCCCTTCTCGGAATTTACCCGCCACGCGGTATAGACCTGCTCCAACTGATAGACCTTGGTGCGGACAATGTATTCTCCATCGGTGAAACTCGCTAATGCTTCAGCGGTGCCATTGGGCAGTATTTTTACCGTATTGACGCGAAGAAACGGGGCGTAATCGCCTGAGAAACGGTCGCAGATGCCATCCTCTCGGACGACCATGGCGTGAGATGCTGGAATCACGCGCAACTTTTTTGATTGCTTCTGCGGATAGAGTTCCAGTGCTTGGATCAGATCTGGATCGGGATCCACCTCGATCTCGCCTACGGATACGAACTGCACTTTGAAGTCCTTCTTGGAGCCGGTATTTCGATTGTCGAGCAGATGTCGGAAGACCCCTGCGCGGATCGCATTATCCTGATCGGGGGTAGGATAATCCTTGAGAGCCTCAAAGAATCCGTGATCGTGATTTACCAGGTCCGGCTGTTTGTGAGCCCATCGGGACGCCTCTCCCATACTGAAATTTTTCGAGCACTCGACTATGGTGACTGAACGATCGAGGGTTTGTTTGGAAATAAATGGCCCCAACGTGGAACCGGCGGCACTTTATTTGAGCTTTTGATTGTCCGGGTGCGTCAGCTATTCGAGATGGTATAATTTTGTAAGCGCGGTATCGGGTGTCCAATCGGGTTCCGAGGGAGGGGAGACAAATTTCTGCGTATGGCTCGACGGAGCCGTCGCCAACAGGAGCCCAACTACGAAGGCAATAAAAATGCGGAAAACAACCGTTTTATTCATATCGCAGCGCCTGAATGGGATCCAATCGACTTGCCTGAATGGCGGGATAAATCCCCGAGACAATGCCTGCAACCGCCGCAAATGTTACGCTCAATAACACAGCCCCGATGGTGACAAAAGGTTCATTGTCCGAGGGAGCGAGTCTGTTTAATAGATCAATCAATCCAAATCCGCACAGCACGCCCAGAATTCCTCCCATCAACGCGATCGAAATACTCTCAATCAGGATTTGCAAAAAAATATCTCTTGCTTTCGCACCCACGGCCCGGCGGATACCGATTTCACGGACTCGCTCCGTGATGCTTGCAAGCATGATGTTGGTTATTCCAATACCACCCACGAGCAGACTGATAAGCGCAATGAGACCACCGCTGATCCGGGTGCCGCGAATATTGCGTTCCATATTGTCAAACCACTCCTCGCGAGTGTCGAATCCAAAATCGTCGACTCCCCGGTGCGTTTGATTCATCACCCGGCGGACTTGGTCCAGTGCGAGAGCAAAAGAGTTTAAGTCACCAATGCGAACATTAAAGTCATTGAGGCGGACTGTATCCACGGAATCTTCGGGAAATTTTCCGGATTTGAATTCGTAAAACATGGTTGAAAATGGGATCACGACGGCTTGGTTTTTGCCGCGGAAAGGATCCCAATTTCCTCCCGAGCGCCGCCCCTTTACTGGCGTCTCCGGTTTGGTGGCATTTCGTTGAGCATCGCGGCGCTCGCTTTCCCGCATGTATTCGATAAATACTCCAATCACTTCAAATGGCACTTCTTTGAGAAATAGTGTTTTTCCGACGACCTGGTCCGCGGGAAGATTGGGCCACATTCGCACTGCAATCGTATGACCAATCACTACTGCTCGGTTCGCGAGTTCCCCATCAAGGTCTGAAAGAAATCGGCCCGCAGCGAGTTCATTAGAGGCGACTCCCATGTAGTCTGGCCATGCACCTGTCACACGGATCCGCATGGTTTCGGTTCCGCTGGATACTGGCAGGCCCTCCTGCAGCTCGGGGGAGACGTGCGAGATCAGATTGGCAGATTGCCGGATTGCGACTGCATCCTGCAGCGTGCGGCCGGGCGAAAGATTCCAGAACTCCAAGTTTTCATTGGAAATTTCCTGATCGACTATCCGGACAAGTTCCAACCCGCCCATCTGCGCCATGAATACGCGGGATCCCTGCTCAATACCGGCAGTGAGTGCCAACGTGGCGACCAGGCTGCTCACGCCTAAAATAATCCCAAGCATCGAGAGACCACTCCGAAATTTGTGCGACCAGATTTCCCGGAAGCCATTTTCAAAACTGATGCCGAGATTCATACGTCAGGTTGCAGTTTTGCGGGGATCGTATTGCCGTTCGATTTGCCCGTCATTGATTTCAATCACGCGATGCGTCACAGCAGCAATTTTCGGATCGTGAGTAACTAGAACAACCGTGCGACCCGCCTCGTGGAGCTCGCGAAACATCTCAAGAATAAGTTGACCTGTAGCGGAATCCAAATTCCCCGTGGGTTCGTCTCCGAACACGATCTTGGGGTCATTAACCAGCGCCCGTGCAATCGCAACGCGCTGACACTGGCCGCCACTAAGCTGGGTCGGTCGATTCAGTCGTCGGTCTTGCAGTCCCACACGTTCCACCAGTTCTTCCGACCGACTGCGGCGCGCCGAAGCTGATGCTCCCGTGTAGATCATTGGGACTTCCACATTTTCGAGCACGTTTAGCTGGGGAAGGAGGTTGAATGATTGAAAAACAAACCCGATTTCCCGGTTGCGAATATCCGATAACTGGTCCGAATTCGCGGTCGTTATGTCGTGTCCGCAGATCTCCATGTGCCCAGCCGAGGGCGTGTCCAGACACCCGAGGAGGTGCATGAGGGTGGACTTTCCGCTGCCGCTCGGGCCGATGATAGAAACAAACTCGCCTTGCTCGATAGAGAGCGAGATGCCGTTGAGTGCCCGGATTTCTTGGTCGCCAATATAGTAAACCTTGGTGACGTCTTTGAGAAATACGAGAGACACGTCAGCTGGAATTAGTGGTCCGGGGGTCGTTAAGGAAAACCTGCTCGCCTTCATTGAGGCCGGAGGTGATTTCCGCAAAGGACATATTGGTCACCCCAATAGTTACTTTCCGTTTCTCCATTACATCCCCTTGCTTCACAAACACGACGCGTTCCTCGTTGTCAGAAAATACTGCAGCGATGGGTACGCTTACGGCAGATTTTGCTTCAGCGATGGGTAGGGTCATGCTTACAGACATCCCGGGCTTCAAGCGGGACTCCCCGGCGTCAATGGCTGCCTGGACTTGAAATCCCTTAATGTTATTTTTCACCGTGGCTAGCGGAGCTACAAATTCGACGGTCGCACCGACTGGCTCCGAATTGTCACCCTGCATGTTAATCAGCACACGTTGTCCTGCAGCCACCTTCGATACATCCACTTGGTTCACGTGGGTGTCGATGAGGAGGTCTGAGAGGTCGGCGAATTTCATAATTACCGTGCCCGAGTTCACACTTGCTGCTGCGACTACCACTTGCCCCTCCGTAATGGGAATGTCGAGCACGGTGCCGTCTGCGGGTGCGACGATCCGGGTTTTATTGAGACGATCCTCTACGGCCTGTAGTCGACTCTGAGCTTTCTGGAATGAATTCTCAGAGATTTTCAGGTCCGCCTCGAGATTGGCGTAGACTTCTTTGCTGATGAGTTTTTCATCATAAAGTGCTTTTGCGCGCTCGAAATTACCGCGGTTTTTTTCAACCGTCAGACTCGCACCCTCGATTTCGGTAACTGCAGCCTGTTTGTCTGTGAGGAGGTCGGTATCGTCGATGGTGAGAAGGCGCTCTCCTTTGCGCACGAATTGGCCAGGCTGGACATAGATCTCCCTTGCCTTACCGCCAACCTCGGCTTTGACCTCAACGAGAAATGCGGGAATCACTTCGCCCGATAGCAGTAGCCGGGACTCGATATCTCTCCGCGAAACAGTAGTGGTTGAATCTCTGCCGGCATCATCAGCGATAGCAGTAGTGGCCGCTGTTCCCAGTAAATACCACCCTGCGATTCCTGCTGCGACAACCAGACAGAAGAGGATGAATGGAAGCGTGCGTTTCTTTTTTGGTTTCATTAATGCTGTTCCCGTTTGACGCACAGAAGCGCGATAGACGCTGTGTAAGTGTGGGAACAATTTTTGTTTGAAACCGGACCAACTTCGCCATTGCAAAAGAATCCGGCTGATGGGTGCTTTCCAGCAGCAAGTTGCACGGCTGCTGCGTCGTGATTGGAAGTTTCAAACATCCCCGTGCCGCGTCCGGTGCAGCTGAAAATCAATGATCCCAGCACTTCATGATAGCCGTGGTTCCAACTCCGATTCAAAGCACGCTTCAGGTCGCTGTCCGCTGCATCACGATCCCGAATCTGGTATTGCAGCGTCTGCCCCAAACGCGGAATCCCCGCGATCACAACAGCTCCCGAACCCGGATCGGCGCCAATGATGTTCCGAATGAGGAAATCCCCAGATTTGAACTCATCCACATACTCGTTGTTCGCCAATCCAACAAAAAGATTGCCCTGAGCTCCGGATTTTTCCGCATCGGTGAGTGATTCAAACGCTGCTTCGAGCGCCTGGTATGCGGGACGAGTTCCCAAAGAATAAACCACGTTGTGCTCGGCTTTGGTGACAGGTAACGGCTCACCAATCGGGCGGCAGCCCTGACTCACCACGGGAATAAGCTGAAGGTCTCCACGGAAACCCAGCAGCACAGCGCCTTCGACGATTCGATGATTATGAAACACGGCCATCGAAGCCTCATCACTTCCGCCACTGGCCAGTCCGCCCACGACCGGAGTGCCTGGGAACGCTTGATTGAATGCTGCAAGCCAATCTTCCGCCGGGAAATGAAAAGGGTTTGCCATCAACACGATCCCGGTTGTTACGGGAAGGTTTCTCGACATCCACGCCACTTCCCCCCCGCATCGCAGGTCGTCTGTACTCTGAGTGATCACGATCGGTTTCGATCCCGTGGAACGCAGTGCTAGAATTGAAAATCCAGACCCTCCCTCGTTTTCGAATTCATTAAAAATCGTGCCGGTTCCGGTCGATCCGACCAACTCGGAAATATGACCATCCACTCGGATGATATCCGAGAACTCAGCCAAATGTGGTAGGAAATCCGGAGTGAAAAATGCGATCGCCAAATCTGCTGGCCCACCCAGTGAATCGCGCAATTGTCGGGCAGCATTTTCCACAGCAAGCGTGGAAAATTCTCCCTGATGGCTAACTGATGCGGTACAAGTCAACATGTATATGAGTAGTTTGTTCAGGGATAACCCACTGTCAACCACCCATCCCCATATTACGGCAGGAATGTGGGCGATCGAACGGAGAGAGGTTGCTAAATTTCCGGAGCAAGCGCTTTGAGCGCCTTCTTCGGATCGTCGACCCGCATGATCAAAAGCCCGCGCTTTGCAGTCGGCATGCTCGCAAGGTAAGCGTATTCAATATTCACCTTCTTGGATGCCAGCAGCTTCGCGATCCGGGACAGGCTTCCAGGCCGGTTGTCGTTTTCAATCATCAAAACTTCCGTGTCGATAACCAGGGTTCCGTGAGCTTCGAAGATAAATAAGGCGCGTTGAGTATCACTTACCACCATACGAACGATGGCATGGTCGACAGAGTCAGTGATCGACATCGCATAGATGTTAATCTTGGCTTCGGCCAGAGCGTCACAGACTTTAGCGAGCGTTCCGGGGGAGTTTTCAAGAAACAGTGCGAGTTGTTCAACGATTTTTATCATAAAGGGATGAGCACATATAAAAACACAGAGGCTTGAAAAAGCGAAGGCGGGAAGCGTTATTCACTCCCCGCTTTCGGATAATCTTGAGAATGAAATCAGAGAACCTACGAAGTGGGTATAACGCCGGTCGCGCTGCCACCGATGGCCTGAAGAATTTCCACGCTCTCTTCTTGATTCCCGCCTGTGTTAACACTGGCGGCTACTGCATCCTGCGCGATTGTTCTGATCAATGCAGGGTCACGGGAGTCTGGTGGGACTGACGAGACGAGGTAGGTGAAGGTAGATATGATCAAAGATGTGTCGTGGGTCCCCGTGCCGATAAATGCCGAGGATGTAGCTTGAGAGAGTCGAACAATCGCTGACGCACGTTGTGCCAGAGGGGTTACCCGATTGACTTGGACTGTCGCCATCCGAACAAGAGCAAATGCTTGATTCGGGCTGAAGCGCGCAAACTGTGCGTATGCAGAAATGATTCCGTTCTGAGCGGCAACTCCTTTCCGCGTGCGGGAAATGACGTTCAGCCTCTGCTGGAACTTGGAGAAAGACAAGCGCGCCGGGCCAGCTTGCGCTTCCGATGTGGAAATCGGCGCTCCGACCATGATGGCGATCAGGAAAAGTAAGGTAATTATCTTAGCCATATTTAAGATTTTCGACTCGGCGAAGGGTTTTGTCCACAAAAAAATGCGAATTCGGCGTCGCTCAGGGCAAACCCTGAGACGCCCCCGCTTCCAGTCAATTGCACATCGAGATTCTCTATTCCGCAGCCGTTACGTTTTGCAACAATCCCGGGCGGTGCAAAGGGATTGCTATTGCTCACCTGGCCCTGTCTTTGTTTGAGTGAGCGAGTGCCAAGAAATTTAGTTTATTTTGACCTCGAAACCCAGCGGACGGCCAATGATGTCGGTGGATGGGATCGCAAGGATCGAATGGGAATGTCCGTGGGCGTGACATACAGCACCGGCGATGGAGAATACCGGATTTTCGGCGAGGGCGAAGTCGACGGTCTGATTGATCAGTTACTGCACGCCGATCTGGTAATTGGATATAACCTGATCAACTTCGACTATCAGGTTCTCATGGGATATACGATTCGAGAACTTGCCGAACAAATCCCGACATTGGACCTGATGGTGGACGTCGAGAAGGCGATCGGCCATCGTTTGTCGCTGGATGCATTGGCGAAAGGTACGCTTGGAGTCGGAAAGACAGCGGAGGGATTGGATGCGATCCGATGGTTTCGCGAAGGGAAAATGCTGGAGATTGCCGAGTATTGCTGCTTCGATGTAAAGGTCACCCGTATGGTGCATGAATACGGCGCGCGCTCCAGCGAGTTATTTTACTCGGATCGTTTTGGGCGAAAACAGCGCTTGGAAGTGGCCTGGCGACTCGATTGACCGATGATTCAACCTCTCAATTCCGCCCAAAAGTCGTCATGGTTGCTCTATTGGTTCGACTTGGACGATCCTGTGCCGACGGGAGACGATTTCATGCTGCCGACGTTGGTGATGGTGACAGATCAGCGCGGGGTGCCCGTGGCGCCACCCGAGGTGTTCGAAGAGTTGGATCAGGCGCGCGCGGAGAATTTTCTTGCAGGGCTCATTGAAAAGCTGGGCGCTCCGGAGCGCATTCTTGTTGGTGAAAGCGAGGAGTGGGATGAGCGGGCGTGGCGGGATTTTAGCGAGGACTTTCGCGTTCCGATTGAGTTTACCAAAGTTGCCGGGAGGAACAGCGAGGAAATGCAAATCATTTCCCAGCACATCGTCGCTCAGTTTACTCTCGGGACTTTGCCCAAGTTGCAGGCAGATCCTCCGGACCTCGCCCGAGGGTTACTGAGCACCGCGTTGCGCGTGCGCTCAGAGCGCAAGAAAATTGCACTGCTCAAACGCGCGCTCGAAAGCGACAAAAACTGTGCTGAAGCACGCGTGGAGTTAGCCGATGCCGATTTCCGGCGCTCCGATTGGTCTGCCGCTCTGCTTGCGTACGATGCGGTCATTGCGCAGGAAGTTCACCGCTGGGCGGGCCAGCAGCCGAGCTGGTGGTCGTTGGATTCCACGCGTCCCTACTTGCGAGCCTTCTATGGTCGCGGCATGACACTCTGGCATCAGGGCCAGCATCCGGCAGCCGCCTCCGCGCTTACGGCACTCCTCGACATCAACCCGAAAGACCACCAGGGCGTCAGGTTTTTGATTCCCTTGATCTGGCTGCTTGCCGAAGATTATGAATCGGCAGATCGCGCCTACACCGACTACGCGAAAACCTACCCCAAGGACTACTCCGAGCCGTCCTTCGTATTCGGCCGCGGGGTCATGCAATCGTACTATGGCCGCGAGGCTGAAGCACTGGCATCCTATTCCAACGCGATCCTAAAGAACATATATACGGCTCCGATGATTCTCGATCTTGCACTCCCGCCAGAGTTTATCTGGCAGCCCAATGATCGGGCTGACGCAAATTTCGCAAGGGATTTTGTGGATTCGTATGCGGTGCTTTGGGATCGTGTCCCTTCCGCACGACGAAACCTGCGGGAAGCTTGGGAAATCGCACAGCCCAGAGTTCTAGCTCTGGTCACTCAGCGAATACAGATGTTTGAATTTCAAGATCAGCGCTATGAGCCAGATTATAAAACGATCTGGCAAAAACTGGTTCTTCAAGACGAACGTCTGAGCTCTTAAGCGTCCACGCTGCTATGGTTCCGCCGGAAGCGCCTCCGGTGCTGGCAGGTCTGCGGGCGAAAGGTCAGGTCGGGTGCTGGTAAAGGGGTGTCATCGACGATCTCGGCGGGAATGTTTCGAGTCCGGCGCGCTTCCTGCACGGTCCCGCAGCACCGCGTAATCGGGGGCTTCTCCAGGCGGAAATATCTGGCTGGCGCACCCCCAACACAAGACGCGCTCGACACGAAAGTAGGAGATGCTTCCTCTCTCCACCCATCGCGCGCTTTCGAAGGTGTCGTCAGGAGATAATTTTTGCATCAGCGACATCCTCACGGTAGTACGCGTGCAATTGGTCAGATAGCGTTTTAGAGTTATACGCTTTCTCCACATGTGCCTGCGCTCTCAGGCACATGTGTTTCATGGCGGTTGTGGGTTCCGCTGCCTCACTGATGGCCTGCACCAGAGCGGGCACATCTCCCGGATTTACGAGCAATACATGTTTGCGATCCGTTGCCATTTCCAACACGCCATCCACCCGCGTGGCAACCACCGGAAGCCCCGACGCCATTCCCTCCAATATTGTCATGGGCATCCCTTCAAATCGGGATGGCAAGACTTGCACGTCGATAGCATGATAAATCGCAGCGCGGTCCCGCGACGTGCCTGCAAATCGAAAAGCCGAGCCCAGAGACGCCGCCTGTGCACGCAGTGCCTGCTCATCCGGTCCAGATCCGAATAGGACGAATATCCAGTCCGGCCTTCGGCGGTGCAGCTCCATAGCTGCTGCAACGAACGTTTCGAATTGTTTTTGAGGCACGAGCCGTCCAACTCCTCCAATCACAGTAGCACCCGCGGGAAGCCCAAATATTTCTCTGGCTCGCGTTCGCTCAGCGAGCGACGCCGGGTGAAATGATTCGAGATCAACGGAATTCGGCAGATACGAAATTTTGCTCGCCGGGATATTTTCCGATTGCTGAAGGTATCGGCTGATCGATTGCGAAACGGGAAGGATCCGTGTGGAAAAGCGATTCATCTGAGCATCAATCCACGTCACGAGACGCGACTCATTTCGGAATGCATCGTTGCATTGATCGTGATTGTAGATAACCCGGCAGCCGCAGAAAAAAGCTATCGGCTTCGCAACCCAATTTGCACCAAATAAGTGGCAATGAACTACGTCAAAGGATCCTCGGCGAAGTAACGCCGGGAGCCGCCAGACGTAGGCGGGAGGACAGCGACGAGCGGACAGCGAATGCACCGGAATTCCCGCTGATTCGAACGCATCCGCAAACATTCCACGTCCGTGCATAGCCGCGACTTCGTGGTGAAAAACTGCGCAGTCGCATGGCTGGATCAGGTTGAGTAACGCAGTCTGCGCACCGCCGAGATCAAGGCTGTCGATGACGTGGAGGATGTGAATCATGCGGGGCTTGTTTTGCCGCCCCCATGTGGCAAAGGACTGCGGCTTACTAGCAGGAGGTTGCGGAAATCAAAAACAGGGACTGGTTCGGACGGGAGTCGTCTGCTCCGCCGTCGGCTGCGGACTTGCAACCGTCTGCGTCGTTGTAACGATACGGTTCCGTTTCGAGGGGCAACGTGCCGTGGGTTCTTAGGCTGTGGCAAACGGTGAGGTTTTGCTGATTGTTACCACCCCCACACCGTCCTTGTTGTCCGCCATGGCTATGAAATTAAGCTGACGATGAACACGCGGAAAGATCCATTCGCCGTTAAATTTACCAAACTCGGGACGAAGACCGGGTTGCGCTGTAACAATCGGAGCATCTGTTGCAAAGCGGGAAGGGGAGCCGTATTTCGCATCGAGACAATCACGGATGCCCAGCCAACCTCCCGCGCCAGGCAGCGTGCGCGCGCTCGGACCGTCAAAATATCGGAGATCCAACTCACGCAGGTGGTCTTGGTAAAAGAAAACGAGAGCCTTTGACACCTGAGCGGAGGGATTGGAAATCTCGTATACCGTCATTCCATCGCGAAGCAACGGAACTCGCTGCACCTGAGCAAATACTGCCAGCGATCCCGAACGTGATCCGAGCTTGATGCCTTGGAAGTCGAAAGCGCGAACGGCTTCCCCCGGTCGAGTTTGCGAGACATTCGGTATCGTCTCGCGCCCGGTCACCCCAAGTAATGATGCCAATATCACAACCACTGCAAATCGATTTTTCATTTGACGCTTCCAGATAAAGATCATGCACCGGGTGAAGACCAGCAGAAACTTCATCGGATGCGGTGCGGGATCAATAGATGCCCTAGGATCAACTTGAGCGGGAAGCGCGCAATTTGCCTATTTTCCAGGATCGACAAACAAATCTGGGCTCTTCGCTATTTCCAGTGGGGTTGCGACTCCTTCAGCCCGGAGGGCTTGCGGAAATTAGCCGGTGGTGCCAACCCTGAGCTTTCTACAGATCAACCCTTATCCTGCATTTTATAATGATTCAACCGCATCTCATCTGCGCCGAAGCCGTCGCCGGTTTGCATTGGCTGAGAATATGCCCCACCACAAGTTTCGGTAGTTGCCGCCTACTGGCCGTGACGGGGCGCGTATTCTTCGGCTATCCGCGCGGACGCGGACACCTTGGACCGAGGAGAAAAGAATTAAAGCCGTGAAGAACATGAAGCGCATGAAGATTCAGAAAAACTCT
>Ga0105055_10001981_pt1 | contig 32611 bp, 27 predicted proteins | sample BON03_FD_78090 | JGI IMG/M metagenome (GOLD analysis project Ga0105055, IMG submission 78090) | Freshwater microbial communities from Lake Bonney liftoff mats and glacier meltwater in Antarctica - BON-03 | ecosystem: Environmental > Aquatic > Freshwater > Ice > Glacier meltwater | place: Lake... | reverse complement strand
TTCTTCTGGATATGTACATCCACATACGTCTTTCATCTCCTCTCTAGTTGCGATGTGTAATCGAAGTCCTTTTTCATCAACCAGTGGATGGCCTACACTTCTAAAGGATGGGACTAAATTGCCAAAGAACTCTCTTGTATCGCCATCAATTGTTAGCAAAGAATGGGCGACATGGAAACTTGCCAAACATCCAATGAGGAGCTTCATATTGCAAAAACGATCCGTTGAATGTTAAGAAGTGGGGGTCTCACCGTATGCTTTGTTTTTACAGTGCCATGAATGAGGAGACTGAATTGGGTTTGTTTGAGAGCCGATTGGAATGGCTTTGGAAACAACCTGATCAACATTTCCAAGTAGCTGATACGTTTGACGATCAAGTGGTTTTAGTGAAAGCACCAAAAGGCAAGACGCACTTCACCTGTCCTCTCAGCATTCCGATGCCTTCGTTGTGGCCTGAGCCCCCGTTGTTACTTCGCGAATCAAGTGTGCACTTCAATTGGGATGCATTGTCACCAAAATCTCCTATCTCCACCAATGGCGTCGCGCATCCATTTGAAACGGAACTGTTTATTGGACAGGTGATGTTCCGATCAAGGAACACGCCTGGGACTGAGGCGTATTTCGATAATAAACGCAGATTGAACTCAACTTTAATCACTGGGAAGTTCAAGCGCGAATTAGATTTAATAGATGTCCAAACCGGTCAGGAATTTTGTAAACCAGTGAAGCAACCTTCAGTGTTTATTCTCAAGCCTATACTTAAAATATTTCAAGTTCTAGCACCGCTACTACAGGTGCATATTGGAAAGCAAACCTATTTCCTTAGTCCGTTAGCGCAAACCACGCAGATTATTCAAGTCACCCAGGATCCTTGTAAGTCTTCATTTGTTTGCAATATCGAATACCTCACCATTATTATTACAATGAACATCAGTGAATTTATATCCGGGAATCAACCTTGAAGAAAATTTTGGGGAGTTTGAATTCGACACCCCGATGTCACAGGAACAACGGAAGAAGTTTCTATCGAGCAAGAAAAATTACATTGGGAAAAAATTTCGAAAAGATCATTTTTACAGTTTTGACTTTTATCAAGATAAACTCGACTTGGAAACATTCAACTTGAAAGTCTTGGGTTCAAACTACGATATTCAACCTTATTTAAAAGGCCAGCCTATAAGAATTCTAAGTCGAATACTCCAATCCGAAGACAATCTAACTTCCCAATATCTATGGAATTTCGAACTATGGCACGAAAAGGTTGTAGATCACCTTCTTCATAAATAACAATTTAAAACAATGAATTCCCTCTAGAGAGGAACGAAAGAGGTATCCAATCTATTAAACATTTCTAAATCCTGTATGTTCGAATTGCAAGTTGAATGATATTGCTCTTTGAAAACATCGGTCGAGAATAGTGTGCGTATATTTTTCTTAATGCATTTCTGAACCGAGTACGCATAAGGTTTCAAATGATATAGTAGCGAAGTGTATGGGAAAAAACTCATTCGATTGGAACTGAATCGCGTACCGAGCACCGTCTCATCTGCAGCACCAATCATTTTCCATTCGGCAAATGTCATTTGATTCTCATCCCTTCGAATCGCCAATCTCTGCTCTTTCGACGCTCGTATTGCCTGGGAACCGATAAAGATGTGAACAGGTTTAGCCATAAGCATCACCACGCGTGAACTAAATTCCTCCCGAACCTTGTTTCTTTCGCTCTCGCTATCAGAAGCAAATAAGAAAGCTAGCGGTTTTTCCCTTGAACCTGCGTCGTATACTTGTTGTGCACAGTTTATAGACCTTTTAACGAAGTTGTGTAGTTTGGTTGTTGAGGTGTTGAAGGTGAAACTGGGGTCTCCTGCTCTTATATGGAGGGCAATTGTTGTGTAGTCTTTCAAATATTCTTCCAGCTCAAGAACCGAAAAACTAAGAATTCTACCCATAACAAACCAATCGAATCTCCTGTTTAAAAAAGATTCCGTCGGTTCCAGCATCACTCGCAGAGCACACCCAATGGTTTGAACGGGTGATACAGCCGTAACATTATTGAATGTGTTTTTATTGTATCGCAGCGTATCTTCACATAATTTCTTATTGGCACACATTCTCTGGCCATGCACCAACATCGATTTACTTTTCCAACACTTGGGGTGCTGGCCTTGCATGAATTCACCGCATCTTAATCCATCTGGAACACCTCGCCTAGAGACGCACTTTGACAGAGGCCTATCAACTCTAAAACGAAAACTATTCTGTGATAGGTACTTTGGGAATCGGAAAACCGCATCTAGTCCAGGCCAATAAATATTGATTGGCTTTTTGTGATCCATACCGAATAGAATGTTAGTGGCGATACCTCCTAGTCTATCCCCAAGACCTTCGTGGACTGCCATAGACACTGTAGGCCAGCCATTCGGATCTCTTCGAACATCTTTGTCCCAGTCGTCCAGCTTCACAACCATGTGCCCGCACTTAGACATCACTTCCTCAGAATAATACAAATCTCTCGGCTCCTTGTTAGTGTTTTCATAGCTATATATCACCTGATTATTCCAGCCAACATTGTGGACGAATCCCATCACCATACAAAACAACACCAAGCTCACACCTATGAGGACACCTCGATGCATCATCTCGTCCCAAAGCAGGATAGTCCCCCAAATATTGAAGGATATGAATTCTAGGTTGGTTTGTGGCGTACGACGTGTGAAGTGGCGTCAGTCGGTTTCATGTTTCAATACGATTGCTTCGTCTCATAAAAGTACACATAAGCTGACGTCGCTGTTTCCACCTAGAAGAATAGCGCTTGAGTTCACCTGCCAACATAGTCGAATGTCATCGACGAACCAACCGACGGAAGACCGGAAATCGAATGAAACTTCGCTACTAGGAAGGATGTTTGGTACAAATGAAAATGGCAATAAAAATGAAGCTGCAAATTCATTTTTAGGAAGAATATTTGGGAAAATTGAAGATGGGGATAAAAATGGTCTAGCAACTGGGGCGCCGTCTTTGAGTTGGAAAACGGTTCAGCGGGCTCTGATTGGAAACTCGGTTATCACGCTTTTGAAATTCGGAGTTTATTTTCAAACTGGTTCTTCTGCAATGCTCTCGGAGGCGATACATACTCTTGCAGACAGCGGCAACCAGGCCTTTTTACTAGCGGGGTTGGCTCAATCGTCTAATGCACCAGATAAGCGTTTTCAATATGGTTATGGAAGAGCAGCTTTCTTTTGGGCTTTAATCAGTGCGATTGGTATGTTTTGGACAGGTGCTGGGGTCACGATCTTTCATGGGGGTTATGCGTTAATGCATCCGATGAACCATTCGGTGGAAATGACCTCCTCGCTATGGGCAGTACTTGCTCTTTCGTTTCTCGTTGATGGATATGTCCTCACTTCAACTCTTTCGGAAATCAATCAGCAGCGACTCCCCGGAGTTTCGTTATGGCAACATTTGAAGAAAATACAAGACCCTTTCATTCTGGCTGTTTTACTTGAAGATTTTGTAGCGACGACCGGTGTTGTGATCGCATCTGCTGGTATTGGTGCCACCTACTTGACTGGCAGTGTGTACTTTGATTCATTAGCTAGTCTTGGAATAGGTGGATTATTGGCCTTTGTATCACTATGGCTGGTGAAGCTCAACCACTCGATGTTGATTGGACACGCAATTGACAAAGAGACTCTGTCTGGTATCAGAGGTATTCTCCAGGTTCGTCCGTCAGTTGAAGCTGTGTACGCTGTACAGAGTCAATGGGTCGGTCCTTCCACTTTCTCGTACAAAGCAGAGGTTGATTTTGATGGGACTTTTCTTGCTGCAAAATTGGAAGATAAGTACGCGCCTCTTTTCGTGACTGCTACTGATAGAGCCGATGTAGATGTTTTAATGAGTTGGTATGCTGAAGATATTACCAGACTTGTGGAGCAAGAGGTTCGAAACATTGAAGCTGAGATCAGAATCAAATATCCTGCAGCTGCGTTTATTGAACTTGAACCTGACTCCAAAGATTTTGATAAAGTTGCTTTGCCTAAAGATCCGGCTTTTAACTCACCGGATTTTAAAAGGGAAATGGAAGAAATGAGAAAAAGTAAAGATGAAATATTCAAGTTTAAGTAGTTCTACAAGTTGCTTTGGTTCGCAAGGAGTACGAAGATGGCAGAGCTTCGAGTTACGATTGGCAATGTTATGGCATCAATATTGGGAACACTCGCTGTTATTGCATGCATGGAACAACTACTAATCACTTTTCTTGAGCCAATTTCCTTTTTAAGTTTCGCGCAGACATAAAACACTGCAGGTTGTCGCTGGTTGAATACTACCCCTTTTGAAAATTCCATTGTTAGACACGCGGTGACTAGAGGTTCTTTGTAGGTAGCACTAACAGTGCCACCCATGAACTCGTCAGCAGCCACAAACAGCGCGCTTTCTGATACACTAGGAATACCACTAGTGTCTGAAGTAGCATCAGAGTCCACCACAAGAATCCCATGCAGAGTTCCATCTCTGGAATCTCGAAAAGCTTCGAATTTCAAACGAGGTTTTTTGTGAAACTCAAAATGAGAATATCCGTTTTCCAGTTCATTCGGAAATAGTTTTCTTGCCTGCTGAAAACTGGGAACTAAGACCGGTACTAAGTATTTGCAAGTTATTAGTTGGGTCCGAAGATTCCACCTCCAAATAGAGGACGGACACGTGATAAACGTGAGTTTTGAACGAGGTATAAACTCCACTACTCCACTGGACAATTTATTACCTTGATGATCACACAACCGGCATTCTTTACCTGGAAGCATTTCCAAGTTCACCGGTCGGTTTAGTTTAATAACCTGGTGATAGTCAACATGAACAGATGCGACACAACCCTCTCCACAAAGAGATAGAAATACGCTGCCAATTGCGCCGCTGTCATTTAAATAAGATACTTTTCACTCTATAAAATAGAATAGGAACAAACTTACCCATGTACATTTCCAGGTGTTCCTCGAGCTGCACTAGAAAACGTGACGGTATTTCTTTTAGTGCCATTCTTTTCTGTATGGGATGGCCCAATAGCTATTCTGCTGTCCCCAATGATATAGCCCATCTATTCTGGTATTTCGTGTCCCACACACAAGAGTTTCAAAAGGTGCGGACCGTACCGTCTCGAAGATAGAAACATTTTTACATTATGCGATGGCGTACATGGAACTACTAAACACTCTTGCAGTGACATTTACCGCCACTGAATATGCATTCACACAAGGCAACAAGAATGTTTTCTACAAATATAGATGTCCTTTGGCTATTCTATCTGTGTTGAATCTATTGGTGACATCGATCGACCACCGACTGCTAACATATGTTCATGATGCTGCAACAGCGCCTTGGGTTTTACTTTCATTAATGAACTCCAGCTTTTTGTTTGCAGGGCTAGCTACTTGTTTCATTGGGGCTCTGTTGCTTCGAATGGACCTGTCACAAGTTTCATTTGTATTCCTCCTATTTGGGCTCTTTGGAGTGTCCTACGGAATATCCCATTGGGTTTTGGTATTAGATTCTTACCCTGGGTCTGCTAATGTGCTGGCGAAGATCGCCATAACAATGGTCGCCTATTCAACAGCATTGTTGTTTGATATCAAGCGTTACTCGCCAACGACTGACGCACGGTCACTGGCTCATTTATTAGCTCAATCATTATTCTTCTCGTTGCCCTTACTGCCGTTGTGCGCGATCGTTATTAGCACTGCCTTTTTACTAATTGCCACTTTAGTTCAGAGTCTGGTCGGTAGGCAACCCGACTTTCTTGATGTTCCAATATACTACGGCACAATATACGGACCTTTTGTGATTATATATGTCAACGCAAAAAAATCGGCATTGGCGAATGCGTCATCTTACCTGCCATCTTAATTTATTTATAAAGTGTCTAAATTTATTAATTAAAATATCTACGGGTATTAGCAGATAATACAGCACTGATGCATGTTAGCAAAACATCTATTTCCACTTCATATCAAACTTACCTGATTGTGTTGTTTAGCAGTGACGTAAAAGGCTTTCGATTGCTGGGTCAAATCTTCAGATTGTTCCACTAGCGTATCCAACTTAACCTGTCTTTCTAACACCGCATCGATAGTCTTATGCATAACATCCATTGTGTCGTCGAGATCCTTTTGAATCTTGGTGATCTTATCCGCTTTCGCTGGATCCTGGTATTCCACAATCGCTTTATCCAGTTGCTCAAACGGGAGTTTGGTATCTTGAACTATCGCCGGCCACTGACTTGCATGTTGCGCATGGAACTGGTCCATCATTTGTGAGATGATTGTGAAGGCAACTCGTTCAGGATATTCCATATCAGCAACGATGCAACCAGCCAAACCATCTGATCTCAAATATACATGGATATTGTGCACTGTGAAATCGGTTAGAACACTCGTTACAAATCAAAGATGGAGGCTTACCTTCATGGGCGACCGTTTGACGCTTTCCCTTGGGCGTTCTTTGTACTATGGTCCTAGAAATGAACTTGACAAATTGACCGGCACTGAAGAGCGGTGTAAAAAAACGTCTACCAGCAACGTAACAACTTACGTAGTTCGTTCAAAGAAGCCAAACGTGGAGAGATCAACTGCCTGGGCGAGGAAGACCGGCTCCTTCGTGTCTTCTTTCCACCGAAGGATGCTCATACCGATGATCTTCATAGTGAACGAAGGTGTACAAAGAAAATTATGGAAAACAGAGAGGAGGGGGGCTATTTAGGACCATCGGATATATTTGAAAAATAGTTTCAAAACTGCTTTTTATAATTACGTAAGAAAGGAAAACAACTTTGACAAAGTTTGGTGGATTGAATCTATTTCTTGCGCCTTCTTTGCGGCTGAACAGCAGCATCCTTTAACGCATCTCTTGAGTTATCAATAAGAGCCTCAGGATGAGACCTTCCGACTTCACTATTGGTAATGTAATTCAAAGGGGTACCTTTTGCAATGATTCTCACCTGAAGTAACATTGAAAGTCTCTTTCTCAAACTAATAACTTCTTTTTCAGAACCACCCAAGCCTTCCGCTCGGTCCTTCTCGTCGTCGTCGTCATCAATAATCATGTCACATGCTTTTGCGTTCAATACCATCCAATTACGATCTCTATCTCTGCCTTTTTTCTTGGATTCAAGTAACTGGATTCTCTTTGCCAAAACCAATCTCTCCTTCAATTGAGCCATTACACCCAACACCACTGGGAACTCACTAATCCTTTCTGGCCCTATCGCATCGGCAATGCGATTGAAATCTGCTACTTCCGTCGGAACAACAAGTGAAAGGCAAAACCCAGCAGCATTAGCACGTGCCGTTCTGCCTGACCTATGTACAAAGGCATCCGTCTTTTTTGGAATGCCGTAGTGTACGACGTAATCAATTCCCGATATATCAAGTCCCCGCGCTGCAACGTCACTTGCAACCAACACTCCGCATGCATCGCGAGTGAACCTTTCAAGGTGCTTAAGCCTTTGCTTTTGCTGCATGTTTGCATGAAGAGTTGTGACATTCTCCACCTGTAAGACATTTAAAACATTTCCTAAGCGACGAAGTGCTGCGATAGTGTTGACGAAAACAAGACACCTTCCTTTATAATGAGTAAGAAAGTAATATAGATACAAATCTTTGTCTTTCTCGAGGCATCGCAATTCAGAAAATGTCAAGTTTTCAGGAAGATTGATCGTCCGCTCTTTTTTCTGTTTGTCTTGAGGTGCAGCTAATTCTACCTTTTCTTTATGTTCACTTTCTACAACACACATTGCTGGCTTGCCTCGAAGGCCTATTTTTTTCATCAGAGCAACCAGCGGAGCATCATCCGTTTCTTCTGATTTTTTCACCTTCTTGTTCTTTTTATTTGGTTTCTTTCTCTCCATTGGAGGATTGATCAGCAATAATGTGGCTGAAAATAAAAACGTTTGACGTTTGTGTTTTGGAGGCTCTCCTTTTTCTTTCGCTTGTACTAAAAGAGAAATAAAAGGCTTCAAATCAGGAAAATGACCTTGATCAAACATTCGATCAGCTTCATCGACCACCAAAAAACGTAATGTTGATTCGATTCCCTTGAAATGACCACTTTTAACCAAGGCCCAGAAACGTCCTGGGGTTGCCACAATAACCGAGGGTTTCTGACGAATGATTCGCTCTTGTTTAGGTACCGCCATTCCTCCTACAATTACTCCAACTGACAACTGAGTTTGGTTCGACGCGTCAATCACATCTTTCAGATGTTTGCCAACTTGCACTGCTAGCTCACGAGTGGGAGTCAACACAAGCGCATCAAGAGAGTCTCTTGTGGTACTTGGATTTTGAAGCAGCCCATTCAAAACAGGTAATCCAAAGCTCAGAGTTTTTCCAGATCCAGTTTCAGCAGCTCCAAGTATATCGCATCCGTCTCTTAGAGCTCTAGGGAAACACATACGCTGTATGGGGGTGGGAGAAGTGTATCCCATCTTAGAAAGGCCTGCGACCAGCCTTGTATCTAAACCAAACTCATCCCATTCACTCATGTCGTTTTCAATTTCTGGCGCAACTTGCTGTAATACCTCATCAACTTCCTTCACTTTCTTCTGTTGATGTTTCTTTTTTAGTGGCAGTTTATCAGACACTAATGATTCTTTTTCTCGAGGTTTTATAGAAAGTCGACCATCGACGATCTCATATGTGCCTGCATCAATCTCTTCAAACATCATGACTCCACCGGAGGCTTCATTACTTTCGCCCACTGAATATCCACCAACAAGATCAGTGGCTTCTGCTGCCTTCCAAGGTAAGCTGCTCAAGCCATTGTCAATCTTTAATTTCTTAGTCACACTAGGTTGCACCAATGTCCTTTTCATCCTTTTGAATGGCCCTCGAAGGATTCAAATTTAGGGACTATCCGCATAAATTAAGGCGCGACAGAATTGATCGGAATGTGTGATGTCGGGAAAGGGTTTCTTATGCTGGGGCCTCTTTGCATACTGATGAAGATGGACAACGAATGCTCGGTCTTAGACGAGAACGGGAATGACATTGGCAAACTGCACGTATCAATAGAAATTGTTTCGATAAATGGAAATGATGTGACCAACGAAATCGAAGACGAAAGTACTCATATCGTAAAGGAATTAGATGGGTCCAATGTTCAAATTAAAATCACAGTTCATAAGCTGACCAATTCTTTCATCACGAAAGTCACTGGTGTTACAATTGCCACGGAGTCAATCTCGCCGGCTAGTTCCCCTACAGCTATTAAGCCTTCTACATCCGATAAGACAGAGGTGCTATTCGGTGTATCAACAGAATTCACTTGCATTCCCGCTACTCAATTGCAACAACTTTTAGGATCTGCTTTTCTGGAATTTAGAGTTCAGGGAGAATACCAATGCGCATTGGCCGTCGCCAAAAAAAGCAATGTATGCATAGTTATGTAAGATCGGATCCTCTGCTCGAGACTGCTTGAGCTTATTGTAACATATTTAATTCCAATTTTATTCTTGACTGAACAGATCGTCTACGTATGTTAAGATATGATGTGAGTCCGTCGCAACTCGAACCAAGGTGGAATGGCTCGAGATAGTAAAAGTCATCAGCAGATGGAAGCATGGAGGGAGGTAGATACCCACACACTCGAACTTGCAAATACCATTTTCAAATTTATCATTGTTGTAAATGCGCCGCGCATACCAATTTTCCTCTAAGTCTAACTCACAGGCCATGTCATTACAATGAACCGTGAAGTGTTCAAATTTCAAAGCAAGAAACTCCAACATTGCAACGTGGTATAGGGGTATACATTTAACAGATCTAATAATAGTATGGAAACGCCACAATTCCTTGAATACTAAATGCTTTAATGGTTCTGAAACTGGAAGTGGCAGGAAGAAATCTTGTAATGTCAAAGTTATGGGAGCGAGAGATCCTTCCACGACAAATCCATCTCCAAGGCTGAAACGCGAACGAACGGGCAAATGCAAAGGTCTAGGTATAACAGGATGTATGACAAGCTCCATTTTATGGAAGACAGAATCCTTATTGGAATCGTGTTTCAAATACGGTAAATGAAGTGGAGAAATGGGAGCAGTAAACGCGTTTGTTTCAACTTCGAGTACCAGACCATAAAGTTCGCTGAATGATGAAGATTCATCCAGCGTCAAACCATCTTTCATACATATCGTCAAAGGGATCAAAATATCTTGGTTTTTCTTCGCGGTGTCTAAATACGAATTCAAGATGTCTGGATCATTGTGCTGTTCATATATTTGCAATTTGATGTCTTGTAAAGAAACCTGTTGTCGTTCTAGTTGAAGAATCAAAGATAAATTTTCAATGGTGTATATCTGCGGAACAATGCCCACAAGATTCAATGGAAATGCGGTCTGATTAAATACTGAACGCAGTTCCGAAGGTCTGAGACATTGAATCATCGTGAGCAATTCATCCACTCTATGTTTCAGATCAAGAAATTCAGATTCATTAGAAATCGCATCAAGAACTCGGATCACGCAATTAGATTTAGAATCTGAATGTATTTCATGTAGCTTCAACAAAACTTCACAGCATTCAAGAACCACCATTGTATTTATCCAACTGGGCTTAGGAGTGCTATTCACATAGCGCAAAAGAGCTCTTCCGCATAGGTAACTGGCATCCTGGCAAAAAGCAATCTCCTGCAATATTTTATGATACTCGATTATGCGTGCAGGTATTGTAATGTTCGATATCGCAAATGCAATATAACGAAGAACACCATTCACAGAGTCCACAAGATCCGCGTGTTGTCTAAGCCTAGATATAAAAATAGTCACTTGATCGACAACATGAACATTATTCATCAACATATATGTCAAGTATTTAGCTACGTGGTCAACAGCTGCAGGGTTTTTCATTAATACTTGTTCCAAAAGCATCAGAGTTACGGGTTGTTTTTCAAGAGAAATGTCTTCAGCCACGGTGTTCCTGATGCATGCTAGAATCGTTTCTACCATGAGTGGTTGATTCAAAATCGCATTGCACTCAACCAACCCACTGACCTTTAGATATTGGATCTCAATAGGATCTATGACTTGGTAAGGTATGAAGAAACCATGGTGCTCGACAACACCATCAATAAAACCAAAATAATCCAGCGACCATTTAATTGCCAAGGCACGAATATGAGTATTTTGGACATGCAATGCCGATGATTCTAGAAGAGAATTCAAAACATTCGAGGAGAAATTTTGCCCCATAGCATGATTGGTGGTAGTGATAGACACTGCAGTATGCATCAGTAATATATCAAATGAATTTGAAAATCCCAAAAGCAATCGTTTTGAAATCACATCGGGTAGATTTAGTTCGGGGATCGATAGAACCTTGGTGACTATCGAATGTCGAGTCCATGTGGAGCATGATGGCATATTGTCGAGCAGAACTGAAACAGCTCGAAAAAGTGCAGCTGTGCTGCTATACTGATTGTCCCCGTTGTTTAACAAGCAAGTAACAAGAGACTCGTAATTTGCAAATGATGGTTTCAAATTGAAGTTTATTGGATGAAAAATCTTGGGAATGAATTCTGGAATGGTACCATCCGGTACTGTCACATCATATGTTGTCAACTGAAATACTCTCTCCTTTAAATGAGCTATATTGTCAATAATCGAAGCAAGGAGATTAAAATAAGACTTCCTTGCATAGGAAGACTCAAGTTCGCAGCACTGAAAAAGGGAAAACGGAGACACTATCAACGGGTCGGATTGAATTTTGAAAATATCCTGAACTAAGTCTATTAAAATACCAGGAAAAACCATTTCGATTTCCGTGAGGCATTCACTGGCAACATGTCGTATGTACACATCGCGAACTTGGTTGGGACGACTGACGTAAGCCCACAGGACAGAAACCAAATTAGAAATGGAATACTTCATACTAACAAACTCATCCACGCTTAAAACAACAGAGCACAACGCAACAAGTAATTGGCCTTTGAAAAAAATGCTGCTTGATTTCGATACGGGAAGACTGAACATCGCCCCAATGCTTGACACAAAATAGGCAACTGCATTGACGCAAGTAGATGCATCTTGCACGCAAAACAAATCATAAAAATCTTCCTGAATATCGGAAAGAAGTTTCAAACGGTGTTTCTCTCGAAGACTGTTTTGAATGTCGGTGATGGCACAAGACAACGCATCCATCCCATAGTAGACCCTAAAATATCTTTTATTCTTGTTCCTTTGCTTCCTTAACTTGTGAACATGTCGATTATGGAGTACAATGGGTCTGCCCTAGTGGCAATGACCGGAAAGAACTGCGTAGGTATCGCCAGTGATTGCAGGTTCGGAGCATCGCAGCAAACAGTGAGCTCCAACATGAAACGTATCTTCAAAATGAACGATCGTACATTACTTGGTCTCTCAGGTTTGGCGTCTGATGTCATGACAGTACACCAGAAGCTCGAGATGACCACCAATATGTACAAGCTTGAAGAGCATCGTGAAATGCGCCCGACAGTGTTCAATAATATGCTCTCATCGTTCTTATACGCTAGAAGATTTGGCCCTTATTTTGTTGAGCCGCTGGTTGCTGGACTGGAAGGTCCTGATAACAAGCCATTCATATCAGGACAGGATCTTCTAGGTGCTTCGGTTTTCACTGACGATTTTGTTGTGTGTGGAACTTCTGAAAACTCTCTGTATGGTACTTGCGAATCCTTTTACAAACCTGATTTAGGGCCGGATGAGCTATTCGAAGTCCTGTCTCAATGTTTACTATCTGCTGTTGATAGAGATTGTCTTGCTGGATGGGGTGGTGTAGTTCATATTATTACTCCTACTCAGCATATTGTAAAACACTTGAAAGGACGTAACGATTAAACTTACATACATCTTTATAATACACTTGATAAACATTCGAAGCCACGAAATGATTATAAATGCACACTTATATAAAGTATTTACTGTGATTTGACGGTTAACGCGGAAACTACTAGAAAAAGGGCTCCCTGTAAAGATGACACCAACTTGCATATGCGAGTTCTTCTTGGTATCTGATAGCATCCACAATGAAGGAGTGTATTCTTAAAGTATATCGAAGATCTACGTGGGATACGATGGAAACTATATGTCAAAAATACATATTCGTAATCCGAAAATCATGTTGACACCCAGTGCCTTGAAAACGTCTAGTCTAATATTTAGATGGACATACACATAGGAATGTACTTCAACTACACATCCACAACACAAGAATATACCAATGATGCGTGTTATCGATGAAATCAAGGAATTAAATGAAGACCAGCGTGTTTTTAAATTTCAAATGTTTATTAATCGACACCTGAGAAAAAACAGAATCAATGGTCTCTCCATAGATTGAGTTTAAAACCAATAGTATCTTCCATGAGATATCACGTGTTAAATCATCATAGTTGGAAGTAAAGGAAAACACAAGCGATTGTTGTCGTTAATTTACAGAATTGAAGTTCCAATTTATTGAATTTGAATTGAGGCGTCATAAAGAAAAGCCCCCCCATGTATGAAGATGGTGGCGTGTGGAAGTTGGATGAGCACTTTAACCATTGCCTATTGGACCATAGGCTGTGTTTCTGTTATTCTTTCATTGATTGTCCCTCAATTTGAAGAAATGTCTTTGTACGGAAAGCTTCGTGACCCCAAGCAGATCGGACTCACTGTTCCGAAATCATGGTTCACTCACTTCTATGTGATTGCAGTGTCGTGGAGCTTCCTGCTACTTATTGCTTCAATTTACGATAAAAATCTTATTATGGAAGGGATTCACTTTGCTATCTCCGAGGATTCATTAATAGGCATCCACCTTTGCACAAGAACACACCTGACTGAAGATCGACAAACTGACCTTGTTGCACTTGCGTTATTCGCTGTGCACGCCTGTCGTAGACTGTACGAATCAGTATTTCTAAGTGTGTACTCCACTGCCGCGCGCATGCATATTTCAGGGTACATAATTGGTACTACATTCTACGTGGCTGCTCCTTGGACTATAATCATGGATTCTGGTTTTTTGCTTGAAAAATCAATGACTTCTTTCATTTATGTGATTGGAATTCCATTGTTTGTGATTGGATCTTGGAAGCAACACGAAGCGCATGCAATCCTAGCAAAACTACGTGAGAGGAACAATGAGTATCGCATACCCAATGGAGGCTGGTTCTCATACGTTTCATCTCCCCATTATCTTTCAGAGATCCTATTGTATGCCGGCTTGGTATTCGTTGTACCGTTTCGTTCTTTCCGAAGTGGATTTATGCTTCTTTTCATTGTATTGAATTTGTATACTTCCGCTCTGAGGACTCATCGTTGGTATCATTTGAAATTTGAAGCTTATCCAAAATCCCGATATGCCATACTGCCTTACATCGTATGAAGAACACATTGCATGAACAATTAACAACGTGAACCGAATAATGTGAGATTTTGATTTGGTGTTTTCTGGTTGTTAATCGGTTTCTTGAGTTCTCTCTTTTTCAATGGTTTTATCTTTTTTTGAGACTCCATTGCTTCAAGTGTATTTCCAATATCAGTTTGAACAGCTTTTAAAATATCTTCGTCGATATCTGTATCTAAAGCCATTAGTAACGCCTCTGTCACCTCACCATGCTCATCCCATAACCTTGTCTGGCTGGATTTGTTGCGATCGCACCATGAAAGCAATGCTTTGTTAACTTTTGATTTCTCAGTTAATAGCATTGCTCTTTCGACTTCAAACCTTGCAATGTAACTCTCTGCTTTGACTTTAGCCAAATGGCTATCGCATTTGTTTAACTTGTCCAAAACCTTGTATAAATCTTTTAAACATCGCTTTAGCGAGTCATGTTCCTTAGGCAAGGAAATATCATCATTACTGGTTTCCGGAATTTCCTGACTTTTATTGACAAGTGATTTCGCTTCTTTGTACCTCGACATCAGTGCTGCTCTTCTGCTGCTGCACGAACGAATAAACTCCGTCACCGCCGAGGAAACTCGCATGTCCAGCATGGAATCATCCATGCAAATGCAAGCATGTACCAGCGTTTTAACATCCAACAATTCACCATCACACTGGTTTACTAGACGCATAGCTTCCTCCTTTAAAACATCCCTTTCATCTTCACTTTGCATCAACCTCCTTTTGGTTCTCTCCATGATATCTCCTTTTCTGATCATGTCTCGATACTTTTTTACCATTTGACATCGCACTAATAAATCTGGCATGATATCTTTCAGATCAGCCAATGCGTCTCGTGCGTTTCGCAATACTTCCATTTCCCCAACGGCCAAAACCCGAGGGGGGGGCTATCACGGTATAACGGTTGTGATGGATGCCTTGGCAGAATTGACTCTCGAGGTTCGAGGTGATCTTTCTCTTGCGATACAAAAAGTATCTAGTGCGCTGTTATCTGCGCGTGAAACCAGCGGAAATGATAAACAGTTTATTCTGAATTTTCTGAAACAGGTGTGCCCATTTGCCAGGTCAGTTTCTGTGAGTCAAGTGGGAACACTGATGCATACGAAGTTGAAACAGAACGATATCAACTTGCGTTCTATGACGCATATAGTTTTACTTTCTAATACTCTTTCTATGTTTGCTTCTCAAACCCTCGAATTGGAATGCATCATTTCTAGATTGCGAATAAAGTTGAAGCATCTGGTTGTGATGGATGGTGATGCAGACCATGCATTTCAACGATTTCACGACAAGAAAACTAGAAATATTAGTCGTGATGGCTTCAAATTAATGGTCAAGCAACTTTTACGTGGAGACCTGCCTAAGCTATCTGCAGGCGAGATTAATATTGGTTTGTTTCGATACCTGGATCCAAGTGGAAGAGGGCATATTCGCTTAGATGACTTCAAACGATTTTGCGAAGAGGATATTGCTGCAGTATTTGAGCATACTGAAACAAAGTTATTGGATATTGCAATTAAAAAAGATCCATTAGTTGTAGTGGATGTGGTTCACACCGCCGTGAATCAAAATCAAGTTGAGCAGGAGGAATTGATCGACCTTGGATTCGAAAGAGCGCTGGGTGTAGATGTTGGCTTATGGATTAAAAGATCTCGAAAAAGGAAAAAGGATACCTTTCAAGTTATCACTGATCTGGTTTGGGCTCCAAAGATGAGCGAGGATCTCATTTCACATGGATATATCGAACTTGCACGGCCTCAAGTTTCGCGATGGTTCCATAAAAGAGATCCTCTCGAGAAGTCTTTCTGGATTCGGAGAAATTCTGACAGTAGTAGGGCAATCACTGATGTGCTTATTCAGCCATTGGGCGAAATGCCTCCCTGTAGTGGATTTACCGTGTCGCAAAGTGAGAGTACTATATGGCTGAGATACTTAACACCAAGTGAAAATTCAGAATTGCAAATACTGGAAAACGAATTCAAATCAATTGCCAACAATCAAAGTGATCCAAATCAATATCATATCAAGCAGAAAAGAATGCAACTGATGGAAAAACGATTTAGAATTTTGCAATTCAACGTTCACGAAGCGTTGGCTGGAGTCTTGATACAAGGTATAGAAGAGGGAATGGGAAAGGTCCCCAATACTGAGACGGTATTTCGCGAAACTGACAAACATAAAAAAGGATGGATCACCTATGAACAAATGAGCTCTTGTTTTCGAAAATTAGGCATCTATGAAACTTTTACTTCAAAGAAACTTTTCAAGACTTTTCTAGGAACTTCAAAAGTTGATGAATCCAAAACCGTTTACATTATTGATAAGATTTTGAATTTCTTAAAAATCAACCCCAGTCGAGTCTACATGTGCTTATTGGACATGGTAGAAATAAACAAAGACTTGGTGGATCAGGTCATTCAAAAGCGTTCTGAACGGATATCCACATCGGAGCTGATCTCTAAATCTGAATTTCTTCAGACAATTGCACCACTCTTTCGGGACACCAGAGTACCACTTGAATCTGACGATATGAAAGGTATTATCGGATGTTTTCAGGGAAAGGATCGAAAGCTAGATATGGAACTATTTTTGGAAGTTTTAGCACTTCTTCGTCAAGATGCCAAGACGAGCACCATATTTCAAAGTCCGTCATCTCTGGGCATTCAAATTGAAAACCTGAAATCTGCCTTTTTGAAATTATTTCCTTCCCCTGCTCACTTTGGCGATGCTTTCGAGAGTACGAGGATCACGAAGGTATCCATTGCGAAATTCAAAAACAAAATGAAACAAGTGTGCCAGGTTTCGGACCTCGCCATTGATCATTTTATCACCAGCAACAAACTTGATTTTCCTTTTTTAACACCGGAGATAATTCAGCTAGCAACGGTGTCGCTTTCTCAGAATTATAGCCAGGAATCATTTGCCGTAGACCCTGCGATTAGCGATTCCAGTGATGAAGAACCCGATGTAGAACGACACTCTATTAGAGATAGAATTACTAGAGAAGAAATGGAGCATCTCCGATCACTCCTCACCATTGACATTCAAGAATATTTGCTTGGTGTTCCATCAGATTCGGTATTGATTCGTGATTTCGAACAAAGAATCATTCAAGCCGGCATCGTTGTCGAAGATTTGTTGTTAAAACGATACTTTTTGAAATCTCATCATTCAGATCTTCGATTGGATCGCAAGTTCCTGCTGCGCACTCTCTGGCCTAACGGACCTGTTCACAATGTACAAAATTTCAGGATAGTAGCTGCTCTTTCTAGACTAAAAAAGGTGATCGAGAAAAGTTTGCTTCATGGTGTTGATGCAGATAGAATTCGAACCGACGTGCTGTACTATCAGGCTGGTAGCTCAAACTCCTTTAGCAAACTTCATTTAGTTTCTCTTGTCAGAAAACTGGTATCTAACAGTAAGATTGATACAGAAGACGCTGAAGAACTATCCAATGAGTTGTTAAAACAAGGGTCCGTTTCCCTAGGCGAAGCTCTTGAATCCTACTTGTTCGATAATGAAGCGGATTCAATGCTCACCTCCAGTGATCGAGATATGATTCAAAATAGGTTGCATTCAGCAGACCCGATTCAAACCTTCAGAGAGAAGGACATATACGGCCGTGGTATATTAAGCAAGAAAGATTTTGTTGATGCATTGAAAAAAGTGTCACCCGGATTACCTGCATTTTTGATACAGAAGGTAGTTCGAAGTTTTCAAAATACTAATCATGTAGTGTATACTGGTCGATTCGAGGAATTAATGACAGTAAATAATCCTTCCCGAGATTTGGAGGAACTCATGGTGTTGATTCAATTGGTTCGTGCCCAGATTCATCGTCAACCAGTCCTTCGACAGCATTTCTGGAGCATATTCAGGTACGTCCTTATTAATTGCTTTATATCTTTCTTATGTATTAAACAGGAGAGCAGATACAGAAGGATACAATGTGTTGCCGATAGAGACATTCCGTTCGGTGCTCTACGACAGTCTTAACGTTGGTCATCGATTGAGCGAATATCAATTTAGAACGATTTGTCGATGGTATCAGCACGAGGATGAAATCGATTACTTGTCTTTCTGTAAGAGTTTGGGTCCTAGTCAGTCAGTAGTGAACAAAGTAGTGTCTCGGATCCGGAATTACCTCGACAGCTCGTCCAAAATATGCAATGGCTTCATCGACATGCGGTTCGCCTTCACGGGTTTTGACGAGGACGAGAATGGATACATTTCCCGTCGACATTTCCATCAGGCTTTTGTGAAGACTCGCCTCTTGCCAGTGGTCGTTACCTTGGAGGATGTTCAATGTCTAGTTGAAGAGTTTGATTCGGAATGTCTGGATATGGTGGACTACGTTTCATTTTGCGCGTTGGCTGCTCTGCCTGAAAATACCGAATTCTATTTCCTTATTGCTCTCGCTCAAAAACTTCAAAGATACTTGGCGAAACAATGGATCTTTGACCAGCATTCTGAATATTCAAATGTAGATGATTTCATTCTACTACTTCAGTCAATGAGCATACCAGTTACGCAAAAGGAGATGGAATCGATGGCAACCTTTTTCAAGTGGGGCAACTATATAGATATGGATTTAATAGTGAGAGATCTTATTAGATCGTGCGGTCCTGGAGGCATTTTTTGCTCAACTTCTCCACCTGGAACGATTTTTAAAAAACAAGGTCGAGTGTGGGATTCCGAAAATGCTAGAAATTGGTTGCAATCCCAATCATCTCAAGACCAAAGTCGCTTTATAGAAATGCATCACAGCCTGAAAGCTTCAAAACGCAATACAAATATTGCTTTCGACAAACCCAAAAGTAAATCGTGTCCTCTAACTGGCTGTTGGACGTGTCCCGTGTGCAACTATAGAAATGCCACTGTTCGGTATTCGCAACATTGTACCATGTGCGATCGAGAAAATCCATATTTATTATAAAATTGATTCAACTAAAGCTCTGTTCTCTCCGCTGCCGCACTTAAACCTTCCAAAATACGAATTCGACGGAAGATCCAATCAATAAGTTCAGGCTTCATCTTACCCCCAGTCATTGCTCTCAATCTTCCCAATTCTTTCTTCAGATCATCCGCGGTTCCTGAATTCTTCTTATCGATATACTTGAGTTCCTTTTCATTGCAATTCTCTCGAGTAGCTGCATCGCAAGTAATTGCAGGGACCTTATCCCCTTGGATAGTGATCATCTCAATAGTGAACACCAATGTATCTCCACCTCCAATCTTAGGTGGGCTTCCACGATCTCCATACGCTAGATCACTGCTGATGTAAAGTTCCCACTTATCGCCCTCCACCATCAGTTGCATGGCCTCGGTCCAACCTTTAATCACCTGATTTGGAGAAAAGTCGATTGGACTTCCTCGCTCTACAGAAGAGTCGAACACACTTCCATCGACCAGCGTACCATGATAGTGGCACGTGCACTTGCTGTCCACAGTGGGATGAAATGCTCCGGCTCCTTTATTCAGCACTTTGTATTGTAGTCCAGAAGCCAGAGATATCACCCCAGGTTTCTTGGCATTCTCTGCCAAGTAGGCGAGCCCAGCAGCATTAGGACCTGCTACTACTACATTAACAATCGCGACAATCACGGCGAGGAGACAAAAGGATCTCATCGAATAAATCTTTTTTGAAAACCAAATTCAATTGAGTTCTGAAGCAGTACGAAGTAGGAGTGGATAAAAGCCATCAAAAGCTAATTTCTTAATAAACAATAAAACCGAATTCAATTGAATTGTATTCTGAAGTACTGGCTGTATCAATACATAATCCCCTAGCAGACATAGCACTTGAGAAAGTCTCTCTATACAAATCAGGCACTACTAATTGATACAGTCGTAGTGTAACTATCAAATTAAATGACTGTGTTGCTGCCCTAATACTAGAATATACAAAAAGATCCTATAATTTTGGTCCGGTGGAATGGTTTGCCTGAACCACCGAATTTCGAGAATTAACTATCTGTCTACTGTCGCATTCAGGTTTGATTTGACTTGTTGATGTAGGCCCTGCCCCGATAGCTGCAGTTTGACAAAATGTTCTGGCGCATTTCAGGATTGCATATCCTACGTTCCAACTTACGAACCATTCAGAGGAAAAGAAAAGAGCATTTAATAAAAAAGCAAACGCGAACAATGAATACATAGCCGCTGCTAGCATTGAAAGCCGTAGATAGAATTGTAAGTGAATTTTCAAAGCTATAAATCGAGTACTAGCGCAAGGGGACATTTTATTCTCACAGTATGAGACTGAAATCGCCATGTCATGTAGTTGATCAGTAAACCTTGCGCTTGCTTTTCTCAATAGAATTGCCAGTTCCTGTCTGAATAATGTAAAGAGCACCAACGAAACTTCCCGATTGCGCTGTGATTTTGTTAGTCCCTAAAAGGATAGACACCAGAATATCCGAAGCAAAGACCAAAAATCCAAGCGCAGATAATATTGGATGTCTATGAAATATCCCAATAGAATTTCCACCTCTCCCGGGGATGAGATCGGTATATAGAATAGTAAGCATCGTATCGGAAACCACCGTTAGACCTCCAAAGCAACTGAACGTGGAAACCATATAGAAATAAGGGATCTTGTCGTCTATATTAAAGGGTCCTATCGCTGCAATCACTCCAAGAAGTGTCGTTGTGATCCAATTGAGGGTCAATACACAGATGTGGATGACATGATACCTTCGGGTTTGGATCCTATTGAAAATACAATAAAAACTCATTCCGGCAACCGAGAAATACAAGGTAGCTAAAAAGGGGCATATAAAAGGCCGCCAAAAATGAATTACCTGCAAAAAATGATTTTCGGTGTCAATAGAAACCGAGATATTTTTACCACTAGTAGGTCCTTTGGCCCATGCATCGGCAATATCTGTCTCAACACGTGCATGCAGTAGTAAACATCTACGCCCACGGAGAGCATTAAAATCATTTCCATCGTTACTCATTGAAAATATTCCAGGGTATATCCAGTGTTTGCGAGGAGCGTATCGAATAATCTTGTCGGCAAACTTGCATAGGTTTGTCAGTGTTTCATATCCATTGCAGAATACGTCAAGTTGAAAATCCATGAGCAGAATCTGATGTTTTTCCAATGGCTCGAGTACTTCACCTTCACATATAGCGCCTTGTGTTCGTCTTGACTCAAAAACCGCGGAGATAAATTAGAAAAATGGCCATGTTGTTTGCCCCATTTGATGAACGAAGGCACACAATAATCAAATAGGGTCACATTTCCTTCAAAAACTCCTCCTTTGGATACCGTTAAGAATTGAGCATAAAGCAACAACCATAATAACTGCATCAAGGTTGGATACTAAGTATGAAAAGTTTTGACTTTTTCAACGGATTTTTTTTTTAAACAACAACAAAAATCGATTTTTTTTAAAACTACTAGAAGTGGATAAAAGCCATCTTTTTTTAAACAACAAAAATCGATTTTTTTAAAGCACTAGTGGATAAAAGCCATCAAATGCTAATTTCTTAATAAACAAGAGTATCTTGTTGAAAGAAAAGAGCCTGATGGCAATCCATTTTTTAGAAGCACTACAAGTAGTGGATAAAGCCATCAATTTTACGATTTCTGGAGATGTATTACATACGGGTTCACAGCAAGGTTGTGAAATAAATTCAGCAATGTTGACCAATAATGGTACCCTTTCATGGAGTTATATGTACATTCCATTGAAGCAGTAGACGTGCAATACTGATCAGACATTAGTATGGTGGACACACTTGTTTGACAGGTAGACACTGGTTCTTGAAGGAGCTACTAGTCACGAGTAAATGAGCTGAAACTTAAGCATCCGAGTAGCATTTCGAGAGTTAAGCTATTTCCCAACGAATTTTCGACTTCCAACCACATCACCAGTTCACCACTAACCGTCTTAAAGCGATGCTGAGAGGTGTAATGCTGAGATGAGTGCAGGCGTCTGACACTGTGCAGTAACAAACCAATCTCCGTATTTGTTTCACACTATTAAGAGTTCAATTTAATCGATACTAACTGGAACCAACGCACGTAGTTACAAAAGTGATATTGTCATGGCTAGGATCCTTCAGGACAACTGACAAGATACGAACCCTTTTACTTTCCTGGATTCATCATGAATTGTACTTGCCCAGCGAGTAGCTCCAGGATATTTGTAAGACTATCCAGTATTATTTTATTTCACTGGTCAACGAATACTATCCAATGCCGATTGATTTACCACACAATTTCGAACATTCACTTGTCACGCTACACTGGAAGATTTATTTCCAGGTTGATAATAGGAAAAATATCATTGAGAAGGCCTCATTTCTAATTATTGATGATTGCACTGTATACTGCTGTCAGCAAGATTCCATACATGTGGTTCTTTCTGATCAATGCACTACGAACTTTCAAAAATTCTCAAGTTGATTATTTTGGTGACGAATGATCGGTACGGTCTCCGCAACTATAGAATCCAGCATGAACTTCCTCCGAAAAGCCGCGAGCGCAGCTCAAGATGCATTGGAGGAGACTGTGAAGGAAGAACCTATTCCTACTGAGAAAGCTGCTGAGAATACTACTGATATCAACGCTGAAGAAGACTTTGATGCCAAGAGTGAAACAGTAATACCGTCGATGGTTCGCATTTTTAGCGGATGCATGGACTCGCAAACCTCTGCAGATGTATCTGATGTGTCTGGATTTGGTCTTCCTGCTGATAGTGGACCAGGAGGAGCAGGTGGAGCATGTACCAATGCGCTTCTGAGAGCCATTGCCACCGAGGAAGACAATCACTTGACTTGGCTAGAACTACTTGACAAGATGCGTTCGTTTTTGAAGGAAAAAGAATACACTCAAGTGCCGCAGTTGAGTTCTAGTCGCAAGCTCGATGTGATGCACGAAAAATACTCCCCGACGAATCCAACCAACCATGCTGATTCCAAGAGAAGGGCATTGCTCATTGGTATTAACTACGTTGGTCAGCAGGGTGAATTGCGAGGATGTCACAATGACGTTTTATCCATCAAGTCATATTTGTTGAAAGAGGGATTTGAGGAATTCAATATGAAAGTGCTCCTGGACGACGGTTCTCATGATACTCCAAGTGCGAAGAATATCCTTGAAGGGTTCCGTTGGTTAGTGGACGACGCGGAGGATTCAGATTCTTTGTTTTTACATTATTCTGGTCACGGGGGTCATACCGCAGATGAGTCAGGGGACGAAAAAGATGGACAAGATGAAACAATCATTCCTGTTGATTACCAAACTGCTGGTCAGATAACTGATGACGTTTTGTTTGAAGAATTGGTGCTTCCGTTACCAGCCGGAGTCCAAATGACTTGTCTGATGGATTGTTGTCATTCTGGCACTGTGCTAGATCTACCTTACATGATTCAAGCCACCGAAGACATGGATGCTGCTGGTGCAGAAATGCAACAGAATCCTGGATTTTCTTTTGAGAAGCTGATGAAAATCGGGAAGAAATTGTATGAACTTCACAGTAAAGGGGCTTCCAAACAGGAAATTGCCACTCACGCTTTCAAGGAAATTGCCCCAATGATGAACGACAAGAAAATCACAGGAGGATTGGCCAACCTTCAAGCACTGGCTTCTGGGAAAAAAGACGGCGGGTTTGGAGGATTTGGTGGTTTCAAATTTTAGTTTTCCTTTCGATTTATAATTTTTAGTAATGATCAATCTTTAAATTTGGCCTGGACTTGAGTGTACTGCACGCCTCAGAGAAATGCCAAATAGCATCTGCAACCAGATAAGAGCTCGCTAGAATAGGTATACATCTCAGACTGTATATAATACCTTACGATAAAAAAGAAACGGAATCACGGGGGTCGCATTGTTATTGCCAAGAACATTCACCAACTTGGTGAACATTTTATTTTGCGATTCTATGCGTATGTTGCGGGCCTGGAAAACCACCTATTTCAACTTATTGGCCTCACCACTATCAAAGAAGGTTCTCAAGGGAGCTATCTTTTAAGAAATGCTCAAATCAATCTTCAATACATGAATCTAATTCTCTTCACTTTCACACTTCTTCATTTGCACTGAAGTTTGAAATATTGGCAATGGTCATTCGTTTCGTATGATTGATTCAAAGGAAAAATATAGTCCTTGGACGTTCTCTACATGGAAGTTTGGTCAAAAGTCGCCATCTTCGCTTCATTTCAATTTATCGTATTCTCTTTGCACAACAAGATGGACTGCTTTTTGAAAATTTGTATTGCGGCTCTTTTATCGCTTTGTATTAATTAATTAATTGCAGATTTCATCATGAGGAATGAAGGATTCAATGTGTTTTAAATCTCCGGTGTTTCTAGGACGAAAGCAAGAAAACATTTGAATTCACGATTCGAATAAGATTTGTATTTTGTCCTATTTGGATGATGTTGCTAATTTTGCTAATTAATTGTAGAGAAAAAAGAGGAACTTTCCTGATGCGAAGACGGTTCCCTACAACCAGCGACGAAGAAGTAGAGGAGGCGGATGAGTCTGTTTCAGCTGTCGAAGAAGATACAAATAACTTAAAGAGAGCCGATAGTGATGACGAGGATGCGGACTCGTTCCAGGAATTTGCGGAACCCATGACTCTGGCTCAGATGCTTCAGCCACCAAGCGCGTCTCCATTGAGTACCTCGTGGAGACCCAGTGTATACCCTGATCTATACGCTGTTACTGCCGATGGGGCCACTGCTACTTATAAAGGAACCGGGGGTCGTATCGGGGACAATGTGGATATATTTTATGGAGTAGCCGTTGGCAAGGTCTCGCTAACCAGGTCGAATCCGTGTTATTTTGAAATTGATATTGCCTTGAATGACCAATGCCCTAATCAAGCTTGTAGCATTTGCATAGGTATCACTGCTAACCATGCTTCGGCTATTCGAACTTCGTTATTGAATAGTACCGTTTCATGCGTCCTATACAATGGCAGCAATGGATCCGTGTATGTCGATGGCGCGCCACAATCACGAAGTTTTGGTGATGGGAAATATACCCACGGTGATACCATTGGTTGTGGTGTTGATTTTGAGAAACGCAAAGTGTATTTCTCGAAAAATGGGGAGATAATATCCACTGTGACTCATGCGAGTAATGACGTCCCATGGTTTCCAGTAGTGTCGCTTAGAAGACCTGGAGATGAAGTTACTTTCCGATCAAAAACCATGCTCCAAATTTCGTCTCAGCTTAAGATCACAAATTTCAAAAACAAAATTATCGACCACAATACGATGTGTGGCCTATTGGCCGAGTATTTTACTCAACATAGTCTCGGTGGCACAATGGATGTTTTCAAAAAAGAAGTTATAGGGGAAAATTTTGACTTTAAATCGGAGAATTTTGCAACGAAACTGATTTCGGAGCAGCAAACGTCGCAACAGAAAAAAACTAAACCATGGATTGTTTCTCTTGCGAAACGATCAAAACTTAGAACATTCGTGATGAATGGTGAATATGACAAAGTACAGATCAAATTGAAAAAATATGTCCCTGATTCGATAAGCAAAACTTTGTTTGAGCAACGTGTTTTCAAAGACTTGAAAGTTCTGCAGTTCGTGGAATTGGTTAAAAGTAATTCTTTATTGAAAGCGATAGATTTTGCTAAATCCGAACCGTCTATTTCCCATCAAGTAATTCCAATGTTGGCCTATGCGAATCTAGGCGATTCGCCATATTGTCACCTATTAACGGAACGACACAGGTGCCACGTAGCCGACTGTTTAAATAGCGAGATATTATTAAAAATCGGAACAGAGAAGATGAAAGATGAAAGCAGCTCAAGTGATTCTTCTTCCGATGTTTTGTCGCCTGAAGAACCCACTGTCATAGACATTTTATTTCATCATTTCATCACTTGTAAAAAACTTTATGAATCTTAATTTTGACGGGTGCTGATATGTCGGACGTAACTCACGATGTGGTAACAGTTAAATATAGGTTACACTAATGTAAATCCGCGGTCTGCAAATTCGGATAAATGTCAAGCGACTGGTATAGATTACCATAGTCATTCCTAACAACTAGCTTCTTTATTCTGTAGGTACTGCGTTGACAAACAAATGAACTATTGGTCAAAATCAAATGAACGAAGACTCCCTTCAGAATTACTCGGTGGCATTGAACAGAGTATTGGAAGGATCAGACATGAACGCGTTGACTGATGTCATTGGTCAAGGTTGGCTTGAACTTTCTACTATAGTAGGCGTCGGTCTCCTTGGGTTCTTTGAACCAGAGGTTCGAATGGAGATGATTGTTTTTGCGGCGGCTTTCTTTATAGTAGCGGTTAGGTCTCATCGTGCGCTGACATCTCTCAATACAGAGACTGAAAAACTTTCGAAATCTCTCCACAGTTTTCAAAGTGAGATAGATTTGTTATTAAAAGACTTGGCAGAGTTGAAGCGTCTGGATAGCACTAAGCCACCACTAGCAAGCCGTGGCGGTAGTTCAACAGCGGAAGCTCCATTCTGTGAAGACTTGCAACTATCAAGTCACTGTTGGTTTAATTTCTATCACGGGATTGAAGAAGATTTTTTTACGTCCAACCACTTCACCATTCTTTCTGAACAGGAAAAAACACTCTTTAAAGAAATCCAGTCGGAGTTCAAAGTCAGGTATGATAAATCCACGGAAATAAACAAATCTTCGGTGCACACTATTCCCGACAACTTTACAATTTTGAGATATTTGCAATCGGACAAATACGACGTCAATCTTGCCCTTAATCGTCTTATTAGTTCCATTGTATGGAGGCAAGAAATTGATATATATAGTCTTGTTACGAATCCCATTCCGAATTTAGATATATATCGTGAAACCAGGGTTCGAGCTTATATGGGGTTAGCGAAAGATGGTACCCCCGTTTTTGCTGAGCGACTGGGAGGCTTCATGTGCTCAATCGGGAAAGGTCGTGCTAAGGTTCTCACAGATCAAGATTATTTGAATTGCTATATTTACACGATGGGGCAGTTTATTCAGCGATTCCATGAGGAACGAAAACGAAACAAAAACGCAGGCTGGAAACAGATGTTTGTGGGGGATTTGAAAGGAGTTAGTATCGGAGCAGCATATAGATCCATAACATTAATAAAGAAACTAGCGAGTCAAGTTGAAACTCATTTTCCAGAAATGGCTGCAGAGCCTATTTGGCTTTTGAATTGTCCTCGTATCGTGACTGGAGCTTACAACGTGCTAAAACCATTTTTGGACCCAGTTATTGTGGCCAAGATCAAGATGTCTTCCGGAGTGCCCACCGCGGAAATGCTTGAATGCATGGATGAAGAAGTTCTTTTTGAAGAATATGGGGGAAAGAATACTGCTCCTTACCCAAAGACGATTCTTAACTAGGCAGCTCATAAGATACGAGAAAGAACAAATGTCGACAAATAGAATTAATTTATTTTTAAGGAGTTCGTCAAGCTTGTTTATTCGTAGTCGGTTTATTGTAATATTTCAAGTAGAGCTTCACTCCTAGTCCAAACCCAACTTCGATTACAAGAAATATCGACAAATAGAATTGAGCTTCCTTGTCATGAAATCCAGTTAGTTCAAAGAATTTTTCCGGTTTAATCTCGGCGAACATTTTAGCTGCAATGGCAGTAAAAATGGTGATATAGTGATAGTCAACCCAACGTTTTACTTCACTACTCAAAGCCCCGTGAACTTTTCCTCTTGGAACTTTCCTTGTGAACATCACCAATTTCATGCCAAACAAAAAACACGATATTGAATTGACGATGACGTGATTCAAGCCCAGCCACTGCGATCCTTTCACCGCATCGACAATCTGTGGAAAAAATGACACGCTATGTAAAAAAGGTGCACCGAATCTCCAATCAGTGCACTCAGCTGAGAGACCCACATCCCGAATAAACTCTGCAGTGTACAATGGGGAAATGATCCACCAATGGTTACGAATAATCGCAAGGATCAAAGAATTCAATGTCATCAAAGAAATTGATTTTTATTTCGTTCACGAAATCGGTACGGTCCCCGATCATAGGGGTTCAGTTGAGGGGGGCTACCTAAAATTCGAACGATGTTGTGCTTGATGTCACCTGCGAAAGCCTTGCGCACGAATTATGATTTCGCTGGGAAAGTCTCAATGGCTGCAATGCGTACATCATGCGACTCTATTATTGCCAGATGCTCCCAGTTGAAGAAAAACGAAATCAAGTCGTTGATGGGGTTGAGGTAAGTAAGTGCATCTTTCATTTTAAATGGTTTTTCTCATATTTGAATTTAAAGTGATTCGCTAGCTACTTTGAATTACTACCGGTTTCAGACTTTCGAAGAACAGGAGGAGCATCCTGCAGCCTATTTATTTGATGGCCCTGCGTTTCGATCTTTGAACATAGATGATTTTTCTGAGGATGAACTATCACGGCTTCAAGAGTCTCTCTGTATACTCTCAGGTTGCTACGGAATATTGCGACCTTTAGATGGCATTAAACAGTATAGATTGGAAATGGGTTCCAGATTAAATGTTGATGGTTGCAAGAACTTGTATGAATTTTGGGCCAAGGAACATCTAACAGAAGAAATCACGAAGCTCGCAAGAGAGAATTCTTGTCACACTATTTTGAATTGTGCCTCTCAAGAGTACTCGAAAGTTGTGGATTTTGACGAGTTAAGAAATAGTTTCAATGTTGTTGATTGCGTTTTCAAAGGGCCAAATAACGGATCTCTTGCTTCAGTATTTGGAAAGCAAGCACGAGGTAGTATGGCGAGATTTGTGGCCAAGAAAAATCCACAAACCATTCTGGATCTTCGAGAATTTTGTGAAGGTGGCATGGTGTTTTCATCGAAGTATTCAACACCTTCGTCGCTCACTTTTGAACGCATCGTCGAGACTAAATCAAAACCGCCGACTAGGAAACGCGGCATTGTTAGTGAGAAGAATTCGTTAAACACCAAAAAGATGAAGAAATGAACATAACAATCATAACTAAAAGAATTCTCAACGTTCCTGTATAATAGATTTTCAGAGATATCGGGTATTTCCAGTTTCATTCAAAGGAAAAAGTATTAGCCGGCATGAAATTTTTGGTTCCATCCCCGTTCAAATTCGGAGGTATGGGTTTGCGCAACTACCGGCTAATATCGCATTTTGTGTATGTTTGTTCAGTGATGAATTCTCTTATAGACAACGATTACTTAGCGAATGAACAATGGCTTCATTGTATTCCAAAGGCGAATTTAGATTCTTTTCGAGAATCTCAAGGCTCTTTATGGTCTTTCGGCTATGGACTGTCAGGCAAATGATTTGTGTGCCCTAATTTCAAAACTCCCAATTTTGAGTAACTCAGATTTAAAGTTGACACCATATTCGTGCGAACTTGCTGCGTCTTGTCACGACAATCAGAACTCACCAGTGCTTTTTTAATAATAATAAACGAGCATTTGATGGCTTCTATCCACTACTTGTAGGACAAAATTATTATCAGTCAGTTACGTTGTGTCTTTTTGGTATGCATTCACACCATGAATCTGGTATGCGATTGAATACAAGACCCTTCAAGATGAGTAATAAGATGGAATCAGATGTTCGTGGATTCGATACCCAATTTGCTCTTCCTCCTGGATCCTTATTGCTTCGGTCTCCTAACAACAGAAAGCATGATAGGAAGCCAGCTGAAAAAACCAACGCTGCATTCAAAGATAGATACATGGAGTTGCTGAGGGTACACGGGGAACGCACTAATGAGAATACATTAAACAATCCTGTGGATGTCTTGCCTGTGCACACACCACCTCCGTCTGTCCCTGAATACATCAGCAAATACAAAGTACACATAGTTCCATCGGGAATGCGTCGACCTACGAGAACCCAAACGAAGAAGGTGCACAGAATAACCCATGGTGCAAACAATCAGTACTTTGATACCAAACACCTAGCTCAGCGCGAATACTACCAAGTGAAACCGACTTACATTGATGAGTATCAAGTCGAACAAAGCAGGGCTGATTCGCAAGATCAACTTCCTCCGAGTTATTATAAATCCAGTAAACCAATAGTTGATGACAACTATGAAGATTTCGAAGAATCTGACAACAAGGATGGTGACGAGAAAACGGTAGAAGAAAATGAACTTGAAGGCGCCTTGGCAGAGATTCCTATTGATGTAGAAACCTCTGCTGAAGCTTCATCTCAGCAAGAAGAAGACATTAATTCTTCTGACCAGGAAGAAGATACTAATTTTGACGAAAAAGAAGAATTAAATCTGAACCAAGAAGAAGAAATAAATTCTGAACAATGTGAAGGAAGCAGCAGTGATTTGGAACAACATCCGTCTCCTGCTTCCGAAAACTTTTCAGCTAAATACCTTTTAATAATCTCGCAACTTTCAGAGGAGTTAAAACGAGCGGAAAGCCGCATTCATGAATTAGAAAACCAAACTGCCGACGAGAAGAGGGAATTCGAACGTGAACTCGATGACGTCGACCAGGGAAATATTGATTTACAAGACGAAGCGCACATGCTCCAACGTCGCGTTCTCAATATGACGAAAGAGCGTCAAGATCATTTAATGAAGATTCAGCAACTTGAGTTGGAAAATGAAAAAGTATCAAATAATTTCGAAAAAGTCCAAGAGATTGCCAGAATGCTCCAAGTGAAGACCACTCTGCTTGATAAAAAATTCAAGTCGCAACAAGTTCAGTTGTTAGAAAATGAAGCGGAAAAAGCTATTTCTAGAGGCGGAGAAAAATATTCCTTAGACACAGCCATGGAGAGAATCGCGGAACTTGAGGATATGAATGCTTCGCTATTTTCAAGTAACAAGCAATTAATCAATAAATTATTATAGAGTATTAAATTGCTATCCATTTACAGCTGCAAGAATTTTTTTACGTTTGGATCTAGTAAAGCTCGATTTCTCAAATCAGCATCAAACATGCCAAAAACAGCTTCGAAAAACTCCTTGAGAGCAGCCAATCGTCTTTCAAGTCTATCATCAAATACGCGCCTACCAGACGACGTTAATACAAGGGATGAGTACCTGGACATTGAGGGTATGTCAGGCACGATTCTGGTAAAAAGGGATTTTTTAGAAGTATCGGTTTCCACCGCGTTGGTGACATGCTTATGAAACTCAAAGATAGATTTGTATGTTTTGAGCATGGATCTCGAGCGACCGTTTTCTCTTACAACGATTTCAAAGGACATTTGCGCGAGGAATCCTCGTTGCTTCTTCCTCCCTTTAACCACGTCTACCTGAATACCTTTATCCAAATTCAAATCTTGCGTCAAAGCAGCACATGTCGGAAGGCTAGTATCCATCGGGAATATATTACGATTTATATCAATCCTTGGACGCCATCTAATAAAGAAAACAGAAACCAAAATATGAAAGACACAAAACGAAGAAGCTAGTGCCCAAGGGGACAATAACAATACTGGAATATCCAGACACAATAACACTAAAAAAATACATTCGTTGGACAAGCTGTTCCAACCATTTGCTGCTTCATACGCTCGTTTAAACACACGAACTTGAACACTAGTCTCGCCATCCAACGGAGTAACAGAAATAGTTTGTTCCATTCTTGTTCCATTCCGAAATACTCTTCTCTCATCAACTACCTGCCACTCATTCTCATGGTTATCGCTTTTATATTCAACTCTCACGTGGCCCTCTTGGCCTTCAGAAGAATCAATAACAGAATTGCATCCCACGCTGAACGACAATTCTGTTTCGCCTTTCTTCTTCTTGGATGAAAATACTAGTCGGTTATTAATCCAGCGAATACCTTGACGGTTCGCTGTAAGGATTTTCAAACCCATATCTCCCAGGTGCATCTTACTCAGGCTACCACGACGAATGCTTTCGAACTCCCATTCTCCACATATATCGCTGCATATCGAAGGAGATGCACGATGCATGACAACTGAAACAAGCACGGGATTCTAATAAATATGTTTCTAAAACCGAACCCTCAGAGGAGTGATTGGACCCTCCTGATATTGTACAGTGATGTCACCTGCTTCTCACAACGGTATCATCTTGAGAACTCCTATAGTATATATTAGATGGTTCGTAGTCTGTAGTGGACTCGAAAGTCGAATTCAAAAAATGGGTCCAGAAAAGGTGTCAATATAGGTGTAGATGCTTCCTTTGTTGATCCATATGCGAAAACTTATGAAAACTTATCACCTGACGAGGTTTTAGTTTTGAAGGAGGACTTAAAGAGAATG
>Ga0105055_10001973_pt1 | contig 32705 bp, 22 predicted proteins | sample BON03_FD_78090 | JGI IMG/M metagenome (GOLD analysis project Ga0105055, IMG submission 78090) | Freshwater microbial communities from Lake Bonney liftoff mats and glacier meltwater in Antarctica - BON-03 | ecosystem: Environmental > Aquatic > Freshwater > Ice > Glacier meltwater | place: Lake... | reverse complement strand
CTCAACTCTTCCAAATCCGACGCCGTTTGCGTTGTTTGGGAGTGCAAATATCTACCTTTTATTCTTAACAACAAGGTCTATCCATGAAATATCCCTCTAAAACGCATAACTCGCTGAATACAAAAGAGAAAGAATTTAAGGATTAAAAAGACTATCAAAACACACTAAATCCATTAGGCCTTTCTGAAAATCGCGCTATAATCATATTTACCACGCTAATCCCCTGAATCTATAGGTTTTGACTTAATATCTGAAGGTAGGAAGAGCAGGATAATACTTTTTCCGTGGGTCATCGGATGAAAAAACATACCTCACGGACACTTCATGCGCACCACCAGAAACATACTGTCCCAGCTTTGAAATAGAATAATCAAAGCTATACCCAAAGTCTAACCCAGAGCCCAACTCTATTCCAATAAGTCCTATTAAAGATTCATTATTAGGTAAATTATTCTTTGAAGGAAGACCTCTATACCAAAAACCAAGAATCAAGGGCTCGAAATAAAACTCTGCTCCAACGTCTAGCTGGTCAAAAGCACCTTGCGATTTGTAATTAAATGCAAATGCCAATGACCTTTCCTGATCTGTATTGTTGAAGTAATCGTTGATATTCCCTGGTGCAAGGTTAAACCTCACGCCTCCATGTATTGAATATTTGACCGCAAGTCTGTTTGAGTTTAATTCCAAATAGCTAATCTGAGGTTTTAACAAATGAAACGCAGAGACACCAAGCCAAAACTTCTCTTCATAATATAAGAGTCCTGCATTCAGATCTGCAGCTCGTAAACGACTGTCTCCTGAAAAACTTCCACCTGGCTCGCCTACAATTACTCCTTTATCTATATCTAATTGTGTTCCTAATATAACCTGATCAAAAAGCACGTCTCTTGACAAAAAACTTCCTTGTGCCCCAACATGCAGAAAGCGCTTTTCGCCAAGTCGCAACCTATAGCTATAAAGCAATCCGATTTCATCCGTCCTACTTTGATGGAACGATTCTCTAGCTCCCGATACTACTATCCCAAAGCCAGAATTATACTTTTCCAAAAAATGATCCGCATACGCAGTGTAAGCGATGAAATTCTGATCTAAAGCAGGCCATTGGTTACGAAAGTTCGCTCCCACCCTCGTGAGTTCAGTACTTCCCGCCAAAGCAGGGTTCAAGTAGAAAGGATTGGCGTAGAATTGAGAATATTGCACATCCTGACTAAAAACCTCACACGTTAAAAGAAGAACGAAAGTAGCAACTAGATAAATACGCATCATCTGATCAATTTGAATTTACCTGCCCTAATAACCTTTTCTCCATCTGTGGCTACACCATTATATCTATACACAAAAAATCCTGCATCTAACAGTTTACCATCTAACTTTCCGTCCCACCCAGAAGTATTAAAATCGTCCGCTTCAAAAATCAGATTCCCCCACATATTAAAAATCAATAGTTCCCCAGATATAAGTCCTTTATGTTTTGGTAGGAAATATTGATTTTCAGTATCCAGAGGTGTAAAGCCTGTTGGAAACATAATTCTATAGCTTCGCAAAATGGAAACTCTTTTTATCACCGTAGCTTCACATCCCCACTCATTAACAATAGTAAGTGTCACATCAAAGTCGCCTTTCTTACCATAAACATGTGACGGGTTTTGCTCTATAGAAACCGAGCCATCACCAAACTCCCAAGTCCAACTTTCAGCATCTTTAGCAGACTGATCTGTAAATTGAAACACATCATCAGGAAAGAAACCCCCATCCTCTTCACCTTTCACTCCTGTTCCTTGAATTTCAAACTCGAAGTCTGCAATCAACTCTTCCTCTAAAATAAGAATTTGCAATGGTTCTGGAGAAGAATAGCATTCTAAGTCTGCGTGTTTGATCTGAAGCGTATACTCTCCTGAAAGAGAAACTTCCTTCATCTCATCATCCAAATAAGTTTGCCCTGCTCCAATCAACTTGTAGTCATACTTAACCGGGTCGTAATTTGAAATACTTGTACTAACATCTACTGACTGCTCAGGCGTACAACCTACGACTGGTGAAATAACGTCGAAGTCTGGAAATTGTGGATAGCTTACCAAAATCGAATTGGAAACAGCGGGGCAATTCTTGCGATTATATGCTTTTACCTGATATTCCCCAAAAGTATTTACAATATATTCCCCAGATTCTGCTCCGTCTATGAGCTCATTATCTTTATACCATTCATATCGTTCGTAAACCTCCCCTCCTTTGGAGGTCATGGTCACAGATTCTCCTCCACACAATCTTACTTCTTCTATTAAGTCAGGATTGTTCTCTTCAAAAATGCTTATCGGCTCAGGCGATTCTTGAATTTTCAATGTCATGGCATTTCCTGTAGAGCTTTTACCATAGGTATCCGTAATCGTATAATAAACAGTGATGCTTTGATCTGTAAATCCTTCATTTGGAAAAAACGTAAAATCACCTCCATTTGTACCCGCTTTAAAAGTACCTTGAGGTAATTCCAATACTCTATTTTCTTCACGGCATTTCCCCTGGGCGCAGATATCTTCGCTCTCCTCTTCTATATCATCAAGTGATGCATAAAATTGCAAACACCTTATTTCACTATTCTCATTAGGAAGAATGACTTTTTCATCGGTTATATAATAAGTATTCTCCTGCCCTTCACATGATGCGAAATCGGAAAAATCTGCTCCAGAAGGATTTTTCAGTCCCTCATCATTGGATACCTCTACGACCAGATTTCTGATTTCATGGATATTTGTTTCTCCACCTGTAGAAGCTGCAAATCCAATCTTTAGATTTTTTGGTGGCGCGTATGGAAATGGAATACCGGGAAAGACAGTAATTGTCCTAGGCTCATTTGCGGTCGTAGTTACTACCATTTCTAGTTTCAGAAGATAACCTATTCCGGTAGGATTAGGCTCTAACTCCAAAAAAACCTTACGATAGCCGGTAATTGCAGGATCTGTCACTCGTCCAGTTCCTTGTCCACCCGAACTCAATGGGAATTGGTATTTTACATCCAGAGATAATCCAAGAGAACCCGTTGGTGGGTCTAAGGTCATTCTTCCATCTACAAATTGGTAGCCATTGAGACCTGCCCCACTTTTTCTTATTGAAATACTATTCGGGTACAATCCATTTGGCGATCCTGAAAACCCTCCGCTTTTGCCTTCGCTATTGTTGCTAAAATTACCATAAGCATCGAATCCAATACCTAAATATCCGCCCGTCATGCCTGGTATATTCTCTCGCTGTGTATATCCAAAGGCTCCACCAAAACCACCTGGTCTGAAATTTTGCACCTCCGCATCAAAAAGAAATACAGTAAGTCCGTCTGCTCCACTACCTCCATACATGAAATATTCAAAGGAAGCTTTTATTCCATAAGCTGGAGAAAAAGGGATATCTATATATACGTATCCATTTTGCTCTCTCTGGGAATCTGTCAAACGCAGGACGCCATCCACCAATCTTGCACTCCCGCCAAAGACAGTTTTTGAACCAGTTGATTGTTGATCAGCAAAAGTCTCACAATAAGGAAAACCAACTTGTGAGTAGGTATTGTAAGACAAAAAGGAAAGCGCTACAGCTAAAAGTAAAAATCTCAATTCCAGGCTAGGTTTATTATGGGAAGTCGAAAATACACTATAAAGGCATAGAAATAAAAAAGCCCTTGATTTAAAATCAAGGGCTTCAAGTAATGTAAGGTTTAATTACCGTAGAATCGTTTGGGTCCGATCTGGCCCTACTGAAATTAATTTTATTGGAACATTCAATTCAGTTTCCAAGTATTCTACATACTCTTTCAGTTCTGCAGGGAAATCTTCATACGTATGCATATTCTCCAAAGAGCAATTCCAGCCCTTCATAGTTTTGTATATCGGAGTTACTTCCTGCTCAGTGATCTCAAAACTCAATTTGTTAATTTCTTCTCCTGAAGGAAGTTCGTAATGCGTACAAACTTTAATTTCTTTAAAGATATTCAACACATCGCCTTTCATCATGAATAGCTGGGTAACCCCATTAATCATAATAGAATATCGAAGTGCTGGTAAGTCTAACCAACCACATCTTCTTGGGCGACCGGTAGTACTACCAAATTCATTTCCTTCTTTTCTCATATCCTCACCATCCTGATCGAATAGTTCTGTAGGAAATGGCCCACTTCCTACTCGGGTGCAGTATGCTTTGAAAATCCCGAAGACCTCGCCAATTTTCGAAGGAGCGACTCCCAGTCCTGTACAAGCACCAGCAGTCATTGTGCTGCTACTTGTCACGAACGGATAGCTACCGAAATCCACATCCAAAAGAGAACCTTGAGCACCTTCAGCCAGAATTCTTTTGTTTGAATCCAACGCTTCATTTACCACATATTCGCTGTCGATTAGATTCAAGGTCTTGAAAAACTCAACTGCAGAGAAGAATTGCTCCTCCATACCAGGCAATTCATCCAACGGATGATTGTAGAATGAAAGCGTAGTTTTATGCTTTGTAACTAGCGCTTCATATTTTTCCTTGAAATCCGGACTCAAGATATCACCTACACGAAGTGCTGTTCTTCCTATCTTATCCTGATATGTTGGCCCGATTCCTTTTAAGGTAGAGCCAATCTTCTTATCCCCTTTAGATTTCTCCGAAGCTGCATCAAGCAATTTATGGGTTGGGATGATTATCGTAGCTTTCTTAGAGATCACTAGATTTTTCATGTAATCGATGGAGAATTTATCCAATCCATCAATTTCCCTTTTGAGGACAATAGGGTCGAGAACGACGCCATTGCCTATAATATTAAGTATCTGTGAGCGAAAAATCCCAGAAGGGATCTGATGCAAAACGTGCTTTATTCCATCAAACTCTAAGGTATGTCCAGCATTTGGACCACCTTGGAAACGGGCTACAATTTCATATTCAGGCGCTAAAACGTCTACTATTTTTCCTTTTCCTTCATCTCCCCATTGGAGACCTAGAAGTACATCCATCTTCATTTGATGTGCGATCTTATCTGTTACAGTTGACTTTTTGAAGCATGAAATTTGCGATAAGCCCATGGAAAACCAAGGGAAAGAGAGTAATTATTTGCGCAGAACAAAAATCGTAGTGCATATGCTCTTTTAAAAAAGTATCGCAACAAGCTATTCCACAGCAGTTTTTTTAAACTCTTCTATAGAGTCAAAGACGGTAAATATATTATTCAGCTTGGTGATTATCAGCAGTTTCTTCACATGATCAGATGGTGCAGTCAAGTAAACTTCTCCATCTTTATTTCTCATTTTCGTAAGCATCGTAATCAAAAGCCCAATTCCGCTAGAACTGATGTACCTAACTTCACTTAGATCAACCACGAAGTTTTTGGCGCCTTCTTCTAGCGCATCGGAAACAACCTCTACCAGTTTAGGGCCTACTTCATCCCCAATCAAATCTCCTTGGATAAATAGGTAATGAGCTTGCTCATCTTTACTTGTGTTATAAGTCAATTTCATATGATTATAATTTTCTTTCAGTGGTCATATGGAATCTCGCATTAGGAATAATCATCTCAATGGGTGAAGATTGAATCATGCTCGATTTCATGGAGTTTCTACTTTTCTGTTGTCACAATTCTCTTTGGTACACGTACCATATAATATTAAGGAGTGATGAAGCACCTTAAAGTTTAGAATCTCACCGACTGTATTCTGAATATTTTGAATTCGAGGGTCACAAAATTCAAGCACCTGACTACAATCTGTACAAATTAGGTGATCGTGCTGCTTGTAGCCATAAGACTTCTCGAACTGTGCCAGGTTTTTACCAAACTGATGCTTGGTCACCAAGTCACATTCTACCAAAAGATCTAACGTATTATAAACAGTGGCTCGGCTGACACGGTAATTCTTATTTTTCATACTGATGTAAAGTGATTCTATATCAAAATGTCCGGTTCTGGAATAAATTTCTTCGAGGATGGCATAACGCTCCGGTGTCTTTCGGAGCTTCTTATTCTCAAGATAAGCTGTAAATATCTTTTTCACCTCTTCGAAATGAGTTGTATTCAAAGTCATTTGCTGGGTATTTTTTCAAATATAACTTTTGTAAGTAAGAAAAGATTCATTGAATCAATCAAACCTTGAAACCTTTAGTATCCCATCCACATCAACTAGGTTTTCAATCAACTTATCCAGGTGCTCTGTACTATGCACGTAGAGCTTGATCGTTCCTTCAAAAATCCCCGCATCTGAATCTACCGTAATAGAGCGCATGTTCACTTTTAGATCGTTTGAAATCACTTTGGTCACATCATTAATCAGGCCTACGCGATCCGTACCGATAATCCGCAATCCAGCCAAAAAGGCAATTTCTTTGTGACTCGTCCATCTCGCTTTAATCACTCGATTACCATGATTAGATAGCAGTTCCAAAGCATTGGGACAGGAAGTACGATGAATTTTGATCCCTTCATTTACCGTCACGAAACCAAATACATCATCTCCGGGAATGGGATTGCAGCATTTGGCCAAAATGTAATCCACCACATCCATATCTTCACCTATCAGTAACTGATCGTGATCTGGACCTTTGATACTCTTTATCTCTTTGGTAAAAGAAGATTCGTCCTTTACTTTCTCTTGGCTCGATTTGTTTTGAAGTTTTTGAGTGGCTTTGAAATCTTTAAACGACTTAATGGAGGTAGGGTCAATGGCTCCTATTCCCACTCGAAAATAAAACTCATTAGCAGTCTTTAGCTCGAAGAATGCCCTAAGTTTTTCAACAGATTCTGAATTGAATTCCATTTTCATCTGCTTCATCTTACGCTGGACTATCTCTCTTCCATCCAGAATTGCTGACTTTTTATCCTCGCGAAGGGCATCTTTAATCTTGGCTTTTGCCCGAGTGGTTACTACGTTATGAAGCCAGTCTTCTGAAGGCTTTTGTTTGTTAGATGTGAGAATCTCTACTTGATCCCCATTTTTTAGTTTGTGCGAAATCGGCACCAATCGCTGATTGACTTTTGCTCCAATGCACTTGGCACCTACTTCCGTATGAATCTCAAAAGCAAAATCCAAGGCGGTAGAACCGATCGGTAACACTTTCAAGTCACCTTTTGGCGTGAAAACAAAGACTTCATCATGGAATAGATTCCCTCGGAAATCATCCATAAATTCAATCGCATTGCCATCGTTGGACTCCAATAAACCCCGCACCTGCATGATCCAATCATCAAGTCCTGTAGGTCCTTTTGAATTTTCTTTATCCTTGTATTTCCAATGGGCAGCATACCCTCGCTCAGCGATTTCATCCATCCGCTCCGTCCGAATCTGTACTTCTACCCATTGACCCGTTCCACTCATCACCGTAGTGTGTAGTGATTCATAGCCATTCGAACGTGGTGTACTTATCCAATCTCTTAGCCGGTCTGGATTGGGTCTGTAAAAATCTGTGACTATGGAATACACCTGCCAGCAATCAGCCTTTTCACTTTCAAGGTCACTTTCCAAAATAATCCGGACGGCAAACAAGTCATATACCTCCTCGAAAGGAATACCCTGTTTTTTCATCTTATTATAGATAGAAAAAACCGATTTGGGTCTCCCCTTAATCGTGAAATCCAAGCCCGTACGCTTCAGCTCCTCCTCTATAGGTAGAATAAAACTGCGGATAAACTTATTTCTATAGGATTTTGACTCGTTGATCTTATAAACAATATCCTTGAAAGTAGCAGTGTCGGTGTATTTCAGATACAGATCTTCCAACTCCGATTTGATCGCATATAGTCCAAGTCTGTGCGCTAGGGGCGCATATAGATACATAGTCTCCGATGCTATTTTGAGCTGCTTGTGTCGTGGCATACTAGCAAGTGTTCTCATATTATTGAGTCTATCTGCAAGCTTGATTAGTATCACCCGGACATCATCTGAGAGTGTGAGAAGCATTTTACGGAAATTCTCGGCTTGTTGAGAACTTCCATATTCGAATACTCCTGAGATTTTGGTAAGGCCGTCAATAATAGTCATGACCTTATATCCAAATTCTCGCTCAATATCCTCAAGCTCCCACTCTGTATCCTCTACTACATCATGAAGTAAAGCAGCGACGATAGAGGTAGTGCCCAAACCGATTTCTTCCACACAAACCAAAGCCACTTCCAACGGGTGATAAATATAAGGCTCACCAGACTTTCGGCGCATGTCCTTATGCGCTTCAAGCGATACATTGAAAGCCCTTTTAATCAGTTTAGCATCTCCATCTTTTAGAATAGGTTTTGCCTGTCTCAACAGCCTTCGATAGCGTTTGAGTATTTCTTTTCTTTCTTCTTCTATGTCCACTTCAATCATACCTGAGGAATTTAATACAAAAATGGCGCTCTAAGCCCATCTTGCATCAAATGTTAAAGATTTTTTTTCGTATACTATTGCATTTTATTTATTAGTACCTACATTTGCATCCACAACTAGAATTAGAAACACTCTTCTATTCCGATTTGTACGTACTGCGGATGTGGCGAAATTGGTAGACGCACTAGACTTAGGATCTAGCGCCGCGAGGCATGGGGGTTCGAGTCCCTCTATCCGCACTAAATACCGAACCCTCAATCACTCAACTGTCTTCAATAACAGGGTAGGGATTGAGGGTTTTTAGTTAATCTTCATTATTAAATTTTAAGCTTTGGAAATTACACAAGACAAGCATTCAGCAAATCAAGCTTCAATTAAAATTAAATTAAACGAAGCAGATTACCAACCTAAGGTTGACGCAAAACTTAAGGACTTTGCTAAAAAGTCTAACATCAAAGGATTCAGACCTGGTAAGGCTCCTATATCTATGGTGAAGAACATGTACGGCACATCTGTACTTGTAGAGGAAGTTAACGCTATCCTTAGCCAATCACTGAATACTTACTTGAAGGAGCAAACGTTCAAAATTTTAGGTGATCCACTTCCTCAGAACCAAAATGGCGCTATCGACTGGAAAACTCAAAAGGATTTCGAATTTGATTACAAAATTGGATTTGTTGAGTCTGTAGACCTTACGCTTGATTCTAAAATCAAAACTACAAAATACACCATCAAAGTAGATGATAAGTTGATCAAAGAAACTCTTGACAACCTAACCTCTCAATATGGCAATAGCACTAATCCTGAAGTAAGTGAAGAAGGTGATCATATCTATGGTGATTTGAAAGCTAGCGAAGGAGCCTTCGAAAAAACAGTTTCTTTGGATTTGACTAAAATCACTAAAAAGCTTGCTGCCAAATTTATCGGTGTGAGTAAAGAGGCTGTTATAGAATTCGAAGCTAAGGATGTTAAGAAAGGTCAGTGGGAAGAAGCTTTCGGACTAAGTGAAGAGGAATCTAATGATATTGATGGAGTTTTGACTTTGACTGTGGAAAACATCAACAGAACTGAGACTGCCGAGATGAACCAAGAGTTCTTCGACAAAATCTTCGGTCCTGATCAAGTATCTTCTGAAGAAGAATTTACTGCTAAAGTTCGTGAGACACTTCAAGCTAACTATGACAAGGAGTCCAAAGTATTCACTGAGGAGGAATTGAAGAAAGTATTGACTCAAGCTGCAAAAGTTGATATTCCAGAAGAATTCTTAAAAGAATGGCTTTTGATCGCCAATGAAGGAAAAGTATCTAAAGAAGATGTGGAAAAAGAATTCCCTGTCTACGCAAGACAATTAACTTGGTCTTTAATCTCTAACGAGCTTGCTACTAAAAATGAAATAAAAGCTGAGCACGAAGAAGTGATCGAGAAAACCAAACAAATGGTTCGTGACCAGTTCGCAGCCTCAGGCCTTGGTGCTCAGATGGAAGACAGCATGGATATGTTCGTAGACAACTACCTAAAAGGTGAAGAAGGTCAAAATTATATGAATATGCTTACTTCAATTCAGAATGAAAAAGTGCTTGCTTTTGCCCTCAACAAAATCAGTGTCAACGAAAAGGATATAAGCATTGATGAATTCAAGGAACTTTTAGATAAGTAATTCGCTTAAATCGTCATATAAAAGCTCTTATTTTAAGGGCTTTTTTTATTTTTGCTTACCACAACAAACTCGAAAGATGATTAACAAAGAAGAATTCCGTAAATACGCCATTCATAATCAAGGCGTGAGTGGTACTGCTTTTGACCAGTACACTCAACATATTGAAAACATGACCCGCTCTGTAATTGAGGAGCGACCGCAAAATTTCAGAGAGATTGACGTATTCTCTAGATTGATCATGGACCGTATCATTTTTCTAGGAACAGGAGTAGATGACCACGTTGCAAATATCATTGTAGCACAGTTACTGTTCTTAGAGTCAGTAGATTCGAAGAAAGACGTATTACTTTATGTTAACAGCCCTGGCGGATCGGTAACTGCCGGACTGGGGATTTATGACACGATGCAGTTTATCAATCCTGATGTCGCTACTATCTGTACAGGAATCGGAGCTTCTATGGCAGCAGTGTTGCTAGCAGGTGGTGCAGCAGGGAAAAGATCTGCTCTGAAGCATTCTAGGGTAATGATTCACCAGCCATCAGGAGGCATGCAGGGAAAATCAACAGATATGGAGATTTCCTTAAAACTTATCCTATCCATGCGTGAGGAATTATATGATATTCTAGCAGTGCATACTGGCAAAACTCCAGAAGTGATAGAGAAAGATTCAGAAAGAGATTATTGGCTTAAGGCAGAAGAGGCGAAAGCTTACGGCCTTATTGATGAAGTATTAGTTAAAAAACCAAAATAATGGCTCAAGTTACCTGCTCATTTTGCGGTAGAAATAAGAAAGATGTAGATTTAATGGTGTCGGGTATCTCTGCGCACATTTGTAATTTCTGCATTGACCAAGCTCACCTGATTCTTGGAGAAGATGATAAAACCAAGAAACCAGGCGAAGTAAAACCAAAAATCAAACTCAAAAAACCGAAAGAACTCACGGGCTATCTTGATCAATATGTAATTGGTCAGGAAGATGCTAAAAAAGTTTTGACGGTAGCTGTGTACAATCATTACAAGCGTCTTTATCAGAAAGACGAGAACGACGATGTGAAGATTGAAAAATCCAACATTATCATGGTGGGTGACACAGGTACTGGTAAAACCTATCTAGCTAAAACATTGGCGAAGACACTTGAAGTGCCTTTCTGCATTGCGGATGCCACTGTATTGACTGAAGCGGGCTATGTAGGAGAAGATGTAGAAAGCATCTTGACCAGATTACTTCAAGCTGCGGACTACAATGTGGAAGCAGCTGAGAGAGGAATTGTATACATAGATGAGTTGGATAAAATCGCAAGAAAGTCTGACAATCCTTCCATCACCAGAGATGTAAGTGGAGAAGGTGTGCAACAAGCGATGCTGAAGCTTTTGGAAGGTACTATTGTAAACGTTCCACCTCAAGGAGGACGAAAGCATCCAGACCAGAAGATGATCGCGGTAAACACAGAGAACATTTTATTTATCTGCGGGGGTGCATTTGATGGAATTGCCAGACATATCGGAAAGCGACTAAACACCCAGCCGATGGGATTCAGCAAAGCAGCAGCAGATGCCGTAGCTGATCGTGAAAATCTACTTCAGTATGTGACCGCTCAGGATTTGAAAGCTTTTGGCTTGATACCAGAATTGATCGGAAGACTTCCTGTTCTGACTCATTTGGACCCTCTTCATGCGGATGTCTTGAAAAGGATCCTTACAGAACCTAAGAATGCTTTGGTAAAGCAATATGCCAAGTTACTTAACTATGAAGGAGTGAAAGTTACTTTCGAAGAAAGTGGCATTGATTTCATCGTAGAAAAAGCGGTAGAATTCAATCTTGGGGCAAGAGGACTTAGATCAATTTGCGAAGCGATTATCACAGATGCCATGTATGATATTCCATCAGATGATTCTATCAAGGAATTAATTATCGATGCGAAGTATGCTCATGAAAAATTTGATAAGTCGAAGTTTAAACGATTGCAAGTAGCATAAAAGCACGTAAAAGTTCAAAGCCTCGATTAGAAATTAATCGGGGCTTTTTTTTTCAGAAGATCATTTTTAACTGCAGTATGCGAAGAGAATTAAAGTAGAATTATCAAACTAAACCTTAACTGATATGGATAATTCATTCTGGCTCTTAGTAAACCAATGGTTATAAAACTCAGGAAAATGATTTTCATAAAATAGAATACACAAACAAACATCTCAAAAAAATAGCATTTCTATTCCTCAAGGCTTTTTAAAATCAATTCGGCTGTAGTATCAGAAGCACTAGTCTCCCCGATCCTTTCCTTGATCAAGTCATATCCCTGTAGCATATGACCCTTATAAACTTGATTACCCAAAATCCGCTGGAGTTCAGCTTTCAGATTTGGAATAGAAAAATCATTTTGTATAAGTTCTTTTACTACTTGCGAATCAGCAATTAGATTCACCAAAGAAATGTACGGTACACGGATCAGCTTCTTAGCTATCGCATAAGAAATGGAACTGGTTCTATACACCACTAGTTGCGGAACTCTGAATAATGCCGTCTCCAGAGTAGCCGTACCAGATGTAACCACCGCAGCAATAGCATGAGTAAGCAAGTCATATGTCTGGTCGTAGATCACTCGAATACCAGCATCTACTCCTCGCTGGTAAATCTCTTTTCCTAAGTCACCCACTCCAGCTATCACGAATTGAACATTAGGAAACTCCCTCACCAATTCAACCATCCGATCTAGCATTCCATTAATCTCCTGCGCCCTACTTCCTGGCAATAATGCAATGATTGGCTGATAACTGAGCTCGTTCTTTTGGAAGAAAAACTCATGAGGTGTAAACTTAGAAATCTCATCAAGCAGTGGATTGCCGACATAATGAATCTTAATACCATACTTTTCAAAAAATAACGATTCAAAAGGTAAGATGGAATAAATCTGATCTGTAAATGCCTTCAGCTTCAGCACTCGCTTTTGATTCCAAGCCCACACTTTTGGCGGAATGTAGTAATGAACAGGGATACTATTTTTCTTCGCAAAAGCAGCGATCTTCATGTTGAAACCGCCGTAATCGACTAGTATAATTGCATCAGGTTTATAAACCAAGATATCATTTTTGACCATCCTGAGATATTTCAATACTTTTCTAAAACCTAAGACCACCTCCAAAAAACCCATCAAAGCAACTTCCGCGTAATCTACTGCCAACTCCACACCTGCATCTTTGGAGTAGTTTCCTCCCATTCCACGTATTTTCATATTGGAATTTTGGATCAAAAGAGAACGTACTAGATTAGAAGCGTGCAAATCTCCTGAACGCTCGCCAGAGATGATGTAGAGTTTTTTGGGGGAAGTCAAGTGAAATATTTGTAAGTAGTTAGTAGTAAGTAGTAATTATTGTAGCGAAATAATGAATCTTAAAGCAATATTACTTTTTAGCTATTGTACAGAATAACGTTGCTTTCGACATCATTGCATTTAGTTTCTGATTAATGATCTCACATGCTTTAACAATTAAATCCCTTTCCTGCATACTGACTAATTCACAATCCAAAGCAACTTCTATCCAGTGTTGTGTCTCATATTGCTCAGCATCTGAGTCAGAAAGCTTGGAAATAAAATGATTTACATACCTTCTCTTACCCCAGCTTTCTGCAATTTGCGCTCCTACAGACCTAGATGATCTTCTTATTTGATCAGTCAAAGAATACCTTTCTTCAATTGGAAATTTCTTTGAAATCACATAAACATCCTTCGCCAACTGTCTTGATAACTTGTAAACATCAAGTTCATAGTAATAATTAACGTACGCCATAATGTGTAATGTTTAAGAACAACTTTACAAAAATTACACCTTACTACTTACAAATCACACAAATTTTAATCTCCCAAATACTCCACAAAATTCCTCGGAGTTTCGTAGAGCGTTAGCTTATGCAATCCTCCGTGAGACGTGATGTCCTTTACCGCAGGCTCAAGTATTTTCCAGAACTCCATGATGAGATTTTCACAGCTCGCAAGTTTGCCATGCATAAAATCCACATCCACATTAAGGTTTTTATGATCAACTTCCTCAATCACTAAGTTTCGGATAATAGTACTGAGCTTTTTAAGATCCACTACAAATCCAGTATCCGGATCAGGTAATCCCTTTACCATCACAATCAACTCAAAATTGTGACCGTGCCAGTTGACATTGGCACAAGGGCCAAATACTTCCACATTTTTCTCATCTGACCACTTCGGGTTCCATAGCTTGTGGGCTGCATTGAAGTGTTCTTTTCTACAAACGTAAATCATCTCTAATAGGAATAGGACACAAAGTTAACCAGAAGATGCGGAATATAGAATTTATGCTATTTCTAGTACAAAAAATAAAACCCCGACGAAACAATCGTCGGGGTTTATAAAGTTCTCAATCAGATAAGAGTAATTATCCTCTTTCTCTTACGTATTCAAATTTTTCTTTGAAAACCAAGCGCATTGCGCCACTCTGAAACATGAAATAACTTACTTCCAGAGTTTTACCATCTTCAGAGAAAGTAGTGTACTTGTTTACTCCAGTAGGGTCTATCTCAGCATAACGAGTATTGGCAGCAGGCTGTCCAAAATAATTAGTTACTGCGGTTACGTTATTTGAATCATCGAATTTGAAGACCGCCGCAAAACTACCGAAGTAGCTAAGACCACCGCCAGTGTTGAAGATATAGCCATATCCACCTAGGAATTCCGAATCCCAACGACCAACTGTTGTAGCAGTAATTGTTCTCAATTCAACATTGTATGGATAAACATCAATAAACGCTGGTCTTGTAACATCTTTAAATTCACCTGTAACTTTATATACTCCATCATACTTGTTCTTAGCACCCACAGCATAAATAGCTGTTTCGAAGTTGCCAGAAATAATACCATGAGAAGACTCAGTAATAGTCAAAGGAATTGCATAATTCTTAGAGAAGTCAAAATCATTCGTAAATAACTTGATTGTTTTCTCCACTTGTCTCTGTCCTTTAGGGATAGTTACTTCCATTGCATCTATAGCATACAGATTTGCCGGGAGTACCACATAATCGGTATCTTCCAACTCATTGTAGGCCTCTAGAGCCGCAGGATCCAATTTAAACTTCACATTGATATCCTGAGTATTCTCCTTAGCACCAGAATAGCTTACGAGAATTTTCAATTCAACTTCCGCTGCTGCAGTAAAAGAAGTAACGTATAGTGGGTAAACACTTCCGGGAGAAGCAATTAGTCCAATATCGAAGAATTCGATAACATTTTCTGTTTTGTCGGGATCAAAAAGCGGATCCTCATCCAAACAAGATGTAAGCGTCACCATGGCAACAGCAAACAGTCCTATTTTAGTTAATATATTTTTCATATCTATTTCTATTAATTAAGGATTATTGGGCCTGCCAGAAGATCAAATTTGTAAACTGATTAATTCCAGTAGGAACGTTATCAGGATTAAGTTGGAACTCAGACACAGCATAAAGGTATCTTACCGGAAGCTCATCTGCTCTAGTTGATGAAGAGAGAATAGAAGCAAATGTTAGATTAGGATTACTTGAACCATTTACGATCTTAGGATAAGAAGTTCTTCTAAACTCACTCCAAGTTTCCTGAGCATTGATGAAATTGTAAGCAATGTATTTCTGAGTAATAATTGCCTCTAATTTCTGAGCTGGAGAGGTAGCAAGGGAATAATTAACCAAGAAATTATCTGGGTTATTAGCCTTGTAAATCTCAAAATCAGCTGAAGGATCCATTCCCGCTCTTACATTACCATTCAATTCTTTGTATAGATATTTAAAAGAAGCAGTCACGCCTCTTTCAAAAGCGTCGCGATCATTTCCAGAAAGATATCCTTTCATATAGGCTTCTGCCTGAAGCAGATAAGATTCAGCTGCAAGTATCATAGGAACACTCGCAGTTCTTCCTTTAAGGAGTCCGATTGTATTAGTAGCATTAGCACCTGCACCTTCACCAACATACCAAGCAGTTTGATTTGTTAAAGCAAAAGGATTATCAACCAAATTCCCAAGTTGACCTCTTGGAGTACCAGCTGGATATTGTCTATAAGTGGCGGCACCACGACCTTCATCCAAAATCTTATTACCATTGTAGAAAGTATAAACGTAGATACTTGCTATGGCAGATCTACCAGAACCTGACAATGAGCCCGCGGCATTAGTGTGGTAAACTTCCCAATAAGGATTTTGCTTACCGCTTGTAGCTATATAACCAGGGTTTATTTGTGCGTCCTCAGTAATGAAACCAAGACTAGTATTCATAGAGGCAAACTCAGAAGCAGCAAAGCTACTAGTAGCGGATCCTCCAGACATTCTGATAAGCAATCTCAATTTCAACGTGTTTGCAAACTTAGCCCACTTGGTCACATCTCCTCCGAACATTACGTCAGCAGATCCAAGACCATTAGCGCCTGTCGAATTTGTAAACAAGCCAATGGCAGTGTTCAACTGAGCAACCATATCCTGATAAATTTCAGTTTGACTATCATATTTAGGCGTTACATTCTCAGCCCCTTGAAGTCCTTCGGAATAAGGAACATCTCCGAATACATCAACCAACATATGGAAATCCCAGACTTTCATCACTTTGGCAACAGCGTTAAAATATGCTTTGCTTGGATCTTCAGCTGTGGAAGTTTCGATGTACTCATAGTTGATCAAATCATCATAGGTAGCTCCCCAAATTCCATTATAAGATGATGTAGTGAAGTTGTAGGTTACAATAGAACCCCATCCGCCAAAACCACCAGAATTGACAGTGTTACCATTAATCCACATTGCACTTGTATTATAAGACCGCAGTAAGGCAGCACTTCTTGTAAGTGCATTTGGAAGTACGAGCTCAGGGGTAGCTGCAGTTGCATCATTTGGATTCACATTATCTCCTAGAAATGACTCACAAGAAGTGAGGGAGATAAGGGAAACTAGAATAAATATTTTTAATATATTTTTCATTTCAATCTAATTAAAATGTTAGTGTGATAGAACCACCGTAGAACCTTGTAGGAGGTGTTGCATTCAGAGACACAATACCTACTGCATTTCCATCAGAAAAGTTGAAATCAGGATCCGTGTAAATATTTGATTTCGGAGTGAAGATCAATAAGTTTCTGCCTTGTGCAGTGATAGTAGCTCCTTGGATAAACCCTATTCTGCTCATAAAGCTAGCAGGGAAATCGTAAGAAATAGCAACCTCTCTAAGTTTCCAGTAAGCACCATCGATAAGGTAGTTTTCTGTTACATTTCTTCTGAACGAACCATCTGTCCAAAAACCTGCACCACCATCCGTTACAGTGACGTTTGTATTCTCTATATAAGTCCCAGGACTTTCTGGATTTTCATAAGAAGAGTTAGGAATCACGAAACGCTCTCTATTGAAATATGTAGTAGTAATACCTGATCCAGAGAAATCGAATGATCCACCTCCATTATAAAAGATGCTATATCCACCTCTGTATTCAGCCAACGCATAAAGTCTGAAGCCTTTGTATAGCAACTCAGTATTTAAACCTAATCTATGTCTTGGCTGCGTGTTTCCAAGATTTACTTGGTCTTCTGCTACGCTTGGATAACCAGTAGTGCCATCTACGATGATTCTTCCTTGATCATCTCTTTTGTACACATTTCCAACCAACATGGGGTAAGGCTGACCTTCGATTGCAAATACTGAACCAGTGCCATTACCACCAATTCGAAGTCTATCTAAGTCATCACCGATCTCTACTACGTAGTTATCATTGAAAGTATAGTTACCACCAATGTTCACCTGAAAGTTATTTCTAGCGAACGCAGTTACATTTAACATGGTTTCAAAACCTTGATTAGCTACTATACCTGTATTCTGTAGATACGAATTAAAACCCGTCGAAGAAGCTACTCCTGTAGGAATAGTTTGATTTTTTGTTTCTGACTTATAGTAAGTAAACGCACCGTTTACTTTACCATCAAATAAGATGAAATCTGTACCAAACTCATAGGAAGATGTGATCTCAGGCTCAAGATTCGCTGCTACTAGAACATCATCCAATGTGTAACCTGAAAGGCTGCCGAAAGGAAATCCTCCTGAAGGACTGAAAGTAGGATCTAACTGATAAGCACCAAGGTTTGTACTGTTACCTAAGTTAACTTGGCCAACTTGAGAAACACCACCTCTTAGCTTCAATTGAGTAATTACTTTTGAGGACTTCAGAGCTGAAATAGCATCAGAAGCTACAAAAGAAACGTTTGCTGCAGGATAGAAGAAGGATCTGTTCTCCTTAGAAAGAGTAGAAACCCAATCATTTCTTCCAGTCAGTTCAAGGAACAAGTAATCCTTATATGCAGTCTTGAACTGTGCAAATACACCAATTTGGCTAACCTCATAATTACCTTCACTTGCACCTGCCTCACCTACTCGGTTTGACACATTGTAAAGTTCTGGTATTACAATCCCGTTTGCACTAATATTAACACTCTTTCTTTGATTTTTTCTCAATTGATTGCCTAGTAATAGGTTGAAAAACAAATCATCTCCAACAGGCTTCTTTAAATTGACTAAGAAATCTGAAATAAGTTGGTTGCTGTAGCCAGATCCATCAGAAACACCACCAGCCATATCAGTCTTTGAAGAAGATATACCTTTAGTGTAATCAGTGAATGTAAATTGGCCAGTAGTATTTTTATTGTAAAATGATCTATTAGAGACTCCTATACGATAAGTCAAATCTATCCAAGTAAGTGGCTTATACTTCAATTCCACATTACCTACTAAATAATCATTTCCAGCATTCTGACGACTATTATCCTTTTGGAAGTATGGGTTGTCGTAATACTCATTGTAATACCCATTAGGATTAGCAAATGGATCATTTTGCCAGTTTTTGTAACTAGTCAATGGTATATGAGCAGGAGTCTGAAGGATTTGATCATACATACTACCAGTTGCAGTAGTGATGTCGTATCTATTCTGCACATAGTTTGTAGAAATATTTAAAGCTAATTTATCAGAAAATTTTCTTGTGCTATTGAATCTAATAGATGCTCTAGTATAGTTATCTCCTGGCGTAGTACCGTCATTGTTAAGGTACTGAGCAGAGAAGAAATTTGTAGATTTGTCATCACCACCACTGATAGAAACGTCAGTTTGGTTAGTTATACCAGTTTCCCAGAAATCATTTTTAGAACCTGTGTTAGAATATGGTACTGTTTGAATAGAACCATCTTCCAATGGTCTACCAATCTCTACCATTGATCCATCGAATCTTGGACCATACTGCTGATTCTCATAAGGAACATAACTCTGTGGATAACCACCTGCATAACCAGAGCCAAAAGAATCTTGAATTTGTGGATAGAAACTCACTTGCTCAAGATTCACTGTATGACCTATAGTCACCTTAGGGGTACCTGATTTACCTTTTTTGGTTACGATGATCAATGCACCGTTGGATGCAGCAGAACCATAAAGAGCAGCTGCATTAGCACCGTTAAGTACAGTGATTTCTTGGATATCCTGAGGATTAAGATTTCCTAAAATAGAATTAGGAACAATCACGTTATCGACTACGATCAAAGCTTCGTTGTCCCCAGTTAAAGAACGGCTACCTCTCAATATAACTCTCACGTTAGGGTTTACACCAGAACCAGTTGTATTGATTTGTAGACCAGCTACTTTACCGGCCAAACCAGCTGCTACGTTAGCAGCTCTACCTTGCGCTACATCGCGAGTCTCGATACTAGTAGCATTGTAGCCCATCTCTATTCGTCTGGACTCAATACCCGCCGCACCTGTGATCACGACTTCACTCAAGCTCTGAACATCTGGTTGCAAGACAACGTCGATGATAGATTGCTGTCCAATATTGATCTCTTGCGTGTTAGTTCCAATAAAACTAAACACCAATATAGTCCCTTCAGTAGGGATCGTCAAGGAGTACTTGCCATCAATGTCTGTGGCAACACCTACACTAGTACCTTTGACTAATACGGTTGCGCCTGGAATAGGCCCACCATCTTCGCCCGAAGATACTATTCCGGTTACTCTACGCCCCTGTGCAAATGCCACAGCACTTACTAGGAAAAGCGAAAGCCCTAGGAGTAAAATTTTCTTCATAAGAAATATGATTTGGTTTATATTATATCCAATGATATTCTTATTGATGCAATAACGCAAAATCATGGGTTATAATTTTGGTCAGACGTCATGGATGATAATTTAAGAATAATTTACATTTCTGCCAAAACACAAAATTATAATTGGATTAACATAAAAAAAAACACACATCCCATATTTTTGCTTTGTTATTCTTATGTTAACAAAAGTTAATTTTTTATTAAAACTGAATATGTTGCCACCTGATTAGGTCCTGACTATTAAATAAATTATTATTTTTCTATAAGGCATAAAAACAAAATTTTTCTTAGTTCAAAAATGAAAATATGCCCTTTTGTAAGGTGAAAATATCATTTAAGAGAAATTAACGTCTGATATGCTATAAATAGATAGCGAATAAACTATTAAGATAAAAATAAACTTTATTAAATAGTTTGTGGCGTGGCATTTCTTTAATTGCCTGTTAGAAGCATAGTTACCTCCTATAAAATCTTTATCGTTATTCTTCTATTTAAGGCTTGATTTTGAGCACTAATATTTGGAACCATTGGCTCATTGTCCCCCTTGCCTTCTACTAACACTCTGCCTTGATGAAATCCATGCTTGATCAGATAGTCTTGAACACTTTTAGCACGTTGTAAACTAAGATTCTGATTATAACTCGCACTCCCTACATTATCCGTATGGCCTGTGATCAATATATTAACGTTTGGGTTTTCTGTTAAAAACTTAACTAGTATTTTCAATGATGATATCGACTCCGACTTCAAGCCGTACTCATCAAATTCAAAGAACACATTTTCAAAGACGAATTCCTCTCCTGCAGCCACAGGTACTAATTCAACTTTCAAACCTTTTACATTTTTGATCTTATCACGCTCAACATTGTAAATCTTGGGAATAAAGCCTTTTTTCTCCACGTATAACCCGGAAATGGCTTTGTCTGGATAAAGCATAGTGAATTCACCTGTTTTCCCATCTGCTTTGAACCTGTAGAGTGTGCTGTCATTTGTCAATGATACCAATGATAAAGTAGCGTCAATTGGCTCGCCTGTTTTTGAATTCAACACTTTCCCTTCCGTCACAGTTAAGTTTTCCCCAAGTGATATTTCTTTAGGGAATTTGAACCTATATAATAAGGAGCGATTACTTTCCTTCTCACCCGTACTCAACTCTGTGAAATACGCGTAATCTTTTTGAGCAGTAATAAATAATGCGACCTGATCTAATTGATCATTAATAGGCAAACCAAGGTTTTCAGGTTTGGTGAATTCCCCATCCACCACTTTAGAGAGTTGGATATCCATTCCCCCAAAACCCGGATGACCATTTGACGAGAAGAAAAGTATCTCATTATTAAAGAACATAAATGGTGAAATTTCATCTTTAGAAGTATTCACTACATCTCCAAGATTTTTAGCCTCAGACCAAGTGTCATCATTCTGCATCACACTATACCATATATCATTTCCACCAAAACCACCTTTTCTATTAGATGAAAAAAACAGTATCCTTCCATCCGCAGAAAGTGATGGTTGAGAATCCCAAGATCTAGAATTGACATTCTTCCCCATATTCTTGGGGCGCTGCCACCTTCCATTTACTTTATAAGTAATATACAAATCACAGCTCCCTTCTGAATCTGGCGCATCGCAAGAAGTATATATCAAAATATTGCCATCTGCCGTAATCGTACATGTTCCTTCGTTATAAGGAGAGTTTATAGCTTGGGCTACACTTTGAGGTTTTGACCAATTTCCTTCAGGAGATACAAAAGCCATAAAAATATCTTCCTTGTCATTATTTCCCGTTCCGTCTCTTTTGGTAAAAAGCAGTTGTTCTCCATCGGCTGTCAACACCGGGAAATATTGAAGCTGGAACTCATTGAGAGGTTCCGGCAATTTCTCTTTATCTATTGGGAGAAAATTTCCCAACTGCAAAGCCAAAAAATCCATCTGATCTTTCATATCTAAATAAGTGGGCAATCTGCGGAAGGAAATATCTAATAAAGGATCCGTAGCCAAAAATTCATCTTGTGCTTCTTGAAATCTTCCTTGCTTTAAATACACATGGGTAAGAACCCAGCCCATATCTGCACGAAGTTTTTGAGTCGCATTTTTCCCACCAAGTCTAGACTTCCCAGTCAGGGCGGTAGTTTCAGCATTATCCAACTCTCCTTTGGTAATATGAAGTTGGGCAAGCTTTACATACGCCTCCAAAAATGAAGCTTCTCGCTTAATAGCTTCTTGATATTTACTGATTGCGGCATCATATTGTCGGGTAAGAGTAAGCTCCTCACCTTCCCGATACATCTTTATTGCCTTACCATCAATGATGGAATGGCTTTGCGCATTAGCGAAAGAAACGATCAAAAAAAGAAGAATTCCGATTAAAACAGGGCGCATGGACTTAGGGTATGACCATAAATTTATGAGTTTGAAGCGAAACTTTCCAATTTGGGTGATTTTTTACAAAATCAATAATGATCGGTGTAAACTTATCCGACTTACTCCACTCTGGTTGAAGTCGAAGTTCACAGCTGGAATTCACCTGTACCGCATGCTCTTCTGCGAAAGCAAAATCACTCTGATGAAAAACCACAACTTTCAGTTCGTCCGCCTCCACATAGATGGAAGGGTGTGGCTTTTTGAATTTCTTAGGCGAAAAACACACCCAATCAAAATCCCCTGAGAATGGATGAGCCCCTGAGGTTTCAATATTTGTAGTGAACCCATTCTTTTTCAAAAGTGCAGTCAATGGCCCCAAGTCGTACATTAAAGGTTCGCCACCAGTGATCACGACCAATCTTCCCGGATAAACCAAAGCATCTTCAACAAGCTGCTCAATGGAAGAAACAGGCCACTTGCCAGAATCCCAGGATTCCTTGACGTCACACCAAACACAGCCCACATCACAGCCACCAAGCCGGATAAAATAAGCGGGATGTCCGGTAAATCTACCTTCTCCTTGAATTGTATAAAATGCTTCCATTATAGGAAGTTGTACTCCTTTTGCTATTGCTTCTTCTATATTCATCTGAATTTTTGATAAAGCGGGCAATTGAACCGCTGGGTGAATGATGCCGCAAAGGTAGGGTTTTGGACGAGAAATTCGAAAGGCGAAAAATTGAAAGATTTTACTTCTCAATTTTTCGCCTTATGTATCTTACAATTTTATAATTCTTCAATCCTTCTTCACCGTAGGATACTTCACTCCCAGCTGCTCCAAATAAGTATCGTATTTTGACTCGTCGTAATAAAACTTCTCAAGCGCTGGACGGAACTGATCCATAATTCGCTTATTCAAATAAATAGGCGCATCATCTTCCGCAGTAATCATAGGTTTATACTGCGTTTCTTTAGTCTGCACATTTTTGAAATAATCCCAAGCTTGATCGACCAGTTCTGGCTGTAGCAAAAAGTCCAAAATTGTCATCGCTTCAGCTTTGGCGCCGGCATTCACACCCTTATGTGCAATCGGCGTCGCCATAGCTATTGCATTGCTCCAATGATGGCCCTGCAGGCCAGGAATGTTCGAGGGAAATCTCAAAGTAACAGTTGGAACAACCCATGACACATCCCCAATGTCATCAGAACCTCCAGAAACAGGATTTACCACTGGCAATCCCAACGTGTCAAGTTTAGTAGGAAGTCCTTCGATTTTCTCCGAACCAACTTCTTCCTGCACCGCTTTTGCCAACGTCTGATCGGCTTCCGACCATTCCGGCAATCCTACTTTAAGAATATTTGCATACATCTTCTCAGCGATCACTTTATTAAAGTGTCTCGGCCATGCCGTTCCCAGTATTTTCGAAGTAACCTCCGTATCTGTCATCAAAGCTGCTCCTTCTGCCATCTTATTTGCAGTAGCATACATTTCCATGATTCCCTCATATTTCACATCGCGCAAATAATACCAAATCGAAGCTTTAGAGGGAACTACGTTAGGTTGATCTCCTCCATCTGTAAAAATAGAATGCGAGCGTTTCAGCGGATCCATATGTTCTCTCTTGTAGTTCCAGCCTACGTTCATCAACTCTGCCGCATCGAGCGCACTTCTTCCTCTCCATGGGGAACCTGCAGAATGTGCTGCCTCGCCTGTAAATGTATATTCTACAGAAATGAGTCCGGTGCCAGAAGTTGCACCAAAGCTCACTCCCAGGTTATTTCCCACATGGGTGAAAATACAAATATCCACGCTATCAAATAATCCATCACGGGTGTACCACGCTTTTGCTGCTACAAGCTCCTCAGCTATCCCTGGCCAAAGAATTAGCGTTCCGCCAATATTTTCACGTTCCATGATTTTCTTTACTGCCAAAGCTGCTGTGATATTAAGAGGAATACCTGCATTATGGCCTTCACCATGACCAGGCGCTCCTTCGACCATAGGTTTGTGATAAGCGACTCCTGGATATTGCGAAGCCTTCGGGATATCATCTACATCGGAACCCAGCGCGATCGTTGGACCTTCTCCATTTTTCCAAGTGGCAAACCAAGCAGTGGGAATCCCAGAAACGCCAAATTCGATCTCGAATCCGTTTTCCTTCAATATGCCTGTGAGATATTTTGAGGATTCTACTTCCTGAAATCCCAGCTCCGCAAAACTGAAAATTTTATCCACCATGACTTGGCTCATTTTCGAATCTGCCTCCACCAACTGCATCGCCTCTTGCTTCAAGGCATCGATTTGCTTCTGAGAGATTTTCTTTTGTGCCAAAGAAAACTGTGAAAGACACAAGAGCATCATAAACATGCCCAGCCTTCTGTTTAGTAACTTTAGTTTCATGAGATTTGGTGGTTAGGTAAGATGGAAAATACTAAAAACTTTCATTCAATCCGCCGAAAAATGACAATTGGAAATAATAGGTTTTGGGGAGGAATTGCCAAATTGAATCCCAAAGCCCGTCAATTTTTCTATTTTTGCAGGCGTTCAGCTAAAAAACTAGAAATAATTCAATCATGGCGGAGTATACTTTTAAAGAGATCGAGAAAAAATGGCAGGCATACTGGGAAAAGAACCAAACTTTCCTCGCCGAGATAAATCCTGACAAACCGAAATTTTATTCTCTTGACATGTTTCCTTATCCCTCTGGAGCTGGACTACATGTAGGACATCCACTTGGATACATAGCTTCGGACATTGTAACCCGATTCAAGAAGCTGAAAGGTTTCAATGTGCTTCATCCAATGGGTTACGACAGTTTTGGTCTACCTGCCGAGCAGTATGCTATACAAACAGGACAGCATCCGGCCATTACTACCGAGCAAAACATCACGCGATATACCGAGCAACTTAAGAATATCGGATTTGCATTTGACTGGAGCAAAGAAGTGAGAACTTCCAATCCGGATTATTACAAGTGGACTCAGTGGATCTTCATGCAGCTTTTCAACAGCTACTACGATCTAGATTCTGATAAAGCCCTTTCCATTGATTCGCTAATAGCGCGATTTGAAAAAGACGGAAATGCAACAGTAAAAGCGGCATGCGATGAGGACACTCAGAAATTCAGCCCAGAAGATTGGAATGCTTTCTCCGAAAAAGAAAAACAGGAAACTCTTCTTAAATACAGATTGACTTTCCTAGCCGAAACCACCGTAAACTGGTGCACGGCTTTAGGAACGGTTCTATCGAATGACGAAGTCAAAGAAGGCTTCTCCGAAAGAGGAGGTCATCCGGTGGAGCGCAAGAAAATGATGCAGTGGTCAATGAGAATCACCGCTTATGCAGATCGCTTATTGAAAGATTTGGAGAAATTAGATTGGTCTGAACCGATCAAAGAAATGCAACGCAACTGGATTGGAAAATCCATCGGAGCAGACGTTGTTTTTCAGGTAAAAGATTCTGAACAAACCATCAAAGTTTTCACTACGCGTGTGGACACTATCTATGGAGTGACCTATTTGGCTTTGGCACCAGAAAGTGACCTGGCAGCAGCATTGATCACCGAAGATCAACGTGCAAAAGCGGAAGCTTACATCGAGGTAGCCAAGAACCGCTCAGAGCGTGAGCGTATGAGTGATGTCAAAACCATCTCTGGTGCATTCACTGGTTCTTATGCGATCAATCCATTCAACGGAGAGGAGATTCAGGTTTGGGTGGCTGATTACGTATTAGCTGGGTACGGAACAGGCGCTGTGATGGCTGTGCCTGCGCATGACGAGCGTGATTATAACTTTGCAAAGCACTTCAATCTGGAGATCAGACAGGTGATCGAAGGATCAATGGAGGAAGGCTCTTTCCCTGGAAAAGGCGGTTTGATTATCAATTCAGGCTTCATTTCCAATCTTTACATGAAAGATGCCATGAACAAAGCCATTGAGTTCTTGGAAGAAAAAGGCATCGGAAAAGGTAAAATTCAATACAGAATGCGAGATGCGATATTCACTCGTCAGCGCTACTGGGGCGAACCATTACCAGTCTATTTCAAAGAGGGATTGCCATACTTAGTTGACGAAAAACACCTGCCTTTGGTATTGCCAGCCGTAGATAAATACTTACCTACAGAAGATGGTGAGCCTCCACTTGCTCGCGCAAAAGACTGGAACTACAAAACTTCGGATGGTGAATTTCCTTTGGAAAGAAGCACTATGCCAGGATGGGCTGGTTCTAGTTGGTATTTCTTCAGATATACTGATCCAACCAACGAAACTGAGTTTGCGAACAAAGAAAAAACCGATTATTGGGGTTCAGTAGATTTATACATCGGAGGATCTGAACATGCCACAGGCCACCTTTTATATTCCAGATTCTGGACTAAGTTCTTGCATGATCTTGGAGTTGTCAGCATCGATGAGCCATTCCAGAAGATGATCAATCAAGGAATGGTTCAAGGTCGATCAAATTTTGTATATAGAGTCAAAGGCACTAATCAATTTGTAAGCCATGGATTGAGAGATCAGCACGATACGTTCGCAATGCATGTAGATGTGAATATCGTTTACAACGATCACTTGAACTTAGAGAAATTCAAAGCTTGGAGACCTGATTTGGCGGATGCAGAATTCATCTTGGAAGACGGCAAATACACCTGTGGCTCAGAAGTAGAGAAAATGTCCAAGTCCAAGTATAACGTGGTCAACCCTGATGATATCATCGAGCGATATGGCGCAGACACCTTAAGATTGTACGAAATGTTCCTCGGCCCATTAGAGCAATTCAAGCCATGGAACACGAATGGAATCGATGGGGTATATAAATTCTTGAGAAAACTTTGGAACCTTTATCATTCGAATGATGGAGAACTTCAGGTTGTGGATGCTGAACCTAGCAAAGAAGAATACAAAGCCCTACATAAAGCCATCAAAAAGATGGAAGACGACATGGCAAATTTCTCTTTCAACACCTCAGTATCCAGCTTTATGATCTGCGTGAATGAGCTAAGCACTCTTAAGTCGAACAAGAGAGGAATTCTAGAACCATTAGCGATTTTGGTTTCTCCCTATGCACCTCATATTGCTGAGGAACTTTGGAATTTGCTCGGACATGAGGGATCTATCACTGAAGCTTCTTTCCCAGTTTTTGACGAAAGTCATTTGAAAGAAAGTGCTTTTGAATATCCTGTGATGATCAATGGAAAAATGAGAGTTAAAATTAAGCTCGATCTTTCACTGAACAAAGATCAGATTCAAGAAGCTGCTTTGGCGGATGAGACAGTTCAAAAATGGCTGGAAGGAAAAGCTCCAAAGAAGATCATTATTGTACCTGGAAAAATTGTGAATTTGGTGATGTAAGGCAATCAAACACTAGTTAAAAGGAGCAAGGAAAGCATCACAGAAGTTTTCTTTGCTCCTTTTAGCTTTTTAGCCCTACTTTACTGCAAACAATTAACCTCATGATCATCTACGCATACCCCGTTCGTACGGCTTTTACCGACCGAGACATGGAGATGATAAGTCCAGAAATGACAATAAAGGGATTAGAGTTCACCCAAAGCCCTGTGAAACTTCCTTTTAACTTTATTCTTCAATTCTTTCAACTCCTGTGGCTTCTACCTAGTACTAATCAGTATTTATGCTTTTTCGGTGGATACCACAGTGTACTTCCAGTTTGGTTCGGAAAAGTGTTCCATAAAAAGTGTATCATCCAAGCCGGTGGCACAGACTGCATAAACATGCCAGAAATAGGCTATGGTAACTTTCGGAAAAAATGGTTGCGCAAAGCCACTATTTACAGTTTCAAAAACTGCACTCTAATTCTACCTGTTGCAGAAGCGTTGGTAAAGCAAGATTATAAGTATGATACCGCGATTTCATCAAAGCAAGGTCTACTAAACTTAATCCCAGACTTGACAACTCCAATTCATGTTATTCCAAATGGATTTGATACAGACTTTTGGCAAGATCAGGATTTGCCTAGAAAGCCCAAATCGTTACTATCAGTAGCAACAGGCACATCTAAACATTCCAGAGCTATTGTAAAAGGGTATGATTTGATAGAACTATTAGCTTCGCTGCATCCCGATCTTACTATTACCTTGATCGGGGACAAAAATTATTTTTCACCTTATTCCAACATCAAAGTACTTGGTAAACAAGGAAGCGGAGAATTGTTAAAACTCTACAATTCACATCAGATCTATCTTCAACTTTCCACATCGGAAGGCTTCCCTAATGCACTTGGCGAAGCAATGGCGTGTGGCTGCATTCCGGTTGGCTCCGCTGTAGGTGCAATTCCAGAAATCATCGGGGCTGAGGAGTTACTACTTAGAACAAAAAACTACCATCAGCTAAAATCGATCCTCTTGGCTATTTTGAAAAATGACCAGACTGAAGCTAAGAAAAAAAGCAGAGAAAGAATTGTAGCCAACTTCACATATGAAAAGAGGAAGTCACTTCTGATGGCTGAATTAGCTAATTGAGTATACTAAGGTTCACATTCACGTCAGGTCAATACTCTTGATGCAAGAGTCGTGTGCATCCAATAGAATAAACAAATTATTTTTAGTTTTATCCCCTGCTATCAACACATAAAATTTTCGTCTCCTATTACGTCACTCCTTATCATTTAGCATAAATTGCTACAACAACTTTCTGAATTAGAGACTCTTTACGAAATGATCAAAGATGTATCACAGCTCAGAAATCTGAATATAGGAAGGAGAAAGATTTATGGAATCTGTTCGTTTTGAAGATTATTGGAACGATAAAAGGCCTAATCTGACAAAACCACCCTAAAAATCAGGTCAGTATTAAAATTCTCAAAATCAGCCTTTTCGGAACTTTCGAAAGGGCTTTTTCATTTCTTCCAAATTTTCAATTTAAAATGACCAATACTGATTCGACAACTCATATCAACCAGTTTTTTGAATCTGAACATAATTTCATCCTAAATCAAAGATTTTTTAAACCACGTTATTAAACATTAACAAACTGTTAAAAAAATATAAGCATAAAAAAAGGGAGCTTTTTGAAAAAAGCTCCCAAGAGAGGGTCTATTGCCAATCATCTAAAACCAAATATACTTTTGCAATTATTGCGGTGTATTTGTTTTTTTGATCTTTGTACTTTGATAAACATAACGAAAATGTTTTAAACTGCCCAAAAACAAACAATTATTTCTTATGAATATTTACTGAAACTAATTTTTATAGGATTGAAAAACTTTTGGTGTCAATCCAAATTCCTGCTTAAAAGCACGAATAAAGTACGTGATGTTTCTAAATCCAGACATATAGCCCACTTCCTGAATCTGAAACCCACCAATAGTTAAATACTGTTTTGCCAGTTTCAATCTCTCATGATGCACGAACTCCATTGGTGTCAAGCCCAGATCTTGCTTAAACGTGCGGATAAAATGCGCTTTGCTCATGCAGGCTTGGGAAGCCAAGTCCTCCAGAGATATTATTTCACGAATATTCTTTTTGATATAATCCACCACATGCGCCATACGGTTTCCTGCAGCAAGTTTCTTGTACGATTTTTCCATCATATCTCGAGCTTGAGTCTGACTCAGTCTGATAAGGAGTTCTTTGAGTACTAAAGAAGCAATCAGATCTTTCTCTCTAGAACCATCTTTCACCCCAATCCTAATGAAACGATTGATGATTTCGGAGAGATCTTGCGTATTGATCAAATGAAAACAACTTAGATCAAGCCCCCATTCTTTTTCTATCATCTTATCCGGAAATTTCTCGTTCAAAAGATTGAAAGTAGTTTCAATCATTTCTTTTGAAATAGAAAGAGCAAAGCATTGAGTAGGATTATCCAATTGAGCCTCAGGAAAATCAATTTTCATTACCTCATTTGGCGGAACAATCACCGACTCCCCTGGCAAATAATCAAATCCTGGACGATCAAATAAATGCATGACTTTTTTGCCCTTAAGCATGGTAGTCAGCACCAGATCTCCAAAAACCAAATTCACATCAACTGCCTGTTGATGCGTTTCAAAAATATTTAGCTCACAGTTATCCAGTGTATACGTGGTGCGATTTTCTACCAACGTTTTTAGATCTCTGGAATTCCTCCAAGGAACACCAGAAACAAAATCATTTTGGGTCATGCCTTTAAAATACTAATAAATAAACGCTTACTGAAATTGGATAGTCTGTATCAATTTCATTTAGTCCTAAATAACCGCTTCGCACATTTATCAACTCAGGTTGATGAGATGTTATTCCAGTGTAATTTTTTCTAAAGGAAAATAGATAGATTTGGAAACAACCAAAATAACCGTCTACTATGACAACGTTAACATTATCAGAATCTAAGCCTGTGGACCGCCCATCCGTCAAGGCTCAATACGATCATTTTATTGGTGGAAAGTTTGTAGCACCTAGTTCAGGTGAATATTTCGACAACATCTCCCCTATTGACGGAAAGCCATTTACAAAGGCCGCAAGAGGCAACAAGGAAGACGTAGAAAAGGCAATAGATGCCGCGCATGAAGCCTTCAAGACTTGGTCAAAAACTTCTCCTGCAGAAAGAAGTCGAGTACTGAATAAAATCGCAGACATCATGGAGGAAAACCTTGAGATGCTCGCAAGATTGGAAACTTTAGACAATGGGAAAGCTCTCCGAGAATGTCGAGCAGCAGATCTTCCGCTTTGCATAGACCACTTTAGATATTTTGCCGGAGTGATCAGAGCGGACGAAAGCTCTATCTCAGAACACGACGAACACACCGTTAGTATTGCCTTGCATGAACCACTTGGAGTGGTTGCTCAGATCATCCCTTGGAACTTCCCTTTGCTCATGGCAACTTGGAAAATTGCTCCTGCACTAGCAGCTGGATGCTGTACCGTAGTGAAGCCAGCTGAGCAAACACCTACGAGTATCATGGTGCTGATGGAGCTTATCGCTGATGTAGTGCCTCCAGGAGTACTTAATGTAGTTACAGGTTTTGGCGTAGAAGCTGGAAAACCACTCGCTTCTTCTAATAGAATAGCAAAAGTTTCCTTTACAGGAGAAACTACCACTGGTCGCCTGATCATGCAGTATGCCTCTGAAAACCTAATTCCAGTCACGATGGAGTTGGGAGGAAAATCACCAAATATTTTCATGAAATCTGTCGCAGACGCAGATGATGAATTCTTCGATAAAGCTGTAGAAGGCGCTGTAATGTTCGCATTGAATCAAGGAGAAGTATGTACTTGTCCTTCCAGAATATTGGTACACGAAGACATCTATGATGTTTTCATGGAGAGAGTAGTGGAAAGAACGAAAGCCATCAAAATGGGTCATCCTCTGGCTGAAGATACGATGATGGGAGCGCAAGCCTCCAATGATCAGTACGAGAAAATTCTTTCTTATTTAGACATCGGTAAACAAGAAGGAGCTGTTGCCCTGTGCGGTGGAGAACGTGCTGATCTAAATTCTGGTCTGGAAACTGGCTACTACGTCAAACCGACGATTTTTAAAGGCCATAATAAAATGCGTGTCTTCCAAGAGGAGATTTTTGGCCCGGTTGTCTGTGTGACCACTTTCAAAACTACCGAGGAGGCCATAGCCATCGCCAATGACACCATGTACGGTCTAGGGGCAGGACTTTGGTCAAGAGACGCACATGAACTCTACCAAGTGCCTCGTGCAATTCAGGCTGGTCGTGTTTGGGTAAACTGCTACCATGCTTATCCTGCCCATGCTCCATTCGGAGGTTACAAAAAATCTGGTTTCGGTAGAGAGAATCACTTGATGATGCTAAATCACTACAGACAAACCAAAAACATGCTTATCTCTTATGATAAGAAAAAATTAGGTTTCTTTTAAATTGTCAACTTCAAAACCAGTAAAGGCAGGGGAATTCTCTCCTGCCTTTGTTTTCTTTACCTAAACCCAAAAAACTATGGAAGTTATTAAGAGAATCTTAATCACTGATGCCGCAAAGGAAGTAATCGACACACTCAGAAAACGCTTCGGATCGGAATTGATGTTTCATCAAAGTGGCGGCTGTTGTGATGGTTCTTCTCCTATGTGCTTCGAAAAAGGAGAGTTCAAAGTGGGAAGTCAAGACACATGGTTAGGTGAAGTCTACAGATGCGATTTTTTTATGAGTGCAGACCAATTCGAATATTGGAAACACACACAGCTGACACTAGACGTCACCCCAGGACGAGGAAGTAGCTTTTCCTTAGAAATTCCGATGGGCATAAGATTTATGATCCGTTCCAAACTATTCACTTCGGAAGAACTGAAAAACCTCAACCCT
>Ga0105055_10001971_pt1 | contig 32720 bp, 31 predicted proteins | sample BON03_FD_78090 | JGI IMG/M metagenome (GOLD analysis project Ga0105055, IMG submission 78090) | Freshwater microbial communities from Lake Bonney liftoff mats and glacier meltwater in Antarctica - BON-03 | ecosystem: Environmental > Aquatic > Freshwater > Ice > Glacier meltwater | place: Lake... | reverse complement strand
TCTCGGAAGCCCAGCGAGCCCTCACCTCAAAGATATCGTGGGCCGTGCAAACCGGCGCGCGCTACATCCCATTCCGACTCGTCTGTCTGCCCCAAGCGATGGCAGCCAACGTCATGCTCAGCCGTCGTGGGATCGATTCCACCCTCTACCTCGGCGTAAAGATCGACAAAGCCAACGCCCTCACCGCGCATGCCTGGTTACGCACTGGTTTAAAATGGGTGACCGGCGGTGCCGCCCGGCGGGGACAATCTGTCGTCGCTTGTTTTGCGAAAATTGAGGCCACACCGGTTTCCTGGGCAACCCGATTTCGCATCACGATCGCACTCGGGGTTATCGCGGCTATCGCGATCCTCAGCCTGATGCCCCATCCTCCGCTTTATGATCTCGCTTTGAAGAGCCGGCCTGATTGGTTTCGCGTTCCCGCCTACGCCGCAGGCAGTCACGATTACTGGTTCAATTTCGTGGGGTTCGCATGGGCCAATCTGCTCTTCAATTTCTCCCTCTACGGATTACGTCGCGCCCCGATTCGCTTCCGTTGGCAATCAGTTCTATTCTTCGCCGGAACCATCGCTCTGCTCGAATCCATGCAGCTCGCTCTGCCCGGACGCAATTTCGATTTCATGGATATCGCCGCAGGCCTGCTCGCGACCCTGATCACAACCCTGTGCTGGACCCAAGCCGCTCCGCGCAATTAGATCGCAAACTGTAACGCGTAGAGATCGGCATCCTTCATCGCGAAACGGAGTCGCACCGTTTGCCCCGCGATCGATGAGACCTCGGCCTGTTTTTTCCACGTGACGACTTGCGCAATCTCATCACCAAAGGCGACATCGCTATCCTCCAGGGCATAGCCTTCCAGCGCACTCCAGCCTCATCTTGAATTTCCACGCGAATACTGCCAACCGATGAAGTGGATAGATTCAGCGTCAGTTTACTCCCGGAAAACTGCCGCGGCTTCGTAACCATTTCACCACCGGCAAAGGGCGCGTGCACCGAAGCGAATCCATCGAGTCGCAGCGAATAACGCCGCAGATGATAATCCGGCAGCATGTAATTAGTTTGGAGATAGAGAGACATCTCCGTCGCACTTGTCTGCACCACTCCCACCGCCGGGCAGTTACTCCGGCACACCCGCCCGCGGATCCTTAAACACCGCGAAATTGTGCGAGATGCGGCGCTCGTCACCATCCGGCAGAATGAGATTATTTTTCGTGCTCCCCCGAAACTCGTGGAGATTCAGCTCGGGTTTCACCCAGTTAATCCCATCAGTGCTTTCCGCGTAAGCCGTTTGCTCGAGCAATATTTTCTCGCCCCCGTCGTCTCCGTAACCGGAACAGCGATAATACATGCGGTAGCAATCGTCGTCCTTCAGCACATTCGTCGATCCCACAAACCGCCCCTCCCAGGGGCGATCAAAGTCTATCACGTTCTCTTCGCGCCGCGGCGTGCCCATGCGCAACGAAGCGTGGTCCAATTTCTCGATTAAATAGCGGTCGAGAAATAATTCCCGACGGGTGCCAATGTTTAGGGGTTCATCATTCATGGGAAAATCGCGTGAGTCGTTGTTAGTGCGTTGTGATGGCCCACCGTTGGTCGTAGCAAGTATGTCATCGCGAGACGGCAAACCAAGCTCTTCTGACTAGCGCGGAGAGGACGATGAACTGGCGGTTCACTCTTCGGTCATGGCGAGGAGCAGAGCGACGTTGCCATCCACGAATGATAGGTTGGCCACGTCTATTCACTCGTGGATTGCCGCGGTCGTGCCGCATAGCGGCACTCTCTCGCAATGACAAACCGGGGAGTTCATTAGCAGGAATCCGCGAAGGCGATGACAGGCCGCTCAACACTTTCGGACTCGCAATGACAAGGAAAACATACCAAGACCGACGCGTCTACCAGAGCCCGAGATTAATCCGGTGCACATGCATCGGGGCATCGTGGTCGTTGTGGATCACGAGAGCGTTGCTACCCGCCTTGAGCAGCTCCGGAGAAAACCGGAAGCTTTGCGTGTGCTCCAACGGCGGACGCGGCCAGCTGAGCACCCCGGGAACAGTCGCCGTCCATTCAAGAAACAATTCCGGCGAACGGTCGCGCGTGTAGGGTTCCAGTTCCTCGCCGTTAAGCGTCACCCGGCTGCGCTGAGTCACAAAGAAAACGAGACGCGCCCGCCACGCTGGAAATGCAGCGGAAGGGAGTCGCAAATCGATCTCCACCGATTGGCCCTTTTCCAAAGTGACCGGCAAAATACCTGGCAGATCCATATCCTTGCGCACGCGCCAGTGAGCCACCGAAAACAGTAAAGGTTTGCGACAGGCTGTTTCCGGTTTTTCGATCCCTTGGCAATAAGTCGAATAGACTTCCTGATGATAGTGTCGCCCATTCGTCGGGAAGTTAAACATGCTGATGCCGTCTGCACCTGAATCGTAAAGGGAGGTGCTGAGAGCGCGGATCGATTCTGCGTTCTGAAACTGAGTGCCGTGTTGAAACTCAAGCGATGCGTAGATCGGCATGGTCGGCACAGCAATCGCGGACCGCATTTCATCAAGCGGCATGAAATAATCCGAAGTTAGAAACGGCCCCGCCGTCACCGCATCGACCAAACCTTGCTTCACCCATTCAACTACATCGGTGCCGAGGAAACGGCAACCGGCCATCGATGTCGGCACGCGCACGAAAAGTTTGATGCCCTTCGCATTCGTCAGCTCCCGGATCGTCGCCACGAATCTCGTGAGATGATCCCGTTTCGCCCAAACCTCCTCCGCCGTGCCGGAAAGGTGACGCGGGAAACGCATCCAATCGAGCTGGATGCCATCCATCTCGTAGTTCTCAAACAACTCGCGGAAGAGTTTCTCAAAATACGGCGGCACGGCCGGGTGCGAGTAATCCACTCCGAAGTTCAACCAATCGGGATCCCCCCGCTCCACGGCAGGAAGATCGACGATGCAGTCCGGGTGCTCCTTGCGCACGCCTGACATGTTCCACTCATCCGCATCCTCGGGATTATGCACGTCATTCATGCGGAAACTTACAAAAGTTTCCTTCCCTGCCGCCTTGAGACGCTCCATGAAATAGCCGAAAGGATCATTCCCTTTCTCGTGCTCGGCGATCAGCTGCTTACAACGCGGATCCGCTTTCCAAACTTTCGTCGGGTAGTAAAATTTCCCTGCGCCAGAGCACAGCAGATACGTCGTCACATTCGGCGGGCACTCCGCCACCGCCTCATCGATATCCTTGCGATAATCATCGCTCAGCAAACTGAAGACATTGTGGCCATCATCATCCAAGAGGAGGCGCGGCTGCACCAAGGGGCGGAAAGAAGCATTCATAATCGGGGGTAATTTCTCTAACGCAGGTCGTCATCCAAATGTATGACGACGCGCCTTAGGAACCCCAGATTCACTCGCGTTGAAAGCCCGTAATGCTAGATCGGTGAAATAAACTTCACCAATCGGATCATATTGCTGCGTTCGACCATTGCTTGTCCCGATGCATCACTTCATCTCCTCAGCCCTACTTTTATAGTTTATCCCCCAGCATCAGGTTTCCATATTCGCCTAAAGTGACCTTGACGGGGTCGCTCGGAGAGCCGCCCCTAGCTCACAAGTATCCCCCCAATTTAAATGCCCCATTTCCAATCATGAGCTCTCTCCAAGACATCCGCGCTCGAATCACCGGCCCGATCAGCTCGATCGGCACCCCCTTTACCCCAACTGGAGAGATCGATGAATCCGCGCTGCGTCACGTCGTCGAATTCGCGATCACTGAAGCCAAGAGCGAGACGTTACTCCTGACTTACGGCGACAGCCTCTACTCCGTGCTTACCGATCAGGAAATCGCCGATGTCACTCGCATCACCGTCGAGCAAAACGCCGGTCGCAAACTCGTCGTCTCCGCCGGGAGTTGGTGGTTAGGCGAATCCGTGCGCTTCGCCGAATACAGCCAGAAACTCGGCGTCGATGTATTTATGCCGCTGGCACCGAATTGGGCGGGCTCGGTCAGCGCGGACACCTTAGTCGATTATTTTGAGACCATCTCTCGCACGATTCCTGTGATGCTCGTCACCGCGATCGGGCCCGGAAAACCCGTGCCGCTCGACACCGTGCAGAGACTGCTCGATGGCGAGAATCAAGTCGTCTCGATCAAAGACGATATCTGCGGGCCCTACGGCCGACGCCTCGCCGCACTCACCCACGAAAAATGGGCGTTTTTATCCGGGGGCCGAAAAGAAAACCATCTTGATCAGCTCCCCTACGGAGCGCACGCCTACCTCTCGCTTTACATGCGCTGCTTCCCGAAAATCGCGCATCGTTATTGGGCGGCGATCCAATCGAAAAACTGCGAGGAAGCAGTGGGCATCGTTAATAAATACGACATCCCCTTCATGGATTTTTGTGCCAAGCACGGTGCGCATTTTGATGCCGTTCTTCGCGGTGCCATAGAAATCGCTGGCATCGCGCCGCGCTGGCGGCGCGCGCCCTACACCCAACTCAACGATGAGCAGATGGCGCATCTCAAAACCTTCTTTTCCGACCGCGGCCTAATCTGATCCAGCTGCCTCCCTGTCATTGCGAGGAGCAGAGCGACGCGGCAATCCACGATAACTCAGACCTTCCGAAATCGCGTAGATTGCCGCAGTCGTCCCGCAGGGCGGGACTCCTTCGCAATGACATTCTGAATCACCACCCTCCTTCCCATGAATTACAAAATCGGCCTTTACGGCGACGACAACCAAACTGATCTCATCCTCGTCAATCCTGCAGGTGACATCTGCGCGCGCCGCACCGCCATCGGGGTGAATCCCGATACGATTCTCGATCAGGATACGATCCGTTCCGTGCTGATCGAAAAGCTCGAAGAACTCGCCGCCCACGCCAGAGCCGAACAGGCCGACGCCAAGATCGCGCACACCGCACTTTGCTTACCTGGCAGTTTGAGTTTTTGGGAAGGCATCGTCGCGCGCCTGCATCTCTTTAGCCCCGCGAGCGCGCATCCCAATTATATCCCCGCACTCGAACAAGCCACGCACGGTCTTCCTGGCATCCTGCTTAACTGCGATCCGCTCCGTGCACTCGTAGCTGGTCGCGGCACAGACGATAGCATTCACTGCGCCGGAAATCTCGGGTGCCGCATGAGTGATCCCGGCAGTGATTACGATCTCGGTCGCCAAGCGCTTACCTGCACCCTCGCTGAGCTGCAAGGTTGGGGTGAACAATCCACCCTCGGTAAACTCGTCTGCGCTGACCTGAAAGTGTCCGATGCGACCCTCCTATCGACCAAGCTCGATGGCACGGCCGTATCGCATCAACAAGTCGCCAAGCTCGCCGCTCATGTGCTCAAGCTCGAAACCGAGGGCGACGATATCGGCGCCGCCATCATCCACGACACCGTCTGCGAACTCGCCTACCTCGCCGAAACCGTGCGCGAAAAACTCTTCACCGATAAAGATACCCCACCGATCGGACTGCGCGGCGCGATTCTCCAAACCGATATCGCCCGCCAAGCCCTGACCGAAATCCTCGGTGCTGATTCTAAATTCGTCTCTATCACCGATGCCCCGACAGAAGGACTGCGACTGATGCTAAATCGCATCTCTTGAAATCCTGCCCTCACCGACTTCCTCTCCATTTTCGCTATCTGGTGGGGTAATCCTCCAAACATGAAAGCAGCCCTACTTGGTCTCGATCACCCCCATTCGGACATCCTGTTCGCGACTCTCGAGAATCTACCAGAGATCACCGCCATCGCGCTATGGGATGCCGATCCCGCCGTCGTCGCCCGCTCTTCTCACGCTCAGAAACCCAAGACCTGCGACCTAACTGTCGATCTCGCTGCGATCCTCTCCGATCTCGAGACCGAATTTGCCATTGTCTGCGTCCGTCACGATCTGGCGGCTAAGATATGCCAACAGGTAATCAAAGCGGGGAAACATCTCCTCGCCGAAAAACCGGTGGGCTTCGACAGTGCTGAAATCATCGCACTGCAAACAGCCGCGAGACAAGCCGGAGTCGTGGCCAGTGTCCTGTATGTTCGCCGTGCCCATCCTTGCATAGTAGCCGCGCGGCAGTTGCTGCAAAGCGGCACGCTGGGGCCCCTATTTTCCGTCGAGGGCCGCTTTCTCACCACCCAGGTGAAGTTCCGCCACCCTGAGTCGTGGCTTTTCCAGCAAGATCAAGCCGGCGGTGGCATTCTCCTGTGGCTCGGCTGCCACTGCCTCGATCTCATGCAATACGTGACTGACCATGACATCGTCGAAGTCGCCGCGATGATGGCCACACGCTCCGGCGAATCGATTGAGGTCGAAGACACCGCGGTCCTTTCCCTGAAATTTCGTTCCGGAGCCATTGGCACCTTCCACGCGGGCTACACTCTGGCCTACAGCGGAGCGGGCTATGTGAATCAGAAAGGTTACGATTCCTATCTTGGTTTCAATGCTCGGGAAGGACGCGTCGTCTGGCCCGATCTAGAGCCGCGACTGCAGATAGAAAGTCCCCCCATCGATAACCAGTCTGCCATCAGGGAAGCCTCTTTCGAACTCGCGCCATCAAACTCATACGGTGGGTCACACGGCGAAGATTTTTTCCGCCAATTCATCGCCGCCACCCAAGGTAAATCAGAGCCACCCACAACCCTCAATGATGCACTCAAGATCGCCCGCGTGATCGAAGCCGCCGCTGAATCCTCGAACACCGGGCGGTTTATCAAAGTCAGCTAAACCCCAGCCCGACCACACACACGGCAATTCATCATGCCTCTGAGATTTGAATCGATAAGCATAGACATCGGCATCTTTCAGCACCAAGCGCAGCCGCATGGGGCGACCCTGCATACTACTCACATCGAAGCCCGGCTTCCAAGTCATCTCACGATCAAGGGTATCGCCGAACAAGGGCTCACAGTCTGCCAACGTAAATCCCGGGATCGCCTGCCCATTCGCGTCTTGAATTTCAATCCACACGCGACCTGCCGCCGAATGTAACGACGAAGTAAATCCGATTCACCCGTCCATTAGTTCTCGATTGCATAGCGCGACAGTTCGTCTGGAACTCCCGATAAAGCAGACAACTCAAAGGAGCTGAATCAATATCAACTGCTTTCACAAGCCACGACAGAGGCTCTGGCGCTTCAACCGACAGACGGAGATTCTGACTTCGCCGCGACCTGCTGTGCGATCCATTCGTAGGTTGTTCGCAATCCCTCTTCGAGTTTTTTGGTGCTCTCCCAGCCGATCCTCTCCCGATAGAGCTGATTGTCGGAGTTACGCCCATTAACACCCCGAGGGCATTTGAATCCGTATTTCTGCACAAAATCATCGCCCGCAAGATTCTCTATCTGGATATCTTTACCTGAGATCTTAATCGCCAAACCAGCCAGTTGATTCAGCGAAACCATTTCCTCGGAACCAATATTTACCGGCCCCGAAAAGTCCGAGACCATCAGGCGCAGCACGGCTTCGACGCATTCGTCGACATACATGAAACTGCGCGTCTGCAGACCATTGCCCCAGATCTCGATACTCTCCCCGGTCTTGGCTTCCGCCGCTTTTCGCAACATCGCGGCGGGAGCCTTTTCCTTGCCCCCGTCCCAAGTTCCTTTTGGGCCAAAGATATTATGAAAGCGCGCAATTCTCACATCCAATCCATGGTTGCGCGCGTAGGCTAAAAAGAGCCGTTCACTAAATAGTTTCTCCCAGCCGTATTCAGAGTCGGGAGCTGCCGGATAGGCCGAGTCTTCCGTGCAAATAAGGTTATTCGGATCAAGCTGATTCCGCTCAGGATAGATGCAAGCGGAGGACGAATAAAAAACTTTCTTTACCTGCTTGTTCGCACATTCCTGCACGACATTGAGATTAATTGTCGCCGAGTTGTGCATGACATTTGCGTCATTCTCACCCGTAAAAATATACCCCGCCCCACTCATATCGGCCGCGAGTTGGCAGACCTCGTCATCACCATCCTTAATCACCGAAGCAACCGCCCGAGGATCCCGTAGATCAACCTGCATGAACTCATCACATATGATCGTGGGATCAAAATATTCATGAGTCTTGATATCGGCAATGCGCACAAAGCAGCCCTCGACCTTAAGCCGCTTCGCCAAGTGCCCCCCGATAAATCCGCCGCCACCGAGGACAACGACTCGCTTCGTTTTCGAAGTTCCCGGTTCTGGATTAAGTGATTCGCTCCGGCGTTCCGTTGACTCGATACTCTTCGCATCATAACAAAGGAACCACTCTTGGTTATTGTCTCCCCTTCTCCTCATGGATCTAAAATCATACCGTTCACATCGTGATCTTCCTCCCGTCGCGGGGATCGTCTCGATTGAAGAGGCTGCCAAAATCGGCTTCTCGATTGAGGACGGTGTCACCCGCCTAAAACACCACCACTGGGCCTGGAAGCGGTTGCACGAGATCTTCGTCAAACGCCTTACCGCCGAGCCGATCTACGAGCTCAAGATGGCATTCAGCTTGCACGCGCACTACTGCGCCGAACACGCCGCAGTCTGGCGTAAACGCGTCGGCGAAATGCGCGAGCCTCCGCTCGGTCTCGATGCTGTGCCCAACGCCGCGCTCGATGCCTTCTTCGATGAGATTCTCTCCGCGCCCACCACCGCGGAGCTGCTCGTGGGCGTTTATCAACACGCCCTGCCCGCCCTGCGTGAATCCCTCGTGCGTCACCTGGATGAAACTAATCGCCTCGTCGATCATCCGAGCGTGCGCATCTGCCGCTTCGCGCTGATCGAGATCGAGGAGATGATCGATTTCGGCGCACGCTCCATTCCCTGCCTGGATGCGGCCACCGATCAGGAGTGGCCAAACGTGCTCACCGCTCTACTCGCGTCTGCCGGTGGTCTCGATGGCGCCGCCACGCCATCCGGCGAAGAACCGCGGCGACACTACTCGCTCAAGACTCCCGCCTACGACAGCGTGCCACAGCGCGACGGGCGTTTTCAGGATTCCTACAACATGGGCGTGCATGCCGAAGCGTTTCTCTACGATGAGAAGTTTCCCGATCTGCCGAAAACCCTGATGATGTATTACAAGCGTCTCCGGGAAATCGATGTGCCAGAAATGATGGCCTCGATCATCGTCGAAACGAAGGACAAGCCGTGGAGCTACTACGCCGACATGACCCGACAACTCTGGGACGAAGCTCGCCATGCGATCATGGGCGAAGTCGGTTTCGTGCGCGCCGGTCTCGATTGGCGAAAATACATCCGCATCAATCACACCTGGTCGCTCGCGCTCAACACTCAGCTCAAGCCTATCGAGCGCCACGCCGTGCTCTACTTCATCGAACAGGGGCTCATGCCGAAGACCGGCAAACGCTTCGAATGGGAAACAGGAGTCGCCTCCGGTGATCCCTACTCCGCGATGATCCAGGACTACGATTGGGCCGACGAAGTCCTGCACGCCCGCATCGGCCGCGACTGGTATGTCAAAGCCATCGGCAACACCGCCGAGGCCACAGCCTACGGCGACAAATGCTGGTCCGATGTCACCATCGATTGGCAAAGCTACCGAGAAAAAGGACTCACCCAACACGAGAACTGGTGGCCCGCCGCCTACACCGAATGGTGCCGCGTCCACCACGAAACTCCCGACCCCGAAATCCTCGCCTACCACACCAGCTACGCCGACACGCGAGCTGATCTACAGGACATCAGCGCTTCGGGATGAGGGATGCAGTCATTGCGCGGAAACGCGCAGCGAGCGATAACGCAACCATCTGAGAATACTGTTTAGTAAACCGATTCGATTAAATCTCTGTCATTCTGAGCGCATCCTCATGTCAGTCGTGGGTTACCGCATCAGCCCTTGCACGGATGCCAGCAAACTCCCGGTCTGTCATTGCGAGCTCGCCTTGGGGGGCGTGGCAATCCACGAACAGGCAAGTGTGGCCGGCAAGTAATACGTGGATGGCCGCGTCGCTACACTTCTCGCCATGACAGACATATGGAAAATTGCCTGACTATCTCACGACGTGAGCATCCCCCCGAAGAGATGACTAAGGTGGGCGTGGATTGCCTTCGCCGTCGCCAAGGCTTTGGCGGACAAGGCGTCATCCGCGGCGCGGAATGACTCGCAATGAAAATCGATTGCACTGCTCCTCAAACCACCCGAATGGCATCCAATCCGAGTAACGCGCCGAGCTTATCCAAGCGATCACCGATATGGCCGAGGCCGACAGCGCAGTGATGCGCGGGGCCGTGTTGATTCCAGCGGGTGACAAATTCCCGGGCGCCGCAGGCGAAACGGTAGCGGCTATTCGTATTGCCGATTTCCATGATCGGGCCAGCCACTGATTCGGCTTCGGCGTAAAGCAGTGCGAGTTTTCCGTCGGTCGTTTCAATCACGGAGAGCAGCGTCACCGGGCCGTGCTTCACGACCATTTCCACGGAAACACCACGGCCTACTTTGCCGTGAAAAACATCGAGCGGTCGCACCTTAGTTTTGCCTTCGGCGATTGCGATATGGCCTGGACCGTCGTGGCCCATCAGCACCACATCATCGTTGAAATCCATCGCATAGTATTCGGTAAACGAACCGCCTACGCCGAACAGATCCATGATCTTCATCGCCTGCACGTTTTTCACTTCGTATTCACCCGCGACGGGAATACCGCGCGCAGTGAGCAGAGAGGTGCCGAGAATAATTGAGGAGATCGTCGCTTCGTTTTCGGCGACACCCGTGCCTTTGTAGAAATAGGCCATCGAGCCGAGTCGGTATTCGGCGACCAAGCGATCTAACGCCACCGAGGTGCGCGCGGCTTCAGTGAGATCGTCGACCGGGCAATCCGGTTGCACGTCGAATTTCTCTGCAAACTCCGCAAGTTTCTCTGTAATTTGCGCGGCGTTTACCTCGCGGCGCAGAGCGGAGAGTTCATCGACTTCGAGTTGTTCTATGTGGGTGCCGAAGGTCGCGCATTGGAGCGTGGTATCGGAATAGATATCGAGCATCCCGCCGTAGTAGTGGCCCATCAGACCGAGGCGGTTGCCATACATCGCTGCTGCCACGCGAGCGGCTTCTACCCATGCATCGACCTCGCGCCAACATGGCGGATCATCCTCAAGTGTGCCGGTGATTTGGTGAAAGGTGACTCCGGAGCGTTTAAACACATTGGCGATCTCCGGCACGGGACAGGCCGAACAATGCGCGAGCCATTCGCCGGTCATCCTCGTGCGATCGCCCATCGCATTAAACGTCGCGTAATTAATCGCCGCGGTGGGTTGCAGATTAAGAATGATCACCGGCACTTTCGCGCGAAGCACCACGGGCAAGACCGTCGATGAAAGCGCGTAGGTGGTGACGTGCAGAAAAATCACATCCACATCCGCCTGCCGAAACTCACGACCCGCCGCGTAGGCGCGATCGGGATTATCAACGAGTCCGAGGTTGATCACTTCAACACCGTCGCGATCTAGTTTTTGCGCCACGCGAGCCACATAACCTTCGAGGCGAGCTTGCAGGCCATCGAATTGTGGCCAGTAAGCGTCGAGGCCGATTCCAAAGAGTCCTATCTTCATGGGGGTATTCATGGTGTCTTCCTCCCAGATAAAACCAATCCGTGATGAGGCGAAAGCCGAAACCACCTGAACAGAGAGGCTCTATTCTGTGTTTTCTTGTTTGGGTTTGTTCTTATCGACAAAAATGCGGATCTCGGCATCGCGACGGCCCAGGATTTCCGTGGCACGCTTCAGGGCATCGCGAGTGGAGAGGGTGGGATTGGTCGGATCCTCGCGGAAGAAATTCTCGGATCCCAACCTGTCGATGAACCCAGAATTACCCAGCACCCGACTGACCTCGCGGTTGCCTCCTGAGATGAGGAGATGACGATCGGACTTACGCAGGAAACTGTGCAATTCATCGATCGCGGCAGCCGCGGTGGCATCGAGATTACGGGCATTTTTGAGCCGAAGGATGATGATCTTAAGCGAAGGATCACGAATGACTTGGCGGATCTGTTGATCAAAGATGTCCGTAGAACCAAAGAACAAATCGCCCTCGGCATGCATAATCGAGATGCCCGGGACACTGCGATGCTTACGGTTGGCCAACTTCGCTAAGTGACCCTCTTGGTTAAAATTGTATTCCACGAGATCGGGCGTGCCGGCTTTGTGTAGAAAGAGGAGAATGGAAACGAAGGCCCCCAAGAAAATGGCGGCGTCGATCTTGAGTAAGAGAGCCGCACTACAGGTGACGGTAAAAACGATGGTGTCGGATCGCGTGGTGCGCAGCGCCAATCTGATATTGTGCCGATTGAAGAGTGAGAGCGCGATCCCCATGACGAGCACCGCCAGCGCCGCCTTGGGAATATACTGAATCAGGGGACCAACCGTGAAGAGCAGGATCAACACCACGAGGCCCGAGTAAACATTGGCCAGCGGAGAACGAGCACCCGATGTTTCGGCCAGCATAGATCGGGTGAGCGAACCGGAAGCGTTCATCCCACCGCAAACCGCACTGGCGGTATTGGCCACGCCCATCGCATACATCTCCTGATTAACGTCAAAGCGCTGACCAGCCCGCGATGACAGAGTCTTTCCGATCGAGGTGGCTTCAAGGATCGAAACAAAAGCCAGAGCGAGAGCGGGCGCGGCCAGATTACCGACCAACTCAAAATCATAGATACCGGGTAACAAGCGAAGCTCGGTGAAACTGAAGCTTTGGATACTGGCAATCGACCAACCCACATAACTGAACCCGGCGCCCAAGAGGCTCGTCAGCAGCAAGGTGAAAACGATGTTGGGCAACTTGGGAGTCCAACGGGTTAATCCGGTCTGGATCGCCAGAGTGGCCGTCGCCATCAAGACCTCTGGCCAATAGGTAAGCGGCAGACTTCGAATCGTATTGGTTACAATACCGAGAAAGGTGGAGGCTTCGCCAATCTTGAAACCCAGCACATTTTGGATCTGGTTGACGAAGATGAAAAGGGCTGCAGCTGTGACATATCCGGTGACTAACGTGCGTGAGATGTAGTTGATCAGCAAAGAAGCATTCGCCATGGCGCCCAGGATGAGAAACCCGCCGACCATCAGCACAAATATCGGCAGAGCGAGGATGCGTTGATCCGCCGGCAGCCCGGATGAAGCCAGACCAGTGAGCAGCAAAATTGCGGTCGCATTGGTGGGGCCCAAAACGACGAAACGGGTTCCACTAAAGAAGGGCCCGAACGTGGTGGCCACGGCACTGCTAATCAGACCGGCTAAAGGCGGCACCCCGGCGATCAGGGAATAGGCAATGCTCTGCGGAAAACTGAGCAGCGCGATATTCAACCCGGCGCGAGCATCAGCGGCGCGGGTGGCGCGGGGTGGTTTACGTAATAAGCGGCGACCAGGAAACCAATCCAATTGGATCGTGCTAAACAAACTGCGGATCCAATAACGAATGATGAGCCCCCAGCGACGCTTGTGCGGTCGCGGCAATGGCGGGCGGGACTCTGACGAAGACGTTGAGGTGTTAGGGTCACTCACTGATCAAAAAGAGGTTGCTCAAAGAATAGGGGCTACGTCAATCGACACTCGTATTTCTGAACGATCCAAGGCCGGAGCACCTAACCTCCCAATATACAGGCTCATGCGAACAAGCGCTGATCGAGTTGGATTCACAAATGGGTTGCCGGGCAGCTCAAAGACCTTACTTAAGTTGTTCAGTGAAGATTTCAGTAAAAATCGATTATGCCTGTCGCGTGCTGGCAGAAATGGCCCGGATGCATGGCAGCAATGTCTTGGCGCAAATCGATCATCTGGCGAAAACCGAGGCAGTGCCCGCCAATTTTCTGGCGCAAATCCTTGGGGAATTGCGCAACGGAGGCCTCATCACGAGTAAGCGTGGGATCCAAGGCGGCTACGCGCTGGCTCGCGATCCCGAGCAAATCTCTCTCTACGATATTATGAAAGTGATTGATGGAGAGCTGCTTGAGTTTAGCGGAAACCATGAGGGGCGCAGCGGTAGTGTGCTCAAACAGATCTGGGGCGAGATGAGACACTCTCTCGACGAAAAGGCCAAAAACTACACTCTCGATACCTTTATCGCCAGCCAACCCGGCGAGATGTATCACATCTGAGATCGAGAGAAAGCGGTGCTTTTGGGGGTTGGTTTTGAGGACTGAGCAAAGTGAGGCGCGAGCTTGACCCAAGGGTCGGATCAATACCTTATATACTTCATGTCTTCACTTATCTTTCCCGACGTCGTATCCACCATTGGTAATACCCCTCTTATCAAACTCAACCGTATCGTTGCAGGCTTACCCGCGAATATTTATGTTAAGGCTGAGTTCTTTAATCCCCTCGCCAGCGTAAAGGATCGGATTGGTAAGGCCATGATTGAAGCTGGCGAAAGAGACGGCCATATCAAGGAAGGCACCGTTATAGTTGAGCCTACATCCGGCAACACCGGCATTGCCCTCGCCTTTGTCTGTGCCTCACGAGGCTACAAGCTCATCCTCACGATGCCGGAGACGATGTCCATGGAACGCCGCGTGCTCCTGCGTATGTTGGGAGCTGAGATCGTGCTCACACCTGGTGCTGAAGGCATGAAGGGCGCCATCAACCGCGCTGGTGAAATTCTGGCGCAACAAGGCTCCAACGGATTCATGCCTCAACAATTTGAGAATCCGGCCAATCCCGAAATTCATCGGCTCACCACGGCGGAAGAAATCTGGTCTGCAACTGAAGGTAATATCGACGCTTTCGTAGCAGGAGTGGGCACCGGCGGCACCATCACGGGAGTTTCCGAAGTGATCAAGTCGCGCAAGGCGATCAAAACTTTTGCCGTCGAACCAAGTGCTAGTCCCGTAATTTCCGGCGGCAAACCCGGCCCCCATAAGATCCAAGGCATCGGAGCTGGTTTCATCCCCAAGAATTGCAATACGGACATCATCGACGAAACGATTCAGGTCAGCAATGACGACGCCTTTGAGACTGCCCGCCAGGTGGCCCTACTCGATGGCATCCTCGGTGGTATTTCCACCGGCGCTAATGTTTGGGCAGCGATGCAAGTCGCCAAACGTCCCGAGTTTGCCGGCAAGAATATCGTCACTATCGCTTGCAGCTTCGGCGAACGCTACCTCTCAACTGCCTTGGCTGAGAAAGCTCGCGCCGAAGTCTCTTCGTAGGTTGCACGGCCTCGTGTCGTCGCTTAGCTATTTCTTATTACAGTCCCGCCGACAACTGCCATGGGGCGTTATCGGCGGACTTTTATAACGCGCTATGAACCTCGACGATATCAAGCAAGACCTCCTCGCCTCCTACGAGCGCGACGGTGGCATCAATCACCTCGACGGCGTCAATCTGCCCTCGCAAGAATCGATCAATAAACTCGCCGCCGAGTTTATGCATCTACTTTTCCCGGGCTACTTCGAAGAAACCTGCCTCACCAAGGAAGAGGTGCCGGCTCACGTCGAAAAGCAGCTCGCTCAAATCCACGAGCGCCTGACGATTGAAATCGAAAAGTGCCTGGTCTTTTCTAACGAATCGGACGCTACCGAGAAATCTCAAGAGCTCACCATGGCGACTCTCAAGCAGTTGCCCGCCCTCCGGAAGATTATCAAGACAGATGTCGATGCCGCCTTCGCGGGTGATCCCGCTGCCGGCAGTATTGAAGAAATCATCCTCGCCTATCCGTGCGTTCTCTCGGTCTCGCTTCAGCGCTTCGCTCATGTGCTCTACAGCTTAGGAGTCCCCTTGCTGCCGCGGATGTTGACGGAATATGGCCACGAACGCACCGGTTCTGATCTTCACCCCGGCGCGGAAATCGGATCGCATTTTTTTATCGATCACGGCACCGGCGTGGTTGTCGGCGAAACATCGGTCATCGGTTCCCACGTGAAACTTTATCAAGGCGTGGCCCTCATCGCTCGCTCGACGGCGGGCGGACAAGCTCTGCGGGGACAGAAACGACACCCTTCACTCGAAGACAAAGTCACCGTTTACGCCAGCACCACAATCATGGGTGGCGACACCATCATCGGAGCCGGATCCACGATTGGCGGTAATGTCTTTGTTACTCATTCGGTGCCCAAACGTTCCCTGGTCGTGATGCAGAAGCAGAGCTTGGAAGTCCTCAACAAGGACGCTCGCACTAATGAGGCCGAACTCGATTGGGTGATCTGAAGACGCAACCTATGGTGCGGCTATATATTTGAAGAGCCCCCGCTTGCCTTTCGAAATACCTAGGAAGTGATTGGCTACTATCAGGATATGATGAAACGCTTAGCACTACTCGTCACGCCCCACTGATCTCGTATCGCACCAAGATCAAGGAACTCCCCAGCACTAATCTGCTCAATCTCTGCACCATTACCCGCGATTTCCCTGCCGGCAGTCGACGCTTCTGTGTGGCGGATAATTCCAATAAAGTTCACCGGCCCATGGATGCGACCACGCTGACAACTTCCATGGCAGTGTTCGGACCGGCTCCAATCAGGAATACGCTCCGGCCCGTGCGATTCGAGTAGGCACTTGCACCAAACAGACATTTCAGCCCAATTGGGCTGTTCACATGCCCGACCTTTTCGATCTCAGTCACGTTCAAGCCTCTCGGACCGTTTCGCCCCGCGACGGCATGCTCGTCAAAGGTTTGGAAGATCAGTATTTCGACATCGGTCGACGCGCGCTGGAGCTCGTGCAACTCTCCGCTCAACTCTGCGACAAGCCGCACTACCCCGAGATTCTCGATCTCCCTTGCGGCCACGGGCGGGTGATGCGCTGGCTTCGCGCCCACTACGATTACGCGACCATCACCGGCTGTGATCTTGAGCGCGACGGCGTCGATTTCTGCGCCAAGGAATTCGATGCGATTCCCGTCTATTCGGAGCCCGATCTTACTAAGGTCGATTTCGGCAAACAGTTTGATTTGATCTGGGTGGGCTCGCTGCTCACTCACCTCCCCCAGAAACAATGGCTCGCGGCCCTCGATTGCTTCATCAATTTGACCAAAGAATGCGGCGTGCTCATCTTCAGCACGCAAGGCCGCACCGTCCCCAGCCTCCTCGCGCGCGGTCGTCGCAACGTCGCCGAAAACATCGACAAGCCGGCCTTGCTCGAAGAATTCGCGCAGACCGGTTTTGCTTACCAACGCTATTTCGAATGCAAGGAAGACGAAGACTACGGCCTCGCCCTCTCGTCTCCCGAATGGCTCATGCGCGTGCTGCAACGTTATCCTGATGTAATCATGCGCGCCTACATGGAAGAAGCATGGGGTATGCAGGATGTCGTCATCCTCTACAAAAAAGCGGGGCACTTCGAACCGCTCCTTGGCGTGCCCGAATCACCTTTACCAACTGCCCGCACACCGGAAAAGAAAAGCTGGCTCGGAAAAGTCTTCGGCTAGATTCGCCTGTATCCTGTAGCCGAGGTCGCTGACCTCGGTAGGTTTAACTATATTTTCCAGCACCAGCCAATCGAAGGGGCTCACCAAGCCCGGCTACATTTCCACCTGGTTCGCCAGTAGGCCAATGAGATCACTGGGCGCGACATTCCCGATAACTCACGCGAAAACTAACCCTTTAACTCGCGGCCGAATAGTTCCCACATTAGGATCGCTCCGGCTACGGAAACGTTGAGCGATTCCACCGCTTTCGTGCCAGGTATAGTGACTTGTCGCGAGCAAGCCGCCGCCACCTTCGGATCGATGCCGTGTTCCTCATTCCCCATCACTAACGCGGAAGGTTGATTCAGTTCGACCGCGCATTCTGGTCGGCCACCACGAGTCGCCGCCGCAGTCACGGCGTAACCCGCTTTACGGAGGTCTTTGATCAACAGAGAGAGATCATGCGCCGCCCACACTTGGATTTTCTCCAGCCCGCCCTCGGCCACCCGGAAGGCGGCATCATTGGGTCGCGCCGACTCAGCCGTATCCGTAATGATAATATCCTCTACTCCCAGATAAGCCGCCGTGCGGGCCAATGCACCCAGGTTGTGAGCATTGCCCACGCGGTCTAGAATCAACAACGGAGCGCATTGCGAAGCCCAGCGTTTCACATCAGCCGGACGTGGGCTCAACACCTTTGGAGCAGCCACAATCGCGACGGCTCCTCCGTGGTGCTTCGAGCCGGAAATCTTTTCGAGCTCCGCCGCAGGCACGCTCCGATAAACCTTTCGCTCCGTCGCCAGCACCCGACAGATTGCGCCCAATTTGCGCCCCGTAGCAGGATCGAAAAACAATCGCAGAATCGAAGGCGCATCGCTTTCCCACCGCGCCTTCACTGCCGCCAAACCGCAAATTGTCAGTTCCTTGTTTTTCACTGCTCGCGAGCGAATCGCAAAATCCTCTAAACGCGAGCCCCGCACTCAGTGATTTCCCCAGGTGGGTTCACAAAAAAGCGCCCGGCCATAAAGCCGGACGCTCATTAAAGAATGACTAGCGCGCTAGCTCAGTAGCCTTCGAAGTGCTTCGGTTCGTCGGGATCCTGATAGCGTGTCGTGTAGGTCTTGTTGCTCGCGGCGAGCTTGAGAAATACATCGATCGGCACGATCTCGATTGGGCCGGTGAGCTGCTTCGTAACTTCGACGAGGCTGTTCACATCGTTCGACTCACGCACGTGCACGAGCAGGAAGTAAGGTCGCTTCGAGTTGAGCGCGATGAGCTCGTTCAAATCATCCGTGACGGCATCACGAGGCCGCTTGGGATCGATATAATAATCGTAGGAAATCATCGGACGCGTATCGCGCAGATCGCGCGTGCGAGCCGGACCGTATCCGTTGATAAATCCGAGCACATTTGGAAACGCCTTGTAATAGCGATCCACGGTTTCCTTCGTGAGATCGGTGTTGCCCACATTACCGTCGGCGGCGGAGTTATCCATGATCTCCATGATGCGTTCATCGAGCAGCTCCATCATTTCTTTAGCTTCATCCATGAGCAGAAAGAAACGATCTTCGGGAATATGATTCGGATACATGTAGCCGGGACCGGAAAGGCCACCGATGAAGTAATCATTTGGCGTGGCGGACTCGTGGAAATACTCGAGGGCCGCAGGTGAGAACTTCGACCAGTTCATGGTGACCTGCCAACCGAAGGGCAGCTTGCCGCGACCAGGCTTGGTCCACACGCCGATCCCGATGGAATCAGACTGCACGAAGGAGATATAGACCTTCTCCTCGGCTATGAGTTTCGCATCACGCGCGACGCGGTGATTGTTGGTAAATTTGAAACCCTTCGTGAAGGTGAACTGCGAGTTGAAGCTCAGATTCGGTAAGTTGTGCAGACCTTCCATCTTGAATCCAAAACTGGAAAGCAGAGTAGTCGCCTGTTCTTCGGTGTCTTTACCATAAGGGTGCCACCCGAAAACAAAGGAACCAGGGGCCATTTGTTTATAGATACGTTTCGTGAGCGCGAGCTCTTCCGGGTGCTTTGGGTTGGCCGAGAGGTCGTGGAAGAACATCTTGTTCTGGATCCCCCAGTCAGCCACGGCGGGTTGCATGGAACGGCCACGGTGGCCGCCCAGAAGCATGATCTTATCGTGTGCACATTGCTCCCAATACTTATCGTAGGAGTCCTGATAAATCTCTGCATCAGACATGCCGGTGAAATCGCCACGCAAATCGTCGATCGGTGCGAGACCGTGTTTTTCGACCAGAGGAATCAGATCTTCGGAAACGACCACGGCGTCTTGGAGACCAGCGATCGTAAACGCGACGTTGAGCGATGCACCGACCGTCTTATCCCAAACGACATAACCCTTCGCGTATTTCGAGAAGAGCCTCAGCGCCTCATCTGCTGTCGCGATTTCGGTGAAATCGACGTTGTGCTTACGTTGGTAAAACTCGAACAACGGGCCAGTGATTTCCCATTGAAAATCGGGTGGATGCACAATGTAGAGACGCGGGGCCTCGCGGTTGGTCAGCCCTTGCAGACTGATCAACATGGCTTTCTCTGGCAGGCCTTCGGCGACCTTCCAGTTTAGATCGAAGTTCATGACCCAGGCATCGACGCCTTCTTTATCAGAACCCGCGCGAGCCAACGGAGCAGCGCAGATCGCCAAAATACTAATCAGCGTAATGAGACGTTTCATCAGATTCATTTGGCATCCTCCTCGCTAACCTTGTTGAAAAAGTAAACCAGCGGACGACTGCGGCTGGAGTGGAGTTCGATCAGGACGAGCGTTTCGCCGCCCTCACCGATCCGATATTCGGAAGTGATGCGCATGTTCACATCGCCTTGGGATATCTCCACTGGAGTGTTGGTCTCGGTGCGCAGCGTGCGGTCTTCGTCGATCCATTCAGCCGTGGTGTGCGTGATGCCACCCTTGGTCGGATAGACCGCCATGTGTCGTTGCTCGATCCGGAAAAATTTATCCGTCGCAACCGACTTGGTCGTATCGACGAGATTGGTCGCACGATAGTTAGTGGCGCGCCATCTCATCTGGTGCGTGATCGCGATTTGGGAGCCATCGAGCGCCAAGACCAGATCCATTTCCTGCCAACCATCGAGCGCGGAACTCCGGGTAGGATCGAGACGCCAATGACCTTCGAGATCAGGATTGGCGGAAGCCAGCGCGGCCATAAACAGCGCGGCGATGCCTCCGAGGAGGATTCGTTTATATGCGGTTATTTTCATAAAAAAGTAGGATAAATTAACCCATTCCGGCCGCGCGGTGTCCATGACGTTTCATCAAAATTGGTGGATTAATCTATCCCTTCCACTCGGCCCACCAACGTAAACTCCTCCCGATCATGGTATAAGTGACGAATTCGTGTCTCTGGAGCATATTTCGATAACGGAGAGGCCGAATCGCGTAACTCCTCCAGTAATCTCACCGCATCGACCCGACCAAACTTCAGATTCACTACAAACTGTCGGCACCACCTGCCCGCCAACCAAGGTTCGAGGATGTGCTGGATCACATGATGAGGCTCTTCCACCATATCACAAAACAACCAATCGTAGGTCGTGCCACTCGGCGGGTAGAACCGAAACGCATCTTCCAATCGATGCTCGATCAACTCGTGCCCGAGCGCCCCACCCTTCATCGGCCCGTTGTCCAAGGCGATCACCCGCGCCCCACGTTTCGCCGCACTGTAGCTCCAACCACCCGGCGCGGCTCCGAGATCGACCACGGTTTCGCCCGCCGTCGGCTCCTGGCCCAACACCACGTAACCCTCTTCCGCCTTTAAGTAACTGCGCGAAGGCGCAAACGAATCATCCGCCATCCGTCGCTGGCCATTCACTGTCGCCGTGCGCGACACCTGCATCACGCCAAAATCTGTAAACCACACAAACAATCCACGGGCCTCCTGCGCCCCACGCGGAAAATCCGCCATCGCGAGTTTCGCCACCCGCGACAAGCGCTTCTTCAAAAACTCCCGCAGCGCTTTCTGGACCGCATAAATCCGACGATTCAGCCCGTCCATCTCAGAAGGTCCCTGCAACACACATGGCCATGACGCTTCGATCCGATCGCCCTTAATCCCCTCGATAAAATACTCCGCCAACTGCTTTGCCAATCCATTGACCGATTCGCCCCGAATCTCAGTCGTCTCGTGCATGATCAAATGCGCAAAAGCCGACTCGGCACACGCCCCCTCCGTCAGCACCCAACCGGGCCCCTGCGAATCAATCCGCCCCCCTCCCTGCGCCACCTCACGGGCGAGCATCGTTTCAAATCCAGACTGACAGGTGAGCAACATGTGGTGGGCGGTGACTTCTAATAGAAGCTACGAAAAGGAAATAGATTGGGGGGCTGTCTGCTTGCTGGCAAAGACGTGCAAGCAAGCTCGCGGCTTAAGGTAATCCTAATTTTCTGCATGATGTTATAGCCGATGCAGATGGAACCCGCCGTCCACATCGAAGCAGGCACCGGTGGAAAATGGGAAACGATCCTCCGCAATGGCTCGCACGGCCTTCCCGATATCCTCAGGCTTACCCCAACGGCGAATCGGCGTGATGCCGCGTTCGTCTTCGATGATGAGCTTGTCGTATTTCTCTTTCACGCCACCCGTCATATCGGTCGCGATCACGCCGGGACGGATTTCGTAAACATTGATCGCTTCATCGCCAAGGCGCTCCGCAAAGAGCTTTGTCATCATCGCGAGACCGGCTTTCACCATGCAGTAGTCGCCCCGATTGATCGATGAAGTGTAGACCGAGATCGATGTGATATTCACGATGCGACCGCGGAAACCTTCTTCGTCCTTCTCCTGCTTAAGCATCTGCTTAGACGCGAGCTGCGAGAGAAAAAATGGTCCCTTGAGATTAATATTAAAGAGGCGATCGAAGCTCTCTTCGCCTGCATCGAGCAGATCGGCGCGCACATTCGGCGCGACTCCGGCATTATTAACGAGCATGTCGATTCGACCAAAATTCGCGACCGTCTCCGCGACGAGGCGTTCACGATCCGCCGCGACCGACACATCGCCTTGCACGACGAAACCATCGCTGCCGGCCTCCTGCACGAGCTTGAGCGCTTCGGCAGCGGCGGCGGCATTACCCGCGTAGTTGATCGCCACGCGGTAGCCCGCGCGGGCGAGTTCGATTGCGATGCCGCGACCAATGCCGCGCGATGCTCCGGTAACAAGGGCTGATTTCTGTGCCATAAGCATGCAGCCAATGCTAACCACGTCGCCCCTTCAAAACAAAATGCACTTAAACCTCAGTTCAGCAGTTCCACCCGCAACACTGACGGCAGATCACCCGCGGTTTTCGAGATACCGCTTCACATCGTCGCCGGAAACACGGTTGCCCGGGCCCGTCGCGGTGATATCAGTAATATTCTCGGGATCCAGTCCGGCTTCTTCCGCGACCTTTTTTGCTTTCGGCGTCCAAATCATATCCGATGCGTCCGCGGCAGCAGAGCTACCTCCGGATATCTTTGATTCGAGATGGCGCATGCTTTCGTCGCTCGTCTCCATTTGGAGAAAAGGATCGCCCGACATCATGGTCGCGCCGGGTTTCCCCATGACTTCACCAATCGTGCCAGCGCAAGGGCTCTCAAATTCAAAAGCCGACTTGTCGCTTTCGAGATCCGCCAGTCGTTGGCCTTTAGTCACCTGGTCTTCGGTTTGCACCTTGATAACGATGACGGTGAGCTCACTTACAGTCGCTCCCATAGAGGGAACGGGGACGTCGATAATGAAAGTATCCATAGCGGGTTTGTGTAGAGTGAGTGCGACAGGGCATTCTGGTCAATGCCACTAAATGAGAACACTCTCTTTTAATCACTGCCAATTATCTGGGCACGAAACCTTGATCCTCTTCCCCATCATCCATCCAATCCATCACGATGCCTCCGATTAAATTATCCGAAATTTACCGCGACCCCCAACATGTCGTGTTGACCGCTCACCGCGGTTTTTCCGGCAAGTATCCTGAGAATACCTTGTCCGCCTTTGTAGCGGCGATTGATCAAGGTGTGGAGATTCTTGAAATGGATCTGCATCCTACCAGCGACATGGTGCCCGTGGTCATCCACGATCACACCGTCGATCGCACGACTGATGGCACGGGCGAGGTCACCTCTCTTTCGCTCGCCGAGATCAAAGAACTCAACGCATCATGGTGGGAAGGTTCACAGGTCGAGGATGGGTTTCGACGCGACACCCCTGCCGAGGAAAATTCAACCATTCCGACCTTTGCGGAATATCTAGAAACCTTCGCTGGTCGGGTCGGGATGAACATCCAGGTAAAGTCGCCACCGCCGACGGAGATGCTAGTGGAGATCTGCCGCCTGTTTAAGCATCACAATCTCTACGAATCCGCTTACCTCAGTATGGGCCGTTACGATGAAGGTTCCGCGGTCCGCGCAATCGACCCCCATATCCCGCTTTGCATTCTCGAAGAGCAAAACCGCATGGATGAAGCTTCTCTCCGCCGACAACACCATTTCGGAGTCGCCTGCATCCAGCCCATGCGAAAAGACGTGACGCCGAAAAACTGCGCCAGCGCCCGTTCGCTCGGATTGCCGACCAATGTCTTTTGGTCGAATGATGCCGAAACTACCGAGCAATACGTGACCGCCGGAGTGCAAGGTATTCTCACCGATTGGCCAGATCGAGTGCACACCGCACTCCAAAAGTTGGGTCGACGGTAAGGCTCAGCTCCGAACCGCCTGCCAAACGCGCAGGCAGGATTCTAACAACTCAGGCAGTTCATTAAGTGGCACCATGTTGGGACCATCGGAAATTGCGTTCGCCGGATCGGGATGAGTTTCAAGAAATAATCCGTTGGCGCCAGCCGCGAGCGCGGCCTTAGCCAAGGGTGGCACAAACTCACGTTGCCCGCTGCTCTTCCCGCCGCCGGCGCCGGGAAGTTGCACGCTATGGGTCGCGTCGAAAACCGTGGGCAATCCATTCTCATTCATGATTTGAAATGAACGCATATCGACGACGAGATTTTGATAACCAAAAGTCGTGCCGCGCTCCGTTTGCCACACTTCCTTGGAATTCCCTGCCTTCAGTTTGCCGGTCACGTGCACCATTTCCTGCGGTGAAAGAAACTGGCCCTTCTTCACATTAACCACGCGCCCCGTCTCTGCCGCCGCCAAAAGCAAATCGGTTTGTCGGCAAAGAAATGCGGGGATCTGAATCACATCGCAGACCTCCGCCACGGCTTTCACCTGCGTGCGTTCGTGTAAATCTGTGAGCACGGGGAATCCATATTCGCGTTTAATCAAATCGAGTAGCTTCAAACCCTCATCCATTCCCGTGCCGCGAGGGCCCTCGACCGAGGTGCGGTTGGCCTTATCAAACGAGCCCTTGAAAACCAAATTCAGTTCAGGGTAAGTAATGCGCAACTCGACGAGTTGCGTGGCGACTTGCCGACAAACTTCTTCGCTTTCGAGCGAACAGGGTCCGGCGATGATCAGCAGTTTGGAGGGATCGTAGAGCATGAGATTATTTCTTCTTTTTGATGGAGGGCTTTTTTAGCTTCGTAGCGGCCGCTGCTTTCTTATGCTTCACTGCGGCTCCGATGAAGTCTGCAAACAAAGGGTGAGACGCATTGGGCTTGGATTGAAATTCTGGGTGAAACTGCACCGCGACAAACCAAGGGTGTTTTTTAACTTCTACGATCTCGACCAGATTGCGACGCGGATTGCGGCCACTGATTACCATACCCGCCTTTTGGAGCTGGGCCACATAATCATTATTCACCTCGAAGCGGTGGCGGTGGCGCTCACGAACCGTATCCGATTTATACGCCTTGTGCGCATGGGTCCCAGGCGTGAGCTCGCACTCGTAACTGCCCAACCGCATCGTCGCCCCCTTATCGATGATCTTCTTCTGCTCCTCCATCATGTTGATTACCTGGTGCTCAGAGGTGGGATCGAATTCCGCACTGTTCGCATTTTTTAATTTTAACACGTTGCGGGCAAATTCGATCACCGCGATCTGCAGGCCGAGGCATAGACCAAAGTAAGGGATGTCGTGCTCACGCGCGTATTTAGCCGCCGCAACTTTTCCCTCTGTGCCACGATCGCCAAACCCGCCCGGCACGAGAATACCATCGAGATTCCTCAGGACGTTTAACCCGCCTTTTTTTTCTAAATCTTCGGCATCGATGCGCACAGTGTTGATGCGGCAATTATTGGCGATGCCCGCATGAGTGACAGATTCGTAAACCGATTTGTAAGCATCCTGCAGCTCGATGTATTTACCGACGACACCAATGGTGACTTCGTGGACGGGATTCAGAAGGCGTTTTACGATCTGATTCCAGATATTCTTGCTCGGCGTAGGTTTCTTGATGCCAAACAACTCCAACACGAGATCGTCCAGCCCTTCTTTTTGCAGCGCAAGAGGCAGTTGATAAATCGAATGATCCACATCCCGGCACTCGATTACGGCCTTCACCGGCACATTACAGAACATCGAAAGTTTATCGCGCAAACTATGGTCGAGAGAATGCTTATCCGTCCGGCAGACCAGAATGTCGGGTTGGATCCCAATCTCGCGTAACTTCGCGACTGATTGCTGCGTGGGCTTGGTTTTCAGTTCGCCGGCCGCATTGAGAAAGGGCACGAGCGTCACGTGCATGAAAAGGACGTCGCGCGAGCCAACCTCGAGCGCGAATTGACGCATCGCTTCCAGAAAAGGTAGTCCCTCGATATCGCCCGTGGTGCCGCCGATCTCCGTGATGAGCACATCTACATCCTTTCCGCCAGCGTAGATACGATCCTTGATCTCGTTGGTCACATGCGGGATCACCTGCACCGTCTTACCGAGGTAGTCGCCACGCCGCTCCTTCTGAATAACTGATTCGTAAACCTGCCCGGAAGAGAGACTGTTCAACCGCGAGAGTTTGCCACTCGTAAATCGCTCGTAATGGCCCAGATCTAGATCGGTTTCGGCTCCATCTTCGAGCACGTAAACTTCGCCGTGTTGAAACGGGCTCATCGTGCCCGGATCAACGTTGAGATAGGGGTCGAATTTCTGGATCCGGACCTTGAGCCCGCGCAGCTCAAGAAGTGCTCCCAAGGATGCCGCTGTGAGGCCTTTGCCCAGCGAGGAAACCACTCCGCCCGTCACAAAAATGTATTTCATCGGAAAGGGTTAAGCCCTGCGACCCATCCGAGACAAGAAAAAGTCCGCTTTGCGCGCAACTAGCCGCTATTTTGCATCAAATACCACACCACTGCCGACCCGCCGGCAATCACGATGACCACAACCAACAAATAGAGCGTCCACTTGAGCGCCTTCGCCAACATCCATAGCCCGACCGCCGCGACCAGCGTCAGACACGCCACCACAAACCAGCGCGGGTATTCGCCGAGAGAGTCCAGAAATGGCGGCAGAGAATCCATGCGGTTTCTGTTAAGCCGATGAGGAGGCGTCTCTCCAAGCAAAATGAGTTGCGCCGCCACGTCCCGATCCTCCCACTGCATCGATGAACTCGAAACCTCAGCTCCTAGCCTGGCTCACCTGTGACGGTGCGCATATCGATCCGGCGACTGGGAAACACACCATCCTGGGGGTCTTTTCCAACATCAAGGCAAAGCAGTTTCCGGTCACCCACCCCTTCATGATCTGGTTCATGACATTGTCGGATTGTTCCACCGGTAAGCACGATGTAGCCATCTCCATGGGCATGGATCCCACTCAGATGCAGCCCTTGCTCAAACGCAGTTTTGAATCTCCCGGACCACTCCAACGCATCAACCTGATCAATGAGATCCGTAATCTCACCTTTCCCCAACCGGGCGATTATTCCATCGTGGTCGAAGTCGACGACGAACTCATCCTCGCGACCAATCTTACCGTTTTCAACTAAGCTCTAGTTCCAGAAATTTCCTGTCATTTTATGCCTAAACAACACACTTACGATCTTATCGGGATCGGTTCACCCGTCATGGACCTGCTCGCGAGCGTGTCCGAAGAACACATGGTCAACGTGCCCGGCGCCAAAGGTGGCATGGTGCTCGTCGATCCCGACGAAATGAAAGCGCTCGTCGCGCAGCTCGCGGCGGCTCCTGACACCTCAACCGGCGGCTCCGCAGCCAATACCACGCTCAACGCCAATCGTCTCGGACTCAAAACCACGTTTCTCGGCAAACTCGGTAACGACGACTTTGCCCGCAGCTACTGCGAACGATTCGCCGCCGTGGGCGTCGATCCCTCGCGCTTCAAGCACGGCGATCAGCCCAACGCGCAATGTCTCGCTCTCGTGACGCCGGACACCGAGCGCACGATGCGCACCTGTCTCGGCGCGGCGATGACGCTCTCACCCGACGAAATCTCCGTCGAAGATTTCCGCGGCTGTCGCCACGCCCACATCGAAGGCTACCTCGTATTTAATCGCGACCTCGCCGATGCCGTGCTCAGCGCCGCTCGCGCCGCCGGTTGCACCGTGAGTCTCGATCTCGCTTCATTCGAAGTCGTCGGGGCTTCGCGCGACTGGCTGTTTTCTCAGTTTAAAACCGGGATTGATGTCGTCTTCGCCAATGAGGATGAAATCAAAGCCCTCTATCAGAGTGATGAAAGCTATGATCAACTCGCTCGCCGACTAGCGGGCGAAGGCGTCGTGGCGGCCGTAAAAGTAGGCAAAGACGGTGCATGGGTCGCAGAAGGCGACGAACTGCACCGGATCGAACCCGTCGCGATTTCCGATGCAATTGATACCAACGGAGCCGGAGATTCGTGGGCCGCCGGTTTCCTCTCCGGCTACATTCGCGGTCACGGCCACCCCTTGTCAGGCAAGATCGCGTCGCACATCGGAGCTGAAACCGTGCGCCACATCGGCCCGATTATACCCGACGATCATTTCACTCCACTCGCGCAACGCATCACCTCGTTGAAGATCGAGACCTAAAGAATCTTGATCACGATAAGACGGCGGCCGCATTTTAACTTTGCGACGCGGCGAGCTTTGCATAAGAGATATAGGTTGACCATGCCCGACAAACTTGCCCAACAAATCACTTCACTTGCTGAGCGCGCCCGCGCCGCTTCACTGACCTTGGCCACCGTGCCAACGGCGGACAAAAACGCCGTTCTTGAGCGACTCGCTGATTTGTTGACCCAAAACATCGACGATCTCCTCGAAGCCAACGCCAAGGATCTCGCCGATGCTGAAACCAATGGGCAAACTCCTGCGCAGATCGATCGCCTCACTCTGACCGATTCACGCCTCGATAAATTAGCCTCGAGCGTGCGCCAAGTCGCGGCCCTGCCAGATCCAGTCGGTGAACTCATCGAAGAAACCAAACGGCCCAACGGCCTCGTGCTCCAGCGCGTGAGTGTCCCCATCGGTGTCGTCGGGATCGTTTACGAATCACGTCCCAATGTGACCATCGACTGCGCCGTGCTCTGTTTGAAGAGTGGCAATGCCGCGATCCTGCGCGGCGGCAAGGAATGCTTCCACACCAACACCGCGTTGGCGACCCTGATCACCCAAGCTCTCATTGATACCGGCCTCCCCGCCAATGCCGTGCAATTGATCCCCACCACGGATCGTGCGGCGCTGAACACCTTGCTCAAGCTCGACACCTTGGTGCATTGCATCATCCCGCGTGGCGGCGAAAGCCTCATTCGCTTCGTGGCGCAGAACAGCACGATCCCCGTGATCAAACACTATCAAGGCGTGTGTTTCGTTTATGCGGATCGCGCCGCCGATCTGGCGATGGCAGAAAATATTATCGTGGATGCGAAGACCTCCCGTCCTGGCGTTTGCAACGCGGCGGAGCAATTACTCGTGCATCGCGATATCGCCGAAACGTTTCTCCCCGCAGCAGCCCGCGCGTTACGCGCCAAACATGTTGAATTGCGATGTGATGCCATCAGCGCAGCGATTCTGGCGGCGGCCGATATCGCCCACATCACGGCAAACGAGGAGGACTACACCGCGGAATTTCTGGCACCGATCCTCGCGATCCGAATCGTTGACGATCTCGAAACGGCCATCGCCACGATCAACCGCGACAGCTCCGGCCACAGCGAAGTCATCGTCACTAAGGATGAAGCGGCGGCCAAAAAGTTTCAGCTCAGCGTGGATAGCGCTGCGGTGTTGTGGAATGCGAGCACACGCTTCAACGATGGGTTCGAATTTGGACTTGGAGCAGAAATCGGGATCTCGACCGATCGGCTCCATGCACGCGGCCCCATGGGTCTGCGCGAGCTCTGCAGCTACAAGTGGCTGGTGATGGGCACTGGCCAAGTGCGGGGTTGAATCGCTCGGCGGGTTCGGGCTAGATTTGCGTGAGTTGCGAGACTAACGTAGCTCCCCCCTACCCCCCCATGAAAAACAACCTGCTCGCTCCTGCCCTTGCTGCGGTGGCTATGTTTATTTTCGGGTCCATCTTCTGGATGTGCCCCTTCCCCTACACAGTCATCTCTGGAGTTGGGGCTTGATCAATCTACTCTATGTCTACGCTCACCTTCATGGTCGCAGGCCTCGTGCTGGCGAAGTTCCTGCCCAAGCCAGAAGCCTCCAGCGAATAAGACATCCCCAATGCGACGGAGCTCTCATGCTCCGTCTCAACAACGGGAACTGTCTCCTCGTTTTCCTTTCTAATAAACTCATGCCTCGTTTTTCACGGCTCATTTTTTCCATCCTCGTGGGCCTATCTGGGACCTCGCCCCCACTTGGAGCCCAATCGGCCGACGAGAATAAGGCCCCCCCGCAATCTAATCAACGAGTCGTCTCGAAAAATGTCGCGGCCGCCCTAGCGGCGCGCATGCCCAAATACAATCCACCAGAGCCGGAACCGGAACCGACAAATGAAGAGGAAATGCTGGACATGCGCGACGTGGATAAACCCCGCAATAAGATCATCCGTCTGCCCGAATATGTGGTGCGACAGGATAAACCGCCGTTCTTCCGTGAGCGCGATATCTATACCAACAAGGGCCTCGCGGCGCTCGCCAAAAAGCGCTACCTCTCCGAGACCAGCCTCGGCCTCAACAAATACACGATTCCCTTGTTCGGTGTCGGTGCAGAAGCCTATTCCCTGATGCTTTACCAACAGGACGAGCGGCTAAAAAACATCTCTGACCTCAACGAATCCGCCAATGATATCGATCGGGTAGATCCGGAAAGCGCCGAGGAACTCCGTGAAGCGACTCGCGATACCTACGACCGCGGCTTCGATTATCGCTCTCGCAACCGTTAAACGGTGCGAACCAGCAACTCACTGCAGATCGACTCCCATTCTTGTTCCAAAGACAAGGTGGGGCGCTTTTTTCCAGCGCGAGTATACCAGTAATCGGCATTACCCACATCGCCCTCCTGCCGGTGCAGATAAGCATGCACCCAAGCGGCCTCTGCTGCACTGTCATCCTGCACGAGACGATGCGCTTCATCCCATTTACCTCGCCCCGCCTGCCACAATGCCTGCAAAGGCACGCCGATCCCTGCGGGAACATCTTCCTGTTTGAGCGATCTCAAAAATTCTGGAAATGACATTTGCGCAGACTACCCCCCTCCACTCTAGTGGCAAGGCTACTGCCTCATGACTAATACCGAGCTCGTCATCCTTCGCGAATTGAACGCCGCCCCCTCCGAGTTCGTATCTGGCGCGCAATTGGCCACCAAACTCGGCATCAGCCGGGTAGCCATCTGGCAACACATGGAAAAACTTCGGAGTGAAGGCTTCGAATTCGAAGCCAAGCGCGCACGCGGATACCGCATCTTCAAGCCCCCCACCACTCTCCATGCCACCTACATCGAAGCGCTCCTCGCGGCCAAGCATCGCTCCTTCCCACTCACCGTGCTCGACGAAGTCGATAGCACGAACGACGAAGCCGCCCGCCAGCTCGCCGCCGGACGCCCCACCCCGTTTGTCATTCTAGCGCGCAAGCAAACCAAAGGTCGCGGACGTTTCGGCCGCGTCTGGCACAGCGACGATCATCATAACCTCTATTCGAGTTTCGCCTTTCGGCCGCATCTCGCGCCGCAACGTATGCCCACCTTCACCCTCTGGATGGGCGTAAACATCTGCGAGTTGATCACCAATTTCTGCTCCATGCAGGCGGGCCTGAAATGGCCCAACGACATCGTATTCGACGGACGCAAAGCCGGAGGTATGTTGACCGAAGCGCGCATTGATTCCGATCAGATGCGCGATCTCGTTTTCGGGCTCGGGCTCAACGTCAACAATCCTGCCGACGCCTGGCCAACCGAACTCGCCGCCCGAGCCACTTCACTCGCCGAACAATCCGGCGAGCCCCTCGACCTCAATCGATTCGCCGCCGCGCTGATTGGCCGCGTCTCTCTCGCCTACAAACAGTTTATCGAAGGCGATCACACCCAAACCTTCGCCGACACCTGGAACCAATACGACGTGTTGCGTGGGCAAGATATCGTGGTGCTAAACGGCGAACAACGCATCGCCGGCACCGCCTCGGGGATCGATGATACCGGCTCGCTCCTCCTCCGAGACAAGCAGGGTCGCTCCCAGAGATTCTCCGCTGGTGAAGTCACTCTTGAGAAAGTGCTTTGAGCCAAGTATGATTCCCTCAGAATAACCGCGCATGTCTGAAACCCCACTCGCCATTGAAGTTACCGATCTCGTCAAATCCTATGCTGGGGTGATGGCGGTCAATGGAATCAGCTTCACGTTGAAGCGAGGCGAGATTCTCGGATTTCTCGGTCCCAATGGCGCTGGTAAATCAACCACGATGCGTATTCTCACGGGATACCTCCCCGCGACTTCAGGCCAAGTGCGCATCTGCGGCGTGCCGGTGGCCTCGCAACCCGATGTCGTGAAACGCTACATCGGATACATGCCGGAGAACAATCCGTTGCCCGAAGATATGCGCGTTTCCGAATATCTCTACTTTCGCGGACGCCTCAAGGAAGTCTCCCGCTCCAAACTCGGACCTCGCATCGACGAAGTGTTGGAACTCTGCGACCTCAAACGCGTGCGCCACAAAATAATCGGCAAACTCTCCAAGGGGTTTCGCCAGCGCGTGGGCATCGCCGAAGCCATTCTGGCCGAGCCACCGGTCATCATCATGGACGAGCCGACCATTGGCCTCGATCCTCATCAGATTCTCATCGTGCGCGATCTCATCGCCAGCCTACGTGGCCGCATGACCGTGATCATTTCCAGTCACATTCTGCCGGAAATAGAAATGACCTGCGACCGCGTGTTGATCATCAATCAAGGCCACATCGTGGCCCAGGGCACTCCCGACGAACTCCGACGCGATATCCTCGGGCACTCCATTTACCAACTCGAACTCGCGGGTGATCCCGAAGGGCTCACCACCGCCCTTACCGAACTGGAGCCCACTCTCAAGATCGCCGAATCCGGCGAGCCCGACGACGATGGATTCCGCACCTTTACCCT
>Ga0105055_10001970_pt1 | contig 32739 bp, 37 predicted proteins | sample BON03_FD_78090 | JGI IMG/M metagenome (GOLD analysis project Ga0105055, IMG submission 78090) | Freshwater microbial communities from Lake Bonney liftoff mats and glacier meltwater in Antarctica - BON-03 | ecosystem: Environmental > Aquatic > Freshwater > Ice > Glacier meltwater | place: Lake... | reverse complement strand
TGCACGAGCGAACTCGAGTTCATCCGCGATCTGATCCCGGAGGCCCGAGTGGAGCGGGTGACCCACAAGGCCATCGGCGCTCACACCTGCATGTACGAGATCCACCCCTGATCCAGCTCGGCCCCGGCACGTTCGCCCCTCCCGATGACGAATCGGCGCTGCGAGTCGGAGGGCACGAGCCAGTCCAGCTCCAAGAGGATGTCCACCGTCCGTGGTTCGAGAGGAGTACGGCCGACCCGATATCGGTCACGCGCCGAGCCCGCCTCGGCTCGGATCGTCGGCAAGGAGACCGTTTCAGATGAGGACCGTCGTGCGGACGGCTGCGGCCCGCTGCGGCCCGCTGTCGCTCTACCTGGTGGGGCCCAACTGACTCTCTCGATAGCGGGGTGTGATTCGTACGGTTGTCCATGGAATGAGACTTTGATTGGATACGCCCGATGCTCGACCGACGAACAGGACCTGACGGCCCAACGCCAGACGCTGCTTGCGTTTGGCGTTGCGCTTGATCGCATTTACATCGACCACGGCATCAGCGGCACCAAACGCGGACGACCGGGGTTGGATCAGGCACTGGCCGCCGTACGAACGGGCGACACGCTCGTGGTGCCGAAACTGGATCGACTCGCGCGGTCGGTGCCTGATGCCCGAGATATCGGTGACACCCTTGCTCGGCGCGGCGCGGCGCGGCGCGGCGCGGCGCTGTTGGTCGGGCGCAGGGCAAGTTGAAGGGGCGCCAGGCGAAGCTGTCTGTGAAGCAGCAGCGTGAGCTGAAGCGGATGCACGAGAAGGGCGAGTACTCGATCACCGATCTCGGCGAGCTCAGCTCAACCGCGGGCCGGGTCGAGGCGCCGACGCGAACGGAGCATCGCCCGCCGCAGGCTTCCACTGACACCGACTTGTGTTCGAGACCTGATCGGCCGATTCTGGAGCCATGGCAACAGCGGCAGCACCCACAGATCGCGGCGAGTCACGCCTGCGGTTCGTGCCAACCCCTGCCCAGGCTCGCGTGATCGCTGAGTTGCTCGAGGACGCTCCACCGGCAAAGCGTCGAGCCAGGGAACCCCGCACCTGACTCGGCGTGGCTTACTCGTTCCGCTCGGCCGAGCCCAGCGAGGCTGAACAGCTCCGACCGTTCTCCTGTGCGGATCGAGGGCTCCGGTACACCCGTGAGGTCGAGCAACTGATCCGTTCTGACGTCGCCGACGAAGTCGCAGCAGGATCCGGTGACGCACACGTCGACATCGCACTGCTCATCTACGCCCCTGCAGTGCACCCAGATCACCGTCGTCGACTGATCGGCACCCTGCTCAAACAAGGAGTGCTCGACGCAGCACGCGCCGAGCGGCTCAGCGCCGTCGTGTCCCAGGTCCATCGCCGCAACAACCCCATGCGACAACTCAACGCCACCCTCGATGTCGTTGCTGCAGCTGACCCAACCGACGGCGAGTACATGATCAGCGTGGCGCGCATCCAAGAGGAGATCGTGATCTGAGACGCTTTTGGATCGCGGAGCGCCGTCAGAGAACGCTGAGCTTCACGTTGATGTTGTTCCTCGTCGCATTGGAGTACGGGCACACCTCGTGGGCACGCTCGACGAGAGCCAGCGCTTGGTCGGCGGGGAGATTCGGAATGCTGACGTCCAGCGCAACCTCCAGACCGAAGCCTCCCTCGGGTGTTTGACCGATGCCGACAGTGGCGGACACCTCTGAGTCGCTGACGTCCGCCTTGTCGGTGCCTGCGACGACTTTCAGCGCGGAGTGGAAGCATGCCGCGTAGCCAAGCGCGAAAAGCTGCTCTGGGTTGGCGCCGCCACCGGCTCCACCCATTTCGGTCGGGATCTGCATGTCGAACGAGACGCTGCCGTCCTCCAGCTCAGCGTGACCATTGCGGCCGTCGCCGGTTGCATTCGCCGTGGTCGTGTACAGGATGTTCATTTCTGCCTCGCTTCGTAATAGGGGACGGCACTGATTCAAACACCCTCGAACGCCCTCGCGTCGAGTGAGTCATGACCCTGGCGGCGAGGATCTGGGATGACGTTATGGGTCGGTTCCAGCGATCGGATGTGCCGTTAGCGAGCGGTCGGGCGACGACTTCGTGCCCGGGGTCATGGGCGGCTCACGGATGGGAGGCAGTGGTTCATCGGCGAGTTGCACCGAACGCGTGCGGTTCCGGCGATCGCGTCCGGAGGTGCTGCTCTCCGCTTACTGATCGGGTGGCCGAACACCGACGCTCGGCCGAAAATCGTGATGCCGGCGCTGACTATGTCCGATTGCGCCCTGCGCCGTCTCAGCTGGGGACTGCTGAACCGACGGTCTGGGGACGAGGCCGGAAAAGGTCACGTGTTGTGACCAGGAGCGTCTCACATAGGTGGTATGCAGCGATTCTCGGTGAGGGAGGGCTATTCGTGACGCGGCCGACCCTGCGAGATGGTGCGTTTCACCGCCTGATACAGGCTCAGCTTGCTCACGGCGGCTGCGTCGTGGCGGCATTTTCGGGTACCTCATCGGCGACGGGTCGCATCCGTTCATCGCACATTCATGCCGAGCTCAGGTGGTGCGGTGTGCAACAGCGAGGTCGGCGACGTCGCGCATGATCTTCGCGAGCTGGAAATCCTTCGGGGTGTACACGGCGGCGATTCCCATGGCAGCGAGACGCGGCCGGTCGTCTTCGGGGATGATGCCGCCGACGATGACCGGGGCGTCGACACCCATCTCCTTCAGGAACGCGAGGACGTCGGGCACCAGATCGAGGTGCGAGCCCGACAGGATCGACAGTCCGATCACGTCGGGGTCTTCGTCGCGCGCTGACGCTGCGATCTGCTCGGGTGTCGAGCGGATGCCGGAGTACACGACCTCCATACCCGAGTCGCGGGCGGCGACGGCGATCTGCTCGGCACCGTTCGAGTGACCGTCGAGGCCCGGCTTCGCGACCAGGAACTTCGGCGGACCGCCTGCCATCGACTTCACGAACTCGACGACCTCGCCCAGACCCTGAGCTGAGCCTGTTGCGCCACTCACCCCGGTGGGTGCACGGAACTCGCCGAACACCGACCGCATCACGTCGCCCCACTCGCCGGTCGTGCCGCCGGCCTTCGCGAGGGCGATCGATGCCGGCATCACGTTGTCGCTCGACTCGGCAGCACGCCGGAGTTCGTCGATGGCAGCATCGACGTTGCTCTGGTCACGGGCCGAGCGCCAGTCGGCGATGTCGGCGACGAGTCGGCGCTCGATCGCCGGGTCGACCTTCAAGATCGCTCCGTCACCGCCGAGCGGTGACTCGGCGGCTTCGACGAAATCGTTGACGCCGACCACGATCTGCTCACCGGACTCGATCCGACGTGTCCGCTTCGCCATCGATGTGACGAGCCTCGACTTGAGCGTCTCGACCGCTTCGAACGCGCCACCCATCGCGAGCACCTCGTCGAGTTCGGCCTGTGCGGCCGACCTCAGTTCCTCGGTGCGGCCCTCGATCACGGTCGAGCCGTCGAAGATGTCGTCGTACTCCAACAAGTCGGTCTCGAACGCCAGTACCTGCTGCATCCGCAGCGACCACTGCTGATCCCACGGCCGAGGAAGTCCGAGCGCTTCGTTCCACGCTGGCAACTGGACCGACCGTGCGCGGGCCCGTTTCGACAGCGTGACGGCGAGCATCTCCAACACGATCCGTTGGACGTTGTTCTCCGGCTGGGCCTCGGTGAGCCCGAGCGAGTTGACCTGCACGCCGTAGCGGAAGCGCAGCGCCTTGTCGTCGGTGACGCCATAGCGCTCGCGACCGATCTGTTCCCACATGTCCGTCATCGCCCGGACCTTGCAGACCTCTTCCACGAAGCGGATGCCGGCATTGACGAAGAACGAGACCGACCCGAACACCTGGGTGAACTGCTCGGGCGACACCTGCCCCGAGTCGCGTACCGCATCGAGCACCCCGATGGCGGTGGCCATGGAGTAGGCGATCTCCTGCTCGGGCGTCGCCCCGGCCTCTTGCAGGTGATACGAGCACACGTTCATCGGGTTCCACAGCGGGGCGTGCTGGGCGCACCACGCCACCATGTCGACGATCAGCCGACGAGACGGAACCGGCGGGAAGATGTACGTGCCGCGTGACAGGTACTCCTTCACGATGTCGTTCTGTGTGGTGCCGCGGAGCTGCGGTGCGTCGATTCCCTGCTCCTCGGCGTTGGCCACGTACAGCGCCAACAACCACGCCGCCGTGGCGTTGATCGTCATCGAGGTGTTCATCTTGTCGGGGGGGATCTGGTCGAGCAGCTCACGCATGTGGCCGAGGTGCGCAACCGGCACACCGACCTTGCCGACCTCGCCCCGCGACATCGCCGAGTCCGGGTCGTAGCCGGTCTGTGTCGGCAGATCGAACGCGATCGACAGCCCGGTCTGACCCTTCGTGAGATTCATCCGGTAGAGCTCGTTCGAGGCCTCGGCACTCGAATGACCCGAGTAGGTGCGCATCATCCACGGGCGGTCCTTCGTACGCTCTGGCGGAGTGGATGCGCCCTGGGCGCCGGCGGTCGTGGAACTCATGTGGAGAGTGTGCTCGTTCGTTGAAGAAGTCCTCAAGTCCACGACGATTCGGTCCGAAGAAAGACATGTCCCTCGGGACGCAAAACGGACCGGATCTCCTCCCTCCCCCTTGGGAGATCCGCTTCCATGAGGTTTCCCCTTCTGGCGGGAACCCCCGCCGGCCGAATGGCGGATTCGGCCGGCGAAGCTCTCGGAGCGGGTGGTGGCGGACCACCCGCTCCGTGCATTTTTCCAACCAACCTCGAAATGTCGCGCGTGCGTTGCGCTCAGCGGGGCGCTGGCGTGATTTTTCAGGTTCGGGTTTGGGTGGCCGACTGGAGGCGGGCGAGGTACTCGGCGCGTGGGATCGCAACGGCGCCGAGTGTGGCGAGATGGTCGGTGACCCATTGCACGTCGAGGAGTTCGGCGCCGGTGTCGTTCAACCAGCCGACGAGCGCGACGAGCGCAACCTTCGACGCATCGGTGGAGGTGTGGAACATGGCTTCGCCGGCGAAGAACCGTTCGATCCGCAGCCCGTAGAGCCCACCGACCAGTTCGCCGCCCTCGTACACCTCGACCGAGTGGCCCCAACCGAGATCGAACAGTGTGGTGTACGCGTCGACGATGGGGCTGGTGATCCACCGCCCCGGGCGACTCGGATCGCCGCAGGCACGGACGACCTCGGTGAACAGTGTGTCCATGCGGATCTCGAAGCGGGGAATGCTGCGTCGCAGCGACCGGCTCACGTGCAGCCCGTCGAGGGGGATGACGCCGCGCGGGTCCGGCGAGAACCAGGCCATCTTGCTGCGACGGCGATGGGGGTCGACCGGCATCGGGAACAACCCCGAGCGGTAGGCCGCCAGCAGCGTGCCCGGCTCGAGATCGGCACCGACCGCTATGAGGTCCTCGCCCGGCTCGACCTCGATCGGGTCGGGCATCGTGAACCGCGACGGCGGTGGCTCGATCGGACTCACGAGCCCCAGTGTCGCACTGTCGGACTGTCACATCAGGCCCGGCACCGTGTGACAGTTCCGTGCGACGGTCAGTAGGTGCGGAAGCCGTGCTTGGTCTTGCGGCCGAGTTGGCCGGCGGTGACCATGCGGCGAAGGGCCGGCGCGGCGGCGAAGTTGGGATCGCGGAATTCGGCGTACAGCGCGTCGAGGATGGCGAGCGATGTGTCGAGGCCGACCAGGTCGAGCAGTGCGAACGGACCCATCGGGAAGTTGCAGCCGCCCATCATCGCGGTGTCGATGTCGTCCATCGACGCCGTGCCGTTCTCCCACATGCGGATCGCGTTGTTGAGGTACGGGAACAGCAGCGCGTTCACGATGAAACCGGCGCGGTCCTCGACCTGCACGGCGTCCTTGCCGCACGCGGCAGCGAACTTGAGCGCGGTGGTGATGGTGTCGTCGGAGGCCGTGAGCGGCTTGATGATCTCGACCAGCTTCATCATCGGTGCCGGGTTGAAGAAGTGGATGCCGCACACTTTGTCGGGGCGTTCGGTGGTCATCGCCAACTCGACGACGGCGAGCGTGGAGGTGTTGGTGGCGATGATCGCCTCGGGCTTCACGATGCGATCGAGGTGTTGGAACAACTCGCGCTTGGTTGCCATGTCTTCCACGATGCTCTCGATGACGAGGTCGCAGTCGCGTAGTCCGTGGAGGTCGTCGGTGACCGAGATGCGAGTGAGGATGGCGTGGCGCTCGTCGTCGGTCATGCGCTCACGCGACACCTGCTTGGTGAGCCCGGCGTCGATGCCGTGCAGCACGGCGTCGGCGCCTGCCTGGGTGCGGGAGCGAACGACCACGTCGTAGCCGGCGCGGGCGGCAACTTCGGCCAGACCCGATCCCATGATGCCGGACCCGATGATTCCTACGGTGCTGATCGATCCCATACGCGCAAACTAGCTACCGACTGGTAACCAGGCCAAAGCGACTGCGGTTGGGGTGGTGTCGTCAGGACTGGACGATGCGGATCGACTGGATCTCGATCGGCTCCGACGGAGTTCCGTCAGGTGTGCCTGCCGCAGCCATTGCTTCGACGGTGGTGTCGAGACCGTCGACGACCTGACCGAACAGCGCGTACTCGGGTGGGAGCCCAGCGCCGTCGGAGCCGGTGATGATGAAGAACTGGCTGCCGCCGCTGTCGGGGGCCTGCGTCTTGGCCATTGCGATCGAGCCGATCTGGTACTGGCCCGGAGCGGGTGGCTCGTCGACGATGGTGTAGCCGGGGCCACCGGTGCCCGTGGCGGTCGGGTCGCCGCACTGCACCACGAAGTTCGGGATGATGCGGTGGCACACGGTGTCGTCGAAGTACTGGTTGCGGGCGAGGAACACGAAGTTGTTCGCTGCCACGGGACCGGTCTCCGGGTCGAGGGCGATCGTGAACTCGCCCTGGTTGGTAGTGACGATGGCCTCGTACGACGCCGCCGCTTCCAAGCACATCGGGGGAGCGGCACCGAAGTCACGGGTCTGTGAATCGGCCCCGTCGACGGGGGGACAGTCGCCGGCAACGTCGCCTGCACCATCGTCGCCCGCATCATCGTCGGGTGCGACGGTGGCGGTTGATGGAGCCTCGGTGGTGACCGCCTCGATCGAGTCGGTTCCACCGTCGGCCTCAGTGCCGGCGGTGTCGTTGCTGCCGCACCCGGCGGTGACGACGAGGAGGGCGGCGACCGCCAGCGCGGACAGCACTCGGGTGTTCGTCATCAGTGTCATCCTCCGGTGGTTGCGGTCGTGTCGAGCGGCACGGTGTCGAGTGGGACGGTGTCGAGCGGGATGGTGTCGAGTGGGATGGTGTCGAGTGGGACGGTGTCGAGCGGGATGGTGTCGAGCGGGATGCCGGGCAACGTGGCGGGGGTGACCGGTCCGTCGTCGTCGTCGCCGACGACGATGTTGCTGGCGATCCAGACGAACAGCACGATGCCGGCCACCGCTGCGACGCCGAGCCCGACCTTGAGGTACAGCTTCTTGCGGGCCACCGCCCGCACCTCTTGCTGGTGCTTCAGTGCCCGGTTGGCCTTTTGTCGTTCACGTTTCTCGGTTCCCACAGGAGCGGCAGGATAGCGGCCCCGATTGCATCGAGGCGGGCGCCTCAAGTCGGGCGCGTCTACAACCGATAGTGCCTCTGAAATGAGGCAGAAGGCGGAACAAGGCGGCGCGGTGATCGCGGTCGCCCAGTGGACGGGACGACTCGCGTGCGCCGGGGGCTCCGGTTGCTCGACCCTCGTGCACCACGAACCGAGTGTGCTGCCACCGCCCGTCGGCAGGTGGCCACGACCGCATGGGCCCTGGTCGCTGTCGAAGGCATCCGCCGGATGCTCTTCGTCGGGCTCCTCGTGGCCGTCCTCCTCACGGGTCGGTTCCCGTTCGAGCTCCCGGCCCGGTCGGTCCTGGCATCGCTCGTCGCTGCCCACGTGCTGTTTGCTGTCGGACACTGGCTGCTCTCGGGCGGCGCGTTGCGGCCTGGCGTGAGGCTCCGGTGGTCGATGGCGTCGGTGGGTGCCGGCCTCGGCGATGGTGCCTCGCGCACCGGCCTACCGATCCGTTGGACGGCGACGATGGCCACGATGATCGTGTTGAACCTCGCCGTTGCGCTGCGTGGGGTCAGCGACCGCTGGACCCACGGCCTCGGCCCGATGGTCCGAGACGAGCGGGTGGCTGCGATGGTGGTGTCGGGGTGGCTCGTGTTCGTCGGTTTTGCTGCACTGCGGACACTTGCGCAGCCGTCGCTGGGTTTCTATGGCGCGACCCGCCGCATGGAGGAGACCTCGACCCGTCGACTGGCGCTGGGCACCACGCTCGCGGTGGCTGCGCTGGGCTTCGTCGCCGGTCTGCTACCCGGTGGTCTGCCGTCTTGATCCGGTGTTCGTACGCAACAGATGCCGCAAACCCCATGCGGTGCCGGCCGCACTTGTAGAATGGTGATCGTGCCACGACTTCGCCTCTTCGCTTCTGCCCGTGAGGCCGCGGGAACGGGGTCCGATGTCGTCGACGGTGACACCGTGCGCGAAGTGCTCACGGCTGCCGAAGCTCGCTACGGGGCACGATTCGCCGACGTGCTCGGCACCTGTCGGGTCTGGGTGAACGGCGAGGACATCTCGATCGACTCCCCAGTCGGCCAACATGACGAGGTGGCGGTCCTGCCACCCGTGTCCGGAGGATCCACGTGACCACGACCAAGCTTCCCGATCCTGCGAATCTCTCGCTCGAGGAACTCCGCGGCCTGCGCCAACAGTTGCAGCTCGAAGACGATGCCGTGTCGTATGCCCGCCGCGTCGCCCAGACCCGACTCGACCTGCTGAAGGCCGAGGTCGTCCATCGTGCAGACAAGTCCGCCGTCATCGTCGACGACGAGCTCCGCACCGTCCTGTCGAGTCACCTCACCGGCGGCCCGGCCCGCCCACCTCGACCCACCGAGGATCTCAGCGATCATCCGCTCGCCGTCGAACTCGACGGACTCTGCGCCGCCGCTGGACTGGGTCGTGTGAAGACGCTCGACGATGCCCAACTCGCCGCGCTCACCGAGTCCATCGCCGAATTCGAGCGGCGGGTGTCGTCCGATCGTCGGGATCGCTTCGATCAGCTCGATGCGCTCAGCGCTGAACTCGTGCGACGCTATCGCGACGGCGAAGCCGACGTCGACAGCCTCCCCGACTGATCTGCCGCTGACTCGCGCTCACCAGCGCTCTCGCGGCCGGGCGTTGTTATCGTCTGCGCCGTTGTGCAACGCGCCGCGATGATTTCCCTCCACACGTCGCCGCTGCTGCAGCCGGGCTCCGGCGACAGCGGTGGGATGAACGTGTACGTGCGCGAGCTTGGCTCGGCGCTTGCCCAGGCCGGTGTCGAGACCACCACGTTCACCCGCGCCGATCGAGATGGCCTCCCCGACGAGGTCGTCGTCGAACCGGGGCATCGTGTGGTTCACATCGCCGCAGGTCCGCATCATCTCCCGAAGGAGGCGTTGTCGGAGGTCACCGACGAGTTCCGTCGCGGCGTACTCGATTGGTTCGCTCGCAACGAACGCCCTGATGTGATCCATGGCAACTACTGGCTCAGTGGTGTCGTCGGGCACCGGCTCAAGCACGAACTCGACGTGCCGTTCGTGTCCACGTTCCACACACTCGCTCGGGTGAAGGCTGCGCACGGTGACCCCGAGCCGATGTGGCGTGACCGTGCCGAAGCCGAGCTCGTCCACTGCGCCGACGCGATCTGTGTGAGCTGCGAAGAAGAGGCCGATCAGTTCCGCCTCCACTACGGCGACCCACAGGGCCGTCTCGAGATCATCGCTCCCGGCGTCGAGCACGCGTTCTTCGCTCCGGGCGACCAGGCGGGTGCGCGCCACGCTCTGGGGTTCGAGCTCGACCGACCGCTGCTGCTGTTCGTCGGACGCATCCAGCCGCTCAAGGGTCCCGACGTCGCGATCCGTGCGCTCGCAGCACTCGGCGATCCCCGGGCTCGACTGGTCATCGTCGGCGGTGCGAGCGGTGCGGAGGGCGACGTCGAGACGCTGCGGGCCCATGCGCTGGTCGACGAACTCGGGCTGCACGACCGGGTGCAGTTCGTCGAGCCTCAACCTCATCACATCCTGTCGACCTACTACCGCGCTGCCGATGTGGTGGTGGCACCGAGCCGCAGTGAGAGCTTCGGCTTGGTCGCACTCGAAGCCGCAGCGTGCGGCATCCCGGTGGTGGCCAGCGCTGTGGGTGGTCTGCTCAGCCTGGTCGACGACGGTCTCACCGGGCGGTTGATCACCGGCCGCGATCCCGACGACTACGCATCGGCGATCGCCGAGATCCTCGGCGACGACGCACTCCGTACACGGATGTCGGTCGCAGCCGTCGAGCGCGCACGAAGGTACACGTGGGGCTTCGCCGCCGCTCGGCTGCGGCGTCTGTATGGCGATCTCACCGTGCGCGAGCTGGTGACCTGCCGATGACCGACGCCTACGACGCCGAGCAGCTGGCCGAACTCGATCGTCGGATCGACGGATGGCTGGCGGACTTGGCCGGCGAACACGATCACATCCTCGCCGTCGATCGCACCGACGGCGATGGGGTGCGCTGGTACGTCCGCATGCGCGGGGACGACAAGGAGTTCACCACCGTCTGGTTGACGCTGGGCCAGCGGATGCTGCGCTACGAGACCTACGTGATGCCGGCCCCGGAGGAGAACGACGCCGAGCTGTACGAGCATCTCCTGCGTCGCAACGACGGCCTGATCGGCGCCCATTTCTCGATCGGGATCGAAGACGCGGTGTTCCTGCGCGGCGAGATGCCGGTCGACCAGGTGTCGCTGGCCGAAGTCGACCGGGCGCTCGGCACCCTGTACGCGCAGGTCGAACTCTGCTTCCAGGCGCTGCTGCGCATCGGTTTCCGCAGCCGATTCACCTGAGCATCGCATCGAGGAAGCACTCGCGTTCCGTTTCGCCGGACCTGTCTCCCACTGTCGTGGTGTCCGGGTGGGCGTGCTCGGGGGAGTCGGTCCCACTCTCGCCCACTCGGACAGGACCCCGTCTGATTCGGCCAAGCGATGAGCGGACACACCACATGTGCGGGGTTCGCTCATCGCCTCGACGTCGCGGAGCGCAGTAGGTTCGGGCCGTGGACGACGACAGCACTCGCGTGGAACTGGCGATCATCGGCGGCGGAAACATGGGTGCCGCCCTGCTCGGCGGGCTGCTCGACTCCCGTGCGTTCGAGGCCTCAGCGCTTGCAGTGGTCGAGGTGGTCGAGGCCCGGCGCGAACAGTTGATGTCGTTGTTCCCGGCGATTGCTGTCGAGGCGACGGTGCCTCGATGTGCCGGCGCCGTCCTGGCCGTCAAGCCGGGTGACATCGCAGACGCCGCTGCAGCTGCGGCAGCAGCAGGAGCAACACGGGTGTTGTCGATCGCGGCGGGCGTGCGACTGGCAACGATCGAAGCCGCGGCCGGCACCGGTGTGGCCGTCGTGCGGGCGATGCCCAACACGCCGGCGCTGGTGCGCCTCGGCGCCTGCGCGATCGCTGCTGGCTCGACGGCGAGCCCCGACGATGTGGCTTGGGCCCGCACCGTTCTCGAAGCCGTCGGCACCGTCGACGAGATCCACGAGGCCGAACTGGATGCCTTCACCGGCGTTGCCGGCTCCGGCCCGGCCTACGTGTTCCTCGTCGCCGAAGCGCTCGTCGATGCCGCCGTCGAACAGGGTCTTCATCGGGCGATGGCCGAACGCGTGGTGCGTCAGTTGTTGCTCGGCTCGGCCACGTTGCTCGACCGGGAGAGCGATCCGGTCCGACTGCGCGAGATGGTCACCTCGCCGAACGGAACAACCGCAGCAGGTCTCGCCGCGCTCGACGAACACGACCTGCGTGGCGCCATCGCCGCAGCGGTCAGCGCTGCGACACAGCGCAGTCGCGAGCTCGGCTGACACCCTCTCGCCGAGTCCGGATCCCGCTGTCGCTCAAATCTGTCTGACCCGGTCGAGAATTTCATCGCTGTTTTTCGCATGTGCCACTTTTCACATGGCCTTCCGTGCCGTATGGTGTTCCCGGTGGAGACGCTTCCGCCGGCAACGGCGGGTAGCGCCGACAGGGCTGGTGCCATCGGGGGGTTGGCACCGGCTCTTGTCGCGTCTGGCGACAGTTCGCAGTAGGTTCGCCACATGGCTCGCCGTTACGAGACGGTGTCGTTCCTCTCGGACTACGGCACCACCGATGAATTCGTCGGGGTCGTGCACTCCGTCATCCGTGATCTGGCGCCTCATGCCCGGGTCATCGACCTCACCCACGGCGTTGCCCCCTTCGACGTTCGCGCCGGGTCGCTCGCGCTTGCGCGCAGCATCAGCTACGTCGCTGCTGGTGTCGTACTCGCGGTCGTCGACCCCGGCGTGGCCACAGCCCGCAAGGCGATCGCGGTCGAGGTGGCCGGCGGCGAAGGCGTGCTCGTCGGGCCCGACAATGGGCTCCTGGCCCCGGCGGTGGCCTTGGCGGGCGGAGCCGAGCGCGCGGTCGAACTGTCCAACGCCGACTGGCACCTTCCATCGATCGGCGCCACGTTCGCCGGGCGTGACGTCTTCGCCCCGATCGCAGCGCAGCTCTGTAACGGTGTCGACCTCACCGAACTCGGCGAACTGATCGACGCCGACCTGCTGCTACCCGGCGTGGTGGCGCTCCCGCAGGCCGACGACACCAAGGTCATCGCCCAGGTGCTGTGGGTCGACCGGTTCGGCAATGCGCAGCTGAACGTCGGCCCCGACGACCTCCCGGCGGCCTTCGGCTCGCGGGTCGAGGTGCGTTGCAGTTCGCCAACCGACCCAACCGGCGGCGTCGTACGCAGCGCGGTGCGGGCGGCGTCGTACGCAGAACTCGGCGGCGGTGCTGTTGGACTGGTCCTCGACTCGTCGGGCCTGCTCGCGGTGTCGATGGACCAACGCTCGGCAGCCGAGGAACTCGGGCTCGACGTCGGCGACCAGGTCACGCTGACCGCATCCGAGGATGCGGGCATCACCCAACACGTCACCCAGCAGGTCACCCTGCACCGTCGATCCTGACGCTCGCGGTAGCCGAGGAGCCGCGGTGAGCTCTCGGATAGCCTTGGCGTCATGCGCCCCGCCACCACGTTGACACTCGGCCTCTTGCTGCTGGTGATCCTCGTCTCCGCTGTGGTTTCGCTGCTGCGCCTGTGATCTGGGACGCTCCACCGGACATCTGAGTCGCGGTGAGACCCCTCGCGGAGCGGTTCAGCGCGACGCCCCCCGACGAGTACGATTGGTGCCTGAGCGTGGCAGTGGGCTGCGCAGGGGGACACCGTGAATCTCGCGCACATCATCGACGGCCATGACGCCGACTCGGTTGCTCTCATCTGGCGTAATCGCGTCACGACCTACGGTGAACTCCGCGACCAGGTGGCCGCGTTCCGTGGAGGTCTCGCGGCCAGCGGTGTCGGCATCGACGATCGGGTGGCGATCGTGGTCGGCAATTCACCGCATTTCGCGATCGCCTATCTCGCTACCGTCGGCCTCGGCGCAGTCGCCGTGCCGCTCAACCCCGCCAGCCCCGGTCCCGAGTTGCAGTCGGAACTCGCCGTGGTCGGCCCCCGGGTGGTGGTGGTCGACAAGCTCGGCGCCGCCAACTGGTCGCAGGTCGATCGCGCAGCGGTGCCGTCGATCGAGGTCACGGTCACCACTGAACCGGTCACCACTGAACCGGGCGGCGATGCGGCCGTTGCGTTCGACGACCTGCTTGCCGCAGCGCCCCTGGACGTCGTCGAGGTCGACCCCAGCCATCTCGCTGCGCTGATATTCACCAGTGGCACCGCTGGTTCGCCCCGTGCAGCGATGCTCACCCATGGCAATCTGCAAGCCAACCTCGACCAGAGTCTTTCCGCAGATGGTCACATCGATGCCAGCGATGTGGTCTTCGGGGTGCTTCCGCTGTTCCACATCTTCGGACTCAATGTCGTCATCGGACTCGGGTTGAGCGTCGGCGCCACGATCGTGCTCGTGCAACGCTTCGATCCGGCGACCGCCGTCCAGTCGATTCGCGATCGAGGAGTCACCGTCATTCCTGGTGCCCCAGCGCTGTGGGGGGCCTTCGCCCACTTCGACGAACTCGACGCCGACACGTTCGCCACGGTTCGCCTGGCCCTCTCCGGCGCCTCCCGGCTGCCGATCAGCGTTGCTCGCACGATGCGGGAGCGCTTCGGCATCGAGATCTGCGAGGGATACGGCCTCACCGAGGCGTCACCGATCGTCACCACCTCCACCGGTGTCACGCCGCGGTTCGGGTCGGTCGGCCGAGCGCTCGCTGGCGTCGAGATCCGCCTGGTCAACGTCGACGGTGACGCGCTCGTCGGCGACGTCGGCGAGGTCTGGGTGCGCGGCGACAACGTGTTCGCCGGCTACTACGGCGATCCCGAGGCCACTGCTTCTGTGCTCGATGCCGACGGTTGGCTGCACACCGGCGACATGGGGACCACCGACGACGATGGCTACCTGTATCTCGTCGATCGTTCGAAGGACCTCATCATCGTGTCGGGTTTCAACGTCTACCCGGCTGAGGTCGAGGAGATGTTGGTCACCCATCCAGCGGTCGCTGAGGCGGCGGTGGTCGGTGTCGCACATCCACATACGGGTGAAGCGGTGAAGGCGTACGTCGTCACCGTGGTGGGCCCGGGCGTCGACGAAGAGACGCTGATCGAGTTCTCGCTCGATCATCTCGCTCGCTACAAGTGTCCGAGCGAGGTGATCTTCGTCGACGCCTTTCCCCGCAACGCCTCGGGCAAGTTGGTCCGGCGGAGTCTCGACGACGCCCTCCGCTCCGGCGCGCTGCCGGCCTGACACTGGCGCCCTCCCGCCTCGAGTCGGCGCGGTGTCGGCGCGATGCCGGCCGCTGCAGATGTCACACGAGGCAGTGCCGAGCAAGCTTTGTGAAAACGTGCACGAGCGACCTAACGTGTTCGAACCATGTCAGGGCAACGAACACGACGCCGAATTCCCGAAGCGACCGTGGCCCGTCTGCCCGTGTACCTGCGGATCCTGTCGGAGCGCTTCGACGTGGGGGTCACCAACATCTCGTCGGAGGAACTCGCCGAATTCGCCGGTCTCAACGCCGCGAAGGTGCGCAAGGACCTGAGCTATCTCGGCAGTTACGGCACCCGCGGCGTCGGCTACGACGTCGAGTTCCTCGTGTATCAGATCCGCCGTGAATTGGGCCTCACACACGACTGGCACGTCGTCATCGTGGGTGCCGGCAACCTCGGCCAGGCGCTGGCGGGTTACAACGGCTTCGGCGACCGCGGGTTCCCGGTCGGCGGCATCGTCGATGTCGACGAGACCAAGGTCGGCTCGGTCGTCGGCGGTGTCCGAGTGCGTCACCTCGACGAACTCGCCCAGGTGGTCGCAGCGCGCAACATCTCGATCGGCGTGATCGCCACACCGGGCGGCGCCGCCCAGGCCGCGGCCGATGCGCTCGTGGCGGCCGGTGTGACCAGCCTGCTCAACTTTGCACCGTGTGTCATCGGTGTTCCGCACGGTGTGAGCGTTCGCAAGGTCGATCTGGCCGTCGAACTGCAGATCCTCAGCTACTACGAACAGCGTCGCGCCACGGCCGCTTCGGCAGCCGGGTTGCGTGCGGTGCCCGGCGAGCCACGGCGTGGGGCAACGGCCTAGGCTCGGAATCCCAATGTCCATTCTCGTCGTCGGCGTCAACCACCGCAGTGGTCCACTGGCATTGCTGGAACGCGTCACGATCTCGCCCGAGCATCTCGCGAAGGTCGTCAGTGGCCTCGCCCAGCGCGACAACGTGCGCGAAGCGGTCGTGTTGTCCACGTGCAATCGCACCGAGGTGTATGTCGTCGCCGAACTGTTCCACGGCGCCTACGGCGACGTCCGCGACCTCTTGTGCGAGCTCGGAGATCTCGGTATCGACGAGTTGACCCCGCACCTCTACAGCCAGCACGACACCGCTGCGGTCACGCACCTCTTCGAGGTCGCGGCAGGTCTCGATTCGGCGGTGCTCGGCGAGAGCGAGATCCTCGGACAGGTTCGCACCGCCTGGGACGTTGCGCAGCAGGAGGGGGCGTCGCGTTCGACGCTCAACCAACTCTTCCGTAGTGCGCTCATCGCGGGGAAGCGTGCCCGCAATGAAACCGGGATAGCGCGAGGAACGGCGTCGATCAGTCACGCCGCCGTCGAGATGATCACCGACGTGGTGGGCGACCTCGCCGGGCGGCGGGTGCTCGTGGTCGGAGCCGGCTCGATGGGCGAAGGTGTTGCCGTAGCGCTTCGTCGTGCCGGCGGTGCCGAGATCCTCGTTGCCAACCGCACCGCCGCTCGCGGTGCGGCGCTCGCCGAACGCGTCGACGGGGTCGCCGTCGGCTTCGATCGCCTCCACGAGGCTGTGGCTGCCGTTGACGTCATCGTGGCCGGCACCGGTGCCGACCGGGCAGTCCTCACCAGGTCCCTGGTGTCCGAGGCCCGGGCCGCTCGCACGATGACACGCCCGCTCCACATCGTCGACATCGGTGTGCCTCGCAACGTCGATCCATCGGTCGGTGAACTCGCCGGGGTCACCTTGGTCGACCTCGACGATCTCCGCGACTGGGCCGACCGCGGGCTCGCACACCGAGCCGCCGAAGCCGAACGCGTACGGGTCATCGTCGGCGAAGAGGTCGAGCACTTCCTCGTCGAGTCCACCGCTCGTCAAGCGGCTCCGCTCGTCGCGTCGATGCACGGGGCCGCCGATCGTGTGCGGACTGCCGAGCTCGCACGCTTCGCCGGGCGGTTCGCCGACCTCGACGACGCCGAGCGCGACGCCCTCGAGGCTCTCACCAAGGCGATCGTCGCCAAGCTCCTGCACGAGCCGTCGGTCAGGCTCAAGGCGCAAGCCGGCACGCCCCAGGGCGAGCGCAACGCCGCTGCCCTGCGCGACCTCTTCGATCTCGGGTGACCACCCCGTGAGCGACAACTCGCTTCCCCCGCTGCGCCTCGCCACGCGGGGTTCCCGCCAGGCGCTCGGCCAGTCCGGGTCCGTCGCGGCGGCGATCACCGTCGCAACCGGTCGGACCGTCGAACTGGTCACGGTCGAGACGACCGGCGACATCCTCCTCGACGTGCCGCTCCACGTGATCGGTGGCCAGGGGGTGTTCGTCAAAGAGGTGCAGTGGGCTGTGCTCGACGGACGCGCCGACATCGCAGCGCACTCCGCCAAGGACCTTCCATCGGCTCCAGCGGATGGACTCGAGATCGGTGCGTTCTGCGAGCGGCGTGACCCTCGCGACTCCCTCGTCGGGGCGGCCTTGGCCTCTCTCGCCCCCGGGTGCACCGTGGCGACCGGATCGGTTCGGCGGCGCGCACAGCTGCGACGAGTTCGCCCCGATCTCGTGTTCGCCGAGTTGCGAGGCAACATCGACAGTCGACTCTCGAAGATTCCCGAAGGCGGCGCGATCGTGATGGCCGTCGCTGCGCTCGACATCTTGGGCCTGACCGATCGGATTGCCGAGGTGCTCGGGGTCGACGAGTTCGTCCCGGCGGTGGGCCAGGGCTGCGTGGCCGTCGAGTGCCGGACCGGTGATTCCGCGACCCGTGAGGTGCTCGCCGCGATCGATCACGCACCCACCCGCCACGACGTCGAGGTCGAGCGGGCGTTTCTCGGCGAACTCGGTGGCGGCTGCTCGCTCCCTGTCGGCGGCCACGTGCGTGCCGGCACGCTGTGGACGTTCCTCGCCGACCTCGACACCGGCGCCTCGGTGTCCGACAAGATCGAACTGCCTGGTGGTCCGGCCGACATCGAGATCGCCAGGGCCGCAGCTCGGGCGGCCTTCGGAGCCGTGGGGTGACCCGCACGCTGGAGGGTTGTCGCGTCCTGGTGACGCGAGAACGCCCCGGCGAGCTCGCCGCGATGCTCACCGAACGCGGCGCCGCCGTGATCCACCTGCCGCTGATCGCTGTCGTCGATGCAGCTGATGGGGGGCTCGTGTTGCGCGAGGCGCTGTTGCGGTTGGCCGAGTTCGACTGGCTCGTCGTCACGTCGCCCGCCGGAGCCGAACGCGTCGGTGTTGCTGCCCGGCTGGTTCCGGGTGTTCGCCTGGGCGCGGTCGGAACCGGTACGGCACGGGTCCTCCAGCTCGCAACGGGTCGCCCCGTCGATCTCGTGCCGGCGGTCCAGCGAGTCGAGGGACTCGCCGCCGAGTTCGTCGCTGCGTCGGTGGCACCACAGCGGGTGCTGATCGCCCAGGCCGACATCGCTGCATCCACTCTCGCCGACGCTCTGCGTCAGGCCGGCCACCACGTCACCACGGTCACGGCGTACCGAACGGTACGGCAAGAGCCCGATCGAGACGCTGCGAGCGACGCCGATGCGGTGGTCTTCGCGAGCGGGTCCTCCGTCGAGAGCTGGTGTGGGGCGTTCGGCGTCGAGGCACCGCCGATCGTGGTGGTCATCGGGCCGACCACTGCGGCAACCGCCGACCGATTCGGCCTCAAGGTGTCGGCGATCGCCGCCGATCATTCTCTGGACGGACTCGTGACCGAACTCGAACGTGTTGTTGCCGCCTCCGACTCGTAGGGCGGGGATCGGTCGACGCGTTCGAATTGAGCGCAGATCTGGAAGAATCCGCAGAGAGATCGAAGATCGGACGGGAGGTGAGGAGCCAGGTGACAGTACGAAACGGACGCAGACGACTCGTCGGCGCGCTGTCGGGTGTGCTGTGTGCCGGCTTCGTCCTGGGCGCCAGCGCCGTCGATGCCCGCCCGATCGTGCTGATCGCCGGCTCGCCGTCGTCCGATGTCATCTCGCCCGTCGCTGCTGACGGACTGTCGTCGGGATCTGGAGCGGCGGTGTCCGGTGACGGTCGATTCGTGGCGTCCCAGGGCCCTCCTGGCAGCGGTGAACTTGCTGCTGATCCGGCTGCTGACTCGACCGTGGTGGCTGCTGACGATCGCACGTCCACCGTGTATCTCACCGATCGCGAGTCGGACACCACCATCGAAGTCAGCGTGGTCCCCGAGGGGCAGCGTCCGGGGAACTCGATCCACCCCGTGTTGTCGGGCGATGGTTGCAGCATCGTCGTGGTGACCGAACTCGCTCTCGATGTGTTCCGCGACGACGACACCAACTTGCGATGGGACATCTACCGCCAACGCCTCGAACACTGCGGTGGTATCTCGGGCGACTGGGAACTGGTGTCCACGCAGGCCGACAGTGCCGCACTTGCACGTGACGACGTCGACATTGCCGACCGGCCGGCCGTGTCGCGGTCGGGCACGCTGATCGCCTACACCCATCCGGCCACCGAACTCATCGACGGCGAGAACCTCACCTCGGTCAGCCTCGTCGATCTCGGACAGCCGATCGGAAGTCCGTTCCGTTCGTTGCCGGTGGCTGGAATGCCGATCATCTCGCCTGATACCGAGTACGTCCACTCCGGGATCGACCAGCCGGCGATCTCCGGTGATGGCCGATTCCTCGCCTACCGCTCCGATGCTGCGTCGACCGACGGCGTCCCCGGCTGGGGCTACGGGCCGGTTGCCGGCGGACCAGCGGCTGCGCAGGTGTTCGTGTGGGATCTCGATCAGGCCGACCCGTTCGAAGCCGTGAAGCTCGTGTCGAAACGCCTCGATGACCTCCCGACCATGGACGGAGCGTCGCAACCAACGCTGTCACGCGATGGCAGAGTCGTAGCTTTCGTGAGCAGCGACGTGGGACTGGCTCCCGCCGTCTTCCCGGCGTGCGCCGAGGGCTGCCCGAGCCAGGTGTACCACCTCGACCGCGATGTCGACCTCAACGGTCGCTACGACGAACCGACTCGCACCGCGATCACCCTGGCCAGCAGCGAGCCGGGTACGGCACCGGTGGTCGCAGGTACGGCACCGTCGTCGCAGCCGTCGCTGAGCGCCGACGGACAACTCGTTGCGTTCATCACCAAGGCCACCAACCTGCAACTGGTCAAGGCCGCAGGTGGCGGAGCGGCCGACGACGGTGACCTGCTCGTCGCTGACGTGGCCAGCAACACACTGCGCCGGGTCACGATGACCGACGATGGCGTCGAGCCGGCGGTCGGCTCGCACTCGGCTCCCCAGCTCAGCGACACCGGCCGCACGATCGTGTTCGAGACGCTGGCGGCGTCACAACTGATTCCCGGAAGCACCCAGGGTCGTCAGGTCGTCGCCGTCACCACTCCACCTTCCCTGCTGCTCGCCGAAGGCGACCTGGGTACCACGCTGGTGGGTTTCACGAGCGACGAGTGGTACGTGGCTGTCAACAACGACGGCCCGACCACGTTCACCCCGTCGCAGGTCTCGGTGTCCGACGGACGCTTCCGTGTTGATCAGGAGCTGAGCACGTGTGCGCTTGGCGCACCCGTTCCCCCCGGCGGCGACTGCACGGTTCGGCTCACGTTCACGCCAACTGCGCCTGGTCCCGTGAGTGCAACGCTCACCGTTGCCGAGGGTGGCTTCCAGGCCGTATCGGTCTCCACCACCGTTCGGGGATCCGGCGGCGACCCCATGCTGCGCACCAATCCAGCCGGCCAGGCGCTCGGTTCGGTCGTGGTCGGCGAGTCGAGCTCCGAGTTCCTGTTCGACGTCGAGAACATCTCGTTGGTGCCCACATCGGTGGCTTCGGTACGAGTAGTCGGCCCCGACCCCGACGACTTCATCATCTCGTCCAACAGCTGCGAGCAGCGTTCGCTCAACCCTCGTTCCACCTGCAGCATCGGTGTCACGTTCTCGCCCACAGCATCGGGCAAGCGCACCGCCGTGATCGAGGTGGCCACGCCGACGGGCCAGTACACGGTGATGGTGCCCGACGGCGAGGGTCGCTACGAGCCGGAGTTCGTGCTCGACCGCACCGAGGTCGAGGCCGGGCGCGAATTCGCGATCGGCGGCAACGGCTTCCCGCCATCGACACCCCTGTCGATCCTGTTCGGTGACGACGCATCACATCGGGTCGAAATCGCCACGAACGAAGACGGCGCCTTCCTGGCATGGATTCCGACGTTGTCGAGCGAGCGTGGCGGCGACCGCACAGTGGTGGCGCAGGCGGCCGACGGGACCACCGCAACAGCAGCGATCTTCGTGATCGAACGACTGCCACCCGACGTCGGTCTGCCCGGCTTCGGTTTCGGCGGCTGAGCGACCCGGCGCAACGGCGCTGGAGGTCAGCCCGCGACGTCGGCGATGCTGAGGCCGACGATGTTGACCGCGTTCGTACAGGTGGCACGGCTTACGTCGCCGATTTCGTCGCACCGCACCGAGAACGTGACGTTGTCGCCGGGATCGAGACGGATCGGGGTGATCCGAGGCTCGAAGACCGACCCTCGCACATTCTCCAACGACCAGATGAACACGGGCTCGCTGTTGACGAGCAACGTCGCGACACCGCGATCGTTGAACGGGTTCTCGACACGGATGTCGGTCATGTCGAACACGGCACCGTCGGGCAGCGTGTTGGATTGATCGGCGGTCTGGGTGAGCGGTGCATCCACGGCGAGCCGCACGAAGGTGGACGTTCCCACGTTCTCGGCGGCGCCGTCGACGGGTGGCGGTGTCGTATCCCCCGGGACGGTGGTTCCGCCGTTATCGGGTCCGGACGGAGTCAGTTCGTCGAGACGGCGGTCGACCTGGTCGGCAGCGGCATTCTCGATGGTGGGTTTCACGACGGCGAGCCAGGCGAGCGCCGTCGCGGCGAGCACTAGAACGACCGCAGCGGCGCGGGCGATGACGGCTCCGGGAACCGTCGGCGACTGAACCAACGACATCGGGGCAGCCACCGGTGGGAGACCCTGTCGACCGGCTTCGACTTCGAAATCGAGCGTGCGTGTCGATCGTCGGAAGCCACCACGTTTGGCGCGCGCCTTGAGTTGTACGAGGGTGGCCGCCCCTGGACCGACGCCGACGGCAGGTGGGTCGAAGTCGCCGTCGACGCGTTCGCTCGGATCGATGAGGTGGAGCCTGCAGCTGGTGACGGTGTTTCCGTGGTTCTCGACCATGAACTCGAACGTCGCCCGGTGCCGGGAGCGTTGGATGGGTTGCAGTGCGACGATGCGGCAGTCGTCGAATGGTTCGATGACGACGGCGGCCTCGGCGACGACGACGGCATCGTCGGCGTCGCTCAGCGGGATGATCCGGATGGCGATCGAGGTCGGCCCCGCGGTGGTCGATGGCAGCGCAAGCGGCGCCACCGTGACCTCGATCACTTCCTGCGACCCACCGAACAGGGTGAGGTTGCCTGGTGTGATCGTGGTCCAACTCGCTGTGAGGCCTGCCGGCACGATCGTGTACGACTCGGTCCCGTCGCCGAGGTTGTGGATGGTGAGCGGCAGCGTCAGCGTGTCGCCGGGAGCGAGAGACACTTTGTCACTGGAGAACCAGGCATGAACCGACACGGCGAGCACGCTAGCCCGTGGTGGCCTGACCAACCGTTCGAGCAGGTCTGCTCGGGCGGTACCGAACCTGGTACAGCTGGGTGCCACCGTTAGGCTCGACAGAGTGCCCAGCCCCGAGATGCTGACTCCATCGATCCGCCCGCGCCGCCTCCGCCGGACACGAGCGATGCGTGATCTCGTGGCCCAGCATCATCTTCGTGTCGACGATCTGGTGGCCCCGTTGTTCGTACGCGAGGGCATCAGCGAACCGCAGCCGATCGATTCGCTGCCCGGAGTCGTGCAACACACGCGTGAGTCGCTGCGTGTCGAAGTGGCGTCGCTCGCCGAGCTGGGCGTGCGGGCCGTGATCCTGTTCGGGGTGCCGGCATCGAAGGATCCCACCGGGAGCGGCGCGTACGACCCCGACGGCATCGTGCAGTTGGCGCTCGGCGACCTGCGAGGTGATGTCGGCGACGACGTCGTGGTGATGGCAGACCTGTGTGTCGACGAGTACACCGATCACGGCCACTGCGGGATCGTGGGTGCCGATGGCGCCGTCGACAACGATGCCACGCTGGAGATCTATGCTCGGTCAGCGCTCGCTCAGGCTGCTGCCGGTGCGCAGGTGGTCGCGCCGAGCGGAATGATGGACGGCCAGGTGGCAGTGATACGCGGTGCGCTCGACGCCGCTGGCTTCACCGACGTGGCGATCATGGCCTACGCGGCCAAGTTCGCCAGCGCTCTCTACGGGCCGTTCCGAGACGCGGTCGACGTGTCGATCGCTGATGGCGGCGACCGTAAGGGATACCAGCAGGACTGGCGCAACTCACGCGAGTCGCAGCTCGAGATCGAACTCGACGTTGCCGAGGGTGCCGACATCGTGATGGTCAAACCGGCGCTCGCCTACCTCGACGTGATCGCCGAGGCATCGGCCCGACTCGAGGTGCCCTTGGCGGCGTACCACGTCAGCGGCGAATACGCCATGATCCATGCGGCCGCCGAGCGGGGCTGGATCGACGGCGATGCAGTGGCCCTCGAACATCTCACCGCCATCAAACGGGCGGGCGCCGACATCGTGCTCACCTACTTCACACGATGGTTCGCCGAGTCGATGTCGAACGGATTGATCGCACCATGAACGAGTCGGAGATCATCGCTGCCGGAATTCCGCCGTGCGACCCGGTTGGCTGTGAGCGCGCCGGGTGCACCCCCACGGTGTGCACCGGCGCCGGGGTGCCGTCGAATGCAGTGATGTTCGAACGGTCGCGTCAGGCCATTCCGGGTGGCGTGAACTCGTCGATCCGGGCGTTCAAGGCGGTCGGAGGCGAGCCGTACGTGGTGGCGCGAGCGTCGGGCGCCACGATCACCGACGTCGAGGGCACCACCTACTTCGACCTCGTGCAGAGCTACGGGGCTGTCATCCTCGGCCATGCGCACCCGGCGATCACCGAGGCGGTGTCGGCTGCGGTGGTCGACGGCACCTCCTACGGTGCACCGACGCCGCGCGAGATGAAGCTCGCCGAGGCCATCGCTGCCCGAGTGCCGAGCTGCGAACGGGTGCGCCTGATGAACTCGGGCACCGAAGCCACGAGCACGGCGATCCGGCTGGCTCGCGGGGTCACAGGTCGCGACCGTATCGTCACGTTCGCCGGCAACTTCCACGGGGCCACCGACGCGCTACTGGTCACCGGCGGCAGCGGCGTCGCCACGCTCGGGCTGCCCGGCACGGCCGGCGTGCCCGACGGTGCAGTCGCCAACACGATCGTCGCCCCGTACAACGTCGTACCGGAGCTCGATGATCAGGTTGCAGCCGTCATCGTCGAACCCGTTGCCGCCAACATGGGTGTCGTCGCTCCGGCACCCGGGTTCCTCGACGGTTTGCGGGCCGAATGCGACCGTGTCGGCGCGCTCTTGATCTTCGACGAGGTCATCACCGGTTTCCGATTGGGGAGTGGCGGGGCCCAAGCGCGGTTCGATGTGCGCCCCGACATCACCTGCTTCGGCAAGGTCATCGGTGGCGGTCTCCCGATCGGCGCCATCGGAGGCTCGGTCACGGTGATGGAGCACCTGTCACCGATCGGCCCGGTGTTCCATGCCGGAACGTTGTCCGGCAATCCAATCGCCACCGCTGCCGGCCTCGCGGCCCTCGACACGCTGACGCCCGACGTGTACATCGAACTGATGGCTCGCACCCGCCACCTCTCGGCGCTGCTGCGTGACGCGTGTGAAGCAGCGGACTTCGATGCCACGTTCCCGGTGGTCGGCACGCTGCTCGGGATCGTCTGCGGCTCGTCCGCCGGAACCGTGCGGAACTTCGACGACGCCAAGCGCACCGACGAGCGGGCTTATGCCGCCTTCTTCCGGGCGATGCTCGCCGAAGGTGTGGCGATGGCTCCTGGCGCGTACGAAGCGTTGTTCGTCGGCCTGGGCCACACCGATCAGGTGCTCGCATCGATCGGCGAGGCCGCCCACCGGGCCGCCGCCACCGCTCGATCCGATCTCGCTACCTTGGACACGTGAGGCAACTCTTCAACTGGCGGTTCGTCGCCGCGATCGCGGCGCTCGGGGCGCTGGCGTTGCTGGCGCAGGCGATCCTCACCGACGACACCTCGATCGAAGCGGTCATCGAACCGGAACTGACCGAGCGCCGTATCGATCTGATCGAGCCGATCGCTGGTGCGAGCCGAGATGCCGCCTTCACCGTGCTGCCGTCGGGATTGACGACCGGATCCCTCGACCTGACCCTCGACGCCGAACGGGTGCTGCGCATCGTGCCTGGCACGTTGGGCCAGATCGACTGTGACGATCTCGACGAGGCGAACCGTTGCGCGGTGCTGGCCGACATGCTCGGCGACGCCGTGGTCTGGTTCGCGATCCTGCCGCAGGGGTCGCGAGCTACGGTCGAGCTGCCGCCGATCACCGACCTCGTCGATCGTCGGGCAGTGTTCGACAACGGCTGGCTCATCCCGTATGCACCGGTGATCGAACGCGATTGCAGCGGCGAGGACATCCCCACCTTCAGCGACTTCCTCCGCCGCTTCGGTCCCGACAGCGTGACGATCCTCGATCTCGAGTCGCGTCAGATCACCTCCGTACGTTGCGGCGAACCCGTAGACAACTGAACACGGTTGCGATGAGCGAACCCCCCGTATGCGGTGGTTTCGCTCATCGCTCGGCTGATCTGACGGTCAGTCGACGAGGGCGTGAGCAGCGGCGAGGCCCGAGTTGTGTGCCCCCTCGACCCTGGGGCCATCGAATGCGTCGCCGGCGAGCACGACCCGTCCACCCTCGGCCACCCAGCACGGGTCGGGCCACAACGTGCGGGGAGTCGCGAATCGCCACTTCTTCACCTGTGCCTCGACGATGGCGGCTTCGCCCAACCATGGGCTGACGAGATCGGTGAGGGCAGCGCGGAGGGCGTCGAGTTCGTCGTCCCAGTGCGCTTCGCTCCACGCAGCAGATGCGTTCACGGTGATCGCCGGTGTGGTGCTGACGCCTTTAGCCATGTTGTCCGCCACGAACGAGAGATCTGGCGTCGGCCCCTGTAGGCCGCCAGGCGCGGGGATCTGGGGCGCCCGGTCGAGTGTGGCCAGCAGAGCGATCGTGCGGTCGTAGTCGGTTCGCATCAACGAGTCGGGAAAGTCGATGTGCGAGTCGGCAAGCAGCGCGAACGCCTGTGGAATCGGCGTGGTCACGATCACCGCATCGGCTTCGTGCACGGTGCCGTCGTCGATCACCACGTGCCAGCCGTCATCGCCGGGCATCGTCGACGGTCGGATCGTGAACGCCATGGTGGAGCACCGCACGTCGAGATCGACGGCAAGGTCCTTCGCCAGCGAGGTCATCCCGCCGGGGGCCATGTGGCGTGGGTGGCCGTCGCCGGAGTCGAAGCCGTGCGACCAGACCGACACCAGGCCACGGTCGGTCCAGTCGTCGACCTGGCGCTGGAACGCCGGGGTGCGCACGGTGAAGAACTGCGCTCCGTGATCGAGTGTGGCGTCGCCGATGCGCCGGGTGGCCAAGCGGCCTCCCGGCGAGCGTCCCTTGTCGACCACCACCACCTCGGCGTTAGCAGCGACCAGTTGTCGCGCAGCGACCAAACCACAGATTCCGGCACCGACGACGACAACTCGCATCGCCGAAGTCAAGCCTCGTCAGCCGGCCAGAGCCTCATCGAGCTGGGTCTCTTCGGCGACGCGCAACTGATACTCGGGTTCGGCGCGCCCCATCGATCCGATTTCGCGTCCGAGCGCCGCGTCGCGCCAGCCCACCAGCAGCTCCTCCCGCCACGGATGGTTCCGCCCGGCAGTGCAGGCAAGGGTGACCGAACTCGTCCGCTCGGGGTACTTCACTGCGATGATCCGGCTGATGGCGCCGCCCGTCGAGGCACCGACCACATGGCTTGTCGCTGCGTCCCGCCCCCCGGTTGGCGGAGGAGTCGCCCGAACGGCGATGGTACATGGGGCCCGAGTACGGGTGCGGCCGTAGATCTCGATACCGCTGCGTACGACGACGCGCTCCAGAGCCGAACACTCTGCGGCCGCACCCAGGATCGAGGTGGCGGCCTGATCGGTCAGCGTGGCTGCTGGCTGCTGGCCGCTGGCCGCTGGCTGCTGGCCGCTGCTCGGCGCGCGCGTCGGGTTCCCAGACTCCGACGTGGACGAGCACGTGCGGGTTGAATTTCGCGACGGTCTCGACGATTCGGTCGTGCTGGATCCGATGGAATACCTTACAACAACTCGCTTTGCACCCATCAGCATGAACGCCAGTACGACCCGCCGCCACATGATTGCCTCTACCCTCATGGTGTTCGCGGCGGGAATCGGTGTCGTCTGAGCCATGGGTATCGAGGACGTCTTCAAGTGGAGCGGTCGCGGCGCCGATGACATGTTCATGTCAACGCAGAGCGAGATCCGTTCGAGTCGCCGACGGTTCCTCGGCACCGTGATCGGCGCAGCGTGTGCATGCCAGCTGGCGGTGGCGGCGACACCTCGTGTCCGCGCCGAGGGTTCGATCCTCCGGCTGGACGAACCGGGCACTGCGTTGCAGACGGCGGAACGGGTGGCGCTGCGGCCGCTCCCGGTCCCCGACGGCATGTTGATGTTCCCGGTGGCGGCGGCCACGGGCTGCTACGTCCTCGACAACTTCGGCGACGCCCGAACGCACGGCCTCCATCAAGGCGTCGACATCACGGGGTCGGCCGGGCTGCCGGTTCTGGCCGTGGTGTCCGGGGTGTTGACCAAGCGTTATACCAACACGGGCACCGCCGGGTGGGGCTGGACGTTGTTCGACTCCTCGACGACGACGACCTACCAGTATTTCCATCTGGCCGAGGACGCGGTCGGCTTGGTCGAGGGCAGCTCGGTGAGCGTCGGGCAGACGATCGGCTATGTCGGCAAGAGCGGCACCGGTGGTGTGGACAACTATCACCTGCACTTCGAGGTGCGACCTCGTAACGTAGCGATCGATCCGCTCCCGCTCCTCGTGGTCGACCGCAAGCTGTGTGGGATCTCGCCCCCGTTTCGCGCCTGATTCGCGCCGGAGCGTGCGGAGGATGCCGGAGCGTGCGGAGGATGCCGGAGCGTCAGCGCAACGTATGCGCGCGCAGGATGATTTCGCGGGCGAACGGATCGAGCTGACGACCGGCGAGACGCTCGGTGACCTGGATTGCCTTGGTCGGTTCGTCGACCAGCCCAGCCCAGCGGATGTAGCCACCCATGATGCCGATGATGCGGTCGCCGACCTCGTCGCCGTGCACGAGCACCTTGGTGCTGTGCTTGAGCAGTTCGCGGATTTCGGTGTAGAGCGCCGACAGGTACTGATCGGTGTGTTCGGAGCTGAAGGGCCGGTGGCGATAAGGGAGTTGCAGTTCGTCGTAGTTGTGCAGGTTGTGCGGGGCCACGATGATCGAGATCACGCTGCCGAAGCCGTTCTCGCGCAGCCAGATGATCTCTTCTTGGCGTCGTACCCGCCGATGGCTGTCGCCGACACCGCCGGGCCGCTCGCAGATCGCCAGCTTTTCCTTCAGGATCCAGGTGAAGTTGCGGGGCGTGATGCCCAGCGCCCACTTCCCACGCAGACGAGGTGGCATCAGTGGACAGCTTCGGAGCAGGCACGGCACGACATAACGGGTTACCAGGCTACCGGTTCGGCAGAGGCGTCAGCACCAGAGACAGGCGGTTGCCGTGGCGTTCCACACGTCGGCCGCCGGTGAGCTCGCAGGCTGCGGCTCGACCGCCGGCAACGGCGAGCACGCGGCGGACACTGTCGGCGTCAGGCGGGTACCCGTCGTGTTCGAGCCACTGGCGGACGGCCCTCGACCCCAGCACTCGGGGTGCAGCCGCGAGCGCGTCGGCGTCGGTGGGCTCGATGTCGGCGGCGAGTTCGTCGAGGAACTGGTCGTCGGCGCGCAGGAGGTCGGCGGTGCGGTCGAGCAGGACGGTGACGTCGCGCTCGGCGATGTCATCGAGCAGTGGGAGCAGCTCGTGGCGGATCCGGTTGCGACGGAAACGGGGATCGTCGTTGGTGGGATCGTCGACGACCGTGAGGCCGAGCTGCTCGCACAACGCCTGGGTTTCCGCGCGCCGAAGGGCGAGGATGGGATGTCGCCAACCGGGCCCGATTGCCCCGAGGCCGGCGGCGCCCGAACCCCGGAGCAGGGCGAGGAGCAGGGTTTCGGCCTGGTCGTCTGCGGTGTGACCGGTCAGCGCGTCAGGCCCGAGAGCGGCCCGCCGAGCGGTTCGGGCTCGCGCTTCGAGATTGGGGCCGTCGTCGAGGTCGACGCGGATCGAGCGGAAGTCGATCTCGAGTTGTGCTGCGGTGGCCCGTGCGACATCGGCGTCGACGTCGGCGGACTCGCGAAGTCCATGGTGGACATGCACGGCAGCAACTCGACACCTCGCAACAACGGCGAGGGCGACGAGCGCCGTGGAGTCGGCGCCACCGGACAAGCCGCAAGTGACCGCAGTGCCTTCCGGTGGAAAAGTGCACCGGTCGAGGAGGTCGGCGGTGTCGGGCAGCGCGGGCCGGCCTTGTTCGGCGATCGTTACAGATCGGTGTGTTGGGCGGAGCGCTGTTTGCGGCCCGGGTGCTGCTTGGCGGTGACCGACCAGAGATAGCTCGCGATGAGCGCAACGATGGCGAGGACAGCGAGAAGAACGAGGGCGATACCGATCCACCAGTGCCAGACATTGGCTGCGAGCATGGTCATGAGGCTAACCCGTCGCAGTCGGATCGGACCAAAACCTGTTGGCGGTCAGCCGATCTCTCCGTCGCCGTCGAAGTCGGTGCCGAAGCACCGCTCGATCTTTTCGAGCAGGTCGGTGGGCATCTCGTCGTTGTTGCACTTCTGGGCGATCACGATCTTCAGTTCGGCGTGGAAATCGAAGGCGCCGAGGCAATCCATACAGCCATCGAGGTGGTGGCGGATCGCGGCCTGCTGATGTTGAGAGAGCTCACCGTCGAGGAACACGTCGAGCTCTCGAAGTGTCTCCGCGCAATCGCGGATCTCGGGCTCGTCGGTCGGCGTCGTGGCGTCGTTGCTCATCGTCAGCTGTCCTGTCCGAAGCTGCTGTCGGCCGCGACCGGTTGGGCTGCGACCAGCCCTCGTCGCAGGGCAAAAGTGTGCAACGCCTTCTGCATCGCTTTTCTTCCCCGGTGCAGACGAGACATCACGGTGCCGATCGGGATGTCGAGCATCTCGGCGATCTCCTTGTACGCGAAGCCCTCGACGTCGGCCAGGATCACCGGCAGACGAAAGTTGTCCGGGAGGTCCTCGAGCGCTTGTTTCACCTCGTCGTCGGGGAGCATTTCCATCAGCGACTCCTCAGCGGAGCGGCCCACGCTGGCGTCTTGCAGTGCACCGAGGTTCCTGTACAGATACAGGTCTTCGAAGTCGCCGAGTCCGGTCTCGTTCGGGCGCCGCTGCTTGGCCCGGTAGGTGTTGATGTAGGTGTTCGTCATGATGCGGAACAGCCACGCCCGGAGGTTCGTGCCCTCGGAGAAGGTGTGGTAGCTCCGATACCCCTTGAGGTAGGTCTCCTGCACGAGGTCTTCGGCGTCGCTGCGATTGCGGGTCATGCGCAACGCACCCGAATAGAGCTGTGGTGCGTACTGCATTGCCTCGTCGGCGAACGTTGCCTGGTCGGCCATGCAGCGACTGTACCCGTCAGCCTCCGGATCGAACGGAGCTTGCGCGACCGTTGTCAGTCCGTTTCGGAGTCGTCAGTGCGTTCGGTCGCTTCGAGGCGCTCGACGACGGTGTCGATCGAGGCGATCAAGCGGTCCATCAGGTCGGCGAGCTGTGCCCGTTCGTTCGGATCGAACTCGCCCAGGATGTGCATCATCGCGGTCGAGCGGCGAGCGGCGACGGCGTCGTGGCGGCGTCGCCCCTCATCGGTGATGCGCACCAGCACCACGCGACCATCCTCCGGTGAAGTGAACCGTTCGACGAGCCCGTCGTTCTCGAGGCGCTGTACGGCGCGGGTTGCTGTTGACGGCTCGACGCGCAGGCGTGCAGCGAGTTCCTTCATCGGACGTTCGTCGCGACGGGTGAGCAGGTCGAGCGCATCCATCTGGCCCTGCTCGAGCTGCTTCTCGGTGCCGAACAGGTACGAGCGCAGATTGGATGCAGCGGCCCCGCGGCGGAGTTCGATCCAGGCGCGACCGATACGACGGGCGTGCTCGCGGTCGGTGCGATTGCGGAAGTCGACGGCGCTGGATCCGGTGGCTGACCTGGGCATGTGCGTTTGTACGCTAACCGGCCATGACCTACGCCAGCGGAGCGGACGAGCACCCGCCGGGCGGGCCCGATGCGCCGCTCCTCGACCCGGTGAATCCCACGGCGCTCGAAGCACTGCGGCCACTGGCGTCGAGCGAAGTTGCCGTCACGCCGTCGTTCACGCATCGCGAGGTGTACACGTCGCGGGGGCTGCTGACGGTGTTGCGACACCGGCCACCGCCGGGAGTGACATCGCGACGGGTGGCCGTCGTGGCGTGCGGGGGAGCGATGGGCGGCGTGCTCGGCCCCGGACACGGGCTGTATCAGCGTCTCGGCGATCGATGGGCCCCATGTGGAGTCGAGTTCGTCCGCGTCGGCTACCGCGAGCCGAACAACCTCGACCTGTGCGCCCACGATCTGGCCTGCGGGGTGGAGATTGCCCGCGACGCCGGTGCCGAACGAGTCGTCGTGATGGGGCACAGCTTCGGTGGTGCGGTGGCGATCAGGACCGCAGTGATCATGCCGGTGTCGGTGGTCGGTGTCGTCACCTTCGCCACCCAGTCCGCCGGTTGTGAGGTGGCCGGAGCGCTGGATGGTCGACCGCTGCTGTTGTTCCACGGCGACCGTGACGAGTTGCTGCCGCTCGAAGCCAGCCAGGTCGTGGCAGCGATCGCCGGACACGGCGAGGTCGTGGTGCTGCCTGGCGACGGCCACCTGCTCGCCGAGAGCGACGGCGTCATCGTCGACCGACTCGACACCTGGCTCCCCGGCGTCTTCGACCTCTGAGCCGCCACTCCGGCTGCCAGGTTCTCGTTCGCGGTCTCGTGGGTAGCGCTGAGACCAGGGGCCTTCTCGCTGCGTCCGTTGAGAGCCGCCTGACCAGGGCTTTAGTCCGGCCCGTGTTGTTGCGTGTCATTCAGTGTTGTTGCGTATATGGGACATTTCACGCAATGGGAAGCGGGGCCTGGAACGTGCCACCCGGGTCGAATGCTGCCACGGCGCCCCGCCACGCAATCGGTCGATCCGCTGCAATTGCAGACGGAGAGCGAACCTCCAAGGTCAATTCTTGGATCGGCACCTCGTTGGTCGGCCCACCAGTATCGATGACCGCTTGGAAGGTTGAGGGCGCTTGCGGCGTTGCGACCTCGACTACCGCCCGGAGCACCGGTTGAGGGCTCCGGCCTCGTCCTTCGCCGAAGTCCGTGTAGTCGTAGAGCCAGGCTTCAGCCAAGCCCGTACACCACCGGCTCGCCCGGCACGGGTGCGCACATGAGCGAGACACCCTTGACCCCGTCGGTTTCGAGAATCGTCATAGGGTCCTCGAGCGTTTCGGCGTCACGACTCACTTGGTTGTGTTCGTCGAGGGCGACCCACCGGCCGGCCCAGTCGGCGAGAACGGTCGACGGATAGCCGGCGAATGCGTCGCTCAGGACCTCCGCCCCCGCCCGATCGAGATCACCTCCATCCGTGAGACGAGTGACAGTCTCCACCGCATTCATGATGTCGGCGGAGGTCCCGACGAACCCGGCGGTATTCGCTCACGTCGGCGCCCGCCAAACCGGCGCGGCCGGCCGTTACGTCGAACAATGCGCTCGGCTCGGAGACTGCTCGCCTGAGGCCGCCGATCAACACATACGTGCCGTACTCGGATGGGTGTATGCCCCATTG
>Ga0105055_10001958_pt1 | contig 32832 bp, 32 predicted proteins | sample BON03_FD_78090 | JGI IMG/M metagenome (GOLD analysis project Ga0105055, IMG submission 78090) | Freshwater microbial communities from Lake Bonney liftoff mats and glacier meltwater in Antarctica - BON-03 | ecosystem: Environmental > Aquatic > Freshwater > Ice > Glacier meltwater | place: Lake... | reverse complement strand
TGCACCAAGGCGCTCAACCTCAACTTCGCACTCGCAATAAAACTAAGCAAGCTTTTTTAAGCTCGCTTGTCGTGGAGGTGCCGGGAATCGAACCCGGGTCCTTCGGTGCAAAAACAGGGCTTCTACGGGCGTAGTGTGTTTAACGTTTTCTCAGTCCCGAAGTTTCTCCACACACCTCTTCGACGAACTCATTTGCAAAAATGTTCTCCTTCGCTGTTTGCAACACCCACGAAGTGAAAAGCTCTCTAGGCGACGCTAGGTTCCAGGCCGAGAGCGGCACCTGGTCTAACGGATCACGCTAGCTTATGCAGCTAGTTCGAGATCTGACGTTTTAAGGTCAGCAGTTATTTGTGCACGGATTATTGGTTTACGAGATCATTCCGGCTTCCTCGGCCCGCTTCCCCTGCCTCAACATCCAAAGTCGAGACCGTTCACCCCCAAGATTTATTGTGCTTTCACACATCAAACTTGGAGAAAAGAAAGCTACTTCTTTTCTCTATTTAATTGTCAATTGTGTAACCCAAAACCAAGAGTTTTAATTCCTGGACTTTGCGCCGTCGCGACGTTGCCTCAAAAATTGAGGTATCGAAGCGGCGGTAACCCAATTGTATGACATCCAACCTAGACTTCATAATTCAAGGTCTTTGCGCTCAAAATTGTGGCAACTTCTCCCGTTCGAAGTTAAGTGAACTTTGAAATCGTATCCTTGTCCTAAGTATTCGAACTCGGATAAGCGTGCTGATTACAGACCGACCCGGATTTCAAAGTTCTGCTTAACTAGAAGGGCTCTGCTTAACTAGAAGGGCTCTGCTTAACTAGAAGGGCTCTGCTTAACAAGAAGGGCCTTGCGCTCAATTCCTTACGAACTTATCCCGTTCGAAGGTAAGTGAACTTTGAAATCGTATCCTTGTCCTAAGTATTCGAACTCGGATAAGCGTGCTGATTACAGACTGACCCGGACTTCAAAGTTCTGCTTAACAAGAAGAACGCAGATCAATCTTCGTATCTAGATGCCGCGCGGGAAGCTTTTCCGCTCATGCCACGCGAAACTACACGTGAAACTTCGCGGTCGGCTTCGCGTTCCTTAATCGCCTCACGCTTGTCGTGTGCACGCTTGCCACGGGCGACAGCGATCTCAACCTTTGCTCGTCCATCTTTGAAATATAGCTGCAATGGAATCAACGTAGTTCCGGAGTCCTTCATCTTGCCAATCAACTTTGTTAACTCTTGCTTATGTACAAGTAGTTTGCGCTCCCGACGTGGCGTGTGATTTGTCCACGTACCTTCTGTGTATTCCGGAATATGAACTCCCATAAGCCACAATTCACCATTATTAATCATGGCAAAGCCATCGATTAGTGAAGCTCTGCCAGCGCGAAGTGATTTCACTTCGGTTCCGGTAAGGACCATCCCGCATTCAATGACATCGGCAATTGAATAATCGTGACGTGCTTTTTTATTTTGGGCAATGACCTTGCGGCCTACTTCTTTAACCATGCCACATCACCACGAGTTAGACCTTGAGATAGCGACGCAGTGTAATAACTGAAGCAAGAATTGAAACCACTAGACCAGTTGCAAGTAGATATCCAGAAGATACCCACACTTCACGCCAGCCAAAAAACGTCGTGAAAGATAGCAGTGGCGCGACATTGGTATCGACAACAACTTTGAGTCCGGCAAGTAATCCAGTTGCGATGGCCCAACCAAAAATAGCTGAGATCACACCTTCTAGAAGAAATGGAAGTTGAATCGACCACGATGATGCGCCGACAAGTTTCATTACACCCGTCTCGCGGCGACGGTTAAAGGCGGCGATTCTCAAAGTATTAGAAATGAGCAACGCGGCAGTAAGTACCGATGCAAATCCAACTGACAAAGCACCGTTTCGTAACACCATTAACAACTTAAAGAACTTCTCTAAAATTGTTCGCTGATCTTGTACAACATCTACGCCCGGTCTACCACTAAATGCGCTGACGATAACTGCAAACTGGGTTGGATCTTTTAACTTAACCCGGAAAGATTCTGGTAATTGATCTGCTGTAACGTTTTGGGCAATCGCTGAATCTTTAAATCGTTCTTGGAATCGAACAAATGCCTGTGATTGTGATTCATAGAAAACACTTTCAATAGCAGGAAGCTCTTGTAGGTCACGTTGAATTGATAAGCGTTGATCGGCAGTAACTACGCCAGCTGCACATGATGGTGAATCCGACAACGTTCCGCAGAGAAATACCGATACTTCGATCTTGTCGTACCAATAATCTTTCATTGCGCCTACTTGGGCATTAGAAAGCAAACCAATTCCAAGCAATGACAATGAGATAGCCGTTGTTACAACGACGGCAAAGGTCATGGTTAGGTTGCGTCGAAGTCCAATTCCAACTTCACTGAGTAGAAAACGTGCGCGCATATTTGTACCTTCCGCCCTTAACCCGTATACCCATAAACACCGCGAACTTGGTCGCGGATGACATGTCCAAGATCGAGCTCGATAACGCGCTTGCGCATCTGATCCACGATTCCCGCATCATGTGTTGCCATCAAAACAGTTGTGCCCTCGCGATTAATGCGATCGAGCAACTTCATAATTCCAACGGATGTCGCTGGATCAAGGTTACCTGTTGGCTCATCAGCGATCAGGATTGGTGGGCGGCTTACATAGGCGCGAGCGATAGCCACACGCTGTTGCTCACCACCAGAAATCTCAGATGGCAAACGATCAGCTTTATCTTCCAAGCCCACAAGTTCTAGAACTTCTGGAACTTCGCGGTTAATTTCTTTTTGTGAATATCCCAAAACATGCAAAGTGAATGCAACATTTTCGGTAATTGTTTTATTTGGCAGTAAACGGAAATCTTGGAAGACGGTCCCAACCGAACGGCGAAGTTCTGGCACTTTGTGCTTTGCCAACGTTCCTAAATCTTTACCAGCAACATGGATAGATCCAGTTGTCGGACGTTCTTCGCGCAGAACTAAACGCAGAAAAGTAGATTTTCCAGAACCTGAGAGTCCAACGAGGAAAACAAACTCGCCCTTAACAATTTGCAGATTCACAGTATCCAGAGCTGCGCGCTCTTGACCTGCATAAACCTTGGTGACATTTTCAAAGCGAATCATTAAATCTCCCATTGCATCTGCGAGGTGGCATTTCGGGGAACCACTTTCGACCTGCGCTTAGTTTAAGGAAAAGAGCCGTAAATAGGCGCATCTAACGCGGGTTTGAGCCTGAAGAAAATGTGAGATTCCACAGATTACGCGTTATTCATTAATTTTTGACGGGAAAAATTCCCAGAAATCGTATCTTCGTCCAAATTTTTGATTTCTTAGCGCTTCGAAGTAAGGGTCAGAATCAGGATTTTGAGGAATTATTTCCCTTTAAAAATTATCTCTGAAATTCCATATGTCTATGAACTGCGACGCCAGCGAATTCCAGCTTCGATGAAATCATCAATCTCGCCATTGAGCACCGCTGACGTGTTTCCAGTTTCATGGTCGGTACGCAAATCTTTCACCATTTGATACGGAGCTAAAACATATGAGCGCATCTGATTACCCCAAGAGCCAGAGTTATCACCTTTAAGTGCGTTGATTTTTGCTTGCTCTTCTTGACGACGACGTTCGAGTAATCGTGATTGCAAAACAGCTAAAGCAGTTGCCTTGTTTTGAATCTGTGAGCGCTCGTTTTGGCATGAAACAACTAACCCAGTTGGAATGTGCGTTAATCGAACTGCCGAATCTGTGGTGTTAACACCTTGTCCACCAGGACCCGAGGAGCGATAAACATCGACGCGAATTTCCTTCTCATCGATTTCAATGTGATCGCTCTGCTCAACAACTGGCACAACTTCAACGCCAGCAAACGATGTGTGACGCCGGCTCTGACTATCAAATGGTGAAATACGAACTAAGCGATGCGTTCCCTGTTCCACAGATAAAGTTCCATAAGCGTATGGGGCAGAAACTTTAAATGTAGTCGACTTAATTCCCGCCTCTTCAGAATATGAAGTTTCCAGCACATCAACTTTAAAATTATGGCGTTCGCAATATCGCAAATACATACGCATAATCATCTCCGCCCAATCGGCAGCTTCTACCCCACCGGCTTCAGAGCGAATCGTAATTAACGCATCGCGGTCATCGTATTCACCATTGAGTAAAGTTTGAACTTCAAGTTCACTTACTAATTTCTTGACCGCATCTAACTCGTTCTCGGCATCGGTAATTCCACCAGGTTCACCCGACGCTAATTCAAAGAGAATAGGCAAATCTTCTACGCGCTGTCGAAGTCCCGACAACTTAGTGATTTCAGATTGGACTCGCGATAAACGACTTGTAATTTTCTGGGCCGCTTCAGGGTCATCCCACAGATTGGGAACTCCTGCTTCAACTTCTAATTCATCAGCTTGTTTGCGCAACTTTGGTAGATCTAAAACCTTTTCGATTGAAATAAGGGTCGCGTCAATGGTATCGATCTCTAACTGATACTCACGCGCGGCCATGAGTTAAGAATACCCAACCTAGCTTCATGAAAGCGAGTTCATGGTTTCTAGCGAATACGAACTCCAAACAAATAGAAGCCTTCTTGGACTTGATTTGATGTCCCTGCCGAAGCGGTTAGAAATACAGTCGTTGTAGAAGAAAACGGAACCTTAAAGGGAAGATTTACTTCGGAACGAGTTTGAATATCAAGTCTTTGGCCATCACATTGAAAATCAGTGAGTTGAATTCCCTTGAGTTGCTGCCATTTCATATCAGTATCGTCATTACTCCAGGAATAAAGTTCTAATAAAACTTCATAGCCACCGCGAGCACAATCTATTGGAATCACTGGATGCGCACGTTTGGTAAGAATCGCCATGGGTACAGTGAACATATTAGCCTTGCCTTGATAATAAGCAGATTTATCCAGAGTTTGAACACCGCGTTGGGCTGCGGCTTCAGTGGCTTGGACCAAAGAACGTTTTGCCACAATTAATGTTCCGACATCTGTCATCACCATAAGGGAAGCCACGGTAATAACAAATAAACCTATAACTACAACTGCGATAGAGCCTGTTTCGCTTTTCCAATCAATGCTTTTCGCAGCTGTCGACTTGCATGCTTCTATAAATCTTTTTCTGGTTGTTGTTATAGCCATGGGCTTAAGTGTACTTGTGCGCTGGCGGAAATAACACGACCAGTTCGCTCATCGGTAAAAGTGATAGTTAACTTTATTTTGCCGTTTGCGCTGAGGCAAGGAAATTTTGAGCAATCCATGGATGTTCGAAGTGAGGCGATCTCTGAATCAGTCAATCGCCATTGAAGTGCCAATAGCTCGCTTGCTCGGGCAGATAGATCTTTAGCGGCAGAATCATTTTCACTAATTACATAGACCCGAAGTACCTCACGAGCCATAGCGCGGGCTATCTCTTCGTTAGCGCTAATTGATGTGAAGTGGTTAAGAAATATAAAAACTGGAATAAAAAGTGGAATTGCCAATGCAACAAACTCCACAATTGCACTCCCAGATTCAGATTTGAAAACTCTTAAAAATACGCGAAAACTTATAGTGAACCGCGAAAGCATTGTCAGACGCGAAAGCATTGTCAGACGGGAAGGCGTTGCCGGTTGTGGAGGCGTTGCCGGTTGTGGAGGCGTTGCCAGCTGATCTAAATCTGTAATCAATTGATGGGCTCTATCACTGCGATTCCAACAACATCTGTTACTGGATTGCCTCCCATAATTGCAAAGAGTCCTGGTACTAGTTGTGGCAAAGTTTGCGAACGATGCGTAACTAGTAAGCGAATCTTTTCAATCCGCCCACCCACTTCAATAATTTGATCTCTAGGCAGGAATTCATGTGAAATAGCCCGCGCCGCCGCATCGCCCTGTGCAATAGCCAAATCTGCATTACGCATATTTGCGGCAGCGATTATCTGGGCTCCGGTAAGAAAGAGAATAAGCAATGGGATGAGCACTAACGCACTCTCAACATTTCCATCTTCACGCGAGAACCACTTTATAAAGGTCGTCTTAAATCTGCTCATACGATCAACGAATCCCATTCATTGAGTCCAAAGAGTTCTTCAGGATTGCAGTTAGTCGCGGTGCAGCTATGGTCCAAATTGCCGTGACGAGTCCGGTTGTCATAAGAACTACCAAAACCCATCCTGGTACGTCGCCGCGCTCATTTTTTAAGCGGGCAAAAAATGAATCATGTGCGCGAATTAAGTATTGACGAAATTCGATCTCAGAAACCACCATGTGGTGGACTAGTTTTTTCATTTTCTTTCTCCTTTTTAGTTGGTTTTTCTTATTGGATAATTAATTGATATTTCTTATTAGATGGATGCAACGGATTCTCGTAATTCCCATGCCCAGAAAAATTGGTCAATCGAAAGGTGTGGATAAACTCAACAAAATTCCTATGCCCAGAAAAATTGGTCAATGAGTAGGAGTGGATGAACTTGGGAGAACCGATCGTTAAAAAGGCGTGGATAAATTCGGCTCGCTCCATACGCAGGTGCAGCGAGGGTGACGTGAAAATCGAATGGGTTCTTGCCTAGTTGGAGCCAAGTAATCAAAGGTCAGGCGTGAGGCCAACAGCTCACATTTGCCTGTGTCAATAAACTGCAACACAGCTTGAATTGTGGCACCTGCTAGTTGATAGGCGATCGCAACTGGTGGTTCATCATTCATCGGGTTTAAAGCAACCAATTGTTCGATTCCATATTGATCAGCCCGCGCAAGATCAACACAGTTAATACAGGGTGCTTTCTTTGGAATTACTAGTGGCCCACAATGAGCGGCTCCACCGATTAAACCCCCAACAAAAAGATGATCCTGCTCATCACGCATTAATTGATTGACTAATTCTGGTGGAAAATTGCCAACAATTATCCGTAGATTTTTCTCTGGAATAACTTCATTTCGGCTTCCTTTTACATTTTTAGATGCTGTTGGAAAAAGTGACCATTCTCGAGAAAGTTCTTCAATTCGAGCTTTATAGTTCAGTCCAAAGTCGTTAACACGAATTACCCCAGTGCCTAAATCGCAATCTCCAATTGAATAATTTTCACGTCTAGATGTTATTGAGAACTTTGTCTCTGAAACTCCGCTTGCTAATAGTCCACTATAAATCAGTGTTGCCACGCGATTACTGCCATGAATTTCAACTCCAAAGCTTTGCCTAGCTGATAAACGTTCAACTCCTCCATCAATAATATTTTCAATCCACGTTGTTTGACTTAATTCTGGCGCCATACGTAGTTGTAATTGTCGGAAAAAAGCATCATTACTCTGGTCTTCATTATGCGATGCTCGTTCTGCAATTGGTGATTGAAATCGATTTTGTAATTTGATTTTTGATTTCGTTAAGTCAATAAGTTGTGCCGAAGCTAACTCAGAAATTACGTTTTTAATCACATCGATCGGTGCATTTATTTCATCACTAATTTCAGCCACATTATGCCGGCCATCAAATTTTGCAATTATGGATCGTGCTCCTGGGTGTGAAATCGAAATAGCTCTGTGAGAAGCAGCAACAATTAATGAACTCTCTTGCTCTGCGATTGCTTGACTAATGTGAACCCCGCTTTTAAGTCGAGGCCTGATTTCATTACTATCGACCGTCTCGATTTTCTCAATTGAAATTCGTGTAATACGCGCCACATTATTTTTATTCGAGCGACGGCGCGCGGGCCCTTTACTTTTCTCCGGGTGCGCGGCCTGTGAATCAAGCTGGGTTGTTGTCATGGGTGAAGAATGCTGATTGCGAGCGCGATTAGATTCTCCCAAGTCGAGATCTGTGGAACGTGCAGGAGTAACTTCACCCTCGGCCTCAGGAGCCTCACCGCAGTTGTAATTTCAGTCAGTAGAAACAAAAAATGCTTCCTTTGCTACAGAAGATCTCGCAGTAGATACAAAATGCCCTCTTAAATAGAAAGATCGCGTCGGCAAACAAAAGATCCCCACACCGCGAAGGTATGAGGATCTTTCGTAACGCTAGACGTTTGCGAGTGAGCCGTGGCTCAACTGGCACAACGAAATTTAATTACTGGGCTTTGCCAAGAATACGGTTGACCTTGGTGCCACACACTGGGCAGATACCCTGTGCCATGCGACGACCAGATTCAGAAACTTTTACAGTTCCTTCGAAGTCACGCTTCTCTTTGCACTTAACGCAGTAAGCGTCACCTTTGTATGTCTCAACTGTCATGGACTTCCTCCTATCGACGCTTGCAATCCCAATGGGATGCTCCCCATTTGGGGCAGGCGCTCTGGTAAGAGGTTACTCGCCCTTACGCTCATTTGAGCATAGGTGGGGATGAATTTTTAGGTATTTTTTGTCTCGCTCTGGCCGTGAAATATCTCGGGCCTGGCCGGAAAGTTCCCGATGGCGCATGTGAAGCCAAAACTGACTGAAATTACTTGTTCAGCAGCTTTTTAAGAGCTTCCGGGGCGGTCAGGGCGTTTTCTGCCGCTTCATAGCCGCTCAGATAAGACTCAGCTACTTCCTCCTGCGGGAATCTGGCCAGGAGCTCCTTAAATTGGGCGCCATGGTCAAAAAACTCTAAATGAATAGCCTCGTGGAAGAGGACATAGTCGAGAACGTATTCAGGCGCGCCTTTGAGGCGATCTGAGATCCGGATTGAGCCATCGATTCCCGTGCATGAGCCCCAGCGCTCGCGCATTCCCCGCCAATTTACCGATGAGGGGCGAACCGTTATCTCGGGTGCGTACTCGGTGAGTAGTTCACCAACCCGCGTGATCAGAGATTCCTCACTCATCGTTGCCGCGGCCTCTTGGGCTCGAATCTTTGCCACCATTTCCGGGACCATGGCACGTTCATCGGCCTTGCTCATTCGGGCTGGAATCGAGACAACGATCCGCCCACCTTGGCGATAAGCGGAAATATTTTTCTTTCGACGAGTCGATCGAATCACAATAATCTCGCCCTCTGAGATTCCGGGCAATGTGCTCTCTTCAAGTGTTGCTTCAACCTGCGCAGTGGCGCGAGCTGAATCAAGAGAGTGAAAATCTGACATGTGAAAAATAGTAGGTCATCTCTCAACTAATCCTTGAGAGATTCGCAATATTTTCTCGCGAGTTCTTTTCTAACCTGCCAAATATCTGCTGAACTGCCCGATTTCCAATCCCGTAAGTTCAAAATCAAATCCCTGAATCTTTCTTACCTGTGGTTTGAAATTCGGAGTATTTTTCCACCAATTTAAAATCGCCCTACACGAATAAAAACCCTGTTGTCAACGTCGTTTCTAGTTGATTATCGGCTCCGAAACACTTACTTTACGACTACGAACTCCTCGGATAACAGTTCTACGTCAGCAAGGGGAAGGCTGACATAGAGCAAGTGACCGGGGAGTTCGCTTTTTCATTAGAGAGAAAATAATCCGTTAGTTGGCTTTTGATTATTGGCGAAACTCTCCAAAAGATCACTACTGTTTGAAGAAATAAAAGTTTTTTAAAGCGCTAAATTAAGCCTGAAAGATCATCGGGTACTTCAAGTGATTTCAGGTAACTCTCAGGTGTTAATAAATCATCGGCCGTTGGCAAAATTCCACTCCAAATTTGATCACGTGCCTGCACATCTTTGAGTTCACGGACCTTTGCCCAGAACACTGTTGCCTCGCGCGCAAGTTTTGGTGAAACTTGTAAACCAAGTAAGGAAGAGAAAAGTTGTTGAGCTGGCGCCGATGTTGCACGTCGACGTCGTAAAGTTTCTTGAAGTGCCGGAAGATTTGGCAAACGATCCCCTGCCGCTAAAGCAACGACTTCTTCACTCCACCCATCAATTAAAGCTAATGCAGTTTCTAATTTTGTTAGCGCAGCACGTTGAGCTGGTGATTCTTGCGGGGTAAAAATTCCATTATTTAAAGCGATACTAAAACTTTCTGGGTTAGCTGGATCAAAGCCACCTTCAGAGTCAAATGCTCGCTGTGCTTGCTCTTGAATCGCATCTAAATCAATATTTATTCCCTTGCCATAATCTGTGATTGCGGTGCGAATGTATGAAACTAACCATGGATTGTGCGAAAACAAGCGGGCAACTGCCGCTTCTCGAAGTGCGTGAAATATCCGAATTTCATCCATTGGGATATCAAGATCTGCGCCCCACTCGCGAATATTTTGCGGCACAAGAGTTGGATATGCCGGATCCAATAGTGGTAAAGAGACGTCATGTGCACCCGTTACTTTGCCCGCTAATCCACCAATTGCCTGACCTAATTGAGTGGCAATCAATGAGCCGATAAAAGAGTTAAGTAATGCCGAGATCATTCCGACGGGAATTGCCATGCCTGATTGCTGATCATCTGCGCCCTCGGGAGATTCACCTTCACCAAAAGAGGCTTGATTAAGTAACTCACCAATTGCAACTGATAATCCAGTTGCTAGTGGCTCCACTGAACTTTGCCAACCCGCCAAAGTCGTATCAATCCAATCAGTTCTAGCTAAAGCAATTTGGCCACTTTGTGCACTCTGCTCCGATTGCGGAAAATACGTTGCATCATTGAGCCAGGTCTGCGCAATTGAAAAAGCCTGTTCGATCTCAGCAACGTCATTTGCGCCAACTGGGGCGGAACCATTGGCGGTTACAAATTTTTTGGCAGTATCTCTGACGATTGTTTTTGGCAGCGGTTCATTAGAAGCGGAAAATCCTGGACCATTAATTCCAAGTTTTGAAAACTGTTCTTGAATCTGTTGTTGCATTTTCGCCATCATCGCTTCAAAATCGACAGGCTCATTGGAGTCATCTGAGTTGCCAGGTGTGAAACCAAAATCAGCCATTGTTGAATCCCCTCCGCCCGCCAAATTGACTACTTAATTCTCTCAGTGTTGGAACAAATCTGCAGGATATTTAATTCCCGGTTGCATCACACGAACCCCTTAGTTCTATCTTCCCATACGTTCGTATTTTCCTATTTTCGTATTCCGTTGCAACCCCCCCCCAACATATTGATTAATTCTCAGTTCCATCACATCTTTCCTAACGCCATTCAATCTTTCCTAAAGTTTGCTCCATGTGCACACACTAATTTTTAACGAGTAAGATGATCACATGTCCAACGCATTTCTTGCCCTCATTTGGTGGGTAGTTCCAGCGCTCGGGCTTACCGGAGCACTTGGGTACGTCTTATGGGTGACCAAGTTTCAAGGAAAGTTTCAGCAAGAGACGCAGCGCTCAGTCGGACAGTTCCAGCGCTTTCAAGATTCATTACGTGATTCCCAGGCACAAGATGCCGAAGCTGGAAATGGTGGGCCAGTTAGCAAGGCCGCTGAAGTACCACCAACTTCTTCACGTATTCCAGTAATTCGTCCAGACGCTAACTAAGTTATTTAGTTACAGTTTGCTTGTGAGATTTTCACCGCTTCCACGAATAGTCACAATTACTTTAGGAATCTTCTTTTTACTGGCGACAATTGCACCGCTACCTTTTGCCATAGTTTTGCCCGGTGAAGCGCAAAATGTATTTAAAGGTGTCATCACAATAAAAGATACGCAGACCTACCCAGCATCTGGTCGAATAGATCTAATGTCGATCCGAGTCACAAATCCTGATACATGGATTTTTGGTCCAGAAGTTATTTATTCCTGGATCAGTAGCGAACGTGCTGTTTATCCAAAGTCGGCGATCTATCCTCCCGGAACAAGTACCGAAGAAGAAAGTAAGCAAGCTAAGGCCGACATGATTGGCTCGCAAGATAAAGCGATTATTGCCGCTGTTAATTATGTTCAATCAAATCCAAATATTATGAATACACCAGGTTCTGCTGATAAAGATTCGCTGGCAAATGATTCGTTAACAAATGGTGCACTGCGTGCCAGCAAAGTTATCTCTAAAAATATTTCATTTAAGGTTTCCGAAACTGGTGGCCCAAGCGGTGGATTAGTTTTTGCAATTGCCTTGGTAGAACTCTTGACTGAGAAAGATTTATTTCAAGGCACACATATTGCCGGCACCGGAACCATCAATGCTCGGGGCGTAATTGGCCCGATCGGCGGAATTAACGAAAAAATATTATCGGCCCAAAAAGGAGGAGCCACGATCTTCTTTGCTCCGGTAGATAACGCCCCAGAAATCTCCAAAGTCCCAGCCGGCATTAAGGTTGTCACCGTTGCCACTTTGTCGCAGGCTATTTCCTACTTGGATCGCCTAAAAAAGTAGTTTCGCGCAGATTAATCGCCATGTCGCGGCCTTGGATTGGTAGCCAATAACTGGGTGCGATAGTTTTTACCCATGACCAATAACCCTCAGTTCCAAGGCCTTAACTTCCAAAACCCATTTAAGGGACGCAAAAGTCCGCTCACATTAACAATCGGAATCGTCGTTGTTCTGATCGTTGCATTCACAGCGCTGAGTGGTTTTTACGCAGATTGGTTGTGGTTTAAATCTGTTGATTTCACAAGTACCTGGTCAACGATTCTTGGCACTAAAGCTTTTCTTTTTGTAATTGGTGGAGTACTTACTTCTCTGATCGTTATGACCAACGTATTAATTGCATACAAGCGTCGTCCGCTTTATGTACCCATGATGGTGGAGGCCGATAATTTAGAGCGCTACCGATCACAAGTAGAACCAGTTCGCCGTGGACTTTTTATCGGACTAAGCGTTGCGATTTTTTACTTTGCTGGAAGCGCTGGATCACAGCTGTGGAGTACATGGCTACTATTTAAAAACTCAACTAGTTTTGGTGTAACTGATCCACAGTTCAACATGGACATTTCATTCTTTGCATTCCGTTTACCATTTTGGCAATCACTAATCTCATGGGGAATCTCAACGGCTATTCTTGCAATTCTTGCATCAGCGGCCGTGCATTACTTATATGGTGGAATCCGCCTACAAGTTCCACAAGATCGCACCACCGTAGCTGCCAGAGTACAACTCTCAGTTCTCTTAGGTGCCTTTGTGCTTCTTAAGGCTGTTGCTTATTGGTTTGATCGTTACGCACTTGCCCTAAAAGAGAGCCGATTAATTACCGGACTCACGTACACAGATGTCAATGCGGTTCTTCCAGCAAAGGCAATCCTTTCTGGAATTGCAATCATTTGTGCGCTCCTATTCTTTGCAAATATTGTTCGCCGCTCGTGGGTATTGCCAGCAGCTGGCACCGCATTGCTTGTGGCTTCATCGGTTTTAATCGCCGGACTTTATCCGGGTGCAATTCAACAGTTCCAGGTAAAGCCAAGTGAGTCTTCCAAGGAAGAGCCATTTATTCAGCGCAATATCGAGGCAACTCGAGCAGCTTATGGAATCGCTGATGTGAAAGTCACTGACTATCAGGCAACTGTCGCCGCATCATCTGGTCAATTAGCTGATGACGCTGCAACAATTGCAAATATTCGTTTGATGGATCCAAATGTATTGTCGGCGACATTTCGCCAACTTCAACAGATTCGCCCTTACTACAGCTTCCCAGAGTCATTAGATATCGATCGTTACACCGTTAATGGCGTTAAGCGCGATGTTGTTGTAGCTGTTCGCGAACTTAACGTTGCTGGTAACCCATCACGTAACTGGATTAACGATCACTTGGTGTACACCCATGGATTTGGTTTTGTTGCCGCCTACGGTAACGAGCGAGATGCCGATGGAAAGCCATCATTTACTGTTGGAAATCTTCCACCAACTAAAACGTTGGGTGAGTTTGAACCACGTATTTACTTTGGTGAAAACGTTCCGGACTACTCAATCATTGGTGGAGTAAAGACTGATAATCCAGTTGAATTTGATTATCCAGATGATGCTTCCGCAAATGGGCAAAAGAACTACACCTACACCGGAAACGGTGGTGTTCCGGTTGGTTCATTGCTCAACAAGGTAGTCTTTGCTTTGAAATATCAAGAGCAGAGAATTTTGCTTTCCAGCTTGATTAACAAAGATTCCAAGATTCTCTTTGAACGTAATCCGCGAGATCGCGTTGCAAAAGTTGCACCTTGGTTAACTCTCGATGGAGATCCATATCCAGCAGTTGTTGATGGACGAGTTCTGTGGATTATTGATGGCTACACAACAAGTTCTGGCTATCCATACTCCCGTCAGAGCGTTCTATCTAACGTCACCGCAGATGCACTTACCGCTAACACTGGCACTGCGCTCGGAAATCAAAGTATCAATTACATCCGAAACTCAGTAAAAGCAACGGTAGATGCTTACAACGGAACGGTTTCGCTATACACATGGGATGAAAGCGATCCAGTTCTAAAGACCTGGTCCAAGGTATTTCCTAAAGCGCTACTCCCTAAGAGTGAGATCTCTAAAGATTTGATGAATCACATTCGTTACCCAGAAGATCTCTTCCGCGTACAACGTGACATTCTCAGTTCGTATCACGTTAAAACTGCGGCAGCGTTTTACGGTGGCCAAGATTTCTGGCGCGTTCCACGTGACCCATCAACATTTGGTGCAAACGCTGGCGCACAACCTCCTTACTACTTAACTCTTCAAATGCCTGGCACAAATAAGCCAGTCTTTTCATTGACAACCCCCTTTGTTCCTCGCGGTGGTCGGGAAAACCTTTCCGCATTTGCAGTAGTTAACTCAGATCCTGGTCCAGATTACGGAAAGTTCACTGTGTTACAACTTCCACGAAATACAAACGTGGCTGGACCTTCACAAGTTGCATCAAACTTTGAAGCAAAGCCTGATGTAGCAAACTCGTTATCACTGCTTCGTCGTGGTGGTTCCGATGTAGTTCTTGGAAACTTGCTCACTCTGCCAGTTGGTGGTGGCTTACTGTATGTACAGCCGGTTTATGTAAAGGCAACTGCAAATACATCGGCATATCCACTATTGCAGAAGGTGCTGGTCTCCTTCGGTGATCAAATTGGTTATGACGACACATTAAAGGGTGCACTCGATCAAGTATTCGGTGGAAATTCTGGAACAGCTGCAGGTGGAACAACAACCACTGGTTCAACTGGAACAACTACAAATACATCGTTAGCAAATTCACTAGCGAGTGCAAAGCAGGCCTATGCAGATGGTTTGGCCGCACTTGCAAAGGGTGACTTTGCTGCATACGACAAAGCACAGAAGCGATTGAAATCTGCACTTGATGCAGCGATCAACGCACAACCAAAGAAGTAAATACGTTCTAACTTATACGCACCGATAGTGAAGGATTTGGTCTTTCACTATCGGTTCGCATAAGATTGCACTACCGACGCGGGGTGGAGCAGCTCGGTAGCTCGCTGGGCTCATAACCCAGAGGTCGTAGGTTCAAATCCTGCCCCCGCTACCAATACAAAAAGGGCCCTTATGGGGCCCTTTTTCTTACCTATTTACCGCGCTTGGCTACTTGATGCGCAGTGAGTTAGTAACTACTAAGACGCTGCTTGCGGCCATTGCTGCCGCGGCATACAGAGGCGACAACAATCCTGCAGCTGCAATTGGAATTCCTATCACGTTATACAAAAATGCCCAACCCATATTCAGGCGAATAATTTTTATAGTTTTAGTAGAAAGTTTCAACGCTTCAATCACGTTATTTAAACCAGTCTGCATCAAAGTAATGTCGGCGCTATTAATTGCCGTGTCAGTTCCGGTACCCATGGCCATGGAAAGATCGGCAGCGGTTAAGGCAGCGGCATCATTAATGCCATCGCCAACCATCAAAACTGTTCGACCTTCACTCTTAAGTCGATTTACAATCTCTAATTTAGTCTCAGGTAAAGCATGTGAAACTACGTGTGCTGCATTAATTCCAACTGTCGTCGCAACATTTGCGGCGACCTGAGAACTGTCACCAGTGATTAGCCATGGCGTAATTCCCATATCTGTCAGCGCCGAAACAGTTTGGGCGGCATTGCTCTTGAGTTGATCGCCAACTGCAAAAACGGCAACTGCCACACCATCCCAAGCGAGCACGGCAATAGTTAACCCGGCAAGTTCAGCCTGTTCAATTCCCTTTTTAATATCAGGATGAAAATCGGTAGAGCTATGTGCAACAGCTACTGGTGAACCGATTAATACAACTGGTGCCTGCTCCCCTATTTTTACTCGGCCGGCGGCGCCAGATCCTGGTGTCACCGCAAAATCACTTACTGGAAGTGACTGCGCACCCTTAGAGAGTGCAAACCGTGAAATCGAAAGTGCGATTGGGTGATTATTTTGAGATTCAATGGCAAGGGCTGAGGCGAGAATATTTACCTCAGTTACTGTCGCTGCAAAACTAGCTCCAAGAACTTTTCCAGCAGCTACTGAAATAGTTGCCTCTTGCACATTCATCACGCCTTCGGTGAGCGTTCCGGTCTTATCAAAAACAACAGTGTCTACCGTTCGTGCAACTTCGAGGACACGTGGTTCGCGCAAGACAATTCCACGTTGGGCACCGCGCCCAGATGCCACCAAAAGTGCAACGGGGGTAGCTAATCCAAGGGCGCAAGGGCAGGCAATAACCAAGACTGTAATTGCAATGGAAATCGATTTCGTTAACGTTGAACCGGTGAAGTACCACCCGGCAAAGGTTCCAATCGCGAGTACGGTCACGATCGGTACAAAGATTGCACTAATCCGATCGGCTAGTCGCTGGATTGGTGCCTTCGTTCCTTGCGCACTAATTACCATTGCCGTGATTCGAGCTAATTCAGTATCGCTACCAATTCTTGTCGCCCGAACAATTAATCGACCATTGTGATTGAGCGATGCACCGATAACCATGGACCCGGGGCGTACTTCGATCGGTTTAGATTCACCGGTAAGCATTGAATTATCAACTGCACTTTCACCTTTTACAACGATTCCATCGGTTGCAATTCGATCGCCAGGTCTAACCTCAAATTCATCACCGATCTGCAGTTGATCGATCGCAACAATAAGTGGAAATCCACCACGAACAATTGTTACTTCTTTGCTACCCAGAGCTAACAAAGAGGTCAGCGCACTACTCGCCTTTGATTTAGCCCGTGTTTCCAAATAACGACCAAGAATCACAAAGAAAACAACGCCGGCTGCAACTTCGGTATAGACATCACCGGTACCAGTTGAGTTGGCATAGATCGACCAACCTAGCGCGGCGAGTGAGCCCATCGAGATTAAGTTATCCATCGTTGGATGTTTTAGATTTCTAAAAGCTGCTTTATGAATCGGGAAACCAACCCACAAAACAACTGGGACGCTTAACGCAATAACTACCCACGCAGTTGGCGAGTATAAAGGATGTGGCAGGCCAACGAAATCAAGGCTGTCGTGAACCCACATATCTACCTGCATGTGCCAACTCATGATCATTGAAAGCGCTACCGCTGGAATTGCAAATATCGCGGCAAAGAACAGAGCGCGGGCAGATTTTTTGCTGTGAAGCGTTACAGATTGCGCATCAACTAAAAGTGTTGCCGAATATCCCGCTTTTTCTACAACTTTGATGAAATCTTTTGCAGTTAACTCTGCCGGCGCCAAAATATGCGCAGTTTCGGTGGCAAAGTTAATTGTTGCGCTAACCCCATCCACGGCATTCAACGCTTTTTCCACTGAATTCACGCAGGAGGAACAGGTCATTCCTTGGATAGAAAGAGTTGTTGGTTCTAAGGCAGTACTCATAGCATCTCTATTCTTAGGTTTGTCATCATTTTAAATCCTCGGGTTCAAAGCGTTAACAACTGCATTGTGCAACGTTCCATTAGTTGAAATAGCGCTGGCGCCGAATGGGCCATGTGCGCCAGTAATATCGGTAAAACTTCCGCCCGCTTCGCGCACAACAATATCGAGCGCTGCCATATCCCAGAGCGCCAAGCTGGGTTCAATTGCAACGTCAATAGCGCCTTCGGCTACCAACATGTGCGACCAGAAATCACCGATTCCCCGTGATCGCCAAGCGGTAGTAAGTAAGTTCTGGAAAGGTTGTAGTCGATCTACCCAACCAACAAAATCTGAATACGCGATCGATGCATCGTTAATTTCTGTAATTTTTGACACTGAAATCTTTTTTTCACTATACATATTCGCATTCTCAATTAGCGCCGAATCAAGATCGCTATTGAGATTTTCGTGATCTGAGTTTTGCGACCCATTAAATCGCACGTACGCACCCTGACCTTGGGCAGCCGACCAACGACGAGCTAAAGCAGGAGCGCTCACTACACCTACAATAACTTCTTCACTTCCTGATGAATCAACGGCAACTAGTGCAATAAGAGTTGCCCAGATCGGAACCCCGCGCATAAAGTTTTTGGTGCCATCGATGGGGTCAATAATCCAGTATCGACTTGATGTGCCTTTATCGCTACCAAATTCTTCACCTACTAAACCATCGTTTTCCCGATGTGTAGCTAACGCTTCGCGAATCGCAGTTTCAACTGCCTTGTCGGCATCGGTTACCGGAGTGTTATCGGGTTTAGTAGATACAACTAAATCTTGGGCTTGGTAGCGATCAAGTGAAATTGCATCAGCTAAATCTGCAAGTGCTTGCGCTAATGACAAGTCATCTAAGAGTTGCGCCTGGGAGCTGTTCATGGTGATGTAAGTCTAGTCCTCGGTTGTAACCGGTGCACTCTCTTTGACAGCTAGCAACGAGCGAAGGCTTGCCAGACGTGCACTTCGATGTGGATTAATCGTTCCACCTGGTGCTGCCCATGCATCTAATTTGCAAGAGCTTTCTGAGTGTGAGCAATTAGATAGACAATTTGCGGCAACTTCTGACAAGTCATTGAAGGCATCAACGATTCGTTGATTATCAATGTGCGATAAACCAAAGGCACGAATTCCTGGGGTATCAATAATCCACCCGTCGGCTAATTGAGTCGAACTCGACATAAGGGGCAGGGCGATTGCACTAGATGAGGTGTGACGGCCACGACCAGTTGCGGCATTAACGTCGCCGGTCATACGATCTGCATCAGGCACTAAAGCGTTGATAAGAGTTGATTTTCCAACTCCAGAATGACCCACTAAAACTGAGATCTTTCCATCTAAAACTTGATGCAATTTTTCTAGATCTTTTTCGCGAGACTCGCTTTTTATTGCAGTGTGAATGATTTCGATATCTAAATCTGCATACTCTGCCAGAAATTCAGGAACTGTTGTGACATCTGTTTTTGTTACAACAATTTTTGGCACAATACCTTCGGTAAATGCCGAGACTAAGAAGCGATCAATTAATCCTCGTCGCGGTTCAGGATTAGCTGCTGCAACAACAATTACTAATTGATCAATATTGGCAACGATAGTGCGCTCTACCTGCGCGGCATCATCGACGGTACGGCTGAGCGAATTTCGACGCTCGGTCACGGCAACTATTCGGGCAAGTGATCCTTCGCTACCAGATATATCTCCGACGATTGAAACTTGATCGCCAACAACTACTGATTTTGGTCCTAATTCACGGGCGCGCATTGCGGTAATAATGACGCCATCATCGGTAATACAAGTCTGGCGCCCACGATCTACCGTTGTAACAAGTGCCAGGATTGCATCTGAGTGTGAAGGTCGATCTTTACTTCGGGGGCGGGTGCTTCGGGATGGGCGAATACGTGCATCGCTTTCATCATATTCGCGAGGCGTCATTGTAAAAGTGAGCTCCATAGACCTGGAAAATCAGGAAGAGTTTTGCGAGTAGTGGCGATATTTTCTACTTCAATATCTGGCACGACTAAACCAAGCACGGCGCCAGCAGTTGCAAGTCGGTGATCCTCGTAGGTGTGAAAAACCCCGCCATGTAATGGGGCCGGAGTAATATGAAGTGAGGTCTCATCTTCAACTACGTTTCCACCAAGGGCGTTTATTTCGCGAGTAAGTGCCGCTAGACGATCGGTCTCGTGTAAGCGAAGATGGCCAATTCCTCGCAAATGCGATGGTGAATCGGCAAGTGCGGCAAGTGCGGCAATCGAAGGCGTTAATTCTCCGACATCATGTAAATCAATATCAATTCCTTGAATTTTTCCGGAACTTGTTAATGTTAGGCCGTGTTCATCAAAAGTAACTGTTACACCCATGCGAGTAAAGATTGATCTAAGTTGGTCACCAGGTTGAGTTGTTTTCTTTGGCCAATCAGCGATCGTTACTGATCCGCCACAGACCATTGCAATTGATAAAAATGGTGAAGCGTTAGAGAGATCTGGTTCAATAACTAAATCCTGACCATGCAATACACCAGGTTTTACAATCCATGTATCAGTTGCTTCATCCACTTCAACTTCGGCACCAAAATCACGAAGCATCGCTACCGTCATTTCAATATGTGGCATCGATGGAAGTAAGCCACCTTTATGTTGAGCGGTTAGCCCATGTACAAATGATGGTGCAACTAAAAGTAAGGCAGATAAAAATTGGCTAGAGGCAGATGCATCAATAGTTAAATCGCCACCTGGAATTGATCCGCTGCCATGTAGTTTTAAAGGCAAGCTGTAACGACCTTCATGTTCTACTGATACGCCGAGCTCTTCTAACGCTTTAATTACTGGGCCTAATGGACGCTCGTATGAACGTGGATCGCCATCGAAGGAAACATCGCCTTGGGCAAGTGCGGCCAACGGCGGAAGAAAACGCATAACCGTTCCAGCATTTCCAACATCTACTGTGACGCCACCGCGCAACGGGGCTGGCGTAATTTTCCATTGCATCTCTGGCACGCCATTACTTTCAATATTAGATTCAATGATTTCAATGCCAAGCGCTTTCAGACCGGCCACCATAAGTTCGCTATCGCGTGAGACCAGCGGCCTGCGCAATATGGATTGGGAATCAGCTTGCGCCGCCAAAATTAATGCCCGGTTTGTTACTGATTTTGATCCGGGAATGACAACGCTCAATTGCACCGGGTCGTGGCCACGATAAATTGAAGGCCAGTGAGCAACGTTTGTCATCGGTACATTCTAACCCTTCAACAATGCCGCCCGCCGCTGAGATACGCTTAAAGTATGTGTGGTCGATTTGCGCAAACTGCCGATATGCGAGAGCTGGTGGAGCAGTTTAAGGTGGCGGCGCCAGAAAAAGCCTTACCTTTCAATTGGAATATTGCGCCAACAAATCCAATTTATATTGTTAGACAACAATCGGAAATTGAACCGAGCAAAGAGTTAGCGGTAGTTTCTTGGGGTTTGATTGCGCCTTGGGCGCAGGAATTACAAGAAGCAAAAAACTCTCAGTCGCGAGCGATTAATGCCCGAAGTGAATCCATTCATGAAAAGCCAACTTTTAGATCTGCCTTCCGTGCTACCCGATGTTTAATTCCAGCAACTGGCTATTACGAATGGGCTACTGCTTTAGGTAAGTATTCACCGAAGAAACCTTTTTACATCAGCGCCCGGGATGGTAAGCAACTGGCAATCGCAGGAATTTGGAGTAGTTGGAGAGCACCTAACGGTGAACTTGTTGAGAGTTCATCGTTAATTACCCAGGAAGCCCACGGTGAACTTGAAACTATTCATAGTCGAATGCCGGTTTTTATGCCGGTTGATAGATGGGCTGATTGGCTTAATCCAAAAACTCACAACGTTGAACAGCTTCAGTCATTAATGTGGGTTGAGCATCCGGAGTTGAATGTGATTGCCCGTCCGGTTTCTAGCGCCGTAAATTCTGTGGCTAATAATGGGAAAGAGCTGATAGAAGAAACACCATTGGGAGCACCCGAAACCCTGTTTTAGCGATAGTGTTTTCAGTGATGTCAACGGATCTAGTTAAAGAGAGCTCGGCGGATCGTGCTGTCCGCTTCGAGCGCGATGCCCTTGCATTTACCAATCAGTTGTATGCCGCCGCTCTGCGCTACACAAAAAATCCGCATGATGCCAAAGATTTAGTTCAAGATACATACCTAAAAGCTTTCGCCTCGTTTTATCAATTTGAACAAGGCACAAATTTAAGAGCGTGGTTGTATCGAGTCTTAACGACAACATTTATTAATTCTTATCGTAAAGATCAGCGCCGACCACAACTTTCATCGGGTGAGATTGAAGATTGGCAGTTAGCCGATGCTGCATCACATACAAGTGATCAAGGAAAATCAGCAGAAGTTGAAGCCCTTGAAAAACTTCCAGATAGCGATATCAAGCGAGCTCTTCAAGAAATTCCGGAAGAGTTTCGGATTGCCGTCTATTTAGCCGATGTTGAGGGCTTTTCATATAAAGAGATCGCCGAGATAGTAGGCGTGCCAACTGGAACAGTGATGTCACGGTTGCATCGAGGAAGAAAACAACTTCGCGAAAAGTTAACTGAGTATGCAAAAGAACTTGGTTACAGCGTTAATTCGGAGGTGACGCCATGAGCGTGAACCACCAAGTAGGGTGCAATGAAGTACTGAACTCATTTGTTTTAATAGTTGAAGGAAATATTGAACCACCGCAACTCAACCAGATTGAAATTCATATTTCACAATGCTCGGCCTGTGAGGCTGAACTGGCACACGAGCAATCGATGCGGTTTTTGATGCAAGAAGTGCTGCGCCGAACATGTAATGAAGAGGCGCCAAAAGATCTCCATGATGCGATTTTTCAACAGATTCATAGCCAAATGACTGGCGCATTTACCGAAATTGTTACGCAATACAGCATGACCGAAGTTTCAATTGAAATCGATGAGTTTGGCCAGATTGAACATACTGAAGTAACAATTGAGCACACCGAAGAGATTAGATTTTTAACAGATGGTGATGGATCTGCCGGGGGAAATAAGTAACGATGGATTTATCACAAGAGATTTTAGGCGCAGTTGGCATCACCGAAATGATTGTGCGCCCGGGAGATACATCGGTTGCACTTGGCATTGGTGATTTACCGATCATCGCACCGTCACTTCTAATTAACTTAATGGAGTATGCAGCGATTCTTTCGCTAGAGATCTATCTTGAAGCAGGAACTACAACGATTCCAGTTAGTACCGAATTCTTATCATTATCGCCTGCGAGTATTGGTGCCGCACTGCGAGCAACTTCCCGCGTTATTGAAGTTGATGACAAAGAGTTAACTTTTGAATGTGAAGTCTATGAACATGATCGACAAATTGCAGCTGCTTTAATAAAAAGATCAGCGGTGGAGCGAGTATCTTTCCTCGCCCGCACCGCTGCTCTTAATTTAATTAAAGATTAATCAAATTTAATTACGCATTAGCAAATATCGCTTATGCAGCTTTCTTGGTTGCCCAAAATATTTCAGCGATCTCATCGATCTTAGCGATCAACTTATCGGCAACCGCTATATCTTGAGTTCCCTTTGTGCCCGCTGCGCCAGCAAGCTTTGTTGCCTCATTAAACAATGAGTGCAACTGTGGGTAGGTCTCAAAGTGAGGTGCCTTGAAATAATCGGTCCAGAGAACCCATAGGTGCTCCTTGACTTGGTGCGAACGCTCTTCCTTAATCGTCACTGAACGTGCACGAAAATCAACATCAGGATTTGCAGCATATTTTTCCATGCAGGCTTTTACTGAAAGTGCTTCAATCTTTGCCTGTGCTGGATCGTAGACTCCACATGGAAGATCACAGTGGGCGTAAACAGTTGTCTTTGGTGTAAACATTTTCGTCTCCCCTATTAAGCGCTTTGTTGTTTTAACGCTTACAGGTGCGACACTACTCTGCATGGGCAGATTTGGCACAGTTAAGGTTGCGGGTGCGTCGATGGCCCCAACATTTAACGATGGTGACTGGCTTTTAGTGCGTTGGCTTAGTGGGCCCTTACTTCACAATTCAGGTGATTCTCTGATTGGCAAGGTTGTAATCGTTGAAAGAGAAGAGCGACCTGGAATCTTTCTTGTGAAGAGATTACAAAAAACTCATGGTGGAATTTATTGGGTGCAAGGCGATAGCCACGAAAGTACTGACTCTCGTACCTGGGGTTGGATCCCCGCGCATGAACTTGTGGGATCGGTGATTTGCCGCATCAAGAAACAAAAAAATAATTGACACTGAAGTGAATTAAGAAACTGCGCTAAATATTTTAAGTTTTAGCGAGTAAAGGCTTCAAGCAATAATGCTTTTTGCTCATCCTCATGCAAATAAAGACTTCCAGTAGCAGGAGATGCAGTTGCTCGACGAGAAATTCGACGCAAGATACGATCTCCAAATCCACGACCGCCATGTGCCTCTGAAGTTCGAAGTGCAATATGCGACCAAGCTCCTTGGTTTGCTGGTTCATCTTGAACCCATAACAAGTTAGCGTTTGGATGCTTGTTTGCTTCGGCAACCATTTCATCAACAGGAAGTGGATAAAGAAGTTCGACTCTAACGATTGCGGTTGAGTTATCGCCAATCTTTGCACGCTCGGCAACTAGATCGTGATAAATCTTGCCGGAACAGTAAATTACACGGGCCGCATTGTTAACACTGTCGTCGCCAATTACTGGTTGGAAATGTCCAGATGTGAAATCAGAAAGTGCCGATGCTGCTGCTTTTAAACGTAACATTGATTTTGGCGTAAAGACAATAAGTGGTCGACGTGTTGGGTTCTTTGCGTGCCAACGTAACAAGTGAAAATAATTAGCTGGACTTGCTGGTTGGGCAACAGTCATATTTTGTTCAGCACATAACTGTAAGAAACGTTCAATTCTCGCTGATGAGTGATCTGGTCCTTGACCTTCATAGCCATGAGGAAGAAGCAGAACTAGCGATGAACGCTCGCCCCACTTTTGCAAAGCTGATGAAATGAATTCATCGGTAATTGTTTGAGCGCCATTGGCAAAGTCACCAAACTGGCCTTCCCATAAAACAAGAGCTTCGGCCCGCTCCACGCTGTAACCATATTCAAAGCCCATCGCCGCATATTCGCTGAGCAGTGAATCGACCACAAAGAATTGATTCTCATCGGAAATTAATGAGCGAAGTGGAGTCCACTCAGAACCATTTTCCTTATCGATAATCACTGCATGACGATTCGAGAAAGTTCCACGACGTGAATCTTGACCAGCTAAACGAATTGGATGGCCTTCTTTAAGAAGTGATCCAAAGGCCAACATCTCGCCAGTTGACCAATCGATCGTTGCATCATTCAAAGATTCAACGCGCTTGGCTAACTGTGGAGTTAACTTTGGATGTACGTGGAAACCTTCTGGAACTGCCGATTGGGTAGCTGCAATTTCGCGGGCAAGGCTCTCAGTAATTGCAGTATTAATTGCTGCTGCTGCAGGTGCGACGGGTACCTTGAAATTATCATCTGAATCTTGCTCGACGTTGTTAACCGAAGTAAATACTGATTCCAATTGAACTTGGTAATCACGTGCGATCTCTTCGCCTTCTTCGGGAGTTATATCGCCACGTCCAACAAGTGCTTCGGTGTACAAAGTACGTGTTGATCGCTTTGCGTCAACTAACTTGTACATCAGTGGTTGTGTGAAACTTGGCTCATCGCCTTCGTTGTGTCCGCGACGACGGTAACAAACCATGTCGATAACAACGTCTTTCTTAAATTCCTGACGATACTCAAAAGCTAAACGTGCAACACGTACACATGCCTCGGGATCATCACCATTTACGTGGAATACCGGTGCCTGAATAATCTTGGCAAAATCAGTTGAATAATGTGAAGTTCGTAATGCATGAGGTGAAGTTGTAAAGCCCACCTGATTATTAATAACAATGTGGACAGTTCCACCCGTGCGATAACCAGCAAGTTGTGAGAGCTGCAGAACTTCAGCGTTTACGCCTTGTCCGGCAAATGATGCATCGCCATGCATCAAAATTGGCATGATTGAGTAAGCAGCTTTTATGTTGAGGCGATCTTGCTTTGCGCGAACGATGCCTTCTAGAACTGGGTTTACCGCTTCTAAGTGAGAAGGATTTGCCGCTAAATAAACCTTTGTTTGTGCGCCAGTTTCTGAAGTAAATACACCAGATGTACCTAGATGGTATTTCACATCGCCAGAACCGTGAACTTCATTTTCTGCGTAATGTCCTTGGAACTCTTGAAAAATTTGACCAGCAGATTTACCAGCAACATTTACTAATACATTTAAACGTCCGCGGTGTGGCATTCCAATACATACTTCATCAAGACCTGTTTCAGCAGCTGCCGAAATAACTGCATCTAGAATCGGGATTACTGATTCGCCTCCTTCGAGTGAAAAACGCTTTTGTCCAACAAACTTTGTGTGAAGGAAAGATTCAAAGGCCTCGGCGCTATTTAATTTACGTAAAACGCGGAGCTGTTCTTCACGAGGAAGTTTTGCATATCCAACTTCGACTCGCTGTTGAATCCACTGACGTTCAGCTGGATGTTGAATGTACATGTATTCAACGCCAACAGACCGGCAGTAAGCATCACGAAGAATTCCAAGAATCTTTCGAAGCGGCATGAACTTCTGGCCACCAAATCCACCCGTTGCAAATTCCCGATCCAAATCCCACAAAGTTAGTCCGTGCGTTACAACATCAAGATCTGGGTGTGAGCGTTGTACATATTCCAGCGGATCAATGTCGGCCATTAAGTGACCAAAGGTGCGGTATGCCTGAATTAATTGCTGCACACGTGCAGTTTTATTAATCTCTTCATCACGAGTAAATGCAAAATCTGTTGCCCAGCGAATTGGCTCGTAAGGAATTCGAAGCGAGGTAAAGATCTCGTCATAGAAGCCTTCTGCGCCAAGTAAAAATTCATGCATTCGGCGTAGGAAATCTCCGGATTGTGCGCCCTGAATAATGCGGTGATCGTAAGTGCTTGTAAGCGTAATGACTTTACTTACCGCCATATTGATAAGTGTTTCTTCGCTAGCACCTTGGAATTCAGCTGGGTAATCCATTGCGCCAACACCCAAAATTAAACCTTGTCCCTGGACTAAACGAGGAACGGAGTGAACGGTTCCAATAGTTCCTGGGTTAGTAATTGACATCGTTGTGCCAGCAAAATCTTCAACAGTTAATGCACCGGCGCGAGCTTTTTTAATTATTGCTTCATATGCTGCCCAGAACTGAAAGAAATCTAAATCTTCACAACCCTTTACCGATGGAACTAAAAGTTGACGCGAACCATCTGGCTTTGCCAAATCGATGGCAATACCTAAATTAATATGTTCTGGTTTTCCAACTGCTGGCTTTCCATCAAGATCGCCAAAGAATGCATTCATCTCTGGCATCGCACGAACTGCCTTGATCATGGCGTAAGCGATGATGTGAGTAAATGAAATCTTTCCACCACGACCACGCTTTAAGTGGTTGTTAAGAACAATACGGTTATCGATCATTAATTTGGCTGGAATTGCGCGAACCGATGTTGCAGTTGGAACCGTAAGTGATGCTTCCATCGCTTGAACAACACGAGCGCTGACGCCACGAATCGGTTCTAAAGTTGACGCTGCCGGAGTAATTAATACTGGCGCAGGTTTAACAATTGGATCGGCGGGAGTTTGAACCGCTGCACTACTTTCACGAACAACGGGTTGCGTTGGTGCGGCTGCAACTGGTGCGGCTGCAACTGGTGCGGTAGCAACTGGTGCGGCTGCGGCGGGTGCAGTGACAACTGGTTGAGCGACAACAGGCTGCGCAACAACTGATGCAGCTGGTGCAACTGGCGCGGGTTGCTGCTGTTGCGACTTTGGAATTGGTGGAACCGGTGGAACGCCTTTGTTCGGTGTTGCTACTTGATTGGGCGAAACAGGTGCACCTGGTTTATTAGTTTTAAAATATTCAACCCACGCAGGCTCTACCGAAGATGGATTTGCCAAATACTGCTCGTACATTTCATCGACGAGCCAATCATTTGCGCCAAAATCCTGTGCCGACACTGGCAAACCCCTTTTGCGTTGATTACTGGGCAAGCCTATCGGCACTGACTCACCCTCATAAACAGTTTTTCTAACTGATTCCGCGAGATGCGCCACACCCACCCCGATAGGAATTCCTCTGATTTCAGGGGACAAACAGGGGCTAAATCGGGCAGAGTTTGGTCATGCCATTAGCCGTCGTAACAGGAGCAAGTAGAGGTCTAGGTTTTGAAAGCGCCAAGGCTTTAGCTGGCGCTGGCTTTGACCTAGCCATGATCGCCAAGGATCCAACACGGTTGGCGCAAGCCCAAGCAGATATTGCGGCTCAATTTCCGCAACAAAAATTTACTTCATACATCGTTGATCTTGAAGATATCGCTGCTACTCGTGCAATTGCCCAACAGATTGCGACAGAACAAGTTGCTCCCGATGTTTTGATGTTGGCCCACGGTGTGATGAGTGAAAAAATGTCGAAGACTTTAAAAACAACTGATCAAGAATGGCGCCGAGTCATGACCATTAATTTGGATTCGGTTTTTACATTAGTAAATGCGATAGCACCCGCTATGGTTGAAGCACGTAAGGGGCGAGTAATTATTTACTCAGCCTGCCTTGGTCGAATGTCTGGCCCAGGAAATGCAGGAGGTCTTGCGCCATATCGAATTAGTAAAGCTGGCGTTAACGCTTTTGTGAGAAACCTTGCCCATGAAACTGGTCTCGGTTCGCGCGGAGTTTTAGTTGATGCGATCTGTCCTAATCATTCGGCAACAGATATGGGTGGCCCTGATGCACCGCGCACTGCCGCTGAAGGTGCGGCAACTGCTAACTGGTTGGCGCTGCGTGAATTTAATCCAGGAGATACCACCGGCGTTTTATGGGAAGACAATCAAATCGTTGAATGGTGAATTAAGTCTAAAGCTACGTACGACTCCATAAAGAAATCTTCAGGATTTAATTAGTGGTAAAAAGTACTTTCTACAGATTAGTCGGAACTGCACGCAACGTAGCAACCAGCGTTGTCAGCGCCAAAATTGCAAGTGCTCCGCCAACAAACCACCACTGTGCTTGGAACATATAAGAAACAACTCCCAATGCGATTAAATTAGCTAGAACTGAAGGCGACCTTCCAAAGTATTTGCCACGTCGATAACCAAAAGCTGAAGCCGCCAGGCCGCCAGAGCCGAGTAGTGCAAATATCAGCACTCCCAGCAAGGGCGGCAATTCAAATGAATCTGCAAAAATCGTAAGCCCCACCAACCACAACGCCAGCGCAAAAATTACCCCAGCCTCTAAAAAGAGTAGGGATGCCACTAGTGCGCGAGCTTTAGCGGCTTTGGCAGGATCAGATTTCATAGTTCAGAGATTAACTTATGAGGTGAATGATGGTGCTCTTTTCTCACGACGGAATCCATGATTCTCAAACGCATCTCTCCTCGCCCTCGTATTTCTACGAGCAACTTCGACGGGAGCTCGCCTCATCTATCAGGTCCCAAACCCCACTTGCGCTGATCAAAATAATTTTCAATAATCCTGAAAGCGAACAAGTTCGAGCTCACGACATCTTGCATTTCTCATTTGAGTTAACTCAATTGACCCGGACTGAAGATTGCGTCGGCCGACTTGGAATCAATGAAGTGGTCATTATTGTTCGGGGCGGACCGAGCAAAGTTGAGCCATTTATTGCACGGTTGCTAGATGCAACCTCGTTGACAGTCAACCACAGTCTTGAAATCAAAATTGCATCGGTTTTTGCAGGAGAGCAAGAGACTGCACTTTCAATCTTGGAGCGGCTAGATCGCACTCCACTAGATATTCAGAGGTAAAACCTTAATTCCCCGTCTACTCTGCGTGAGAAGTTAACTTATTTATCCACTCAGATATCTTCACCCTAATTAAACAAATGGCGACTGATTTAGCGTGCCCACATGGACCTAGACCTAGATATTACTTTTGGTGCCATTGCACCATTTATGAGCGATCCCACGATTGAAGAAGTGTGGATTAACTCCCCCGAACGTATATTTATCGCGCGAAATGGGCGTAGTGAATTAACTAATCTTTTATTAACTTCTGATGATGTTCGTAACATCGTTGAACGAGCACTTATGTGGAGTGGACGCCGGCTGGATCTTTCTCACCCATTTGTTGATGCACGACTTCCTGATGGCAGCCGATTACACGTTGCCATTCCAGAAATAACCGCACAACATTGGGCAGTAAATATTCGAAAGCACTTAATGCGCAATTTAACGCTGAAAGATTTAGTTGCTCGTGGAGTGATGAGTGAAGAGATTGAAACAGTGCTTACAAATAGTGTTCAAGCCGGCCTCAATATCTTAGTTTGTGGCGGAACTCAGGCTGGAAAAACCACCGTGCTAAACGCATTGGCTGGTGCTATTTCCAGATCCGAGAGAGTAGTGACAATTGAGGAAGTCTTCGAGCTCTCACCTCAACTTCCTGACGTTGTACAGATGCAGACACGAAGTGCGAATTTGCAGGGTGAAGGCGAAATACCACTTCGACGCCTGATTAAGGAATCTCTTCGAATGCGACCTTCGAGAATTATTGTTGGAGAAGTGCGTGAAGCTGAAGCACTAGATCTATTAATTGCGCTCAATTCGGGGCTACCTGGCATGGGAACTTTGCATGCTAATTCTCCACGCGATGCAATCATAAAACTTCAGACTCTGCCGTTACTGGCAGGAGAGAATATTTCTCACAAATTCATCGCCCCGACAGTTGCATCTGCAATCGATTTGATCGTCCATACAACACTTGATGCCCAAGGTATTCGACGAATAAATGAAGTGGCAGCCGTGACTGGGCGATATGAAAATGATCGCGCAGAGATTGAAATGCTCTGGAAATGGGATGGCCTTCAATACCAGCGAGGTGTTGGCTCACTTCCTAACCCAGAACGATTTGCTGCAATTGGGAGACCGCTAGCTACTTGGTGGCATATTTGAAACTTTCAATTCGAATCGGTGTTACTGCCTCAGTTTCAACCGCCGTTGTTTTACTCATGACTCGATCCATTGTTATCGCCGCAGCCTTTGGCTTTTTATCGGCGGGTATTGCCTTTGTAACTGTTCATGGAAAAAATAGTATTAATGAAGCTGCACTCATAGAAGCTTGGCCCGAAGTGATTGATCACTTAATGTCTGGAATTCAATCCGGTCTATCCTTGACTGAATCTTTGGCAGGGCTTTCCACGCGAGGTCCCGAAATTTTGCGACCAGCGTTCACGCAATTTCGCACAACGTTGTATGGAAGTGGTGATCTAACAATGGCAATTGAAGAGTTAAAGGCAAAGTTTGCCCATCACGGGAGTGATCAAATTTTCGAGGCATTACTAATCTCTAAAACCTTAGGAGGCAGCGAACTTCTGCAGATACTTCGTACCCTTGGCGATTTTTTACGACAGGATCTTGCTTTACGTCGTGAGATTGAAGTTAAACATGGCTGGATAAAAAACTCTGCACATATCTCCGCTGCTGCGCCTTGGATCCTTCTTTTGCTGCTTTCTACCCAACCAAGTACTGCCATCGCGTACTCCACTTCGGCCGGTGCGATGATCTTGTTGGCTGGATTATTTATGACAGCAATTGCTTATTTGTGGATGAATCGATTGGGGCGTTTACCGCAAACCCCACGAGTATTTGTCGGTTCTAATAAATGATTGGTGATGTTAAATGTTAATTGTTGTGGTTTTAACGGCGCTATTTGTAGTTCCAGCTGCTTTCCTTATTGTCATTGGTGATGAGATCAACCCAATAGAGCAGGCTCAAAAAATTGCACGAAATAATGCGATCAAAAGTGATGATCGAACACAATTACGAGCACGACTTGAAGAGCTTGGCCGAGGAAGTGCGAAAGATTACGAAGATTTTAGAATCAGACAGTATGGATTTTGTGCGGGCTCAGCACTCTTAGCTGTAGTTATCTTTCTCTTTTTTTCACGTAGCATATTTTTTGCAATTTTTGCATCTATGTTAGTTGCAGCCCTGATGTATGTGATTCTTGATAAAGAACTGAGTAAGGCAGTTAAAAAACGACGGGAATTAATAGAGGCTGAATTTCCTGCCGTAATTGAAATGTTGACCCTTGCAATTGCCGCTGGCGAAACCCCAATGAGTGCGATGCTTAGAATCGCCGAGTCCTCAAATGGTGAAATCGCACAAGAATTTCAAATTGTTGTAGCCGACGTGCGTGCTGGAGCCCCGTTAAATGAAACTCTGGATGCAATGGGTCGCCGGGTTAAATCAGTAATGATCCGTCGATTTGTTGATGCCCTTGTTACGGCAACATTGCGTGGTGCACCGCTGGTAGAAGTTTTATCTCGCCATGCGATTGAAGCCCGCGGCAATCAGCGAAATCGAATCATGGCCGCGGCGGGCAAGGCAGAAATCTCCATGATGATTCCAGTTGTCTTCCTCATCTTGCCGATCTCTATTTTGTTTGCGTTGTGGCCATCGCTAACAAATCTAAATATCTTCGCGAGTTAAGCCGCACTCTCGGCTCGTTCGCGCTTTCCAACGCTTAGTTCGATCAATTCACCTTGTGAATCAACCACGTCAACCACATCGCGGGCGGCGATCTCTTGACGAGTTGGTCGACCAGCTTTGCGCTTCTTGGCGATGATGCGACCTTCTTCAAATAGCTCTCCGCCCCACACGCCTGCTGGCTCTTGGCGAGATAACGCGCCTGCTAAGCACTGCGCACGCACGGGACATCCACCGCACAGGGACTTTGCTTCTGCGATCTGTAACTCTTCATCGGAAAAGTAGAGTTCAGGATCTGCAGTGTGGCATGGCAAATTAAATGAAGAGCCGTCGCTGTATGTGCCGGTTACGGCATCTAAACCGATCTTCTCATCTGCCCAGCCTGGTACTAGTAGTTCGCTGAAGAGAACGCTCATGTTCTCACCTCTGCTTTCATTGTTGGCCAACTTTCGTCGGGTACTGCTTCTGATTTCTTTCTTTTAGAAAAACAAAAAGGGCTCCGAATCCTTGTGGATTCGAGGCCCTTGGCTTCTTGTTCTAAATCGATTTACTCGATTGAACCACCAGTGGCCTCTTGTCCGGCATAAAAAGCTGCGTAAAACGCAGGCTTTGAGGTATGCCAAGCAGAAGGCTTATTGGTTGTATGAGCAGAGGCAATTGCAGCAGAACGCAATGCGTTTGCTGTTACGAATGATGCGTTAGACATATTC
>Ga0105055_10001943_pt1 | contig 32963 bp, 26 predicted proteins | sample BON03_FD_78090 | JGI IMG/M metagenome (GOLD analysis project Ga0105055, IMG submission 78090) | Freshwater microbial communities from Lake Bonney liftoff mats and glacier meltwater in Antarctica - BON-03 | ecosystem: Environmental > Aquatic > Freshwater > Ice > Glacier meltwater | place: Lake... | reverse complement strand
GTCTAGAGAAGGATTATTAAGAAGGAGTATCACGCTAGAAAGTTGGCCTGCCTTCACCGCAGCACTCAGGGAGTGAATGTTTTTTTTGGTTTTAAGAACATGAGTCTGGCTCAGTGGCTTATGATTTAACAATTGTTCAGTTGTCATAGCTGTTCTGCTATTGAAGATCTTCTAAAAGCTTGATCTCCAAAGAAAACTATCTTTAAAAAAGATCCGGTAAATTTCGAACCGCGCTTGGTTTTAGCCCCCCTCAAACTTGAATTTGAATATTGAGTTTCTTCTGTTGCATCGAAACTGGTCAGCTTTAAGCGCACTCAAGATTTGGGCTCATTAAGTACTCTGGAACAAACTTTAAATGATGTTTCTAAACATGTAAGTCTCGATCTTCTCCTACACCAGATGGTCCGAATTGCTACACCTGAGCCATGTTTACTCGTGTTAAAAGTATTCATTTTACCTATCTCAAGTAATATGTTGAAATACTTACTTCTTGAGTTGTCTCACAAATCACAAATCACGTGATTTGTGGTTGTCTGCATGAACTCATTTAAATTTGAACCGCGGTAAGGTCCCCTTCATTCGGCATTTATTACAATACGTAATTTCACTCAATGAAAAGACGTAGTATTTTGTGCAGCCACGATGTCTTAGTAATAACACTAGTGATGCAGTAGACTGTACAGAGAGGGTGAAACGAAACTATTATTATTGAAATCATCAAATACGAATGATGATGACCGACGACTTCGATGGACTCGAGTTCGGTTTCTCCGCCTCAGGTTGGCTTATGCTCTACCAACTAGGAGTGGCGCACGCATTGCAGAGGCACGGGATTCATAGAGCCCGAAACGCCAGATTCATTGGAAGTAGTGGGGGGTCGGCAGTGAGTGCGGCGTTGGCATTGAACGTAGACACTGAACTTCTTCGTGATTTCATGCTACGATGCTGCTCAGACTACCACAAAAACCCAATACGAAACATGTTTAAGATGAGAGAGTATGCAAAACATTGCATTGAGAGATGCATGGAGGAAACAACTCATTCTGACTTGAAAGGCGGCAGGTTGAACGTTGCCATCACCATCCTCCCTCAAGTGAAGAAAGCAGTGGTCAGTGATTTCGCGAACAACGAAGAATATTTGGAAGCTGTTCTCGCGTCTTGTACTATGTCCCCTTTGGCCGGGTTCCCTTTCCAGCTGAATCGACCAAACGACCCAGAATTGCATGGATCATGGGTGTTTGATGGTGGGATGACAGCACTGGTACCTACACTATCTCCAAACACTGTTAGGTGCTCCCCGTTCTACTGTTTCGATGCTGAGATTCAACCGTCAAGATATGTTCCTATATACTGGGCTGCATTTCCACCATCCGTAACGGAGATGAAAGAATTGTTTTGGCTTGGAGCCCATGATGGAGAAGTATGGATGCATAAAAACGGTTATGGGAGCTTAAAAATATGCAAAACCGTATTGCAAGCGAGCCAAGGAAAAAATGTACAGAAAATAAAACCAGTGTATCGGACTGAAAATGTTTCACCCTTGAGCACCGCGAATTCAAATGTATCGATAGTGAATCGTGAAAGCTTCAACAGAGTTCGAACCAACAGTGGTAGTACCACTGAGAGTAGCATGTACCGTCAAGTGATTCAGCATGATGCGTTACTGGCAGGTCACGAGTTGACAGGTATGCAGCAGAAGATAAACCGAATGGGGGATAGTGTGGCATACGCTACAGTTGCACATTGCGCTAAACCTATAGCACTTGGTATCGTGTACGTGGAGCTGTGGGTAAAGGCACTTGCATCAGGTGTTGGTGCTGCTGTATCTGCAGTTGAAAATAAGCGAAGAGATGCTGTAACTTCCAGTAAAGGACTTTTATCACTTCGTAGATGGGTGCACACAGATATGTTGGGCAATGCTGCTGACTCATGGCGCAACACTAAAGAGTGTGTTGCTACCGCTCTAAACCCAACAATATTAATGCACCAGTTGCCAGGTTCATCATACATTGTTGGTGAGGATACAGCCTCCAATGCACATACGCAGCTTCAAAATAACTCAACTGTATATCGATACCTTAGAGGTAGTTCCATGATTTGAACCTTTTTTGAAAAATAATAGTACTTTTATTAATAGATAAAATAAAGGATAGTGTAGCTAGATATCTTCTTTTTCGAAAGCAATCAAATACCTTTTTCGAAAAATGGCTTGAAAACATATATATATAAATCGGTTCCTGGTGTCGAAAGGATCTATTGGTTTTGTCGAGGAAAAGTCTTCGTTTCAAAAAAGATTAGTGTTTCCGGTAGTCACCTTTAAGCGTCCAAACCTAGTGAAGCGATTGATGATATGGGCCACAGATGTTCAAGAGCACAAAACATGGAAGAAATCCAGTCCACGATACAACAAACAATAGCTACACCCGGAGTGCTTCCAATTGGAACTCCGAGGAAGCGATCAGCCAGCTCAGTGCCTTCAAAGATCAACAACAGCTATACAGTCAGCACTCATTCAATCTGCGATTCAACCACAAGTGAATCATTCAACTCGGAACATTCTGAATGCGGGGCTTATGATTATTCGTTGAAGATTGCGAAAGGATCTCGCTGCCGAACAGAAAGCTTTGTATCCTCACCATTAAGTTTGGTGGAACTATGCATGAGGAGATTATGCGACTTCGTTTGTGATTGGGTTGATGAAGAAGGAGATTCAAAAGTAAATTTAGAAATTCTGCCTCCGTCAATCATTATGCTGCTCTTCAAAATGGTTAAAACCCACAAACTTCTCGGTAAAAGCACTCTTGCTGTGTTTCGAGGATGTGAACTTTTTGAAATGAATCTCAGTCAGTACGCAGGAGTTGCTGATGATTGGCTGTCAGAAATATCCTTAATTTCTCATCTTCGAGTTTTGGATTTATCTCATTGCATCCACCTAACTGACAGTGGTTTTTACCTGTTGCATAAGTTACAACACGTGACATCTCTCAATATAGAATGCTGCACGAATCTTTCTGATGCTAGTGTCGCCTATGTCGTGCATTCGATGATGAAATTATTGCAGCAACTTAATATATCCGGTTGCTGCTCTCTTACCGATATCACCTTATCCCAAGTTATTCTCTGTCGCAAGCTAAAGATACTAGAACTGAACCGTTGCCAACGAATGACTTCCGCGTATTTGTGCTTGATAGGCAGGCTAGTGGAGCTGGAATTTCTTGATGTTGGACTCATTCCCAATGTGAATGATGCAGTGTTATTGGCACTTGAAAATGCTCATGACTTATCGAACATTGAAGGCGCCGTGAGCGGCCTCCATACAAGAGGAGCAAAACTCGTCACCTATTACAAGAAAAGGCAACTGCGTGATTTGGAAAATACTCCCAATAACAACAAAAGGGCGTTTACAAAAAACAAAGCAGTACAAAATTTGCCATTCGAAATTGCGTCGTCTCATATTGATACCGATTTGAATTTATTTCTTGGATTCAAAAGCAATGGTCCGAGTGAGCAGACAGGAGGACTTTCAAAATTGAAGCATTTGAATATCAGTTATTGTAGTGTCACCGATTTAGGCTGTCTGTCATTGGGGAAAATGTCAAATCTCGTGTATCTTGATATGACCTCAAACAGAGTGAGTTCAATTGCAGTAGATTCGTTAAAGATGCTGATCCAGATGAGGCACTTGAACATGTCACGTTGTGAATCAATAGGGGATCAAGCTGGAGTCCTGGCATCATTGCCCCATATAGAGTACTTGAACTTGGAAAGAGTCCCGGTCTCGAGATTTACCTGCGGATTTTCAATTTCCCTTCGAGAGTTAAACCTCAGCTACACGCTGGTGAATGATCCAACTATAGACGATATCTGTAGACAGGTTCCTTCGCTTCTGGTGTTGAAGCTCGGTGGCTGTAGCATTTCCCAAGGTGGTATTTTATCACTGGCAATGCTCTCTCACCTGCAAGTATTGGATCTCAACGACACCCAAACCAGCGGCGTTGCAGCGCTCAGCAGATTGAAATCACTCCGATACTTAGACCTCTTTCAGTGCAAACTAGGGGGCAAGGTTTCCGCATCGATCGGTACTCTGACTAATCTAGAGTGGCTATGTCTGGACTCAGCTGACCTCAATGACCGACATCTGCTCTGTCTTTCCAAATGCACGAGACTCAAACATTTGGATTTATTCGGAGCAAAAGTAACGGACCAAGGGTTGAATTACCTGGCACGATCTGGAATCGAAACGTTGGAGACTCTTGAAGTTTGCGGGGGACTTGTAACGGATGCCGGGATAGTACACCTGACACACTTGCCGTCGAAGCTACGTCGCATTAATTTGTCGCAGAATAATTCCATTACCGATAGGGGTGTGCAGGTTCTTGCAGCTGCATATGGACTATGCTTAAAATCCCTGGGTTTATCCTTCACCTCGTTAACCAAGCATTCTGTCACGCTATTCTATTCGTTTGCGTTTTTAGAAGAACTATTTGTGAGGCAATGTAGCTTACCGGCAAGCGATTTGGCAGACCTTCAAAATACTTTGCCCAACCTCGTTTCCATCCTGCAGTAACGACTTAATGTTTCAAGTTAAAACCCGTCATTTCTCATACTACGCAATTTCTCCACTAACATCGTTATTTCGACTATCACTCGATCCCGATCTTCTACCAATTCCTGTTTTACTGGTGCATCGTCCAATCCTCTCACCATGTTTTCAAGCGTATCAATACTATGGTTCACTGTGAGAGATACATCCACTGAGTCAATGAATCTGTGTTTAATCTGTTTTTCTAATTTGGCATATGTTGCAGTGGCTTTTTCAAGTTCTTCTTGTACCTGCTTCAATCGTGTTTCGCCATTAGCTACAATGTGAAATCCTTCTGAGAAAAGCAATTTAATGCGACAGGATTTGGTTTTAACGCCACAATCTTCTAAAAGTGCATCGTTCGCTCGAAATTTACCCTTTATAAGAAGCTTCTGATGGACAGGAGCTACTCCTGTTTGTGCTTGAATCAAAGTCTTCAGTTCAAGTACTGATGAATTCCGAGGAAGGCATACATCGAAAGACTCTTTTCCATGACTGACACCAATCACCACGAGCTCCATGATTTTTTTTGAAGGAGGTGGGGTGGGCTAATATATTTTTGACTCTATTATTTCGAATGTTGGCAAAATTAAAATGGTTGCTCGTAACAATCTAGAGAATGTATGCAATGAAATCAAGGCGACTGAAAGGCAATACGGAGAGTACTTGAACCAGCTGATTACTGATTTCAAATCCCCTGCTTCAAAGATACTTGGAAACCTCGATATCGACAAATTGTTTTCAAACGTTGTTCAACTTCGGAAATTGAACTTGGAATTCCAAGCGGATTTGAAATCAGAAATAAATATTGGAGAACTGTATAAACGGTTTGGTCCATACTATCTCATCTACTCCACGTACTGCAACAACTATTCTGAGGCTTTAACAACCCTCGAAAGGTTGATTAAGACCCACAAATCTTTTCGAAAATTGGTCAAGAGTTCAGAAAGCAACAGCACTCAAACACTAGCATCTCTTTTAATCATGCCCATCCAGAGGATTCCTCGCCATATATTGTTACTGAAAGAATTTCAAAAACAGCTTCCGAAAAATGACAAAGGAGCAACAGTATGTCTCGAAGGTCTTCATCGAATGGAGGTTGTAGCAAGAGAAGTGAACGAAATGATTCGAAGTAAAGAAAATTCAGAACGGTTGTGCACAATCCAGCGAACATTGGTAATGCCAGAAGAAATGGTTTTGTTCGAGACAAGAAGAGTGTTGCTACTTGAAGACGATTTACTGAAGCTGTGCAAGGGGAACAAATTCAAAAAGAGGAGATTTTATTTGTTCAATGATTGTTTGGTGTATGCTCGCCCATCTGGAGGAATGACGAAGCGTGATTCTTGGCAGTTTAGAGAAAGACTCATTGTTACTAGCGTAGAGAGAAATCCTGATATTGAAGTTTTACAATGCATCTCTATTTCCACAATGAAATGCTTCAGAATTCATTGTGAGTCGAGATCTATTCTGGTATCGTGCGCTGATGACAAAGTTGACATTTGGGTTGCGGAACTCGAGCAATATCTTCACAAACCAAAGGTTCCTATAATACAGGAACCGGAATGCAGTGAATCCGTTTTTGAAACACTCTCGCCGTACTATCCAATCATCATGTTACTCATCGCGGTGCAACTATGCTCTAAATCTCCATTTCTCGATTTCATATCCTTAACAGTGGTTTTCTTCATAAGTTAACGACCTACGTTTATATTTATTTTATTAATAACAGTTTCAATCATCCTGGACCCACTCGTGCTCATGCACTTGCTGGAGGCTCAATCTCTGCTTGGGGTCGAATTTGAAAATGCCGGACAACAGATCGACAAATGCGGGAGATCCTAGTTGGTCTACTCGATAAAATTGCAGCAGATGCATGAGTTTGCCAGCTATAACCGTTTCAAACACTTTGTTTCTTCGCCTGGCAACATTCCACAGTGGAATACGGAACAACACAACAAAGATAGTAACAGCAGTACTCCACAAGTCAATACTTGGCCCGGAATAACTACCCAACTGCGATAAATGAATCTCCGGCGCTGCATACATATTCTTCCCGCGAAAGCCTGTATGATTAATTGGTTTCCAATCTGTACCTTCAGAATTCCTTTCAAGTTCTATGGCGAGCCCGAAATCAATAAGAATTATTTCACGCCAATCTCCTCGGTGGCTTCCTGTTAGGAAATTCTCGGGGGATATATCTCTGTGAGCTATCCCATGTTTTTTCAGAAATACAAGTGCTTTAAGACAGTTTCGAAACACAACTTTTGCATCATGCTCCGTGATCACATTACGACCGTTCGCCACATGATCGAACAACTCAGCCCCCGCTAGAGGCAATACTGCATACAAATATCTTTCATCTTCAAAACTGTTCAACAGTTTCATAACATATGGAGAATCGCCACACCTTCCTAAATATTGTTGAATGGCAAGTTCCTTGATAGGATCTTCTGCACATTCAACATTTTGAGACCGCGCCGTTCTAGTTCTCACGTTTTCCTTGATATAAGACTTGATAGCAAACTTCTGATTCGTTATTTGAAGTTCGCGACCATGCAATCGGGCAGCACTGATGGCTGTAAACACATCTCCGTAAATGGTATCTTTCAAATGTCGATCAAAGAGGAAAAAATTTCCATTGCTATTGTCATATATCCCTTCTGCATAGCGCACGTCATTAGGCGACACACGTACATGGAATTGACCTCTAACTACTGGTTTAAATTCCAGTAATTCAGAATTAACATTATTCGGAGGAAGTGGAGAATGATTTTGGTGTACCGTTTGGTGTACCCCACTGTCTATAATGGATTCAGCACTAGACTTCCATACTTGAAGACTTTCAAGGTACAATTTTGTTTCATTGGCTATTTGAACCATTCGAGGATGTTGAGTATCCTCTACGTTGGTAGTGTCGCTCGCAAGTTGTTCCATAACCTGTGGAATCAGTTGGCACACTATATCATAGGTCTCTGTATTGACCACCAAGTCAGATGTATCAAGCGTCAATATGCTCAATCTCTCGATCCCGTCGCTCATTTTATATTATACACAATCAATCAGGATACAGGTCTTCCACACGGCAGCAAATAGTTTCTATGGAATTTTGGCCTTTTGATTGATGCTACCAAAATCCTAGCAAAAACAAAGTGCAACTACAAATGAATTTTGATACTAATTGAACTGCCGACAATTTTCAATCGCATATTTCGTTTTTAAAACAATAGATCTACATGCTGTTCAAATGCAAGCGTTCATATAGGAAAGCTTTCATATTGTTAGCTTCAATTGAAGGAAACTTGACATTCTGCATTTCACCAAAAGAGTGCTTCTATGATTATAACAAGATGTCCAATATCCAAGATTCTGATGCAATTAGATTTCAATTCTTTCCGCTAATACAGCGTTCGACAAGGCCAGGAATAAAAAAAACACTTATTATATATTCTACTTTTTATAAACGAGAGGCGGCACTTATGGATTTCATCCATCCATCAACATCCGCGGGGGCCTTAAGTCGTATGGTAGACTGTCCCATGGACGCAGACAATCTCCTAGAACTCTGACTCGATGTCATCATTGCATCTTTAGCTCCTTCGATGACGATGACGTTGTTCTCGTCCAATGAAACTTTGGCGTCAGAAAGATCGTAGGCTCCTCGAGGTGCTAGCTTGTATTTACCGCCTCGTTTCGAAGGCAGCCAATAAAGCAAGGCCCCCACTTCACCGTTGCCAGAACAGTATTGTGGTGACAAACCATTTAGTTCCTCAGCTGTTTTCGCATCAAGTTTAACTACCTTAAAGAATCTAGACTTCATCATACCAAGAATATCACCTTGCTTTTCAAGAGTTCCAGATTTGGAAATGAAATCCGGAATTGAAGTGGATTTTACAGGCACTTCAGTCGAGGCTTTCATTGGTTTTTTATCCTCCAAAGAAACTTCAGTTAATACTTCCGTATCAGCAACAGTAGACCCTTCTCCTTTCTCCTCTATTGTATCTTCAATGGCTTCTTCAATGGCTTCTTCAATCGTTTCTTCAATCGTTTCTTCAGGTAGTAGATGAGTCTTTGGCTCTTCGATGAATTTGACTCTTTTCTTCTTCTCACTGAAAACCAATTGAATACTGGTAACCAAAGCAGAAGAAAACACTAAAACAGCAGTGGCAGAAAATGCTGCGGCACGTTCCATTATCTCATCCAAGTATTTCATTCTGTCCCTACAAATCAACAAATAAGTATTAGAGCTGCAAACAAAATAGCAAAGGACTTGGCAACTCAATATCCTGAAAGCCAATCACGGGTATATGCACCACCGTCCAGGACATTCGAGCATGGAAATGGTATACCTGTTCTTCGAGTCCCTTGACTTACCAACAGATTCAGCCTCTCTTTGCTCTAGCTACTTTCAAAAAGTATAGAACTGGATTATGATTTACTGTAGTAACCAGCACAGCATCACCAAACAACAAAAAATGAAATCACAGGAAAAAGGATTTCAATTCACAACAACGTATAGGTGTGTTAATTCTATGGGAACTGAGATACATACCGTACGAAATCATAAACTTGGTACTAAGCCTGTACGAAGCATAATAGTTCATTTAAGAATGTATACCTGATATGATCATAAATGCTATGTCACTGACTAGCTACCACGCTGCATCCTTAAGTCACGTGTTGCTAATATACTTGGAAATATTATTTGGAGCAAGTCCCTGCCTACACATTCAGATTCACTAAGTAGCTCATTATCTTTATGTGGGACTTTATGTACTCCCAGCCTCTCAGTGGTCATATAATAATTGTGAATGTTTATGCGACCAAGTACTTTCCGCTCACCCCATTCCACAACTTCTCCAAAGCACAACTATTTAAAATAAATGATTCATTTTATTTTTAGATGCAAATAAAGATCGGCGGCCTCAGTTACTGGGGGACCAACATTTCCATCCCCAACAGACTTTTTTAAAAAATTGAACACAACCAAAATCACATATTTTGAAATACAACAAGAAGAGGTGAAAAGCCAGCAATCACTACTTTCATAACAAACTAGAATATGTTGTTGACAGAAAAAGCTTGACGGCTATCCATATGAGGTAATCGGCTATGCCACAACAAATCGAAACTACTTGCCGACATCGTTCGTTTCATATTAGGAATAAGCTGAAACGTTTGGAGAACTGGTGTATCAAAGCAATCATCTGACGAGCATAAAAACATTTTATTAATCTTCCCGTGTAACAATGGTACCAAGTTCATTGCATTTGAAAATCAACCAGTACATGGTCTACTTTGTGAAGATTTAGTAACGGTTTTAGGAACAACGTGTTTAACGTGTTGGGTATTAATCCGTTGTTGTTGAAGACTATCTAGTATCATCATGCGCTGTGTACAGACGTGGTCTGATTTAGTCCCCGAACGTGATGACGTCAAGAGTAGTATTTGGGATTTAGCATTTAGTCCAGATGGCAACTTTGTGGTTGCTGCTGCTGGCTCCCGCGTCCTTGTATACGACTCTCAATCTGGGGACTTGGTACACACCCTTAAGTCCCATAAAGATACTGTTTATACTGTTGCGTATTCGAATGATGGAGACTTGTTCGCATCTGGTGGAGCCGATGGTACTGTGATCTTGTGGAACAAAAACGGGGAGGGTATATTGAAATACACGCACAACGATTCCATTCAGAAAATTTGTTTTAATCCAGTGACCAAAACGCTTATTAGTTGCACTGCCAATGACTTCGGCATGTGCATTGTCGAAAGCAAGGCGGTGACACGCAATCGAGTGAGTGCTAAAATACTGTCTTGTGACTGGACCTGTGATGGACAGTTTTTGGCTCTAGGCATGAACAACGGACAAATCTCTATAAGAGACCAATCAGGTCAGGAGAAAGTGGCGATTCAAAGGAATGCACCTGTATGGACCTTGTGCTGGAATCCGTCCCCTAGTGAATCAGTACATATATTGGCTGTCGGCTGCTGGGATCAAACGTTATCCTTTTATCAATTGAGTGGCTTGCAAGTTGGAAAGGACAAGAAACTGGATTTTGATCCTTGCTCAGTATCGTATTTTGATGATGGGAATTACCTCTTGGTTGGTGGTTCTGACAGACAAGTAACTCTGTATTCGCGGGATGGAGTGAAACTCTCTGTCTTGAAAGACATGGATGATTGGTGCTGGGTTTGTAAAGGGTGTCCAAATAAGCCTCTTTTTGTTGCTGGTAGTAATAGCGGATCTATAGCTATGCAGCAGTTGAAGCTCTCGCCAGTTAACGGTCTCTATGAAGACCGATTCGCGTTCACCGAAGGTATGACGGACATTGTAGTGCAACATTTGATCACAGATCAACGCGTCAGAATAAAATGCCGAGATTACGTCAAGAAAGTAGCCTTGTACAAAAACCGTCTAGCTGTGCAGCATCCCGATAAGATTGTGGTGTACGAGCTGACCAACGAATTAGATCCATTCGATCTTCGATACAGAGTCCGCGACAAAATTTCACACAAGATAGATTGTAATCTATTAGTGGTGACATCACTGCATGTTATCCTATGTCATGACCGCAAGCTCCAGCTGTTCGATTTTTCAGGCAAGAAAGAGAAGGAGTGGGTTTTGGAGAGTGTTATTCGCTACATGAAAGTTGTGGGAGGTGCGCCAGGAAGGGAGGGTCTACTTGTAGGACTCCAATCAGGAGATATTTATCGAGTGTTTGTCGATAATCCATTTCCTATTCCGCTGATTAAGCATCGCGCTTGTATTCGATGCCTTGACCTGAGCATGTCTAGAGAGAAGCTTGCGGTGGTGGACACTGACGGAGATTGTGTGGTGTATGATCTTCGAACAGGCGAGGAGATGTACACGGAACCTAATGCAACGAGCGTAGCGTGGAATGCAGAGCACGAAGACATGCTGTGTTTTAGCAACAGCGATATTCTTTCCATCAAAACTGGATCCTTTCCAGTCCACCAACAACCGATGCAAGGCATCACGGTGGGTTTTAAAGGTTCTAAAATATTCTGTCTCAAGGCGCTAGCTATGGAAACAGTTGATGTGCCACAGAGCACAAGTCTCTACAATTACCTCCAAATCAAGGATTTTTCAATGGCCTACAAAGTTGCTTGTCTTGGAGTTACAGAAGCAGATTGGAGGTTTTTAGCACTTACCGCTCTTCAAGCACTCGAATTGGAATTTGCTCGAAAAGCCTTCATCAGAGTAAGAGATGTTAAGTACCTCGAGCTTATCAACAGTATTGAACTGGATTTAAAACGTGGGGAATCGCAACAAGTATTGGGGATTTACCAAGCACAAATTCTCGCTTACCAAGGAAAGTTCCAAGAAGCTGCCAAGCAATATGCAAAACTAGGGGTACCTGAAAAAGCGATCGATATGTTCTCTGATCTTCGCTTATGGGAAGAAGCAAAAGCATTCGCAAGTAATGCAGGGTCAGTGGATGTACGTGAGTTGATTCAGCGCCAAGCAGAATGGGCTCAGGAGGTTGGTGATACGAAATTAGCATCCGAGATGTATTCAGCAGCGGGTCAGTATGACAAAGCTATTGAGATCGTGGGTGAGGCTGGATGCCTTGACGAGCTCATTGAAGTCGCGCGAGTAATCGACAAGAAGGATACCGAGCTGTTGCGCAAATGCGCTTGGTATTTTACCAAATATGGCCATCACCAATATGCCAAGGAAGTGTACTTGAAGATGAACGACGTCCAGGCACTCATGAAGCTTCATGTGGACTTGTACAAGTGGGATGAGGCGTTCTTGTTATTTGAGCAACATGGTTCAAAGTTTGCAGAAGATGTGTATTTGCCATATGCACAATGGTTGGTAGAGAACGACCGATTTGATGAAGCACAATCAGCATTCAAGAAAGCGCAGCAGCCTGAAAAGTCAATGAAGATGCTCAAACAGCTAGCCCAGTCGTCGCTAATCGAACAAAGATTCGAAGACGCGGCATATTATCTGTGGTTGTTGTCCGAAGAAGTGCTTGGAATGGTCAACACTCCTTTTGAAGATCTTTCCAACAAGGATATGAAGACTCTCAAACAATTTGAACACTTTCGATACTTGGCAAACCAATACTTCGCGTATGCAGTAGTTCACAAAACTACCGATGAACCATTCAGCAGTTTGGAACCTGAATCAGTTTTCAACGCTGCTCGATATCTGATGAATACACATTCTGTTCAAATCCCGTATGGTATCTCCAGAGCAGCAATTCTATGGGCGTTAGGCAAACAGGGCGAACTAGTTGGAGCCTACAAATTGGCTAGACACGCCTATGATCGATTGGGGAATTTGAGAGTGCCTGAACTATGGCAGGCTTCAGTGGATCTTGAAACATTGATACTACAATCAAAACCATTCACAGATCATGAGGATCATTACCCTACCTGTCTGCGTTGCGCCACCCCCAATTCCCTTATTAACAATTCACCTGGAGAACAAGGGGACTCGTGTATGCACTGTGGGCATCCGTTCATACGATCCTTGAAGTCCTTCGACCTGTTGCCATTGGTGGAGTTCGTACCAGAACCAGGATGCAGTGACTTGGATGCATTTGCGATGTTGCAAACCGAGCTGGCTTCGGAGGCAAGAGTAGATAACGGAGTGGATCGAATATCGTTTGACAGACCTGAATCATCCGACGCTGATGCATTCTCAAAATATATGTTGAGCAAAGACTTTTCCCAACAAGGGCTTCCTTACGATCCGCTTCAGGTTCCAGAGAAGGTTTTGAAACAAACTAGTATGGATAATGTCTTTGTGGTGAAATGGCGTTCTGAAGGCAAAAGATGGCAGTTTTTCAAAAATATTATTCCGGATGTTCGAGTTTGCATTTGTAATTCATGCAATTCGTTTTTCCACGAAGAAGATCTTGAAACCATCTGTTTATCTAACGGAAACAAATGTCCACTTTGCAAGGCATCTATATCCGTCTAGCAAACAGCTTCTTCTCTTTGTCAGCTCCCATCGCAAAAAGTGAACTTCAAAGAAACCCGGAAACTATATCATTAAATTTAACTATATTCCTATTTTAAAAATATATTAGTAAGATGTTATACAACCGAGTTTGAGGATCACAATATATAACTCATTTTCCGTTATGCTAGAATCATTATTGATCATACGAACGAGACACTCTAAAGTGTTGCATCACTGTTATTTCATTGGATCCTCCCAGAGTGAATTCATTTCTCAGACATTGAATGGATATGAACTTTTCGTTTCATAATGACTGCACACTACATGCAACCTCAATTGACGCGCATGAAATTAATCTTCATTGAAGAAATACCCCGTAACATTATATCGACTCACTAAAAACGAATTAGAACATCATTTTCAAACAACTCCGTCAGACATCGTCAGCTTGGGTTATCGTCAATATTCTACAAAATCATTCTTCAAAAGAAATTCGAAAACCAAACCTGATGGAAATACGAAGCAACAAAACGAACGCATGTCACACATAGTATGAGCACCCGAAAATCTTGATGAGAAGCACATCTTTCAAATAAACTATTCAAAAATCTCCATTGGAACTCAACTGCATTTTTTTCGGACCCTTAGGAAAGCTTGTTGATCTCATTTGTCATATTCCCTCTTTTCAAAACGTACCATTATATTCACATATGAATTCTATTCCATGGTTCTTCTCTTCAATAGCAAACTTTTACTAAGGATATAATTAATATCGACTGATTTCACCATCCACAATATGACATTTCAACAATAGTAAAACATCGAACACAACAGAAGGCGCGTTTCCCCACTAAAGAGGCGGATAGCCCCGAGGTGTTCAATCCCAGTAACTACCCACAACTATATATCTCCTTGGAACGGGTTAATAACATTGGATGTGAACCACCAACCAACTAAAAGGAGAGAGAGGAAATGTATCAATGCTTTCCCAGCAACATTGCAATCACGACTCTCATCGCACACAATGGTCAGAATACAAAGAGTTGTTATTGCGGAATTCAAAGCACGCGTAGGCATCGCCACCGAAGCAGCCCCCATCAGTGCGATCGTTATAACCCCGCTTAAGGTACTTCAGACTGTGGTGATACGTACATTTATAGCAGACTACAGACTTAATTAGAAGGAAATAAAAAAAGAATGAATTTTTGAAAAAGCTCCAAGAACATCGAAGTGAGAACTGCCGACGAACTAAGTATAGCTTTTCAATATATGTAGCATTCTAAAATGACCAACGAAACCTCGAGAAAAGTAGCAGCGCTGGAGATACAAAATGCATCACTAAATTGTACTCACGTTATAAATCTGAAAGCAAAGTTAGAATGTGATTTCAAACAACGTCGACAACGTAGAACATCGGTTTCAGAAATATGGGTACATCCTATCGTCACAGTATTCGGACTGGGGCGGCAAAAACACTCGTCATTTGAACTACGCAGTTAACTACAAACATACCTTAGATACCTTCCATCAGTTTCGATTATGAATGCAAAATATCATTTGCCACCACTCATTTCAAAAATCATATTTTTAAGACCAATTCCCTAAAACAAAAGGACCCCCAAAAAATTGAATGGGTTGATATTTTTTATTGGAGTCACATGTTGTTTGTTCTCGTGAAGAACTTTACATTGTGATAGGACAAAACCGTGATCAAATCCATATTGATGGCGTGTTGTGCGTCCTTGTACTCTTTGGCATTGTTACCAGGGATGAAAAACACATACTCGAACATAGCGCCTTCTATGGTGAGATCCATCAAATGTGCATACACAAATTCAGCCAGAGGTGCTTTTTCTACCGCTGTTTCGATCCATCCTACTATTTTCGGCAACACTTGAGTCTCATACGTGACTCTAAATTGACACTTAACTCTTCGACTGGGCATGTCGGACCGGTTGTATATTGTTGAGGAGACCAACTCAGTGTTGGGAACCAGCATGGATTCTCCACTGTATATGGTCCTGAATCTCGTCCCTCTGAAGCCAACTTCTTCCACGATTGCTTCGGTACCCTTAAAACGTATTCTATCACCATTTTGGAATGGTCGTTGCGCCAGCAAGGAAACCGTAGCGAATATTTCATTCAAAGTTCGTTGTGCTGCAAATGCAGTGGCTATTCCACCAAGTCCAAGTCCGGTAAACGCACCACTCATGTCAAAACCGAATGCGGACAAGACACAAACTATTGTTGTCAACACCAGAGTACCTTGTACTACACTTCCCATGACGCGAAGCGAAGAAGCTATTGTGCTCCGAGGAGAAATCGCACACACAACTTCCTCCACAATGATACCTGTCCCGGAGGTTAAAGGTGCAAGAACTCTGATGAGAATAGCGGAAGTTAAAGATTGGTGCAAGAACGTCTCAAGTCGAGAGTCGATATTCAATACAGAAATAATCGAAATACATAGTATGATTACTTTGGAAGAGACCCGAACCAGGAGGATCAATATCGGCGTTTTGCAACTCTCAAGACCTCGATGAAAAGATATTAGTTGAATTCCTGATTCAATCTTGGATGAAACGGTTCTTTGAAGTGCGTCGAGATAAGAGGAGTCACGGGGAATAGATGCCTTCGCAGCCTGTTTGAAAGATAGCGGCTGAACTTTGGCTTCTGGAAAAAATACTAAAATGATCCTCACGAGTAGCCAGTCGGATCTATTAACGGGCTCTGAATCTGTGAATGACCTTTTGGCATTGGCGTTTGTCTCTACCGCCTTCACATAGTCTAGCATTCTGCTTGTAATAGCGTCTTCCATCCAGATTAACACGTAGCTCAGAATAGCTAACCTGACATAATCAGCAATTAGGTTGGATCCCCCCCAGCCCAGTATAGGTAGTGTTGCGATGATATTTGTATCGTGAACGAAGATGCTTCGAATCTGGGGAGAAGACGCTGCACCCACCAATGACCCCGCAAACAAGTAAACTTGCCAACCCATGCCAAAAAAAGAAAGTTCAAACAATATAGGTAGTAGTCCCCCTCTCCACATGGATGGTTTATTGCTGTTTCCATCAAAAGTGATTAATAACTGATAAAATCGAGTCCTTTTCTTTTGTCTTTCGTATAAATTGAATTAAACACAGAGATTATCTAAAACAAATGGTTATATGGTATCCAAGTCTAAGGTTTTTGGAAGGGAATCATTGGAGAGGCGAGAGAGTGAAATAGCGGGTTCGACATCCGCTTGCGCAGTCCAGAAAGATTTTTGGTAGAATGGATGCGCAATGATGATCCAAATACCATAAAGTACAAATAGTAGCTAATATATGTCACAGTGAGTTAAGCAACTAACAAAACGAATAGTACTCACCGATATAAATAGAGCCACGACTGAATCAATCCACCAAATATTATTATCTTCGTCATAAATAGCAATCGAGAGAATAATCCCTATACAGGTAATAGCAGAACCAAAATCAGAATAGGCATCTTCCTTCAGAGCGTTCGAATGTAAAAATGCAGCCATGTGAACTTTCAAGACACCAAAGGCGATGAGAACCAACAAGGATGGAATCGCGATGGCGAGGATGACACCTACGTTTTCCATGGGCTCCTTGGCAACCAGGTGATACACTGCCGCGAAAAATGTCAAAACTCCCAACAATATAAAAGACAGCCCAATCAACACTGTGGCTCGATTTTCTCTTAGGTCCATGTCAGATTCTTCCAGTGAATTTGAAAACCTCCAGATAATGACGACCGAGCTCAAAACGTCTAAGAATGAGTTTAGCGAAAAGCCTAACATCGATGCCGAGAAATCGTTCACAGCAACAACGATTCCGATGGTGGCTGAAATGACCGTGAATACCATGGAGGCATAGGATATGTGTCTAGCCTCCTTGGCAGTGGGAGTTAAAAAGCGGCGCCATCCAACAGGCCGTTGCTCTATGCGTTCGTGATATTCGTCACTTGTGACTGAAACACGGTCATCAGTGTGACCTCGGCTCAACATCTCGTTTCTAAAAGCGATACGCCCCCCTCGTATTTCGAGATTTGTGTACAACCTTAGAAAGTGTGCACCTATTATTCCTTTCAAAACTATTGGAATGGAGGCAATCTCGACTCCCAATATGTCGATGCGAGATGATGCATTCGTTTTGTATGGAGAGCAAACGGATGTTACATATGGGCGCAAGCTTCGAAATGTATTTCTATTTACGGCGTTTATGTCTGCAATTCAATGTGGGATAACCGTTTATAGTAAATACTTCGGAGGGTTCTATGAGATCGGGCTTAGCTTTATGATTGCAATTGGACAAGATTTGACTACCTGTAAGTCCGATGCTTAGTTTCAATATTAAGATACTTACGAAGTATACAGGGGATGCGTTAATATTCTTTCCCGTTATCACCGGGGTTACTGTTGGTATTTTATCTCTTACAATGGCAATCATGTCTCACTTAAAGACAAATAAAGCGATTCAATTTGAAACGGATGTTTCCAAATTGAAGCGCCCTCTATCTAAAAAACCCGACTCTGAATTTGGAGCAACATACCGTCGAGCTGTCTATGGTATTGGAGTCACTGCTTTGATTGTAGCTATCATTCAAGTCATCAGCATGGTGATCGCCTTGGGATTGTTGGATTCGTTTGACAAGACAGTTAGACAATATGGCACCACCGATTTCACCAACGGATCTACCTCTGCACTTCTGATAGGTTACGAACTCGCCATTTTCAACAAATGTTGTTTTGAAAAAGGGTGGAGCACGCAAGGAAGCATCCCTCAATGTTCTTCAGGATATGCGGTTGGCGATGATTTGGGGTGCACCGTACCAGATACCTATGCGCTCTTCAACAACCAACTATGCGTAAGTAAACTTCCATACTAGTACAATTGATTCATCGATTATAGGCTTGCTCTCCCGTGTCAGATCAAGAATACTCGACCTTTTTGAATTTAATTCAAACTTACGATGTTTGTCAAGTGCTTGAAACTGAAGCAACTGTTGCAGTAGGTCAAAGTGAGAGTGTTCCTGGCTCAACATTGAATTTGAATTTCTTTTACGACCTTGACGAGGTCCCTGTCGGTAAGTTTGCTATTTGTATTCTTGAAGTGCATTTTCTGACATGATGCAGTTGGAGAGCCGTTGAATCAAGAAGGATGTGGTGTTGGATTGGCAAAAGTGTTTCAATACACATTCTATTTATGGTTGTTCAAGTATGTGAGACCTATATCCGTGGCATTCATTGCTGTGTCCAGTATTCAGCTGTTGGTAATTATTTACGGGGTGTATGAAAACTATTGCTATGTCAAATGGGAGGTCATCACTGAAAGACTCAAACAGGAGGAGATCGAAAGGGGGGCTCTCGCGTCACCAATGCAAAAACTTACAGGTAGACTTCGAGGCATGTCTCAGGAAGTTTTCAGTCTTTATTCAAATAGATCGGGTATCAAGACAGAACCAGTTTGATCATATAACTAAAATAACAAAAAGAAATTAATATTTACAACGAAACAAACGAGTTATGTTAAACTTAGACTCGCTTTACTTTTTCGAAAGTCTCTTGTTGGATGATGTCATCACTAGTTGGGAGTCCTTGAGATTTACGATGCTGATCAAACATCACCTTGCGAATGGCGGCTTGCGTTTTTTCATCATACTCATCGACTCGTTTGCTTGAATCCACTTTTTGAGTGTCGATGCATGGGTCACCTTCAACGACGCAGTTCCACCAGGTCTCTCTTACTTTCTCTAATGTCACTACCAATGCATCAGATTCACGATCAACTGACCAGAAACAGTCGCCTGGGCGCACTCGCTCTGGGTATGTCCCATGCAGCAGCACTCTCGAAGGTACACTGATAGATATCTCGTTCGGTTTGATCAAACATTTAATATCGGAGGCAGGTGTGTTAGGGGACAAACATATAGTGATTGTAACGTCTTGTAGACTCTGAATCCACCAATAACGATCCGTCATCCCGCCATTTCCTATTGGAACCTGATCTCCTTTCTCATTGTAGGTGACTAGATCTTTGGAAGCCGAATTTTCCCTCGTGCCTGCTACATCCGGTTTTTTAGATATCTCGATTGGACTTTGTTTCGAAGTTTCCAGTTGTCGAAAGGGTCGCTTTCGAAACTGATTCAAAACCATCTTTTCAGATTGCCCAGGCGAAAATCCCATCGAGGCGTTTTTCTCATGTGGAGGAATGACGACGTAAAAATCTGTTCTTCTGTTCATAAATCCAAAAAACACATCCAGCAGTTCCTCCACGCCTTTGCATCGGCTTGCAAGAGGCATAAGAAGAGCGTCAATTTCATCATCATTCATTTGATACACTTTAGTCGAGGGGGACTATCATTCGAACTCATCTCGTGGTGGGGGACTATTACAATTCGGGATAAATTGATTTATCCGTTAGCGTTGTTTTCATGCGGGGCTCGCTTTTGTTGCTTTGTTGTTTGGTGGGATTTTCCGAAGGCATCCTTAATGTGAGCATTGAAGGCGATGCAATGAATGCTCAGTTTCTCGGATCATTCCGAGTGGCCCAATCTCAAAGTCATATTGGACGACATGACATTGAACTTTTGAACACCCAGGTCATTATATTCGACGATAAAGCATCCAGAAAGTATTGCAACGATAAAGCTGATTTTCCTGATATGTTTGCAGAATTCGGAAATAGAATTATTATGATGGATGTGGACCTCAAAACATTTCACACCTGCTTCTCGGGAGTCCCGCAGCTGTTTAATTCTGTGGAATATTTCGAAGATTGGTGTAAACTCAACAGTTCGTTAATATTATTGAATTCTAAAGTAGTAGGGTTCCATTACAACATGGGTGGCCATCAAGAAGATATATTAACAGATTGTGGTATCTTCGAAACTCCCTATACTTCAATGGAGATTTTTAATTCAATAGCTCCCAATACGAAGCTTATTGGAAATATGACTTTAGATGAACCAGATTGTGAAAAAGTATTTAACAGCATATTTGTCACCATTATTTCCAGGATTGGCGTTGGAGGCTTATTTGTATTTACTGGTATTTATGCATTGAGTGGATTTCTCTTCTTTAATTCAAACCAGTGGATTGGTAAAATGGTATTGTGAATGAACTCATTGACTTGCCTGTATATTGGCGTCATTTGGATATGTGGTTCACATTTCATAACTGATATCTTGCCACACGACTTCATTGCATCTAATATGTCTCTATTATCATCGTCAAATCTGGCTTGTGATGTTCTAATTACTTTACGCTGGAAATCTCTCAATAATGAAGTGACCAACCGTTTGCCACCAAGTCCAGATTCAAATGTTATCCGAAGAAGAAAATTTGGATTTGGTTTCGGAATTTCACTTTTTATCTTTGACTGGGTCTATAACTACTTTTGGATCAACATGTATGAATCTGGTGAATTTATTCTGACGACTATTATTCCTGGAGTATTTCTCAGTTTCCAGCTTATGATGTTAGTATTCTTCTTCAGGCAAATTTTGTTTATGAACCGCTATCTCGGCAAGATAGATATCAGTCTGGAAACTGCATCGGTATTAATGGCAGAAGGATCAAACAGAAGTGTCGCTGCAAAGATGAGAACATCCGCTAGGCAACTGAATCGATGGCTTCGCATCACGTCCATTTCCATGTTTCTCTATACAGTGTTGGTACTGGTGTTGCAACCCACGCGGCTGATTGAACGAAGTTGTGAGTCATGGGTTACTGGTTGGTCCATATTCGCATTTCTCCGGTGTCTTAATTCATTCGGTCAGGTTAAACTTTGCATCGCGAGAAATGGAATTTCAGGGCTTACCAAGAAAGTGACACCATCATCTACAAATCCTCTTTTTTCGAAACACAGCTTTACAAGTGTTCAGAGCAAAACTATCGAATAGTTTTTTGGGATCGGAAGACAATTCACTAGTTAGTATTAAACTTTTAAAATTCGGAATTTGGCGACATAATATCTCTGAAAAAATCTTCAAACATGTAAGATGAGGAACTCTTAAAGTTTAGAGAAACCGCTCCAAACCTGGAGACAAACTAGTGAAACTACTCATACAATGATCTACCCACCGAAATTTTATCCGTTTTTGTGTAAATAAAGATTTGTCATGAAGGGTTCGCTTTTGTTGCTGTGTTCTTTGGTGGGATTTTCCAAAGGCATCATCAATGTAAGCACTGAAGTTGATGCAATGAATGTTCACTATCTTGGTTCATTCCGAGTGGCCCAATCTCAAAGTCATATTGGACGACATGACATTGAACTTTTGAACACACAAGTCACTATATTCGACGATAAAGCATCAAAGAAGTATTGCAATAATATGACTGCTTTTCCTGAAATGCTCGCTGAATTCGGAAATAGAATTATTATAATGGATGTGGACCTCAAAACATTTCACACCTGCTTCTCGGGAGCCCCACAGCTCTTCAAATCTGTAGAGTATTACAAAGAATGGTGCCAACTCAACAGTTCAATAATATTATTAAATTCTAAAATAGTCGGGTTCCATTACAACATGGGCGGCCATCGAGAAGATATATTAACGGATTGCGGAATCTTCGAAACCCCGTCTTCTTCGATGGAGATTTTTAAATCGACATCATCCGATAGGAAGCTTATTGGAAATATGACTTTAGACGAACCAGAGTGTGAAAACTTGTTTAACGGCATATTCGTCACGATCATTTCGAGAATTGGCGTTGGAGGATTATTCCTATTTACTGGTATTTATGCTTTGAGAGGATTTCTCGTTTTTAATTCAAACCAGTGGATTGGTAAAATCGTATTGGGAATGAACTCATTGACTTGCCTGTATATTGGCACCATTTGGATATGTGGTTCACATTACATAACTGATATCTTGCCACACGACTTCATTGCTTCTAATATCTCTCTATTATCATCGTCAAACATGGCCTGTGATGTTCTAATTACTCTACGTTGGAAATCCCTCAATAACGAAGTGACCAACCATTTACCTCCAAGTCCCGATTCGCATGTTATCCGAACGAGAAAAATAGGATTTTGTTTCGCAATTTCACTTTTTATCTTTGACTGGGTCTATACCTATTTTTGGATCAACATGTATGAATCTGGTGAATATATTCTGACGATTATTACTCCTGGAGTATTTCTCATTTTGCAGCTCATGATGATACTATTCTTTTTCAAGCAAATCTTGTTTATGAACCGCTATCTCGGTAAGATGGATGACAGTCTGGAAACTGCATCGGTATTAATGGCAGAAGGATCAAGCAGAAATATCGCTGTAAAGATGAGAACATCCGCTAGGCAACTGAACCGATGGCTTCGAATTGCGTCTAGTTCCATGTTTCTATATACACTGCTGATGCTGATGTTGCAGCCCACACGTCTTATTGAACGAAGTTGTGAGTCCTGGGTGATAGGCTGGTCAATATTAGCATTTCTCCGGTGCCTTAATTCAGTCAGTCAGATTAAACTTTGCATCGCGAGGAATGACATTTCAGGGCTTACCAAGAAAGTAACGCCATCATCCACAAATCCACTTTATTCGAAACACAGCTTCACGAGTGTTCGGAGCATACTTATCGAATAGTTTTGAAATAGGATTATTTTGAAATGATCTTTAAAAATATATCCGTTGATTATATGAAACGTCGGGTGTTGTGGCTGGCCTCCTTGGTGTTTGCTGTCAATGCAGGTGTTGATGTCAGCTCCTCATCAAAATTTCTGGGATCGTTTCGAGTCGGACCGATGTACCGCAACCTGGGTCGTTCTTATGCTCAATTAAACAACACTGAAATGGTTTTATTCGACAACATGGCATCTGAAAGATATTGTAAACCTCATACGGATATCTTGTTTGAAAATATGGTGGAAGAGTTTGGAGGTCGAATCATTCTTATTAACATCAGTCTCGCCTCGTTTCACAGCTGCTTCCCTGAGTTTCCCAACCACTACAAGACCTTTGATTTGTTTTCGAAATGGTGCTCCCTAAATAGCTCACTTATTATTTTGAATAAGAGGAAGACTGATTTCCAGTTTAATAGATATGGCACCAGAGAGCATGAATTTCCTCATTGTGGTATTTACTCAGCTGTGGCCAATGACGTTGTGAGTAAACTCGATTCCATTTCGAAGTTCATGGTGAACCTGACAACTGACGAACCTCAATGCGAAGCTGTTTTTTCGAGTATCTATGTTCTGATATTCTCAAGGATATTTATTTCATGTCTTTTCATGCTCACAGGAATATACGCGCTTGTAGCTTTGATCTGCATACATTCGAACCAGTGGATCGGTAGAATAGTTCTGTGCGTCAATGCTCTTTTGTGCATATATATTAGTGTTGTATGGTTGTTAGGGTCACATTATATCACCCCAACGCTTTCTCAACAGCTGCAAACTACCAATATGGCTTTGTTTTTCACATCGAATTCAGCTGTTGATATTCTGCTTTCGTTGAGGTGGCTCTCATTTAATAACGAAGTCACCAAGAAATTACCGTCCAGCAGCGATTTTCAATTATTGAGCACAAAGAAACCGGTGGTGATTTTCAGCATCTTTCTCTTTTTCTGGGACTGGGTTTACAGTTATCTGTTTATTAATATGAGCTCTGACACAGAACTCTTAGTAACATCAGGAATACCGGCAGTTCTTATTCTTCTCGAGTTGTCGATATTTGCGTATTTCTTCAAACAGATTCTATTCATGAACAATTATCTTCAATCGATGAAAGTAGATCTATGTACTGCTGCCATTCTGCTTAAGCAAAGTTCACAACGTGATCACGCAGCTGCATTGAGACATGTAGCCGTGAAGCTGCACAAATGGCTGTTACTAGCATCGGGATCAGTGTTTGCCTATGCGGTATTCACTCTGCTCCTTCAACCAACAGGGGCTATGTTTCAGAGCTGTGAGGCTTGGGTTTGCTGTTGGTCCTTTTTTGCGCTGCTCAGAGTCGCAAGTGCCTTTAGCCAAGTAAAACTATGCATTTGCCGAACCAATATGACCATAAGAAAGGTTTTACCGAATACTCCAAATGCAGAACATGCGACAGTAATACATAGGTCATCGACTTAAGCTTTGAATTCAATTTGGAGGACGACGACAGAAGCCTTGATTAACATGCTTCATTTTTTTTGTGAATGCATCTGCGTTTGAAAAACAAAATAAAGAAGACGAATTCACCGGCGTGCAATAATGAGAAGAAGTCAAAGCAATGATACAATGACCATAGTGATTGCGTCAAGCGCACAAGGGTGTGGAGCGGACCGTACCTCATATTTACCGAAGTTTAGAATGGATTTCTGGAAGGAGATTCATCTGGCATCTGAAAGCAAGCTAAGCGTGTCGATTGGTTCAGGAGCGAATAAATATTTTTATTCTGACTACTTCCGCCTCTCTAAAATTTTAAAATAATGTGTATGCACTTGGTTTGAGAGTTCAAATTATGAGATACAGACTTTTTTGCGGTAAAGATTGTAAACTGCTTGCTTTGTCCAGATAGTGGAGGTCAAAGATAATTTCACGACTTCTCTATCACGAAAGATGCATCTGGGACCTCATTGAGTGATCGGGCAAAACCTTCCTACAATGAACCTGTACAACGTTTGATTAATGATTAAGATATCTTAATCGATATTCATTTATGATTAAATTATATTATTTCTTCGTCCATAATAAGTCCAATTACCTCAATAAGGGACTCTTTAGTTTCGCCGCAACCATCGATTACTGATTCCAATACACGATTGACGTTTCGTTTATTTTCATTCCAGCACCTTTTGAAAAATTTGAATTCGCATTGAAGCGCATCCGTGTCTCGGACCCCCTCTGTTTCTTGCTCTCTTACTTTCAGCATCAACAATTTTCCTTCAATCTCATTTGAACTATCGGATAATGAGGATACCAGTGATTTTAATTCCACCAATCGCAATAGTAAATCTGTATCTGTAGGCTCCATAGCAACACTTCGTTTAGCAGATTCGCCTTGATGAACTTGCAAGTTTAAAGTGTCCAGAGTACTTCGCAAATCAGCTTTGGTTGCAGTTAAGAGCTCCATGGCATTTTGCAGTGCGGACATATCTTCCGAAGCTTGAACAGTCCAATACAATGATGATTTTCCTTCCGTTTTTACTGTCAGGTTCCCTTCATCAGATAAAACAACGAGAACTTTTTGAATCTCCGCATGTCCCACGATCTGTTCAAATTTTGAAAAATCATTCCTGGCATATGCTACATGTAACTTACCTTGTTGAGGTTTTCGTATACCTTGGTGGAGTTGTGCGGGCGACTTTGCTCTTTCATGTACATAAGAACCATTTCTTTCGCTTCATTCGTACCGACTTTGGATTTCTTTTTACTTTTGGAACATTTCGAAGAATCGATTTCTGGCTTTCTCTTCCGATTCTCTTCCGAGCCAGGTGAAGAAACCTGATTTTTGCTACTTGATTCTTTCTTGACACCTGCGTTAGGTTCGATTGAACTGCTTGCTGGTTCAGTCAGCACTTTGGTTGGTTTAGACGAAGCAACTTCAGCTATTTCACAATTTGAAGTCAATTCCGAGCCAGGTGAAGAAATTTGCTTTGGTTTACTGTTTTTCTTCTTCTTGACACCTACGTTAGGTTCGATTGAACTCCTTGCGGGTTCAGTCAGCACTTTTGTTGGTTTAGACGAAGCAACCTCAGCTATTTCACAATTTGAAGTCGATTCCGAGCCAGGTGAAGAAATTTGCTTTGGTTTACTGTTTTTATTCTTCTTCACAACTGTGCTAGGTTCGGTTGAAATGCTTGCTGGTTCAGGCAGCACTTTGGTTGATTTAGAAGAAGCAACCTCAGCTATTTCACAATTTGAAGTCAATTCCGAGCCAGGTGAAGCAACTTGCTTTGGTTTAATGTTTTTCTTCTTCTTAACACCTGTGCTAGGTTCGGTTGAAATGCTCTCTGGTTCAGGTAGCACTTTAGTTGGTTCAGACGAAGCAACCTCAGTTATTTCACAATTTGAAGTCAATTCCGAGCCAGGTGAAGAAATTTGCTTTGGTTTACTGTTTTTCTTCTTCTTGACACCTACGTTAGGTTCGATTGAACTCCTTGCTGGTTCAGTCAGCATTTTGGTTGGTTTAGACGAAGCAACCTCAGTTATTTCACAATTTGAAGTCAATTCCGAGCCAGGTGAAGAAATTTGCTTTGGTTTACTGTTTTTCTTCTTCTTCACAGCTGTGCTAGGTTCGGTTGAAATGCTCTCTGGTTCAGGCAGCACTTTAGTTGGTTCAGACGAAGTTATCCCAACAACCTCGCAGTTGGAAACCAACAAGCTGTCACAGCTGTTATGAATTTCGTCTTTAATAAAACACTCCCTTACCTGTTCACATTCTCTTTATTCATTAGAGCCTCCTCTGCTTGCATCACGTCATCTAACCATTGGTCTTCGTCCCCCATGCTCTTCAATTTTAAGGATGAACGTTCGGGACGACGTTTCAAAAATCGATTTTGAAACGCACGCTGTGGGGGGCTCGCACTTCGCTGATTTTGAAACGATCAATTGTTTTATCAACAACAAAAATCGATTTCTTTTTTAAAACTACTAGTAAAATTACTTTTATCCGTTGAGTCTTTGGGCTGTCTTCTCAGACGATGTTCAAGGCATTCCATATGGCAGTGCTCGCATGGGTAGTTGTTGCTATAAATGGCAGACTCGAAATTAGTTCAATCGAGAATGACTCAACCTTAACATATTTGGGATCCGTACAAGTATTTCAGATGTTCAGCAACAAGGGCTCATCTCATTTGGTGAAGAATAGGACTGAAGTGGTAATATTCGGGAGTGTAGCTGCCGATATTTACTGTAATGTTCAAACAGATGCTTTATTTCAAAATATGATAGAAGAATTTGGACAAAAAGTGGTAATCTTCAACATCACCTTTCTTGAGTTCAAAGGCTGTTTCCCAGAATTATCTCAACAATATAAAAGCATTGAAACATATCGAAAATGGTGTCAACTTAATAGTGCCTTGGTTTTATTGAAATCAGGTATAGCGAATATAGAGTACAACAAGTACAACACCCGAGGAGAACTTTTAGAGGAGTGTGGGTTATTTTATGGAGATTCCAAGGGCGATGACTTCATGGAACATATCTTCCAAAACACGAAACTAATGGGCAATTTAACTGTCGACAAGCCAGAATGTGAGCACGTATTTGAGAGCGTTTATATATTGATTTTTTCACGGATTTTTATTGGATGTCTCCTTATTGCTACCGCCTTGTGCGCCATGCATGGTTTTGTATTATTTAATGCAGATCAGATGATAGGGAGATTTGTATTAGGTGTGAATGCCATACTCTGTATGTATATGGGGGTTATATGGATACTGGGGTCTCATTTCCTAACAGGAGTATTGCCACATTATGTGTCTAGTTCAAACATCACTCTATTTTCTGGGTCTAATCTCGCTTGCGACATCCTCATTTCTTTACGGTGGAAATCGTTGAATAAAGAAGTCACGTGTAATCTACCTGCGAGCAATGACTGGCAAGTACTGCGTCAACGAAAATTGGGTGCATTATTCGGAGTGTCGTTCTTCTTTGGAGACTTGATCTATACATATCTTTTTATTCATATGTCCCCTCACAATTCATTTTATGTCGGGGTAGCAATCCCCACTTTCCTGCTAATCGTTGCTCTCTTAGTTTTAATGGTCTTCTTCAAGCAAATCCTTTTTATGAACAAGTATCTCAACAGATTAGAGAGAAATTTTGGCACAGCAGTGACCTTATTAAAAGACGGGTCACAAAGAACATCTGTTATCCAATTGAAATATTCCGCCAAAGAACTGCGTTTTTGGTTGCTTATCGCGTTTATAGCCATGGTGGTTTATAATGTACTGATTCTGGCATTAGAGCCCACGTTCATTATTTTTCAAACTTGTGAGAATTGGGCAGTTGGATGGTCTGTGCTAGCTTTCCTTCGGGCAGCAGCTGCACTTGCTCAAGTAAAGCTATGTTTAATGAGAGAAAGTTTATCCAGAAAATCCAAAAAACTAACTTGCAGCAAAAAAAGTCAAGTGTGCTGCCTAAGTAATTCATAGGTAAATCATGTTGCCTTGAAGTAAAATAGTTAGTACCTAGTGTTGGGGTTTCTTAATACTTGTACTATTCGTAGTAAGGTACTCTACTAGTTCACTATGACATTGTTTCCCATACAAAATCCCCTTATAATTTGATTTCGCCAGAGGATTCCGCTTAGAATTTTACTAGTGTTTACTATAGTGATAAAACTCATCTTTCACTTTCACCACAAATGATGTGCATACCAACGTATTAAGCATTTCGTACTAAAATCTCATTATTATTTACATTACATTATGAGAGGCACTCGGCGTTTGAATGACCACTCGTTTCCCTCGTGGTTGGGCTTTGGATGCCTTAAAATCCAAAACTTGCACTCCATTCATTAAAGCAACGAATCTGTGTCCGTCATAAGTATTCATTGGCATGCTTTCTCCAGGAGCAATGTCCCCCAATGAAAGCATTGCAGGTGTGCCATCATCCCAGAGTAGCTCCACCGTATGTGCCATGTCATTCTGAAAAGACATGGCAATCTGATCTCCTGCTTTACCGCGCTCGTTCATATTGGGTTTGGGACGATTCCAGAGCCACACATTCGCCGACCATTTGACACCCTTAACAGGAGGACATCCACCATGTAGGGAGTATGGATCTATGCTAGAGTCTGGTCCTTGCGAATAGAACAATACCACATGACCTTTAGTAGTCTGTGATCGCAATGCAGTTGAGGAGCTATTACAAACCCATATGTTATCTTTTACAGCGATGTATCCTGGGCTTTTAACAGTGCCATCGTGTACTAACATTTCTCCGTTATATCCTTGGTGGGTGGTTGAAAGAGGAAACACAGTGTTGCCTCCTTCTTCCACATCTGACAAGTAAATAAACACTGTAGCGAATCTGTTGGTTCCATTTTCTACTGCAGGATTCCAAGCATCGTATCCAGTGTTGTCGAACGAGTCTAGATGAGCCTTGTACCATTCCGTTTCTTTGTAACGTAGCACTTGCAATGCATCAGCCATGTTGGGGTCGTAATCGATGCCAGCCAATTGAAATGCTCGCTTTTGAATAGCTGTTGCCACTGAAGATCCATGGTCCCACGCTGTAGAACTGTTACGTTGGGAATTGTCTTTAGTACCTTCGTATCCTACTTCACTAGGGGAAATAGACGGCGTGTTCCGTTCCAGTATCTCTTCAATCTCTTGATCTGAAATAAAATTATCAATTGCAAATGCGCGTGGAGCCATCGCTAATTGGGTCATTTTTATCGGCTTGCCAGGAATCGGGTTTTGTACATGGGTAGGAAAAATAACATCTCCCACCTTGTTTAGAGGGTACACGAATTGAAGTCCCTGTGGTACGATGTAAGCTATTGCTTCATCCAAAAGCTCTTTCGAGGACACGATGCGGCGACCTGAACCGCTAAATAACTTGGCACCGTTCGCCGGATTACACATGCGGTGCATTTTGTTTTCATCTTGCTGCACGATTTCTTGGACATTTGGAGATGATGCACATGCAGTTTTAATTAAATCGTCCAAGTTGCTAGTGGATGTAAACATCGTCTGGAACCCAATGTCACTGCCGTTTCCATTCCAGCGAATCTGCACGTTGCCGCTGGAAACAGTCAATGGTGACGTCACTATATCATCCTTGCTGCTCAGTTTCCAGACAACTGCAGCTGTGCCAAGTAATATGGCCGCTTGTTTACTATCAAACATCGTATTTTCAATTTGAAATTATAAAGTTTTAATCTAAGGACCTCGATTTTTAAAACGAGCATCCAGGAACAAAATGTAAAGGAGGTCCAAATAATGACTAAGGTTTAACTACTTTAAATTTTACTACAGAGCCCCAAACTTCGATTTCATTCGGTACTAGATGGACGACTATGTTCAATATTAGGACTATTTCCTGGCAATAATTCCTGGTCTGTAGATTTATACATCGGAGCCATTTCTAGTTTCAACTTGTCAAATTGCCAACAATTCTTTAACACCTAATAAATAAAATGGCTAGAGTTCCCATCGGAGTTGCTCTTGTCGTGGTTTTGGTCGCTATTGGAGCATACTTCTTCACGAGAGAATCCAACCACCTGACAAAGGAACCAAGTACATTGCTCAAGGCGGTGGACCTATCTCAAAAAGGATTGCCTAATGTTCGAATAGGGGCGAGAGTGGTTGATCTTATTAATGGTATTCACTTTGACGACATTCTCCAAGACTCGCCGCATGAGATCAGACCCCCTTCAGTCGTCGTGTTTTACGACTCCAACAGCGCCAAGTGCATGCAGGAGTTTAACAAACTGCGTCTTGACTCCATGGCGGAAAGAGATCTGCCTGCTCGAGAACGTTTATTCATTTCAAGGTACGACACCTACTCGGCACCTCGTCGTGCTTGGTTCAAATTCACTCCGGAAATGGATCTAGAAAAGCGATTCCAAGTAAAATCGTGTCCTGAGGTTGTCATCGCGCCCCCAACTTGCACAGGAATGACCAAATGGTGCAGCCAAGGACGTGATCCTAAAGATCCTAATATTGAGTTGGTTGGTTGTGAGAACTTTGAGGAGAGTTGTAAAGACCTAGTGAAATGGGACGGAACTGTGAATTTACTTTCATGGCTGCAAACTCAAATTGAAAGTTTTAGAGAACCTAAAATCATTCCTCACTTTGGAACCTACGAAAGGCAAGGAAAATGGATCCGCCAAAGAGAAGCAACATCGACGGATAACATCATGAGAAATATTTACTTGTCCCAGGATTTTCCAGCATTTTCGAAACGCGGGTTCAAAGCCATACCAATTCCTGAAAAGATGAACGAAAAGCTAATGGACTTTTACTACAGACGATTACCTGAGCGCAAAACAGAATTCTGGGATGCCGAGTCAACTCAAATCAATTTCCACGAACACCCGACATCCTTCATAGATATGGACAAGGAATTCAAAATGAAGGAGGACTTGGCCAACACTTACTTGAAGCCACTTCTAGAGGAATGGTCAGGAATTAAACCTTTGCAATTAACTTCATTTTACGGACTTCGAGAATATCCTGAAGGTATTGCCTTGAAGAACCATTTAGACCGCATCGACACACATGTGCTCAGTGTTACACTTTCATTACGAAAGTACAACCAAAGTAAAAATAGTGAGGAGTGGCCTTTGGAAGTTATTGATTGGAATGGAGACCATGTGAGGTATTCACATCCAGCTGGTACTATGGTACTCTACGAAAGTGCGAAGCTTCCTCACGGTCGACCTTATCCAAACAAAGAAGGTATTCATCTAGGGGCTTTTTGCCACTTCAAACCGTTACTTATAAACGAAGAGACGACTGCAAAATGGGAGAACTTCGTGACAAAAGCTAGACAAAACCAGCGATCACATTCCAACACGGTTTCTTACAGAAGCACTCCATCTGTTCAGCCATCGTTTCCGGTATTTACGGTTCAAGACTACGGCAAGGAGTCTGTGTGGAGACACGATTCAACTGCATCCCCACGATCGCCCCTGGAAACTAATGCACAGTTTTTGAACACCCATGACAAGGTTTTGGACTTATTCTGGGTGTCGGATGACAATGAACATGTGCATCAAGGAACACTGTCTCCTGGATCAACCATGAATTTGAACTCATACCTTGGACATAAATTCGTCTGGAAAGACGGAGTTGATGCCAAACCACTATTCACTTCCATCATTATGAAAAATGCCAAAACGTATTCACCATCCATCTAATAATTGTACAGCTAGCTTTTTAACAAATCACAAAATTTCAAATCAACACCATCCAAATTTCAAGCATGTGGCTCATGTTCCATTTATGATGAAACAGAAATTCCTGGTAGGGTATCAAAATTAGAGTTCTTTCTCGCTTTCAAAATAATATCGTTCTTCTGCATATTTCATCAAAAGAACACGTTCATAAAAACAAAGTTAGTCCGATAGAAAATTTCAATTTCCGATATCTAGTTGTACATTAAATATTTATTATTATACCATTTTAAAAACCCAAGTTGAAAGCAAGCACATATTTCCAATGAGGCAGACGACATGTTGGAATATCTATGTTTCGAGTTTGTCATGAATGGACTACCTTAAAGTCAGACACGGCTGGCTGCTTTTTTTAGTTCCTGCTTAATCGCCTTATATATGAACTTCCTTGATGACTCGGTCAAGCTCATATTTCAAATTGAATTTCAAATTTTGGTAAAATCAGTAAACCACGCTCTATCTCATCGTGGGGGCTACTTTACTTTGCTGGTAAAAAAAAAGGAGAAATATAATGCGAATTCAGTGATTCCACATAATGTTATTGCTTCTGATTACCTCACGGATTGCCATCAGGCTCTTTTCTTTCAACAAGATACT
>Ga0105055_10001941_pt1 | contig 32980 bp, 28 predicted proteins | sample BON03_FD_78090 | JGI IMG/M metagenome (GOLD analysis project Ga0105055, IMG submission 78090) | Freshwater microbial communities from Lake Bonney liftoff mats and glacier meltwater in Antarctica - BON-03 | ecosystem: Environmental > Aquatic > Freshwater > Ice > Glacier meltwater | place: Lake... | reverse complement strand
CCATTCTTGGATCAAATGAAAAAACGGGGTTGTCTCTCCCGTAGGTAAAAAATTGGTTGATATAAATTCCGTATGAACTGCTTTTAGAACCTGATTTAAATTTTCTGTTCCTTCGACATGAAGTATTAAACCTTCTGCGCCATTTTGCAGTGAATGAAGAATTTCCTCATTTGTGGATTTTTCATTTTCCGGAAAAGCGGAAACCAGGTTGTTCCAGATTCGAGGAGACATTCCCGGTAGTTTTGAGTCTGGATGGAATTTGTATTCTGACGTCGGACCTTTTAAATCCTCTGCTGTATAGAAAGGCTGAATTTTGACTCTGCCCCAAAGCATGGAGATAAGTGTATCATCAAAATCTTTTCCTTTTAGATCTCTTTTTACCTGATCAATCCATTCCTCTTTGCTGGAAGGAGGAAAATTATAGAAGTCCTGATTAGTCATAGTTGGGTTTAGATTTTTACTGAATTCGAATTTCTGCGAATAAAAACCATTAGTTTATTACTAGTTCTGAAGGCTAATTGTCTTTATCAAAATTAGGAAAATGAAGGGGAAATCAAGAGTCTAAATGAATCACTTTATAATTTGGATTGTTTTGAACTTCTTTTTAGAAGACTGAATAGCAGAATACTTGCAATTTTGTCAGTGAAACAGGGCTTATATCCACTTAATCTGAATCCTTCAAACTGAAAAGGATTTTGTTGCCAAATTTCTTTTGGGTACAAAAGTATACGTGTCCAAAAGCTCAATATTTCAAGTAGAAATCCATTTTTTATTTAGGTTAATTATTATCAAATTTGACACCCTTGCACCTACTGCAAGATCATTGTTTTTCAGAAATCTTCTCTAATGAGTTCAGAAGCTAGCGCCGTTTGGAATGAATGTTTACGTGTTATCGAACAGCACGTCAATGAGCAGAGCTTTTCAACTTGGTTTAAGCCCATTAATCCTGTTAAGCTTGAAGGTACTTCGCTGACCATTCAGGTTCCAAGTCAATTCTTCTACGAATGGCTGGAGGATAATTATGTGCAGGAATTAAAAATTGCGATCAAGACTACGTTGGGGCAGAGTGGAAGATTGGAATATGCTGTGGTGGTAGATAGAGGGAATTCTTCGAATCAGCCTTATGTAGTTTCATTTCCTCAGGGAAATGCAGGGAATAATAAGAAGTCTCAAGTGCCAGTAGAGCCAGACAAGACTCCTTTTGAGATGAAATCGCTTAATGCTGAGGCATTGACGAATAGTAATCTAAACCCGACCTATACTTTTACTACTTATATAGAAGGAGATTGTAACAGACTTGCCCGTTCAGCTGGTTTTGCTGTTGCGACCAAACCTGGGATTACTTCCTTTAATCCGTTGATGGTGTACGGTGGAGTAGGATTGGGGAAAACACACTTGGTACAAGCAATCGGAAATGAGATCAAAAATGGACCGGATAATAAATTCGTGTTATATGTTTCTTCCGAGAAATTTGTGAATCAATTCATGGATTCCATCAAAGATGGTAACGTGAAAAGCTTCACCAATTTTTACATGCAAGTGGACGTGTTGATTATAGATGACATTCAGTTTTTGGCAGGAAAGGACAGAACACAAGAGATGTTCTTCCATATTTTCAATCACCTTCATCAAAGTAAGAAGCAAATAATCATGACTTCAGATTGTCCGCCTAGGGATCTGAAAGGTCTAGAGGAGCGGTTACTTTCCCGATTCAAATGGGGACTGACGGCAGATTTGCAGCTGCCGGATTTTGAAACGAGAGTAGCGATCATCCGTAGGAAAATGCAGTCTGAAGGAATTGTCATTCCTGATGATGTAGTAGAATACCTTGCCTATACGGTGGATACAAATGTTCGTGAGCTGGAAGGAATTCTTATTTCGCTTATAGCCCATGCATCACTGAATCGTGTGGAAATTAGTCTTGAACTTGGCAAGACAGTGATGAAAAACATCATCAAGGATATTGAAACGGAAGTTGGAGTTGATTTTATCCAGAAGTCTGTGTCGGAATATTATGGAATTGCCCTTGATGACTTGAAAGCAAAAACCCGTAAAAAAGAAATAGTAACGGCTCGTCAAGTTGCGATGTATTTCTGCAAGGAATTCACCAATCATTCCCTGAAATCAATAGGTTATCACTTTGGCGGTAGAGATCACTCTACCGTGATTCACGCAGTGCAAACAGTGAATGATATCATGGAAACTGATAGTTCATTCCGGAATTCTGTGCTGGAGCTGAAGAAGAAATTTAAGATGAGGTCTTATTAAAATGTAGTTATCAGCACTTATGCCAGGTGACGTATTTTCTTTGCTTGTTCGGTTGGAAGACCGATGACGGGTGACCGAAGTGTGGAATTCGCCAGTGTTAATCCAAACCTGAGATGCTTTGATATTTTACTTTCAACAAAGCAGGTAGTTGCTTTCTGCATTTTGCGCAAACTTTTCACCACTTACTTTACAGACAACCTTCGTTTTACTCATTTAACTTTTTGCCCATAGTTTCTTCAAATCTCTGAAGGAGTCTGATGTAACGTTTTTGGATGTTTTCTATAAACTTCTCCTGAGTATCAATGGCATATATTGGGTTGTATTGGATACGATCGATCACGATGTCTAGCCAAGATCTTCCATCATCGATTAATTCTGCGTGAAACGCCTCTACAGTCAAATCTCTGGATCCCGAAAACGGACCTTTTCCAATTTGTTTGAAATACTGAGTAATGACATTCAGTGCTAACTCATGAGTTTCCTCAAAATGCTTTAAAAGATCTCTGGATTGAGACTCAGTTAATTCCCCGTTTTTAGCACGTTTAGAATAGTCTGTAAGATCAACTAATGCAGCACTGAAATCTTCAAGACATTTCTCGCAGGTTTTGGTGATAGTTTTCATGGAAAGACGATTTTTAAGTTTGAATGCATTTTTTACTGGTCTGAAAGTCTATTTAAAGTACTAAAATGATTCGATATAACTAAGTTAATTAGGTTGAAAAACTTGGTTATCGCAGCGTGCAGTTCAATCTCGTCTTCCTGTGATTTTACCTCACATTATAACTTTGCATAAATGGTTGACCATTAGAAGCAACTCCCTCTAGAAGTAGTCTTCCACTGAATTTTTCCAAATATGCGCCAACCTTATTCGGATCTTTTGCGGGGTCACCGTTGATCTGAGTGATTATAAATCCTTCTTTAAATCCGAGTTCTCTGAGATAGCCGCGTGTTAATCCAGAGAGTTTGATTCCATAATCCACTCCAAATTTGTCCTTTTCAATAGTATTGATAGCTTCTAACCTGGCTCCCAAAATGGTAGAGCTGTAGAACTCGCGTTTGATTACACCATTGCCGCCTTCCAGATTCTGGAGTTGAAGGGTGGCAGATCTTTCAGTGCTGTTTCTTAGATAAGTTACTTGAAGTTGTTCTCCAGGATAGTAATAAGAGAGTGCTTCTTCAAAACTTCCTTTCCCTGTAATCGCTTGAGCACCGAGTTTGGTGATCACATCAGTGCGCTGCAAGCCAGCTCTTTCCGCTGCTCCATCTTTGACCACGTGAGTGACGATCACGCCATCAAGCGTTTTGATATTCATCTCTTCAGCTAGCTCAGGAGTGATCTCCACTGCTTCGATTCCTGGAATTGCCTTTTGCACTTCTCCATATTGAATCAAATCATTAGCTACTTTCATCGCGATATCTACCGGCACAGCAAAGCCATACCCTGTGTAGGAACCCGTTCTGGATAAGATAGCAGTATTTATCCCGACCAATTCTCCATTGACATTCACCAAAGCCCCTCCTGAGTTGCCAGGATTAATTGGTGCGTCTGTTTGGATGAAACTTTCCAACGGGAAATCTCCACCCAGGATATTGATTTAGCGCTCTTTGGCAGAAACGATCCCTGCTGTGACTGTGGAAGTAAGATTAAATGGATTTCCAACCGCCAATACCCACTCGCCAATTTTCAGATCTCGGCTACTGCCACGTTTGATTGCAGGGAGATTAGTTTCCTCAATCTTCAATACAGCGATGTCCGTATTTTTGTCCGTGCCGACTAGCTTGGCTTTGTACGTCCTTTTTTTGTGCACGACCTCAATTGTTTCCGCTCTATCAATCACGTGGTTATTGGTTACGATATAGCCATCTCCGGAGATAATCACACCAGACCCTGTACTCACCTGTTGCGATTGCGTTCCGCTACCACCAAAGAAATAATCAAACATGCTGTATCTGGTGGGATCAGTTCCGGAGAAGTTCTTTATAAAAACGACTGATTCCGTACTGTTTTCAGAAGCTTCCACAAAAGAATTGGGTGCATCAGTCGGAGAATGGCTAGCGATCGGTTGGTATTGCGAAGCAAAATTTACTTCCGTTTGATTTCTTTGGAGGAAATTATTTGGTTGCTCGGCTTCATTAAAATTGATTGAGCTCCAAACTGCAGCTCCGGCCAAGCCTGCCAGAAAGGAAACTCCGGTTGTTTTGAATAGACTGTTCATAGGTGAATCATTTATAAATTTGACGAGGGTGAAAATATTCCGTTGAATAAATTCACATTTTTTAAGCTCCGAATTGATAGAATCTCTTTCCTTTGACCTTTAATATTATGCCATTTGGCAAAAACTGACGATTTGTGCAAGGAAAAGTGAGAGCATCTTGTAATTTTGTCAGCTACTGAGAAAACTCTCCTAAACATGAGGTTTTTATTTGCTCAACAATCCAAAACTGAATGACAGAACCCAAACGCGTAGCCATTCTGGGCAGTACCGGAAGTATAGGTACTCAAACCCTAGAGGTAATTCGTCAGCATCCTAAAGAATTCGTCGTTGAGGTGCTTACCGCACAGAATAATGCGGATTTACTGATTGCGCAGGCATTGGAGTTTACTCCAAATGCAGTGGTAATCGGTAATGAGAGTCTTTATGCAAAAGTGCGAGATATTTTGCAACCGAAGGATATCAAGGTTTTTGCAGGCATCAAAGCAATCGCCCAAGTAGTCGAGATGGATACTATTGATGTAGTCTTGACTGCATTGGTAGGCTATTCAGGTTTGATTCCTACGGTAAATGCAATTAAAGCTGGCAAACAAATAGCCTTGGCTAATAAGGAGACTTTGGTGGTAGCTGGTGAAATAATCACCGCTCTAGCCAAGGAAAACGGAGTGAACATTTATCCGGTAGATTCAGAGCATTCTGCGATTTTCCAATGCTTGATCGGTGAATTTCACAATCCAATTGAAAAAATTATCCTTACTGCATCTGGAGGGCCTTTCAGAGGAAAAGATAGAACTTTCCTAGAAACTGTCACCAGAGAACAGGCGCTCAAGCATCCTAATTGGGATATGGGTGCCAAGATCACGATTGATTCTGCTTCCCTGATGAATAAAGGGTTGGAAGTGATCGAAGCAAAATGGCTTTTTGGCTTGAAAACCGAACAGATTGATGTAGTCGTACATCATCAAAGTATCATTCATTCTATGGTGCAGTTTGAGGATGGATCTATAAAAGCACAACTCGGATTGCCAGATATGCGTATCCCAATTCAGTTTGCCCTAAGTTTTCCTGATCGATTGAAAAGTGATTTCGAGAGATTTGACTTTATGAACTACCCACAATTGACCTTTGAGCAGCCGGATTTAAAGACTTTCCAAAACCTTCAATTGGCATATGATGCACTTGCAAAAGGAGGCAATGCACCTTGTGTGCTGAATGCTGCTAATGAAATTGCAGTGGCTGCTTTCTTGACCAAAGAAGTGGGTTTTCTTGAAATGTCTGATTTGATTGGCGAAACTCTCGAAAAAGCTGAGTTTATTGCGAAGCCAAATTTGGAGGATTATGTGGAGACGGATAAGCGGGCAAGAGAAATTACTACTGAACTAATAACGAATAAAGTATAATGGATACCTTAATTATGGTGGGCCAATTACTCCTGGGGTTATCAATCCTAGTGGGTTTGCACGAGTTGGGCCACTTGCTTACCGCCAAGATGTTTGGCATGAGAGTAGAGAAATTTTCTATCGGATTTCCTCCGAAAATCGCTGGTTTTCAATGGGGTGAAACTGAATATTCGATAGGAGCGATACCATTGGGAGGATTTGTGAAAATCTCCGGAATGGTGGATGAATCCATGGATTCAGATCAAATGGCAGGAGAACCGCAGCCATGGGAATTTCGATCTAAACCAGCCTGGCAGAGGCTAATCGTGATGCTAGGTGGGATTACTGTAAATGTCGTGACAGGTATTATCATCTTTGTGATCTTGGTTTATAACAACGGTGAGACGTATTTTTCCCGTGATCAAGTAGTTCAAAATGGGATCGTATCGTTGGAAATCGGCGAATCTATCGGGTTAAAAACCGGTGATAAGATTTTGGATATCAACGGTGAAACATATCAATCTATCAATGATTTGACATCTGGTTCAGCCTTACTAAGCGAAAATGGCTACTACACCGTAGATCGTGGTGGGGAAATCATCAAAGTAGATATTCCACGAGGCTTTATCAATTCCTTTAACAGTCAGGATGCGATGAATAGCTTTGTTAATATTCGATATCCGTTTGAGCTGAAGATAGTAGATGAAGGTGGAGCAGCAGATAAAGCTGGAATCACTGCCGAGGATAAAATACTATCGGTAAATGGTGAGCCTATCACTTACTTTGATGAGCTGCAATCTGTGCTGGCAAAGCATAAGAGCCAAGAAACAGATTTTAAGTTGCTCACTAGTTCTAAAGACACCATCAATACCATGGTAGCCGTTTCTGAGGAAGGGATGATTGGCATAGCGGTGGATCCGAAAATAGAGATGGTGCAGCGCAAATATGGTTTTGCTGAATCAATCTCAAAAGGAACTAGCAAAGCATTCACAGTAGTCATTGTGAATGCAAAGGCGATGGGTAAAATGTTTACGGGAGAGGTTTCTACCAAAAACGTAAGTGGACCTATCGGAATGGCGAAGATCTACGGTGATACTTGGAACTGGTCAAAGTTCTGGACTATTACGGGTTTGATCTCAATGATTCTAGCATTTATGAACTTACTTCCGATTCCAGCTTTGGATGGAGGACATGTGATTTTCTTGCTTTACGAAATGATTTCCGGAAGAGCACCTTCTGATAGATTCTTAGAAAATTCTCAAAAAGTTGGAATGGTAATACTGCTAGCCTTGATGGTTTTTGCAATAGGAAATGATGTGCTGAAGCTGTTTACAGGCGAAGGATAATCCCTAACAATAAGAATTCAAAGCCGGGAGAGATCTCGGCTTTTTTTTTATGCTTATTGTCACATTATGTGTGAATTTAGTTCAACGTTAATTGTGTTTTTAACAATTAAAGAATTGTAGCGATGAACTTAAGAGCTTCTAAAATTCAGTCTTTACTCGCTTTACTATTTCTTTCATTCACCTCATTCGCCCAAAATGAAAAAGTAAGCAATTCCAAGTTAGTCCTAACTAATGAAACGGAAGTAAAGGGTAGGATTGAAGGAAAGTTTGACGTGGAAACTTATGATGAAATTTTATTTATTCTAATTCTGGAGAAAAGTCAGTTTATAAGCCAGTTGAAATTCAAGCTTTTGGGTTAGAGAATAAGCGATTTTTTAAGTCTGAACTAATTCCACTGCAGGATCAGCCAGTTTTCGTTCAAGTGCTGGTTTCTGGTAGTATGGACTTATATAAATGGGTAATAACTATTTCATCAATTGGGAAGGTGCTATACTGGAACTGAAAATAGTTTGATCAACCAGGACCGAAAATGGCAAGCTAGTAAATGTGAACACCAACCAGTATATCGGTGTAGTGACATTAGCTATGAATGATGCATGCGGTACTGGACTAAAGATCAAAATAGAGAAAACTAAGTTGACGGATAGGGGCTTGATCGAGTTGTTCACAGCTTATTATTACTGCAAAAATCGAGATTTTGAGGTTCACGCTTCTCAGGAGTCTTTCTTTAAGCCATCGCTTAGAATCCAAGGTGGTCTAGGCTTAATTGGTCTAGTGGAATACGAATCAAGTAAAGATGTAAACTAGAGCTTGGATAAGACCAGTTCTCCTTACATTGAATTAGGTGTTCGATTTAGTGATTTTAGGAATGCTCCAAGACTTTTGGTGCACCTTGGTTTGGGATATAAAGCAGAGAGCAATACGCTGCTTTTAGATTCTAACCTGATTTCTTTTCACCTCTTGGGCAGTGAAACGTACAAATCATCTTCCTTCCTAATCCCAATTCATCTGAGCTATATCGTATTCAAGCAAAATAGTAGTGAGATCTACACCGATGTTGGAATGACTTTTTGGATGACAAAATTCGATGCTGAAATGGGAGAATTTATTATCGATAATGGTGAGCCTATTCCACATGTGATCAATTCGGTTTTTATTGACAGAAATAAAATGGGTCTAAGTCTGAATCTAAAAGTTGGCTATAGAAATGAATTGTCCGAGAAGACTCGTTTATTAGTTGAGCTTAGGGGTGATTTCCTGATCAAAAACATGAATTTACATCCACTTATCTATTATTTGTTATACAATTATTTGTTTGGGACGTTATTTGTGGGAGTTAAGCTTTAAGCGTTTGATTACGGAAGGAAGTCTGCCATCATATCAACTTGATCTTCTTGTTTTATGAGGTGATTTCCAGACTTCCTTTTTCAGATATATTCTTGAAAAATTCTCCGAAAGTCGGGATGGTTATAGTACTTGCCTTGATGGTTTTTGAGATTGGAAACGATGTGCTAAAGCTTTTTACAGGAAAGTAAATTCTCAGAAACCTGCCATTCTGACCACTTCACCCTATTGGCATGCACCTTGACCTTTTAGGAACAACCTTCATATTTTGGAGGTTCTTCTTTTATTATTGCATAAAACCGACAGCCTAGCTGTCATTCTGTCTATATGAGCCAATTCGAAAATTCTGTGTTTCAAAACTTAATGGTCGGCGAATTTGCCGGTGAGGGAGATCTGATCCAGCTGATTACGGACGAAGAGGATGATACACTAGGAAAGGAAATTCTTGAAGAAGATATTCCGATCCTTTCAGTGAGAAACACGGTCCTTTTCCCAGGTGTAGTTATCCCGATTACTGTGGGAAGACAACGTTCGATCCGACTGGTCAAGAAAGCCCAAAAAGGAAATAAGTTGATTGGAGTTTGCGCTCAGATCAATCCAAATATCGATGATCCAGGATGGGAGGATATCTTCCAAGTAGGTACACTCGCCAAGATCATTAAAATGATTGTGCTTCCTGACGGAAACACTACCATTATTATTCAGGGGAAAAAGCGTTTCAAAATCAGTGAGCAAATCACTGATGATCCCTATTTTCTTGCTAAAGCTGAGTATCTGGAAGAGAATTTCCCGAAAAGCTCCAAGAAAATTCAGGCACTTGAAGAGTCTCTAAAAGAGTCTGCAACGCGAATTCTTCATTTGAATCCTGAGATTCCCCGAGAGGCTCAGGTTGCGTTGGACAACATCGACAATACGCCGTTTCTAACTCATTTTCTTTCATCTAATATCAATGCTCCGGTAGAAGCTAAGCAGCGTTTGCTGGAGATCAACGATGGCGTAGAGCGAGCGACTCTTTTACTTGAATTCATGATGAAGGATATCCAGATGCTGGAATTGAAATCTGAAATTCAGAAGAAAGTGCATACGGATATTGATCAGCAGCAACGTGATTATTTCCTGCGTCAGCAGATGAAGGTTCTTCAATCTGAACTAGGTGATGAAGGAACTGAAAAGGAAGTCGAAGATCTTGCTGCTCGTGGAGCGTTGAAAAAATGGTCTCCAGAAGTCAATAAGCATTTTCAGAAGGAATTGGATAAAATCCTAAGAATTAACCCTTCTGCCGCGGAATATCCTATTGCACTGAACTATGCAGAAACCATGGTGGATTTACCGTGGAATGAGTTCACTCAGGACAATTTTGACTTGAATCATGCTAAGAAGGTGTTGGACGGAGATCACTTTGGACTAGAAAAAGTAAAAGAAAGAATCATAGAATACCTTGCGGTATTGAAGTTGAAGAATGATCTGAAAGGTCCAATTCTTTGTCTTTATGGACCCCCAGGCGTGGGTAAAACCTCCTTGGGTAGGTCAGTGGCTGCTGCCTTGGGGAGAAAGTACGTGAGAATGTCTCTTGGAGGTATGCATGACGAAGCTGAGATCCGTGGTCATCGCAAAACCTATGTAGGTGCTATGCCAGGTAAGATCATTCAGAACATGAAAAAGGTTAAAATCTCTAATCCGGTATATGTGCTGGATGAGATTGATAAGCTTTCTTCTGACTTCCGTGGCGATCCATCTTCAGCATTTTTGGAAGTGCTGGATCCAGAGCAAAACAATGCTTTCTTGGATAACTACCTTGAAGTAGAATATGACTTGAGTAAAGTGCTTTTCATTGCAACAGCCAATTCTCTGGATACGATTCAACCTGCTTTGCGGGACAGAATGGAGATCATCGAGGTGACTGGCTACACGCAAGAAGAGAAAGTAGAAATTGCCAAGCGTCACTTGGTGCCTAAGCAGCGGAAAGAACATGGACTGAAAGCCAAGCAGGTTTCGTTTGACAAAGCAGCTTTGGTGAAATTAATTGAGGATTATACCAGAGAATCCGGGGTAAGAAGCTTGGAAAGAGTGATAGGGAAAGTGGTGAGAAATATCGCCAAATCTATTGCGATGGAAGAGGAATATAGTCCGAAAATCAACGTTGCCGCAGTGAGGAGAATCCTAGGCTCAGAGATTTTCGACAAGGAATCCTATACGGATAATAGCATCGCCGGAGTAGTTACAGGCTTGGCTTGGACTAGCGTAGGTGGCGAGATTTTATTTATAGAAACTAGCTTGAGCAGAGGGAAGGGTAAGCTTACTCTTTCCGGGCAGTTGGGAGATGTGATGAAAGAGTCAGCAATGACTGCGCTATCTTACCTGAAGTCAAAAGCTGAGAAGTTAGGTATTGATCATAGAGTTTTTGACCAATACGATCTTCATATTCACGTTCCTGCTGGAGCTGTGCCAAAAGACGGTCCTTCAGCTGGTATTACCATGCTGACAGCAATGGCTTCCGTATTCACTCAGAGAAAAGTAAAAGCAAGAGTTGCTATGACTGGTGAGATTAGTTTGATAGGCAAAGTGATGCCAGTAGGCGGGATCAAAGAGAAAATCTTAGCTGCAAAAAGGGCTGGAATAAAAGAAATTATCCTTTGCCGAAAAAACAAGCGCGATATCGAGGAGATCGACGAGCATTACATCAAAGGAGTAGAATTTCACTTTGTGGATAGAGTGGAGGAGGTATTGGAAATTGCTTTGTTAAAAACGAAAGTAGATGATCCACTTCATTTTAATTTGCAAGCCGAAAACGAAAAAGATAATTAAAAGGTACGTTAATTCTCACTAGAGTTGATGTCTTAAATAATTTATAGTAAGTCTCAGATCGCAACTAACCACGTCGATCTGAGCACATTTTAACCTAACATCATGGAAAAAATACGTTCACTGACTCCGAGACAAATTGTCGCTGAGTTGGACAAATATATAATTGGGCAAAACGATGCTAAACGCAACGTTGCCATAGCACTGAGAAACAGAATTCGCCGCTTGATGGTGAAGACGGATATCCAAAAGGATATTGTACCAAATAACATTCTGATGATCGGTCCTACTGGTGTCGGGAAGACTGAGATCGCCAGACGACTGGCAAAAGTAGCTAATGCTCCATTTACCAAGGTTGAAGCTTCTAAGTTCACGGAAGTCGGCTATGTGGGACGTGATGTCGAGAGCATGGTGAGAGATCTTATGGAGCAATCAGTCGCTTTGGTAAGAGAGCAGAAAAATGAGGCTGTGAAGGTGAAAGCTGCTGAATCAGTGGAGGAAATCATCCTGGATATTTTGATTCCTCCGGTAAAAAGCGCTGGTTTTACACGTGCTATTCCTGTGGATACAGATGATAATTCTGAGCCAAGCAATGATGCCGAATTGAATGAAAGAACCCGTGAGCGCTTCAGAGAGAAGCTTCGAGGGGGAGAATTGGATGAGCGTAAAATTGAGATTAGCGTAAAAGCTGGCTCTTCGATGGGAGTGGGGATGATTGGAAACGGAATGATGGATGATGCCAGTATGGCGGGTCTTCAAGATATGATTTCCAACATGATGCCCAAAAAAGTCAAAAAACGTAAAGTGAGCATTTCCGAAGCTAGAAAAATGTTGCTTGAGGAGGAAATGTCCAAGCTGGTTGATTTTGAAGAAGTGAAGGAAGAAGCGATCAAACTTGCTGAAAATAACGGCATTATCTTCATAGATGAGATAGATAAAATTGCCTCCAAATCAGGCAAAAATGGCGGTGGTCCAGACGTGAGCCGTGAAGGTGTGCAGCGAGATTTGCTTCCAATTGTGGAAGGATCAGCGGTAAACACCAAGTATGGCGTAATCAATACCGATCACGTGTTATTCATAGCTGCGGGTGCTTTTCACGTCGCTAAGCCATCTGATTTGATCCCAGAGTTACAAGGTAGATTCCCGATTCGTGTGGAGCTACAAAGCTTGACCCAGGAGGATTTCTCAAGAATTTTGCGTGAGCCGAAAAATGCGCTTACTAAGCAATACCAAGCGTTATTTGAATCAGAAGAGGTATATCTTGAATTCAATGACGAATCTATCGAAGAGATCGCGAGATTGGCATTTCTGATCAATCAGGAAGTAGAGAATATTGGTGCTAGAAGACTTCATACTGTAATGAGTCACTTGCTGAATGATTTCTTGTTTGATGTACCGGATACAATTACCGCGAATTCCAAAATCATGGTAACAAAGGAAATGGTACAAGAGAGATTGAATTCCCTAGTTCAAAATAGAGATTTGTCTCAGTACATCCTTTAATTTGGGGCGAATAAAGAACCTACCTAGTCATGCAAAAATCACTACTCATACTTTCTGGCCATAGCAAAGGCTTAGGCAGAGCTATTTTGGATATTTATTTGAAAAAGGATGAGTTTGAAATTATAGCTATTTCCCGAACCAAACTTGAATTAAGCAACCAGAATCTAATCGAAATAAGCATTGATTTCGGAGATCTGGATGTGCTGGAAAATAGTCTTTCCGGACTGTTTCCTATAGGTGATTATAAGGAGGTGATACTGATCAATAATGCTGGATGGATAGGAGAGGTCAAGCCTGTAGGAAGTCTTCAGGTAAAAGAGATGAGGACTCAGATTAATATCAATTTATTGTCTCCTATGTATCTGACGAATGCTTTTGTGTCAGCCTACAAAGATTCGAAAGCAAGAAAGATCATTTGTAATATCAGTTCTGGGGCTGCTTCAAAGCCGGTGGAAGGCTGGGGTGGTTATTGCAGCACAAAAGCGGCGATAGCAATGTTTACTAAGGTTGCCGCTGAGGAAAATTCGGATGGTCAGTTTAGGTTTTTTAGCGTAGCTCCTGGGATTATAGATACTCAGATGCAAGATGAAATCAGACAGGCTGATGGATTGGATTTTCCTCAACTAGAGCGCTTCAAAAACTATAAGGAAAATGGTGACCTTTCTACACCAGAGTTAGTGGCAGCTAAAATCACCTACTTGCTAGAGAATGAATCTGAATTCCAAGAAGTCGTTCAGGATGTGAGAAACTTTGATTTGCCGATTTAACCACGGTGGACCTGGAGGGTTAAGGGGAGGGCGCAATTAGTTGATTTTAAGATTTCTAGTGATATGAACGTCGGCGAAGTTCTTGATGAGATACGTAGAAAGTGGGACTGATCACTTCTCATCTGTTCCCAATAGTTACTTTTCAATGGTCTCGAATGTTTGAGAACTGCGACTGCTGCCATCTTCTCACTTTTTACTTCTCGCCACATTCCAATCATCATCCTTTCTTTGGGTAATCAATAAACCAAGTCTTCGCATTTTCTCGTCGTAATTGGATCCAATGATCCGTATCTACTAGTAGGCCATATTGGCCTGATGTAGGGAGATTGGCTAAGTTTCCTCCGAAATAGTCAATGAAGTCATTCATTCCGGGGTTATGACCAACTAGAAAGATAACATCATTTGAATCATCCTGTCTCTGAATACATTTCAAAATCGTAGCGGAGGATGCGTGATAAAGATTTTTATCATACGCCACTTTTGATTTGGGAATATGAAGCACCTCAGCGAGTATTTCGGCAGTTTGAGCAGCACGAGTGGCAGTAGAACTTAGAATAAGGTTAGGTAAAATGCCTTTTTCTTTCAACCTAAATCCCATTTCTGGAACATTTTCTAACCCACGATCAGCCAAAGGTCTGTCGTGATCACTCAGATTGGGGTCATTCCAGGCTGATTTACCGTGTCTCACCAAAATTATTTTCTTCATTTCTCGAAAATAAGAACGATTATTTTGTTTTTTTTAATTGAATATTTACTTTTAGCACTCTTTCAATTACAATTTATCACAAATTATTATGTCTACGGGAACAGTAAAATTTTACAATGAAGCCAAAGGGTTTGGATTTATCGTTGACGATGAGTCTCAAAGTGAGGTCTTCGTACACGCAACCGGTTTGATAGATCAAGTCGAGCAGAACGACAAAGTGACATATGACATCAAAGAAGGCAATAAAGGCCCTAATGCTGTCAATGTCAAAAGAGCTTAATTAAGATCTTTTTTGTTAGCGAAAATTAATCCTCTGAAGTTTATTCTTCAGAGGATTTTTTGTTTTCATCTGTTGAATTGTCTTCTGATCCAGAGTCCAATTTTTTAGGACTAATGTCTTCGCCAGGTTTTGAGACTTTTTCTTGCCAGTTGGAAGGGACAGACTTTAGATAAAGATCTCTTTTTGGGAATGGAATTTCAATGTTGTTTTCAGCGAATTTTTCAAAAATAGAACTCATCACCTCCGCACGTACATCTATCCAGATGTCTATGCTTTCCACCCAGAATAGTACACGAAAGTCTACCGAACTATCATTGAAAGTCTGCATATAGACATGCGGAACAGGAGCTTTGAGAATACGATCGCCTTTCACCACCGCTTCCAAAACAGACTTCACCAGTTTCATGTCAGATCCATATCCTACGCCAATAATCAATTCTACCCTTCGTTTTTTATCCGAAAGAGTCCAGTTAATCAAACTTTGAGACAGCAAGTCTCCATTAGGAATAACAATTTCGGAGCCGTCGTATGCCTGAATCTTACTGGCTCGGATACCGACATCTTTTACTGTACCTGCATTTAAGCCAACCTGGATTTCATCTCCTATCTGAATTGGGCGCTCGAAAGCAAGGATTATTCCTGATACGAGGTTGTTAATAATAGTTTGCAAACCAAAACCAATACCGACTGACAAGGCTCCCAGTACGATTGCTATATTGTCAAATGGAATCTTAGCGGCAGTCATACCCAAAATAAACCCTAGAATCAACACAGCGAGACGGATTAAAAGTACAGAGCTCCCCAATCTTTGTTTTCTGGAGGTCGCTGTTTTCTGATCTTTTACAGAAGCAAAGTAGGCTATGTTATTTGCCAAAAAAGTGGATACATACAGGATTGTGATGAAGAGAAGAATACTGCCAAATTGAAATACAGTGTCTCCCAGCGTACGGTCTTGGAGTAGGAAATCTGAAATCCAATCATAGACTTCGTCGAAATAGCCAAGATGCCAGATTACACCATATACCCAAGTTGCAGTAGCGAACACGTACAGGAAACCTTTCATACGTTTCTGTAAGTCCTGAAAATCAAAATAGGAGGTGAAGCCGTCACTCTCTTTTTTGCTATGTTCTATAAATAAATAGATAGCCTCCAGAAATACATGCACAAAGAGGAACAGTCCTATACCTCGATAAAACAAGATTGCCCCAGTGACAGAGTAGGTTTTTGAAAGATTAAATCTACCCATGATATTGGCTAAAAAAGCAAACCCTTGTATTGCTATCAGAAATATGGCAAGGTATTTCAGAAATGTGTCGTACTTATTTTTTTGTGCGATAGTATGCTTCAAAACCAATATCCCCATCCCAAGGAATAGTAATGAAGAAAGAAGTATATACCACCTTTCTTGGTAGACTACCTTCCAATTCAAACTGCTAAGTGCTAGCAATAAATAAGGGATTATAAATACGAACCAGATTTTATTGAAATATTCCCCAAACTGTTCCTTGACAAGGAAACATGATGCTAACACTAAGGAAAATGACAGAATTGATATAAATACTAAGGGTGGTTTAGTGAAAATAATCAAAAAGACAGGAAGCAGTATAAGGACCGTGGAAGAAAATGTATGCCTTTTAAAATATTTGACACGGTCAAGAATAAGGGCTGCAAAATCTTTTTGATTGCCAATCTCCTTGATTGTAGATTGTATTTTCAGGTATACCAGGATCAGTATAATACTGCAGAAAAGAAAAATGTAGCCAGATCGCTCTAAATAAGCTACCATCAATTGCCTGTTGAGCTCCATTGACTCTCTGATGACCGTTGGCAGATTTGTTACTTTTGGATAATTAATTGGTTGCCATGGATAATTGATCTCCTTGGTCCAGTATTGCCTGTCGAGTCTCTTCTTATTTTGATTTAAGTATTGATTCAAAGCCAGAAAAACCACCGTATTTTCAGAAACCCGAGCTTGAAATCGAGCGGTGAGTATCTCTTGCGCTAGATAAACGCTGTCTACAGTTTTTAGAGATGTTTTTAACATTCTTAGTTCACTGTTGATTGCAGGAACTAAAGAAGTGTCACGTAAGGTCATCGCAAATAGCGAGTCGGACTTGATAGTGCTGAGTCTATTGCCTATGTCTGAAAGCTTGTCGACTCTCTCTTGAATATTCTTTTGGTAAGATTTATTCAAGTCTCCTGCAGTAGAAACCAAATTCTCCATTCCTATTAAATAACGGTGACTTAAATACTGTGAATCGGCTTCAGTTTTACTTTTTATCCTTTTGGCTAAGCTATTGATTTGTGGCAGCATGGTAGACATTTCCGTCGTGTCTAGGTACTCGGAGAGTTCAATGTTTAATTCGCTCAGATCGAAAGCATAATGCTGCGCTTTATTAATGACCTGAGTCAGTATATAGCCTGCGGATTTGGGAGTTTTTGCTAAGATATCTGCTGTATCAGCGTAATTGAAAAGTGTGTCAATGGTTTCAATAGAGGTATTTGTATTTGCCTTAGTGTTGCCTGATCTACCTCCATTCTCTTGTGCTAGCGAAAAGAATGAAAGGGGAAGAATAAAAACCAATAATGCTAACCAGCGTTTCATAAAAACATATTTGAGATTAATATAGATAAAATCGATCTAATATGATGATTTAAAGCATTATGAGCCACTTTAGATAGGGTTTTCATCTGAAGGATCAGATTTTCTTACTACAAGAATAGGCGCTTTATTGATTGATCGATTTATAATTGAAAAAAACATTGAGCTGTATAATTCAGTTAGGATAGAAATATCTGATACATGGAGCGTTACTTTCAATTATTATTTTAAAGCATCTAAAAAGCGGTTAATTCATGTTAATTTGATCATCTAGCCACTTTTTCAGTACAATAATTGGATCTATTTGATTCTCACTTTGTTTAACACCTTAACGAAAACAAAATAAACCTTAGAAAATATGAGCAAAAGACAATTCTTTATGGGAATGCTTCTTGCCTCTTTAATTGGAGGTATAGTCGCCTTAGCCGGCGTTAGCTTTCTCACGCAACCACGCAATGCGACAAGCTTCGATGAGAAGCAACCAGCCAGTTTTGCAAACTTGCTTTCTGGTGAAGACTTTACTGTTCCCGATGGGATCAATTTTGTGGCTTCTGCAGAAGCGGTAGTGCCTGCCGTGGTGCACGTAAAAAGTCAAATGACCTACACTGGCACAGGTAGTTCGGGAGGGCAGAGAAACCCAATGCATGAATATTTTGGAATTCCACCGAGAGAGGAGCAAGGAGGCAGAAGTCAAGAAAGACCAACACTCATGAGTTCGGGCTCTGGAGTCATTATTTCACCCGACGGTTATATAGTTACAAATAACCATGTAGTGGAAAACGCTACTAGACTAGAGATTTCTCTGGACAACAATAAGCGCTATGTGGCGAAAGTAATTGGTACGGATCCGACTACCGATTTGGCTTTGCTGAAGATCGAAGCTGAGGGATTGCCATTCGTGAGATTCGGTGATTCTGATAAGACTAAGATTGGAGAGTGGGTACTAGCAGTAGGCAATCCTTTTGATTTGAATTCTACGGTGACGGCAGGGATTATTTCTGCTAAAGCCAGAAATATCGGAATCCTTAAAAAGGTAGAAGATAACTTATCTGTGGAAGCTTTCCTGCAGACAGATGCCGTAGTTAATCCAGGTAATTCCGGAGGAGCGCTCGTCAACCTTGCAGGTGAATTGATTGGTATCAATACCGCGATTGCCAGCAGCACGGGTACTTTTAGCGGGTATTCATTTGCTGTACCAAGTACGCTGGTGAAGAAAGTAATGGATGACTTGATGAAATATGGTACTGCACAGCGCGCTTTACTTGGGGTGGGTATCTTAGACGTGAGTCAAGAGCTTGCTGAGGGACTTGGAGTTGATTTTCCAGTGGACCAAGGTGTCTACATCAGAAGCGTAAATGAGAATAGCGGTGGAGAGGATGCTGGACTTAAGACGGGCGATATCATCGTAAGTGTGGATGGAAGAGTAACTAATAACGTCGCCAACTTGCAGGAAATGGTAGCTAGAAAGCGACCTGGAGATAAAGTAGAAGTTGAATATATCCGTAATGGTAAAAAGAATAAAATTAATGCTACGCTGAAGAATTTTTCAGGTACCACGGATATCGTAGAAAAAGTAATAACTGAAAAGTTTGATTTCCAAGGAGTCAGTTTTGAAGAAGTTTCAGACCAAGTGAAAGCACAACTTGAACTTGCTGGAGGAGCATTGGTTTCATCTGTCTCTGGGGAAAAATGGAGAAGAGCTGGAGCAAGACCAGGATTCATTATCACTTCTATCATCACTGAAAGTGGTAGAGTGAAAATATCAGGAGTGGAAAATCTACTTGATGTACTAAATGACAGTGAAGGGGAAGATATAGTAGTTCTGGGGATGTTTCAGGACGGAACTGAATACTACTTCGAGGTTAACTAATCGATTTTAAAATTAAAGATTTGCAGGCCGGTGATTATTCATCGGCCTGTTTTTTTTGAAGAGCTTTTTTTTAACTACCGAGGGCGTTGAGTTTTTCGCAACCTCTTGCCAAAGGCAAGACTTATAAAAGCCCACAATTCAATGCTGGGTCTATGCAAGAGGAGTCATTGTAATAGCGTGCCTACGGGACGATCAATTGTCTAATTTCACGGAGGATAATATCCATGTAAATTTGTTGATTTTCTACGGTGAAAGGCGACCACTGGCCACTTTTCACATCAAACCTATCACCAAATTTCCTACTTTACTTTTCAATTAAACCCATGACCTATGAAAAAGTATCTCAGCCTACTCAGCTGTTTTTTTTACATGATGGTTTTGAGCGTAAATACTTTCGCTCAGAGCCCATCAACTATTCTTACTCCTCAAGGGAGTAATCAGCCTTTAAAAGGTGTTTCCTCTGAACGTTTGGCGAAGATCGACCAAATGCTAGATCAAACGCTTAGTGATAATCAAGTTCCTGGATTAGTAGCCCTAATCGTGAAAGATGGCAAGATTGTCTATCATGAAGCCAAAGGACTTGCGGATGTTCCTTCTGGGACTAAAATGGCTAAAGATCAGATTTTTAGAATTGCATCCCAGTCAAAAGCCATTACTTCCACGGCTGTGATGATGCTCTGGGAAGAGGGAAAGTTCAAACTGGATGACCCGATTTCGAAGTACATTCCTGAGTTTGCCAACCCTCAGATTTTGGAGGGATTCCGTTACAGCGATTCGTCCTACTCTTCTCGTCCTTCTCCTCGTGAGATCACGATTAGACATTTAATTACCCATACTTCTGGGTTGGGATATGGAATGATCGATGGAAATGAGCAAATGAAAATGATCTATCAGAAAGCTGGAATAGTGGATTTGTTCACAACTGAACCAGTGAAAATCAGCGATAACATCAAGAAGCTAGCGAAATTACCTCTTCATCATGAGCCGGGAACCAAGTATACTTACAGTGAAGGACTAGATGTATTAGGGTATTTTATAGAAGTTATTTCCGGGATGCCATTTGATCAGTTTCTTCAAACTCGGGTTTTTGAACCTATGGGGATGAAAAATACAGGGTTCTATTTGAATGATGCTCAAGGCAAAAAGCTGGTCACAATTCACCGAAAGGTAGACAATCAATGGGAGTCATATCCTGTGACTTTCTACGATCCAAACTATCCAAAAACTGGAGCAAAGACTTTTTTCTCAGGTGGTGCCGGTCTTTCTTCGACTGCTGAGGATTATGCGAAATTCCTTCAAATGTATCTAAATGGAGGAACATATAATGGGACTAGGTTCCTGAGCCCAACTACCATAAAAACGATGATGAGTAATCAAGTAGGAGACTTGCTCGGTAACGGAGGAAAAGATTATGGTTTAGCTTTTGGCCTAGTGGATGAAAACGGAGTTACGCAAGGTGGTAACGGAAGCTTGGGTACATTTGATTGGGGCGGTTATTTCAATACCCAATACTTTGCGGATCCAGTGACAAATACCATTGGGATACTGATGAAGCAAACTCAAGGAGGAACAGGTGATGAATCCAATTGGAAATTCAGGCAGATGGTTTTCTCGGCGATTGAATGATACTAAACATATTTGTCAGATACGATGTCAGCAGCTTTATTTCCTGCGCTTTACGGGACGGAAGACCACTGTCCGAACTGCAGGCGGAGATGCCCGATGACCGATGCGGCCATTTTGGAAGAGTTAAGTGAATTCTATATTGCTTTAACATTTATTATCAGAATTAAGTACCTAGGCATATTAAAAAAGGGAGGTCGATCGACCTCCCTTTTTCTTTTAATTTGAAGGGTACCACGTAAGGTGATTTAAGATGTGCCCTCTGCTGAAACCTCTGCGGTTAAAAAAATCTAACTTAATCCACTACCAATTTATATGTTGGGTCTTCGATTACATTGACGTCGATCAGTTCGTCAGCATTTGCGAGAAGCTTTCGGCAATCAGGACTTAGATGCTTTAAATGTACTTTTTTACCTGTTTTATGATAGCGCTCAGTCAGTTTGTTCAACGCCTCAATTGCAGACATATCGACAATACGACTTTCTTGAAAATCTATGATTACTTCTGCAGGATCATTTAACACATCAAATTTCTCATTGAAAGCAGAGATAGAACCGAAGAAAAGCGGGCCGAACATTTCGTAGTGTTTCACGCCATTTGCGTCCACGTTCTTTCTAGCACGGATTCTTTTAGCATTATCCCAAGCGAAAAATAAAGCGGCTAGAATAACGCCGATCAAAACGGCCAAAGCCAAGTTGTGCAAGAATGCAGTAATCAACGTAACCAACACCATCAAGAAAACATCTGATTTTGGCATTTTGGTGAACGTACGAAGACTCGCCCATTCAAAGGTGCCTATTGCAACCATGATCATCAGGCCTGTCAACGCAGCCATCGGTACTTGCTCGATCAGGCTAGATCCGAACATAATGAATACAAGAAGCATTACTGCGGCCACAATACCAGAAAGTCTTGCTCTAGCGCCGGATGAGATATTGATCAAACTTTGACCGATCATTGCGCAGCCACCCATTCCTGAGAATACGCCGGAAAGCATGTTGGCAATTCCTTGAGCTACAGCTTCTTTGTTTCCACGTCCGCGTGTTTCAGTGATTTCGTCAATGATGTTCAGCGTCAACAAGCTTTCAATCAAACCAACACCCGCGACAATCGCTGCATAAGGTAAAATGATCTGTAACGTCTCTAATGTCAGAGGAACTGAAGGAAGGTGAAAAGGAGGGAAGCCACCTTGAATGCTAGCGATATCGCCAACCGTCTTTGTGTCGAGGTTCAAAAGGCTAACTACTCCAAATACTACCAAAATAGCTGTCAATGAAGAGGGTACTGCTTTAGTCAATTTTGGTAAGCCCCATATGATCAACATAGTTAAAAGGACTAATCCCAGTAAAATGTAAAGTGATGTACCTGTCAACCAGTTGCCATCTCCACCCTTAAACTGATTGAGTTGAGACATGAAAATGATGATCGCAAGTCCGTTCACAAATCCAAAAATTACAGGATGAGGAACTAAACGCATTAGTTTTCCAAGTTTCAAAGTTCCGGCTGCTACCTGAATAATCCCCGCAAGTACTACAGTTGCAAAGACATATTCTACGCCGTGACTCGCTGCCAACGTGACGATTACGACTGCAATAGCTCCTGTGGCTCCGGAGATCATGCCAGGACGACCTCCCAGAATAGAAGTGACTAGCCCCATCATAAATGCAGCATATAAGCCAGTAAGTGGCGAAAGTCCCGCGATCAAAGCAAATGCAACTGCCTCAGGAATAAGTGCCATGGCTACAGTAAGACCAGAAAGAACTTCTGTCTTGTAGTCTACTTTTTGGCTGAAATTAAATAAGTTGAAATATTGTTTCAAAGATTGAATAGGTTTAGCGACTGAAGCCGCTGGTGTTGAAAACAAGCTGCAAAGATAGACAAAAAGCCCAATTCGAAATTTTATTTGGCGGCGTAGGTCTGGAAATAGCTTTTAGGTCTTCCGAGAATTGGAATATCACCTCCACCACAGCGGACAAGCAATTCGGGGTTTTCTATATATTCTAAACGACTGACGGCTTGAATTCTTTTTATCCCTTCGCAATTTTTAAGTCTGAAGGGCTGGTATGATTTTAGAAAAAATGAATGGATATATTAATTCAAAGCTTAGGGTTGGTACTAAAACCATCTTGTATTCAGCCTTTATCTGTTTTTGGCGAAAATTATAATTCACTATTCACCTCTTTTTGGCCAAAAAAACTAATCTAATTAATGTCTTTTACTACCAAAATTCCGTCTCTTAGGAACTTTCGAAAACTCCACTTTATCTGCGGTTAAAAAAAAGGGATAGCCTTCTGGCTACCCTTTTATATCGGTTTAGTTTGAGATTAATTATTCCCTCTGGTTTTTGAGGTAGTTCTTGAACTTCCAGAAGAGGTTCTAGAAGTGGACGCAGGTGCTGTGCGTGAACCAGTAGAACTTTTTGCCTGCGGAGTAGATCTGCTTGTGGCAGGTGATGACTGTCTAGTCTGAGTAGTACGAGCAGGAGTGCTGTTTGCCGCTGGGCTTGAAGACTGAGTTCTAGAAGAACTTCTTGGCGCTGTTCTACTTTCAGTGGATCTCTGAGCCGGAGCAGATTGAGTTCTGGCTGGAGTAGAACGTTGACTAGGAGTTGAAGACTGCGTCCTTGCCGGTGTAGATCTGGTTTGGCTTTGTCTGCTACTTTCCGGTCTTGCGGCTGGACTCGAAGATCTGGCTTCACTACTTCTAGAATTAGTAGAAGACCCTTGGCTTTGACGACTTGGTGTAGAAGTTCTAGTTTGAGTGCCTGAATATGGGTTTGTCTCAAAGCCACTACGGCTAGAAGAAGGAGTTGTTGATCTAACTCCAGAATTCTCAGAGCGACTTGGTGTAGTGACCCTTTCTGATGCTCTGGATGATCCCGCAGGAGTGGTGGCAGATCTTCCTGATACAGCTTCTGATCTACTAGTTACTCTAGATGGACTCGTAGAAGGTTGCGTTCTAGCTTCTCCAGATGACAATGTCCTAGAAGGTCTAGCTGCTGTTGTAGTTCTCCTTGCACTTTGCAAATCAGGTCTATAAGCACTTACCGAATTTCTTGATGCAACTGTTCTTCCCGCTGAATTGCTATTTTCTATTCTACGCTCAGGATAGGCTCGATTGGTTACTCTTTCTACCTCTCTTCTTGTTGGTCCACCATAGTAGTGATTGTTGTTATAAACTACCGTATTGTTGATGACGGTAGTGTGGTTGTATATATTCACTCTTTTTGCATAGGGCACATAGTAGTTGTACACATTTGCGTATCCAAATCTTCTCTGAGGCACAAACACCCAATAAGCGGAAGGGATGTTTATTCGTAGGTTGATGGAGAAACCAGGTCCCATCGGTGCCCAGCCATAATATCCACCACCTGATCTCCAGTCTACCCAAGCTGGTCCCCAGTTGTAATCAGGAATCCAAGCCCAGCTCTGGTAATTGTCGTCAAAATACCATCTGCCGTAGTGGAAAGTTGCCCATCCCCAATCGTAATCAGAAACCCAGGTGTTACCATAGCCAGTCATCACCCAGTGACCGTTTGTGGCGTAAGGATGGAAATCCTCATAGACTGCCGGTAGCCATACATAGCCATGTCGACCGTCCTTCACCCAATCACCATAAGGCATCAACTCATCGTAGAATACCTGAAAGGAAACTCCTCCAACCTTGGCTGCTTGAGCTTCATTTGGGCTTATCCAGATTAAAGCGATGATTCCCATCATCAAATTTCTCATCCATCGTGGTACTTGTAGAGTTTTCATGTTTCGTGGGTTTAGGTATTAAATAATCGGTTAGATACTTAGTCTGTATTTCCAGCTCGAAAAAGCTTCCTAGTTAGGTAGATGCACTTTTCTATAAAAAGGATGCATGCATACCAAAACCAAAATCACGCCAACTTTCATTTTTCATTGAAATGGGTGGTTGATACGTGTGGTTTACGTAAAAAATTAATCCAATGGTTTCTATATATCTTAAAATTGTCTTAAGATTAGTATGAATTATAGCTACTTATATAAAAATATTTTATAAGTTATTTTTTTTACGGTAAAATTTCTTAGAATAGAAAGAGGCTTTTTGTAGAAAAATAGGAGGTGGGGTTTGTAAAACTCCCCATTACTCTTCTCTGATCTATAAATTAGTGTCCCAAAAATCGACCGTTTATTGAGATACCCTATGTTTAATACCGAGTTCTTTTCAATAGCAGTGCACCTGTGGCTTAAGAAATCCTATTTTACGGTAGTCGCTGATCCAGCATTATCTGTTTATCATAGGGTAAATTGGTGATGTACTTCATCCACTCATGGTGCTCGTATAAGTTTGACTAAAACGTTTGTGAATACGTATTTGCAACAAAACGGAGTGCCATTTATGGGCCTTCCGAACTATGAGACCTTGGTATTCTCAGAAGAAATGGAAGATCGTGATATGTGTCTATGGCAAACCATCAGAATGCAAGATTGTAACAGAACTAATACCGGTGCGGTAGTGCCAGCTCCTTCAGTTTTCTCTTATATCTATACAGGATATCAGCCGATCAAGTGGACTGGAGAGGACATGTTCTATGATGGTGGCAACAGAACCTTTAACAGTATTTCTGTTATTCGCTACGCGGAGATTCTATTGAATCATGCCAAAGCCAAAAAAGAATTGGATGATTTTGATGTAGACGATTGAGCAAATACGATTGGAGCGCTTAAAGCGAGATCCGGAATAGCCAATGCAATTACCTGCGAGGGTCGATCCTTACCTACAGTCAAACTACTTCCCTGAAATCTCTGATGCCGTTATACTGGAGATCAGAAGAGAACGAGGTATAGAGTTGGTATTGGAAGGCTTGAGATTCTACGACCTAGTTCGTTGGAAAAAAGGAGAATTATTGAAAATGACTAGGGATGGCTTCTACGTGCCAGCACTCAATACACCGCTGGATTTGAATGAAGATGGTATGTTAGATGTGGCCTTTTATACCACAGTACCCTACCTATCCTGTAGCTGGAGTTACCTATATAAATGTCTCTAAAAACATACCTTCAGGTGTTAATCCACAGCAGCTTACGCAAGGGGATAAGGGCAGACTTACTTGGCTTCAACTCATTCCAAAAGTGTGAGAGGATAAGAAATACCTCTATCCGATTCCTGGAAATGATCTTTTGCTGAATCCTGAGTTAGGGCAAAACCCGGTTTGGTAAGTCAACGATTGCTACTAGTTAATCAATAAGATAATACATACGAAAAAGATCATGCTGGGCGTAGCAGCCTTTCTTTTCTCAATACACGGTCTAGTTGCGCAGCAGAAAGAAGAAGTGACTATAGCAACGTTTAATTCCGATATGACACTCCTGGCGATGCGCCAGATACCTGGTCAAATAGACTTCCTGCGGTGAGTGGACTGATAAAGTTCCATGAGTTCGATGCCTTTGGGATACAGGAAGGACTTGCTCAGCAAGTGAAGCAATTAGATTCTCCATTGGTGGATTTTAATTACCTCGGAGTGTGTGGTGATGATGGAAAAGAAGCTGGAGAATATGCCGCAATTTTCTACAAACCTTCGAAGTTCGAAGTACTGGATTCCGGTACATTTTGGCTGTCTGAAGATACCACCGCGCCCAATAAAGGCTGGAACGCCGTGCTACCAAGAATCTCTACTTAATGACTTTCGATCAGATGCATAAAAAAATTTAATGCATATCATAATATATATAAATTATGATTTATGGTTTCATTTTAAAAGATTTGCAGAGCGAAAAAATAAAATAGCCATGAATTACAATATCCCTTTACTAAAAGAAAAGATAGTTAAGTCAGAACAATGTACAAAGATTGCTGTTGCCTTCGGTGATGGGATCGGGCCAGAAATAATGAAAGCCACATTAAAAATAATGGTTTCTGCGGGAGCAAGGATTGAAGTTGAACCTATTGAATTAGGAGAGCAGGTCTATTTATCAGGTAATAGTTCTGGTATTAGGGAGCAGGCATGGAATACTATCTTACAGAATAAGATAATTTTAAAAGCTCCTATTACTACTCCTCAAGGGAAAGGCTATAAAAGCCTAAATGTTACGCTAAGAAAAACACTTGGATTATTTGCAAACGTCAGACCAGTTAGCGCCTTATCTCCTTTTGTTAAGACTAATTTTCCTACAATGGATATTGTGGTCATTAGGGAAAATGAAGAAGATCTCTATGCAGGTATTGAGCATCGACAAACAGAAGACGTAGTACAATGCCTTAAGCTGATCTCTAGACCGGGTTGTGAGAAAATAGTAAGATACGCTTTCGAATATGCTAAAGCATACAACAGGAAAAAAGTAACCTGCATGGTAAAAGATAATATCATGAAATTAACTGACGGATTGTTCCATAATGTTTTTAAAGAAATTGCTTTAGAATATCCTGAGATTGAGAGTAATTCACAAATAATAGATATTGGATCTGCAAAAGTTGCTAATTCTCCTGAAAATTTTGATGTCATCGTTACTTCAAATCTTTATGGCGATATCATCTCAGATATAGTTGCTGAAATTGCTGGCTCGGTGGGAATGGCTGGCTCGGCAAACATAGGAAGGAATGTCGCCATGTTTGAAGCTATTCATGGTTCCGCACCTGATATTGCGGGTCAGAAAATCGCTAATCCTTCTGGGTTACTAAATGCTGCCGTGATGATGCTAGCTCATATTGGTCAAGCTAAAATTGCTGATAAAATCAAAAACGCTTGGTTGGCAACTTTGGAAGAAGGCATTCACACAGCTGATGTTTATCAGGAATCCATAAGTACAAAAAAAGTAAATACAGACGAATTTGCTGATGCAATAATTGAACGTTTGGGTAGTTTACCTAAAAAGCTTTCAATAAGTGATCTGTCAAAAGGCTCTGGTACTATTTTAATTCCTGAATATAGAAGGAAAAATTCTATCAAGACTTTAGTAGGTGTAGATGTTTTTTTAGATTGGAAAGGTAATGATCCAGAACAACTAGGGGGTGATTTAAATACGATTCAATCACATAGTCTGAAGCTAAAAATGATTACCAACAGAGGAGTAAAAGTTTTCCCTAGCGGTTTAAAAGAAACGTATTGTACAGACAACTGGAGATGTAGATTTGTTTCTCAACAAACTCAAATTAATCCTGCAGAAATTCACTACGAACAGATAAAATATGAAGAAGTTTTGAATCTATTTTCATCACTTAATAAAAGTGGTTTTGATGTTATCAAAACAGAAAACCTTTATGATTTTGATGGAGCAAGAGGATTCTCTCTAGGGCAGGGAGAGTAGTATTTCCAGTGTTCCATCAAATGGAAAATTTCACTTTGGGAAATGGCATAGGTGGATCACTGACAGCCATAGTTGATCCAGGGAATCCGTCTATGCAGGTGAATGCTTCAGAAAGTAAAGACTCCGGGGGACTCCATGTGCTAGACTATGATTTATTTAGCAAAAGGCAAACCAACCAGATCACTGAGCAGGAATTGCAGAACGCGCTGGACAGTGCAAAATGACAGATGTATTCCTCACTATACCGGCAGGCCAGCAGCGAAGTGAAGCTAGCTGTTTCTGAGGTGATTTCATACCTACTCTGGGTGTAGAATGTGCGTTAGAATAGGTGTGTGCTATCTTTAAATACAAGTATACTTTATAATTACTATCATACCTGAGAGGGAAGCTTCAACCCCTGTTCTCGGGATTTTGTTGGTTGAAAATTTTCTTCAAATGAGGTGTTGTTTTTCCATAATGCAAACAGTGTGGATAAATTTTTCTTTTGAACTGCAACATAGCTTTTCGTTTTCAAGCCATGCTTTTCGAACGTTCGATTGAAAAGCTTGCAGAAAGGTTTGACCTGTTAAGTGATAGCTTGAAATTCCGGCATAAACATCGCTCATCTGATTCTTGAATTCCCTTTTTAGTATTCTTTTCTGTTCCTCCACTTGATCATTTTCAAATGACTTTGATTGCCTAAATCAAAACATTTCTCCTCGATAATAGCTTTACAATTGGAATAGAATAAACAAGCATACCATCTAAAAGACTGGTTTGAGAAATGTAAAAGTACCAATGACAGAGCGTGAAATAGATCGAATAATAGAAATGGCTTGGGAGGATAGGACGCCATTTGAAGCTATAGAAACACAATTTGGAGCTTCGGAAGCAGACGTGATTAAGCTGATGCGGAAAGAACTGAAAGACAGTTCCTTCAAAATGTGGCGAAAAAGAGTGAATAGTGGCGTAAGCCAGAAACATCTGAAAAAGAGAAGTTCCGAAATTGAGCGATTCAAGTGCTCAAGACAGACTAGCATCTCCAATAATAAAATCTCCTAGTGTATATCTTTCCAACGGATTTAAATTCGATAGAAAATAGGATTCGAGCCATTGATCCTGAGAATTATGCTGCCACCAGAAATCACAAAGAAGGTGCTGTGACGCGCCTGAGCCCATATATATCCAGAGGAGTGATTTCTACCAAGCACGTGTTCCAGTACATCAAAACACTGAATTTACCTTGGTATAAGGCTGAAAAGCTCATTCAAGAATTAGCTTGGAGGGATTACTGGCAGCAGGTATGGCGAGCAAAAGGAGATTTAATAAAACAGGATTTGAAACAGGAGCAATGCCCCATTTTGAATCATCAAATTCCAGAAAATATAATCAATGCTGAGACTGGAATTTTAGAAGTAGATCAGGCAATCAAACAACTCTATGAAACAGGCTACATGCACAATCACATGCGTATGTATATCGCTTCAATTTGCTGTAATGTGGCCAACTCTCACTGGCTTCAGCCTGCAAAATGGTTATACGCGCATCTTTTGGATGGTGATTTGGCAAGCAATCATTTAAGTTGGCAATGGGTAGCTGGATCTTTTTCAAGCAAAAAATACTATGCTAATCAATCGAACATCAACACGTATTTTGGGGGAACTCAGCAGAACACATTTCTGGATGTGGAATACGAAAAATTTGAGAGTTTAGAGGTTCCAAATCAGTTGCTTGAAACTATGCCTTTCAATCTGGAAACGTTCCTCCCAACTACTGAAAACCCTACCTTTGCGAAGGCTAAAACAACGCTCATCTACAACTATTATAACCTCGATCCATATTGGCATCAAGGTCAAGATATGCAACGGGTGTTTTTGATAGAACCTTCCTTTTTCAAAGAGAATCCTGTGAGTCAAAAATGTCTTCATTTCGCTCTTGAGCTATCTAAAAATATTGAAGGGATTAAAATATTCGTTGGAGAGTTTTCTGATTTGGCAAAGCAAGTCAATGCTGAATATTTCGTTTACAAGGAACATCCTACGAATAGCCATTATCAAGGTAAAGAAGAGACGAGAGATTGGATGAGTAGCGTGGAAGGGTATTATCCTTCATTTTTTGCCTTTTGGAGAAAATGCAAAAATGAAATTAAGTTTGAGTCAGAATAAGTATCGTCGCAAAAATGAATAGGATCTAAGAGAAGTAATATGCAATTACAAAAAGAAGAAATTGAACGGCTAGAGCGCAAGTTTAAACTGAATTTGATCAACTCGATTTCCGGTGTCAAACCGGCTAATCTGATAGGGACTAAGTCTTCAACCAACAGGGAGAATGTCGCTATTTTTTCATCGGTGGTACACTTGGGTTCGAATCCTGCCCAGCTGGCTTTTATCATGCGTCCACAGACAGAAATCCCAAGAGATACCTATACCAATATATTGGAAACGGGATTTTACACGATCAATCATGTGTCAGAATCATTTATCAAGAAAGCTCATTATACATCTGCCAAACTGGAAAGGGGAGAATCTGAATTTGATCGGATGAAATTAGAAAAGGAATATATAGCTGACTTTTATGCGCCTTTTGTAAAAGACAGTGCAGTGAAAATCGGGATGAAGCATATGGATAGCATTCCATTGCCTAATGGATGTCTTTTTGTGATAGGCTCGGTGGAGATGGTTGTCATTCCAGATCATACGATAAATGACTTGGGTCAATTGGATATCGAAGGTTATTCTGGCGTCGGGATTTCTGGGTTGAACACCTATTATGGATTGAATAAACTGGATTCCTTTCCTTATGTAAGTGAAGATGAAATCCCTGATTTCGAATGAAAAAAGCTGACTTACCTACCAAGATTTGTATAGTATGCAAAAGGCCATTTAGCTGGCGCAAAAAGTGGGAAAAGAACTGGGAAGAAGTGAAGTATTGCAGTGAGAAGTGCCGAAGAAATAAAGGAACTTCGCTTGATTTGTAATAGCAGAACAGTAGTGATCTATTTTACTATTCCTTTCTCATAGAGGATTGACGATTGATTTTTTGCTAATTTTTCTTTTTCCTCAAGTAATTATAAATTCCTCCAATTCCAATAAGTAGCAAGGCCGCACCAATTCCCCATTGCAGCGGACTGTTCATAGATTCTTTCGCAGCGAGGTAAGAGCTGGCAAGAACTCCAGCCGCAAAAGCGATGACCGTTCGGGTAAGCATTCCGGGGATACCATAAACCAATACTTTCCATAGCTTGATATTCATCGAGGCGAAGAGGAAGTTAGAAACGGAGAAGGGAACCACCGGGGAGATTCTTACGAAAAAAACAAGTGAGCCTTCTTTACCCTTTCGGGATTGTACTGCCTTGTGGAACGTTGGATTTTTCTTAAACAACAATTCCGTGAATCCCATATTGGTGATTTTTCCCAATGCATAACCCAGCACAGATGCAAGCGAGTAGCCCAAAATCAAGAATGGCAAAGACATCCAGCCGAAATAAAAACCAGAAGCCAGGGCGATCAATGTGGTAGGAAGCAACGCCAAACCCATCAACAGAGCTTCGATAGCAGTAAATACAAAGTAATCCAACCCTGTATGGAGTTGGTAAGCTTCCAAGAGACTGTATTGCGTGGCAAAAATAACACTACCTACAAAAGGCATAGTAGTAACCCAAAGCCAGGCGAAAATCCCGGCAGGATGCGAGCCGAAGTACCGACGGATAGTTTTGAATATCCTGCCCTTTTTTGTCATATTTGATTTATCATCTACTGATTTACTGGGAAAGTCTGCAAGTTTAACAAGCACGGTCTAAAATCACCCCGAAAATCTCTAAAGGTTTTCTTTTTGCTAGGAATCAAAACAACCTAAATTAATTACCAATGAAATTTGGAACAAAAGCTATACACGCCGGAATAGAACCGGATCCAACTACAGGTGCGATTATGACGCCGATTTATCAGACTTCAACTTATGTGCAGAAGTCACTTGGCGAACATAAGGAGTTTGAGTACTCACGTACACACAATCCCACTCGTACAGCTTTGCAGAAGAATTTGGCAGCACTGGAAAATGGAAAACACGGCATTTGTTTTTCCTCTGGTCTTGGAGCCATAGATGCGGTAATCAGGCTTTTCAATCCAGGTGATGAAATAGTCAGTACAAATGATCTGTATGGCGGGACTTACCGGCTTTTCACCAAAGTGTATGAGCGATATGGAATCAAATTCAAGTTTGTACCCATGTCAGATGCGGCAGGAATTGCGGAGCATATCACGGACAAAACCAAAATGATCTGGGTAGAAACACCTACCAATCCGATGATGAATATCATCGATATCGCTGCGGTGGCAAAGCTGAGTAGTGGCAATGAAATAATACTAGCTGTGGACAATACGTTTGCCTCCCCATACCTTCAAAATCCATTGGATCTAGGAGCTGATATCGTGATGCATTCAGTGACCAAATACTTAGGTGGTCATTCCGATGTGGTGATGGGAGCTTTGGTGATAAATGATGATGAGTTGGCAGCAAAGCTGGCCTTTATTCAAAATGCCTGTGGTGCAGTACCGGGTCCACAGGATTGCTTTTTGGTTTTGAGAGGTATCAAAACACTTCACTTAAGAATGGAAAGACATTCTCAAAATGGCAAAACTATAGCTGCATATTTGAAAAATCACCCAAAAGTCGATAAGGTCTATTGGCCGGGCTTCGAGGATCACCCTAATCATGAAATTGCCAGTAAACAGATGCGTGATTTCGGGGGAATGATCTCTTTTACACTTGTAGGAAATCGAGAATCAGATGCTAAAAAAGTGTTGGAAAGCTTTGAAATTTTTGCTTTGGCAGAATCTCTGGGAGGAGTAGAATCACTTTGCGGACATCCAGCTTCTATGACTCATGCGAGTATTCCAAAAGAAGAGCGTGAGAAAATAGGTTTGGTAGATTCCCTTATCCGATTGAGTGTGGGAGTGGAGGATGCTGAAGATTTAAAGAATGACTTGGCAAAAGCTTTGGGAAAGATTTAAGATTTCTGTGGTATT
>Ga0105055_10001937_pt1 | contig 33025 bp, 43 predicted proteins | sample BON03_FD_78090 | JGI IMG/M metagenome (GOLD analysis project Ga0105055, IMG submission 78090) | Freshwater microbial communities from Lake Bonney liftoff mats and glacier meltwater in Antarctica - BON-03 | ecosystem: Environmental > Aquatic > Freshwater > Ice > Glacier meltwater | place: Lake... | reverse complement strand
GCCCGGCGAAAATCAAGCGAATACGAAACTGCCATCGACAAATCCTCCTGCCGAATAGGAGAATCAGAGTTCGAAGCAAAAGGGAATCCCTCACGATTCCTTTTGTCGCGGATGTGCTTTAAGGCCTGAGACCCAGGCTGCTAACAGCTCCCGTTCGCCAATTGACAGCTCGCTATCGCTTCGCAGGACAGAGTCGTGGAACGCGAGCAGTGGCTCGACGCCCCTGGGGAATCGTTTGAACAGATCGCTCAGATGCGCGCGGTCCGGAAGGCTGGGATAATAGCTCATGTCGGATTTCCTTTCACGGCAAGTGTTAAAGCATTGCATGTAGTCGAGGATTGTCAGTCCCCGCTTAAGAAATAGTGGACTGAACAGTCCGGAATGCCGGATCGTTGATCCTCCCGCACGCTTTCGTGAGTTTCAGTTCAATAGGGCTTCACGTATTCAGCCCCTGCGCCGCCAAACTGGCGGAGCAGATTTCAACCTGGAGACTAGACATATGTCGCACACAACGTTCATTGCAAAATCCCTGATCGCTGGCCTTGCACTCGCCGCAGCCGCTGGCGCCGCAAACGCGAAACCAAACGCTCAACTTACCCTGGCCGACAATGCGCCCGCGGACGTTCAGTCCGCCTTCACGGCATGGCAGGCTGGTGAGCGAATCGAAGGCCGCAAGGACAAATGTTACGGTATTGCCCTTGCTGGCGAGAACGATTGCAAGGCCGGCAAAGGAACAAGCTGCGAAGGCACATCCACCGTCGACTTCCAGGGAAATGCCTGGACGTACGCGCCCAAAGGCTCCTGCGACTTCATCGTCTCGCCCGAAGGTCCTGCTGCGTTGAACGAACTGGATCGCAATACACCGGCCTGATCCCAGCCCGGCAGCAGAGTTCCTCGGATCACAGTCATGCAACTTCCACCGTCCCCCCCGTCCACTGCGGGTCTCGGGCTAAAACCGGAGCACTTTGCTCCGGCGCTCGAGACCGAAGTTGAAGGATTGTGGTTCGAGGTTCACCCTGAAAACTATATGGTCCAAGGCGGCCCACGCCTGGCTTGGCTGACTGCTATCCGCGAAAAGCGCCAGCTCAGCTTTCACGGCGTCGGTGCGTCTCTTGGCGGGCTGGACCCTTTCGACTCCCAACACATTGAGGCACTCCGCGCGCTGATCGCACGCTTCGATCCGTTTCAGGTGTCTGAGCACGCAACGTTCTCCGCGCACAAGACACGCTACCATGCCGATCTCCTGCCCCTTCCTCGGACGCAGGAAGCGCTGGCACATCTAACAAGCCGGGTTGACGCGTTCCAATCCTTGATCGGACGGGGAATTCTGATCGAGAACCCCACCAACTACCTGCCCTTCGCTTGCGAGCTCGACGAACCGGATTTTCTTGTGGATGTTGCCCGTCGATCCGGATGTGGACTCCTTATGGACATCAACAACATCTGGGTGAGCGCCAACAATGTTGGTGTGGACCCATACGCCTATGTCCGAGCCATACCTGGTGAACTTGTCGGCGAGATTCACGTAGCTGGACACACCGAAGACCCTGCGCTTGGCGCCAAATTTCTCATCGACAGTCATGATGCGCCCGTTAGTGAAGGCGTGTGGCACCTTTTGGGCGTTGCGCTTCAGGCATGGGGGACAAAGCCGGTTCTCGTTGAACGCGATGGCAATATTCCACCGTTTGACGACTTACTTGCCGAATTTCATCACGCCACGCGGATACTGACAGCGTCACATGAGGCTGTGCACAATGCGGCTTGAACAGCATATCGAAGCCATGTCGTCTTTTGCTGCTGGCGGCGCAAGCGCTGCTGCGCTCACTCCTTTGATGGAGGGCGGTGCGCATCCGGGGCAGCGTGCACAAGTCTATCGCAATTCTGGCATCCTCGCCTGTGTTGAGGCCCTCATATCCAATAATCTACGGCTGGCAGCCGTCATGGGGGACGAGTTTTTTAGTGCCCTGGCGCGAGCCTATGCTGATGCGGAACCGCCCTCAACCAGAAGCCTCGTCGGATACGGTGTGTCGCTCGCTCATTTTGTCGCCGCGGCGGAATCTGAACACGGGCTACCTTGGCTGGCAGACATCGCCCGGATGGACCGGGGCTGGCTCAACGCGCATCTCGCACCAGATGCAGACCCGCTTGCACCGGGCGCGCTGGCCGAGATCGATGGCTTGACCCTGATGACATCCACCCTGACCGCGCATCCGAGCCTTAATATTGTCGACACCGAATGGGCGGCGGCATCCCTATGGACGGACCTGAAATCTGGCAAGCTACCGAACCGCCAGATGACCCTGGCGCACCGATCCGAGCACGTTCTTTTCTGGCGTCCCGGAGGAGAAGTCGGGATGCGCGCTCTCAATCCCGGAGAGCACGCGTTTCTCAATTCGGCCATGTCCCAATCGCCACTTGGGGATGCGTGTGAAGCCGCCCTGGCTGCCGAGCCGTCTATTGATCTTTCGCATCTCATTGCCGGCGCCGTCTCGTCGGGATTATTCATCACCATCGCTCAACAAGGGGGAGCTAATCATGATACTCATTCAGAGGCTGCAGGCTGGTTATAGCTGGCTTACCAGCAAGGCCAACATGCTGGAACCGTTTGCGCTACTTATCGCGCGCCTGGCCGTGGCCCGGGTATTTTTCATGTCAGGGCTTACAAAATGGAATGGCTTCCTGTCATTCAACCCTGACAAATACGACCTCTTCCTGTTCGAATTCTTCTGCCCGGAAGATAAGCGCGCTGGCGCCCTCGTGCTGTGCACAGACCAGGCGGCGGGCACATACGCACCGACAACGCAATGGATTGTCGAGCGCTTCGCCAACATGGCCGGTATCATGGAAATCCTTCTGCCGATCCTTCTTGTCCTCGGGCTGACGTCAAGGCTGGCGGCCGCCGGACTGCTCACGATGACTCTGGTGATCGAACGTCTTGTCTTCCCGGATGCCGATAGCTGGTGGGGTAGTCACGTCTGGTGGGCGGCCATCCTGTTTGTAATCGTTGCCCGTGGTCCCGGCCGATTCTCTCTTGACCGACTATTCAAGCTCGAATCCTCGAGAACGTGAGAGCCTTGGGGGCCAGCATGTTTCGATCCACCCCAAAATGGTTCTGGTTTGGCTGTGGCGCACTGGGGATCGGGACAGTCCTGGTCTTCCTCCTCAGCTCAGGCTGGCTCGGTTTTCGCCTGGTCCAACTTGAGTGGAAACCTCAAGGTAAAACAGACCTTAGATTCGCATCAGTTGATCTGCCGTTCGAGAACCAGTCGGACATCCGGGAAAAGACGGGATCGCTGCCCTTCATGGCGGGCGTGGTCATCGACATCGATCGTGACCTCGAGGACGAGGTGTTTCTTGGGGGAGGCCGCGATCAACCGGACGCACTGTTCAGCTACAGCGCCCTGATCGGGAGGTTTGTAAATCAGAGCGCAGATCATGATCTCTCAAAACCTTCAAGCGATGCAACACTGGGCGGCGTCTCCGTCGACGTCGACCGGGATGGATGGACCGATTTGATTCTTGCCCGCGAGAGCGGCGTCTGGTTGTACCTCAACTCCAGGGGCAGACTCGGTGATGGAAGAACCATTTTCAAGCCGGAAGCGGGCACCACCGCTCTTTCGGTGACACCTGGAGACGTCAATGCCGATGGGCATGTCGATCTCTACGTTTCCGGCTATATCAGCAATGATCGCGTCGAGGGTCAGACCATCTTCACGCGCCCTTATGGAGGCTACAGCTATCTGTTGCTGGGGGATGCGGCAGGCAACTTCACCGACGCAACGGAATTGTGGGGCCTGCGCCGCCAGCACAACACGTTCACGGCCGTCCTGACCGATATCGATGATGATGGTGACCCAGACCTGGTCGTTGCCCAGGACACAGGACATGTCGAAATCTGGAGAAACAACGACGCGCCGCCTTTCGAGCGGCTCGAAAGCCCATCCGTGAATTCCTATCCAATGGGGATCGCAGCAGGCGATTTTACCGGTGACGGCGCCCTCGATTTCTATTTCTCGAATGTCGGGCACACTCTGCCGTCCTCGCTCCTGCGCGGTGACTTGCCGAAATCAGCGCCATTCAATTCCAACTACATGCTGTTTGTCGGCAACGACCAGGGAGGCTTCAGCGACCATGCCGCTGAAATGAACGCCGCACGGTTGGGTTTCGGCTGGGGTGTGGTTGCGGCTGATTTCAATCCCGATGGCTGGGAAGACATCGCCATCGCCCAGAATTACGCCAAGTTCGGACAACCGGCACTGATCCACCGCTATGCCGGAAAGATTCTGCAAAATACCCGGGGGCGCAAATTCAACCCGGTAGAGAAGCGCGCAGGCGCGGCCAATCGGCTATTTGCTATTTCCCCACTGGTCGGTGACTTTAACGGCGACGGCCTGCCCGATCTAATCTGGGCCAATCTCAAGGGGCCGGCCAGGGCTTTCCTCAATGCAACGCCCGACCGGCATGGTATACGCATTCGGCTCGACGACTCGGTTTCGGCCTATTCGGCTCGTATTGAGGTTCTTGTCGATGGTCGAACACTTGTCCGTCAGGTGGTACCAGCCCAGGCACTGTGTTCCGACAGTTCGTCGGATATCTTCATCGGCCTGGGCGATGCCGTTGCTGCCGAAAACATCACCCTCCGCTTTCCGGGTGGTCAGGTACGCTCAGCTGAACAGGTGGCAGCCGGCAACGTCATTGACTGGCGGCTCGACGCGCCATGAAAAGTGCTAGCACCTATCCTCGTCAAAACCTTGTCTCGTTCGGAATTGCCGGCCTTGTCGGCGCCCTGCTGACCGGGATCGGCGAAGGGGGCTTGCAACTTGTCCCGGGGGGCAATTACACAGACCCGGACTATGGCTTTTTTCTGGATGTCAGTCGGGCAAGATTGACGTTTGGGCATTTCCTCAGCGTCTCGGCCGCCCCTCTCTATCTAGCCGGCTATTGGCACCTCACAGGTCATCTCCTGCCGCAAGCGCCCAAATGGCGTTTTGGGATTTTCGTATGTTGCGCTTGGGCGTTCATTCTCGCAACGGTCTGGATCGGTCAACGCGCGTTGATTGCTGAAACCGTACAAGATCTCAGTTCAGACGGAGCCAGCCTGGATATTCTGGTTCACCAGACGTTGCTTCACCAGCCCTTGGTGAATGCGCTTCGCTTCGTCATGGCGGCATTTTCGATTATCTGGATACGGCGCATCCTTTCGGGAAAGACACGCTACCCGCGCTGGATGGCATTGTTCAGTCCGGCACTGTTGCTCGCTCTGATTTTTGGCCTATATGCCGCGGCGCCCGTGATCGGATGGCTGGTATTGCCGACGGCCATGAACACGTCACATGCCATACTTTTCACATTGTCCCTCCTCACGACAAGCCGGATTGAGGGACAATGACATCGCGGTTTCTTCTGGCCATTGTCGCCATGTTTGGACTCATTCCGGCAGCTTTGTTGACGGGAGAACATTTCTCGTCGGGTACCGCTTGTCCTCTGATAGGACCGCTACCTGCCTGCCTTCTTGTCTTCGCTGGATATGGTCTCATTTTCTATTCCGCGATGGCATGGGGATGGAAGAGACATTTGGCGTTCCTGGCCGGATGGTTGCCTGTCGCTTTTCTTGCGTTTCTCGCGACGGTTCTCGAGATCGCCAACGGGCCCGTCTGTCCACGTGCATTTGGCTTTCTGCCACAGTGTTTCCTATCCCTGCTGCTATCTGTACTTATCGGAGCCGTCTGGGTGACCGGGATTCTGCGTCACCAGAATGCTCGGTCTCTCGATAGGTCAAGAAGATGAAGCGCCTTCGCGTGCTGGTCCTGTGTGCCGTGCTGGCAAGTTGCGCCAGCGTTTATCCCACCGCGGTCTCACCGACGCCCTGGCAGATGTCAGGTCCCACAGGAAATCTGGCCGGAGATGGCGTGCCACAAAACGCCCGGCAGATGCTTTATGTAACCGACCGTAATATTCTCGTTACAGAACAAGGCTTTGGCGTCGACCGGTCGACCGCGATAGCTTTTGGCCACGTCAGGATTGACACCACCAATATGGGGCAGCGAGACTTCGACGCCTACATGTCGGGACACGCGATCAGCGACAAGCGACCGCGTTATGCCGCGACGCTGACTGATGAAATCGTTCGGTTTCCGGGAACGCCCCTGCCTTTTGCGATCGAGAAGGGCGTGCTCATCCATGATAGAAGCGCAATCGCCGTCTACAAGGGCGCAGGCGCACAATTTCAAGCCGCACTCACGCAGGAGCTGGAAGACAACGACACCGGCAAAGTCATTCTCTATGTTCACGGCTTCAACAACACGTTCGATGATGGTGCGTTCAACCTGTTCGAACTCTGGTCAGCTGCCGGCAGGGCCGGCGTCCCGATACTGTTCAGCTGGCCGACGGGCGGGCACAAGGCATTGGGCTACTTCAGTGACACGCAAAGCGGTGACTTTTCAGTCTACCATCTGAAAGAAACGCTGCGACTCATCTCTGCAACAGGAGCGGTCAATGAGGTAGTTGTCGTTACGCACAGTCACGGCGCATCGATTGTGACGTCAGCCCTGCGGGAACTGTTGATCGAATCCCGAGGTGCGGGAGTATCGATGCGCGACACTTATCAGATCGACACTTTGATCATGGCTGCGCCAGACATCGATCTTGGCGTGATGGAGCAACGTCTTGTCGCCGAAGCCTTCGGCATCGGATTTGGCCAGATCGATGTCTATCTCAACCCAGGCGACAACGCGCTTGGTCTTGCCGGCTGGATATTTGGGTCGCCGCGATTTGGCGCAGCCCGGCCCGATCAATTGTCGCCTGAATCGCGGGCTGTTTTTCAGGGCGTCAAATCCGTTCACTTCATCATGGTCCAGGACGCCAATCAGTTTCACAGACACAATTATTTCCGGCTGCATCCAGGCGTCCTCGCAGACATCGCCGTCACACTTCGCACCGGCGCCCGTCCTGGCGACCGCGAGCGTGGGCTTGTACATATTGACCTGAATTTCTGGCAGATCGACCAGACCTACAGGCCAGGCCAAGCTGAGCCGGGACGATCCAGATCCGCTCTGCCTGCCCGGACTTACAGCAGCCATCCATCTGAAAGTCGCGCCTCAGGAGGGTCAAGCCATTGAGCTGCAACGTGCCTGGCGTCCTCACTCATCGCGCTCTCGAAGGGAACGTGCATATGCAAACCAGACCAGCCGCACCTGATACACAACTCGAGAATGAAATCCGAATCGGCGATCGCTCGATTGCGCTTGTAACAGCCACACTCCTGGTCCTGATGGCGCTGGTATACTTGATGACCCCGGCGCCCGGTGATGCAGGTTCGAGAACCTTGGATCCTGTCTGGCCAGCCATGTCTGCGCTCGCAATCCTGTCGCTTTTCCGCATCTACATGTCACGTCAGCGGCCACTGCCATCCTGGCTTTCATACATAACAATGGCTGGCGAATTTGCCGTCCTGTTTACTCTGATCGTCTGTTTTGAGGCCAAGTATGATCAGCCTCCTGCTTTTGTGCTGAAATCACCGACGGTCATCTGGCTTTTCGTTCTGATTGGCCTGCGAGCCCTGAGATTCGATCCTCTGGAGGTTCTCGCAGCCGGCGCAATGGCTGCCACCGGATGGACCGGCCTGACCCTGTGGGCTGTCTGGCAAAGTCCGCCGAGTGCAATAACGCACGACTTTGTGGCCTATATGTCCGGACCGTCCATTCTTGTCGGCGCCGAAGTCGAGAAAGTCCTCGCCATTCTCCTGTTCTCGTTCAGCCTCGCGATTGCGATGCGGCGAGGACAGCGCTTCATGGGGCGTGTGACTGATTATGCCAGCCAGCTCGTGCGCCTGCTGAAAAAGGAAAAGCGGCTTCTCGCAAAGCTCAGGCAGGAATCTGAAGAGCGACAGCAGACAGCGCGTCAGCTGCATGATGCCTTGTACACAGATGCCCTGACAGGGCTGCCCAGCCGGCAGGCACTGAATGATGAACTCGATCAGCGGGCAAGGCAGCGCCCCTTTCGCCCGCTCCGGCTTGTTCTCGTTGATCTCTGCAGCTTCAGGCGTTTCAACGACACGATGGGCCGGGTTGCCGGGGATGCGCTGCTTGTGCGCGCGGCTCAGGACCTGCGTGGCGCGTCCCGGCCTTCGACATTCATCGCGCGGATCGCCGCAGACGAGTTCGCGATTCTTGCGTCCGTGCACCCGGATGAATTGGAAGGCGCGGATATTCCGAGCCTTGGGAGTTTCGGTCGGTCGATTGACGCTGGCAGCTTCACGTTCTCAGGGGGGGCCAATTCCGGTGCCGCATGGGCGAGGGAGTCTCGGGATATCCCGATGCTGATGCACAATGCCAGCCTCGCCCTGAACGAGGCCAAGCGCCTTGGGCGCCAGAGGTCGGTCGACTTTGACAAGGGGCAACGCCAGCGCGCCGAGCGCCTTGCTCAGTTGGAATCTCACTTGCACATAGCCATCCGGAGCCGCCAGTTGTGGGTCGCCTACCAGCCGATCATTTGCTTGTCGACCAATCTGCTCGCAGGTTGGGAGGCGCTGCTGCGCTGGACGCACCCTTTGCTGGGTCCGGTGCCGCCGGTCGATTTCATTCCGCTGCTTGAAGAATCTGGCCTGATCAACCAGGTCGGCCGCCGCATCCTGATCGTTGCGGCTGAAGACGCGCGCCGCATGTCGCTCGCGCTCGGCCGGAAAGACCTCTTCATGAGCGTCAACGTATCCCCGTTTCAGCTCAACGAGCCCTCTACACTTGTGGGAGCCGTCCACAAGGCACGTACGCGCTTTGCCCGGCTGAAACTGGAGCTCACCGAGAGTGGTGTGGCCGAGGATCCTGTCCGCGCCCGGTCGGTCCTGTCACAGTTGCGAGACGCCGGGGTTCAATTGTCCCTGGACGATTTCGGCACCGGCATGTCGTCGCTGGCCCACCTTCAGCAATTCGAGTTCGACTATCTCAAGATCGACCGGGCCTTCGTCCAGAGTGACGAGGACGCATTTATCAAGGGAATCCTGCTCCTTGCCGGCGCACTTGGACTCACAACGATTGCCGAGGGTATTGAAACAGATGCAGACCGGAAAAGGCTGCTTGAACTCGGAGCGCGGTATGGTCAGGGTTATTTCTGGGGCGCAGCAACGCCAGCAGCGGCATGGATCAAGGGCGCGCCTTTCACTACCTTCCATAAGGCAGCAGTCTGACATGGGCGAATTGACCGCCTGCCACCGCTTGAAGAGAGTTTGACGACATCATGCGCCCCATCCTGACCAGAGGTCTCATTGTCGCGATACTGGTCGGTTCGCTCCTGACCCTGATCAACCAGTTCGAACGGGTCGTGGCAGTTGAACCCCTGAATTGGTGGAAAATGGGCCTCAGCTATATTGTACCTTTCTGCGTGTCGGTATTCAGCGCCCTGGCTGTCGGTCCCAAGTCGGACTGAAACCCGCGTTTCAGGCGCAAGGCAAGCGGCACGACGCCGTTTCCGCGGCCGATATTTCGTCCGGTGAACCCTGTCGGCCTGGCACCATTCCGCGAGCGGGCTGCGGCTTTTCGGATGGCCCCTGATTTGGCTCAATATTGCCCGCACCGACATCATGCAGCCGGCCCAGCCTGGGGTGATGTCATCGTCGCCGCTCATGGCCTGACCCGTGCGGCGTATGACAGTCGAAGATCAGCGTTTACAAGACCTTCGGCGAATCCTGTACGTAATAAGTAGCAGCAACCGCATACGGAAAAATGATGTGCAGACAATGACCTGGGTGGGCGTGTACGTACATCCTTATATCTTGCCCTGCCGGGTTCGCTTACCGATCCCATGCCGCCTTTCGCCGCAAATTGCCGGCCTATGCCGGAATACGCCGCCATCTCTAATCACCGCCAATGCAGGATCAGACGCGCGACGCCATCGAGATCATTGATTTCAACGGGTCCGAAATAGCGACCGTCGAGGGAATCCGGATGCGCATTCATCAGAAATAGTTGGTCCTCGCCGAGCACCACACAGCCCTCTCAGGAAATGCCGCCCGAATGAGTCCTGCAAACGCGCTGCTCCTGCGACATGTCCATTGATCAAAATGCGCGTGCCTGCCCGGCAAAATTCATCGCCAGGAAGTCCCGCAATCTGCTTCAGAAGCAGCCAGTTCCGCCCGACAAATCCATGTTCCTCAGCCCACTGCGCGTCGGCGCTTCTGGCTGAACGACGACCCATCGGCCAGGGTTGAATGGCTCGTCGCTCAGCCAGTAAAGCGCTTGCGGCGCGCTGCCGGTCCGGTTTCAGATCAGCCTGTCCGTGGGCGCGATTACAACCCCGAACAGGGCAAAACCAATGCCCAGAAGGCCAGCGCCAACCGTTCGCGTGCGCCGTCTCATGAGCGCAGCGGCACGCCGGTTGAGGCCCATCTCTGGCGCTCGAACCAGTCCACGAGATCGGCTCTCGGATAATAGACGCGCCAGCCATGCTTGCAGTAGATAGGCCCGCGTCCCTGATAGCGCTGACGGCTCAGGGTGATGAGCCACAAGTTCAGAAATTCTGTCGCCTCGATCGCGGTGAGAAGCTCGGGCAGCTCCTCACGCTGTGGCGGTTTCCGGTTGTCTCTGGCCATAATGGCATGCTCTTTTTCGTGGCTTTGATCTCCACGAAAAGTACGCCACCAGACACCGCCATTTGTAGCCATAAAAAGCGCAGGCGCGCTTTTCCACCTGCCGGTCTACCATTGTTTCCACACGCAAATACCGCCCCGGAGTTGATATCCGGGGCGGCTCATTGGCGATGGATCTGATCCCTAGTCCCGCGGGTTCCAGAGGATCACGTGGCGCCCCTTTTTACCATTTACGGGGGCGAGGTTCGCGTAGATCTTGCGCGGTCCGATCTGCGGGTCTGCGAGGGTGATCGAGACATATTCGCGGCGCGATGCCTTAGCCTTGCAAAGCCATCCGCCGCCGATCTCGGTCGAGGTTTCACCGGCGAAGACGCGGTAGTCGGGCTGGCCTTCGGCTGCTTTCTCCGCGTTCTTCTCGATGCGGATGGCGGCGGATAGGTTCATCATTGCGAGGGCGCCTTCGAAGCCTGTTTTGGTTTCGCCGACATATCCGAGTGCGTTGGCCATGGTGTGGTTCTTTTCGTTTCCATGAAGTCCCGGGGACCTCTTGTCCCCGTCGACGCCGGACCGCTCGGAAGGCGCAGGACGGGCCTGAACCGCTCGCGGGCGAAACGTAAGTGGAGCACCGGCTCTGAGAAGATATTTGATCCGCGAGGAGCCACGAAGCGGCGGGGAAAATTCTTTGGAAGCGCCGGTTTCAAGGCCCGTCAGGCGTCGTCCAGGTCACACGGCATGAGACGGGAACAAGGAGGTCAGAGCGCATCTAGTAAAAGCGGATGGACCTGCACTACGTGCCATCGGCCTTTGTGTCAGCGAACATCGACCGGCACGAATAATTGCTCGACTGATGTCATTCTCAGTTCCGTGAGAGCGCATCGAGAAGACCGCATTCGAGGTCGCCGTCAATCTGGCAGGCCTTCGTCAACTCCGCGAGGCGCCGTTCCAGACGTCGCAGATCGGCGATGCGGCTTCGCACATCTAATCGGTGACGTTCTGCAATCTCGAAAGCGTCTACGCAGCTTCCAGGTTCGGTCGCAAGACCCATCAGCGAACGCACATCATCGAGGGCAAAACCAAGGTCGCGCGCCCGGCGGATGAAGCGCAGGCGCAGAATCGCATCACCGTCATAGAGGCGCCTGCCGCCATCGCTGCGAGGCGTTTTCGGGATAAGTCCGATCTTCTCGTAATAGCGGATCGTCTCAATGTGAACGCCGGTCGCCTTACTCAGTCGTCCAATTGTGAAGTCGGCCATGCAAATACCTCTTGCTTCTGTAGTGGCTACAGATTGTAGATCATAAAAATGACCTCTGAAACTGACAATGAAGTGACGGCCTCGAAAACGTCCCGCGCCAATGGCTGGCTGGCAGGTGGAGGCGTTCTGGGCGGCGTTTTCGCCTTCCTCGGGGCGTCGTGCTGTGTGCTTCCAATCCTGCTTGTGAACCTTGGCGTCAGCACCGCGCTTGTTGCCAATCTCGGCTTCTTTGCCCGCTACAAGACCGCCTTCATGATCATCGCAGCGCTCCTGCTGGCGGGTGCCGTCGTTTTCGCATTGCGCGGCGGTCAGCGTCCGAAGGTGCGGTTCTGGATCAGCGTCGCGGTGGCCGTTCTGCTGCTCGTCGGCGCATGGATATTGCCGTCCTATGAAGGAGAGTTGCTGCGATGGCTGAACCTCAGATGAGCGGTTCCTTTGAACCCTCTTCCACACTGACCTGCCCCCAATGCGGGCATCAGTCCAAAGACCTCATGCCAACAGACGCCTGCCAGTATTACTATGACTGCAAGGGATGCGGGGCGTTGCTGAAACCGCTCCCGGGCGACTGCTGCGTCTATTGTTCTTTTGGCGATGTGAAATGCCCGCCGATCCAGATGAGCGATTGCTGCGGTGGATGCACTTCTACAATCGGGAGCGGCCGCACGCCGCCCTTGGCAAGGCGACGCCGAACGAGGCATATGGAACTGGAAACGAACTGAAGAAAGCGGCCTGATCAACAACCCGGATATACCTTAGCAAGGCCGGAAAACTGTGCAGGAAAACAGGACCACCTCACTGTAGCGTCGAACTTGTTCGGGAAAGAATTCTCCTGCACTCAATTGATAGCGAGCAAAATTTTACATTTCGCAAAATCGCGGCCTCCACTTGGTCAGGACGTTGCAACGATCAGGTCCTCATGCTCGAACGCGCTCGCCATGCGGTCGATCTGACCGTCCGTCTGACCGACCCGGCGCGCCACAGCGCGCCACTCGGTGACCGCGCTGCCGACCTCGGACACGGTCGCCTTCGCATTATCGAGACTGAGACCAAACAGTTCCGCCTGAGACAGCGCCAGTTCGATGGAACAGGTTCCCTCATCAAGGCTGATATTCGTCGTCAGGATACGCGCCTTGAGGTCCGTTGGAGTCGGATTGAGGTCATAGGCGGGTGACAGCCGCCATCCTGCCTTTCCGGCCCAGAGGAAACCGTGATTTCGCAAATGGTCATCGACATTGGAGATCAGGATGTTGAAGACGACACGCCGGAACAGCTCGGCCGCGTCGGCTCTTGCATTCGCGCCATGCCGGGAGAGCTCGTCGACAATCTCGGGATAGCTCGCACGTTCGCCATCTTTCGCCTGCAACATCGACATGGCCGACAGGAAGGGGATGCGGTCCTCACCGTCGCGGTCGAAGCGCCATGAGAGAAGCAACGGCTTGTCACCCACGCGGTGGAGTGCATGGCGCGGCACACGCACGCCCGCCCGCTCAGCCAGTGTGAGCGCGATATGTTCCCAGGTCTCGATGCTGTAATCGTCAGTGTCCTTCGGAAACTTGGCGATGGCGAGCGCGCCATAAGCATCGGCTACGGACGCTTTAGGCCTAGCGCCACCGAGCGAGGAGCCGGGCGCGAAGATCAGCGACAGGTCTTCATCGGTTTCCTCATCTCGCTCGATGCGCTGCGCGCTTGCGAGCAGTCGTCCAAGCTGGATGAAGCCGGGCACGCCTTCGCCGGCAGGCTTCTGGAACGGTTCATCGCCTACGCGCCTGAACCGCAAGGCCCCCAGCCGGGAAATGTCCGTCACGCCCAGCAGGAAGTCCGCTTCGTGCAGGGTTTGGGGCGACCGACCTTCTGCCTGTGCAGCGCGGCGCTCTGCGCGCTGCATGAGCCGCCGCCCCCAGGTGTCAGGCGCGGAATCGCCGATCGACCCGAACATCTCGCGGCCGTCGCCGGGATGGAACATGCCGTTGCCGACGCCAAGGCCCGGCTGGAGTGAAAACCGCGCCGCATGCCCCAGCCAGTCTTCATGATACTGGAATGTCACCGACTCCCGCCCGCGCGCTGACTGCCGGAACAGCGTGCCAACGCGAACCGTCTCACCTTTGAGCGAGATATGGGCCTCGATCTCTCTCATGAGCGCTTTGCCCTGACTCGTTTCGGCAGATCTGCGGAAGAAAGCGACAGACCAACCGCATCATTGGCCGGATCAGCGAGGTCGCCAAGTCCGTCCAGAAGTCCAAGCGCGTTGAGGACAGAGGCATAGATGCCAATGCTCACGCCATGGTCGCCATCCTCGACACGCGCCAGGGTCTTGCGTGTCGTAAAGGCACGGTCAGCCACGGTCTTCATGGTCAGGCCCCGGCGTTTGCGCGCATCAGCCATATCCTGACCTAGCTTGCGCAGGGTCCGGCGCACGGCGCTCGGCGGTGTGGTTGGCGTAGGCATGACGGATCCTTCATAACTCTATATGTCACATAAAGCGTCATGAAGGTTACTATTACAAGAATTTTGAACGAAGCGGGCTTTAGCCCTCACCGGCTTAAGGCTCAACAAGTCTCCTTGGGCCAACAATCCATGTCCGCCATTCCGCACCTGGAGCCGACTTTCCGACATGGGGTCAGTCAGCCGGAGCGCCGCTTGCCTCGCCAGGTGACGCGTCGATGCCCTCAAGCCGCGCCGCGATCCCATGCTCATTGCCGAGCTTCTTAGCCACCTGCTGAATGAAATGGTCGAAACGCCTCTGGCCAACGGCGTGGGCCGCAGCGCGCTCGCCTTCCGGGATCGGCTCGGTGCGCGTCAGCCAGTAGAAGATAAAATGGGCGAGCGTTTCGAGGCAAAGGGCGGTATCGCGCTCGATCTCCCCCTGACGCCGTTCGAACGCGTCCATGTGGCGCAGGAGCCCTCGCATTTAAAGGAAAGACCAACATTAACGAGAATGAGCATATGCAAAATAATCTCTGCGAATGCTGCTCACTCTCACTCCCACTCGATTGTAAATGAGACTTTTTTCTCTTTTATATTCAATGGCTTATTTTCCTTCTAGTTCGTAATACCATGAAAAATACCATGCTCAGAAAATGCTTAAAAATACTTTGAATAAATCGCCAATTGGCCTCTGCCGCACAGTTGCCTAGGCCACCTTCCGTGCTTTGACTTCCAAGTGTACACCTTCCTTCTCCTGCAGGTAATGGATCACCGCAAACAGGTTACTCGCCTGGGGATTCCCCTTTGGCCCGAACATGCGCATGAGGCTCTTGCTCGATTTGTCGAAGACTTGGGAGAGCTCCTCGAACCCCATCGTCGCGTTGATATAGTCACGCAACACTGCTTTGCCGGTATCGACGTCACCGGCGAGCAGGCATTCCACTCCTTCCTGCAGCAGAGCCTTACGGAACGAAGGATCCCGCTGGGCGCGTGCTTGAATGGTGTCCTTAAAATCTTTTGTCAGAGCCATCGTTACACCTCTTGCCGTTTTCGGCGTTTGTAGTCACGCTAATGGCCTTTTGCAGCCGAAATATCAGCGTCCTGGCGCTTCTTGGTGCCGCCCGCGAGCAATATCACCAACCGGTCTCCGTCCTTACCGAAGTAAATCCGGTACCCCGGACCAAAATCAATCCGGTATTCATAGACGCCGGCACCGTCTCCTTTAACATTAGAGACGTTACCCTGCTCCATCCGATGGATTGCTGTCGCCACCTTGACCGCCGCGGCGACGTTCAGGCGATCGAACCATTTGGCGTATGGACTGCTTCCCTCGGCATCAAGGTATTCTCTAACCTCGATCATGTGACCCACATGGTAGCATATATGTTACCTTTATCCACGCCCAAATAGTGATCCATTTTCGCCCACAGGGGGGTTGTCGTTACCATAGCCTCGCACTCGCCCCTGCAAAGCCTGGCGAACAAACTGTCTCGCCGCGTTCTCTTTACCGGCATTGTCGTTCACCTCGACGAGTAGCCGAATCTGCTCGCTGACTGAGTCAGCCTTGTTCAATCGGGTGGCAGCGTCCATCGCCCGGTCATACGCCTCCACCACATCGACGCTGGTCACCTCGTAACCCCATCCTTCACTCAACCAACGCAGCGCTGCCATGGCAGCATCAAGAGCAAACGCCGGCTCCGAATCGAGATAATCCTTGGCCGCTCGGGTCAGCGTTTTCGGATCACAGGGACTGTGGTTTGCCAGCTCCAGTGCCAGGTCGAATAACTCGAGCGCCTTTGCGGTCGCAAACCACTTGCCCTCTTCACCGGGTGTGGTCTTGATCAAATCAGCAAGCATTTCCGCCGGTGCCATCATCGGATAGCGCTTCGCCACGGCACGATACCGCGCGAGATACGAATTGCCCTTAGCCGCGCTCAACCCGTAGCGTCGATAGGCCTCGTCATGGAGGCCCGAGGAGATCAGGATCTCTTCGCAGGCCTGGTCAATCGCAGAGTCCGGTTGATTGAGCCCTCTGGATGCCTCGGCGTATTTCAGGGCTTCCGATTTCTTGCCCATCGCCAGCAATGCTTCTACGCCGTAGCGGCGATAATGCCAGAAGGGTTTACGGTACAGCGCCAGCAGATCGAGCAGATCCTGGTAGCGTCCGGCCACCAGCAGACAGGACAGGCAGGCCGTTGCGCCATGAAAATAGTTACCGGGATTCGGGTCGGTCCAGCACGACGTCAGCGTTGGCATCAATTCCCCTGCCCACTGATTGGCTGCTTCCACCGATCCACAAAGTTCACCCCAGCGGTCACCCACCGGCCCAAGGTAATCGACGCCATCATCCGCCATCGCCTGCCATAACCGTTCGAGCCATTTGTTGCGCGTTTTGGCCTCAGCCGGCGCACTGATGATTAAGGGAATCAGGTCATCAAGTGCTTTGTTCACCGCGGACCCCAGGGCACCGCTGGAACTGTCCACATGCTCCAGCGCAGGCCAGAGCTTTTCTATCAGGCGAACAGCGCCTTCGGCGGCGACGACAGGCTCCTTCTTCGCAACCTTTTTTATTTCGGAAACCGCTTCACGAAGTCGTTGGCAGGCCAATCTGGAGGATTTCCAACTGTAGACCCCTGCCCGGAATCGCGCAGGGAAGGTCCATCTATGGGCTTTCTTTGTCGTCATATCAAATCAAACCTCATCAGCATGCCTCTTGCTCAGCCTGGCTGGTGGGATATGTTCTTCCACAACCACCACCAGCTGCGCGATGAAGAGATCGATGTTCATTCACCGCAATGAAAGACCACTGGCATGGCCCATCTCACCGCTCTGCTCCGACTACCAGCGCGAACCATCAAGCGCCGTGTGAATCATGAAAGTTGGCTATCGAGATGCTCCCGAACAACCGCCAGATCGACCACGAAACCATCGAGCATTTTTTCGATGGGTGCCGCGCCACCAAATAGTGGATTGTCATTGGGTGCATGAAGCCATTGATCGCTTTGCGCTTCATCAGCAAAGAGAATCTGTAACGCCCTGTAAATACCCAGGAGATAGCTGGCCCTCTCCAAAAGATCCCGTGTCAGCTTGGCCTTTTCCGGCTGGTTCTTTCAGTTATAAAGGGTCTTCTCATTGCTTAGCCCCAGCAGCGTCATCTGCTGCTGTCCTGTCAGGCGCCAAAGCGAGAAAATGTTAAAAATCGCGGGCAGCAAGGAACCCGGTTCTATGGGGTAGGGCTGCAATAGCTCCTCGAAACTTGCTCTCATCGCCATCCATTTCGACTGTAACAGTACAGCACCGCTAGACTGTCATACTGTAACATTACAGTCAATGAGTGGCGCAGAACGCATTCCCGGGAATGCGTTCTTGCTTTTACGGATATATCCCGTAATAATTATTTTCGTTACGGAGATATTCCGTAGAGTATTTTTGGAGATGACCATGCCCAAAATTGTACGTTATGAAATGCAGTGGGACGAAGAAACCTATGCGCTGGCTGAGCGTGCTGCCCGTGCCTCGGGCTCAACCAGTATCAAGGCCTATGTCACGCAGTTGGTGAAGCAACATGCGCCCGACGCACTGGAAGCCTACAGCAGTATTCAACTGACCTACGCGCAGTTCGACGCCTTTTGCGAGGCTTGTGACAATCCGCCTGCGCCAACAGCCAAGCTGCGTGAGGCGGCGCGTACGCTTGATCAAGAGGGCCTGGTGCTGAATGCCGGCCGATGAGTTCTTACCACTCGATCCCAGCGCGATCAATGTCAAAACATTTGACTGCGGCAAGAATGCCATCAATACCTATCTTCGCCGCTTTGCTGCAAAGAACATGGCGTTGAACCTGAACCGTACCTTTGTACTTTCCTACACCACCGAAGACAGTGCAGAGAAGCCTCAGGTAGCCGCGTACTACACGCTCGCCCACCAGACCTTAGTGCGTGAAGTACTGCCAGATCCGTCCCGCCTGCCGCGCTATCCCGCTCCTGTCATCCTGCTGGCGCAACTCGGCATCGACCTGCGGTTTCATCGGCAAGGCCTGGGGGCGAAAACATTGGTGTATGCGCTCAGGCATGCCTATCGAATTGCCAGCAACCCGAAGGGCTTGCCCGCCATGGGTGTCGTTCTCGATGTGCTCGATCAGGATGCGCTGGCCTTCTACCAATCTTTCGAATTCTTCCTGCCACTGACCGACAACCCCATGAAGCTGTTTGTGCCCATGGCGTCACTGGAAACACTGTAAGTACCTGACAGCGAACGACGCCAGTCCTGACCACGACAATCTATTCCGGTTTTTGCAGGAACGGTTACCTCAATCCAGGTTCCATAATGATCGTGCCAACAAACGATTTGCTACCAGTGGCGCCAGGGACGAAATACCTGCCGTTGCCAACCAGTGCCAGTCGCTGCCCGCCAGTGCCGGTCACTCCCACTCAATCGTGCCGGGTGGCTTGCTGGTCACGTCATAGACGACCCGATTGACGCCGTGCACTTCATTGATGATGCGCGTGGCGACCCGTCCGAGGAAAGCATGTTCGAACGGGTAATAATCCGCCGTCATACCGTCCGTAGACGTCACCGCACGCAGGGCCAGAACGGCCTCATAGGTCCGCACGTCGCCCATCACGCCAACAGTATTTACCGGCAGCAACACGCTGAACGCCTGCCAGATTTCATCGTACAGGCCAGCCTTCTTGATCTCGTCGATATAGATCAGGTCTGCCTTGCGCAGCGTGTCCGCCTTCTCGCGCGTGATCTCGCCGGGAATGCGGATCGCAAGGCCCGGCCCCGGGAATGGATGGCGCCCGACAAAGGCTTCCGGCAGGCCCAGTTCGCGGCCCAAAGCGCGGACTTCGTCCTTGAACAATTCGCGCAGCGGTTCGACCAGCTGCATGTTCATGCGTTCCGGCAGGCCGCCGACATTGTGGTGGCTCTTGATCGTCACGCTTGGTCCACCCAGCGCCGATACGCTTTCGATTACGTCCGGATAAAGTGTGCCCTGCGCCAGGAAGTCCGCCCCGCCGATCTTTTTCGCTTCGGCCTCGAACACGTCGATGAACAGGCCGCCAATGATCTTGCGCTTGCGCTCGGGGTCCGACACGCCAGCCAGCTTGCCAAGGAAGAGGACCGACGCGTCCACGTGCACCAGCGGGATATTATAGTGCTCACGGAACAGGCTCACGACCTCTTCGCTCTCATTGGCGCGCATCAGGCCATGATCGACATAGACACATGTCAGCTGCTCGCCGATCGCCTCATGGATCAGCACAGCCGCCACGGACGAATCCACGCCGCCCGACAGGCCGCAGATGACCTTGCTCTTGCCGACCTGCGCACGGATCTTCTCGACAGCCTCGGCCCGGTAGGCGGCCATCGTCCAGTCACCCTTCAGGCCCGCCACACCATGGGTGAAGTTACGCAAGATCTGCGCGCCATGCGTCGTGTGCACGACTTCCGGGTGGAACTGCGTGCCGTAGAAATTCCGTTCCGGGTCCGCAATGATCGCATAGGGCGCGCCGGGCGACTTCGCGATCACGCCAAAGCCCGGTGCCATCTCGGCGACATGATCGCCATGGCTCATCCAGACCTGTTCATGTTCGCCGCTGTCCAAAAGGCCTTCCAGGAACGGATCGTCCACGACCTTCTCGATAAAGGCCCGGCCGAACTCGCGGCTGGTACCGCCCTCCACCTTGCCGCCCAGCTGGTGCATCATCACCTGCTGGCCGTAACAGATACCGAGCACCGGGATGCCAGCCTCGAAGATGGCCATATCGGCCATGGGCGCATTGTCCCAATACACGCTCGAGGGACCGCCTGACAGGATCACCGCCTGCGGGTCATAGGATTCGAGAAAGGCCTTATCGACCTTGTTGAACGGGTGGATTTCGCAATAGACGCCGCTTTCGCGCAGGCGCCGGGCGATGAGTTGCGTTACCTGGCTGCCGAAATCGACGATAAGGGCGCGTTCGTGTCTTTGCTCTGTCATGGCGCCGTTTAGCTGAGTCCCGCCTCACGGGGCAAGCCTCAAAGGTGCGCCCGACGGTGAATCTGCAAATCAGACATAGGATTCACCCGCTTCGAACCGTTTGCGTATCTCCGAGATCTTCGCATACGGGCTCGCCAGCTGGTAATGCGGCGGATCGGGATAATTCTTCCACGCCCCGCCCCATTCCAGCCCCTCGACCAGCGCCTGCCCGGCAAGATCACGATAGGCCGGATCATCCTGCGGCGCGTCGCCATTCATGTAACGGCCATTCTCGAACAGGGCGACGTCCCAGGCGATGCCGAAATTATGATTGCTCTGCCCACCCTTGGCCCTGGTGACTTTCGGTCCCGGCGGCCCGCCCCAGCGGCCCTTGGCATACAGGTCATCCTGCTCGGCATAGGTCCGTGTGCCCGAAATGATCCTGACCACGTATGGAACGTTGGCTGCCTTCGTCAGGAATTCCCGCGCCAACCGCTGCGCCTTGATGTGAAGTCCCAGGATGTTCCCCTCTGAGCGCGCATCAAACGTGCCCAAAGCCTCGCGCAGGGCGGCGCTTGCGGCAAGAAAGGCATCGTCAGCCGTGCCCGTATTCTTGCCCCAAACGCCGTCCAGGCCTTTCGGGTCGAAACCCGAAGCCTTCAGCAGGCGCTGGCGGAACAGCACCTCTTTCTCGTTCAGTTGATAGCTCATGCTGGTCCCCTCAGCGATTTGGCCGATGCGACTCGGCGAAGGGGCAGGATACACAATCGCGCCCTCGCGGTCAGCCAATGTTCCCGAGTATCCACTCCGGGGGCCCATGTATTGACGTCGCGGGCTGTATCCGGCCAAGTCTGGGCATGACCAGTTTACCCACACTCGACGCCCGCAAGCAGGCTGCGTTCAACCACGCCCGCGATGGCCAGCTGGCCGATGCAGAGTCCACGCTGCAATCGGTCCTGCGTGAATCTCCGCGCGACCTTGGCGCCCTCCTCCTTCTTGGCGACGTCCAGCATGCCGCTGGCAAAACCCAGGATGCCAGCCGCGCCTATGGCGGTGCCATGCAGGTCGCTCAGATGCAGGGCGGTCCCATGCCGGACATCTTCAAGCCGGGTCTCCAGCGCGCCGCGGCCCGGCTGGGTGAGTATGCCCGCCAATATGAATCCTTCATCGCCGCCCAGATTCCACCAGAGAGCCGCTCGCCCCGGTTCGACCAGTCGGTTGATATCCTCCTCGGCAAGGCGCAGATCCACCTCCAGCAACCGACGAAATACTATTTCCCTGCACTTCCCCAGATTCAGTTCTACGACCGTTCGGATTTCGACTGGGCCCCCGCCCTGGAGGCGCAAACGCACGCCATACAGCAAGAACTGCGCGCGGTCTTGGCCGACCATGCCGCCTTCCGGCCCTATCTCGAGCGCGACGAAAGCAAACCCCATGTGAAAAGCCACGACCTCGTCGGCAATGACGACTGGAGTGCCTTCTATCTTTGGAAAGACGGCGCCCGCGTCGAGGAAAACTGCGCCCGCTGCCCGGTTACGGCTGCGGCGTTCGACACCCTCCCGCTGGACTACCTGCCCGGACAGGCGCCGTCGGTGCTGTTCTCACTGCTCAAGCCCGGCGCGGCCATCCCGCCCCACCATGGCCTCATCAACACGCGCCTGATCTGCCACCTGCCCCTTCTGGTGCCCGGCCCGGCCTGGCTCCGGGTGGGCAACCAGACACATCACTGGAAAGAAGGGGAACTCGTGATATTCGATGACAGTGTCGAGCACGAGGCGAAGAACGAGGCGAGCGAGACGCGCGTCGTCCTCCTCTTCGATATCTGGCGTCCGGAACTCTCGCTTCAGGAACGGGAGGAAGTCACCAGGCTCCTCGGCGCCATCGCGCAATATTCCGGAGAGGCCGTCATCAGCGGCAACTAGGCCCGGCGGAGCACCGCAAAGAAGAACCCGTCCGTTCCGGCCCGGTGCGGTGTCAGCCGCACGCTACCGGTCGGCATACGAAAGCGCTGAACCACATTCGCGCCCTCGTCTGTCAGCAGGCCCGAGGCAACCGCCGCAGCCGCTGCGTCCTCTTCCTTAAACTCCGGATGCGCCGCCAGGAATTCCGCCACGCGGTCCTCGTCCTCTTCCATCAGGAAGGAACAGGTCGCGTAGACCATCCGTCCGCCCGGCTTCACGAAGGCTGCCGCGCTGGCCAGGATCTCCGTCTGCTCGGCCATGCGCTTTTCCATCTGGCCCTGTTTGATCCGCCATTTCGAATCCGGCCGGCGCCGCCATGTGCCGGTCCCGCTGCAGGGCGCGTCGACGAACACGCAGTCCATCAGCCCGGTCAGCGTTTCCAATTGCACCGGCTCGCTCGGGTGCACCAGTTGCACATTGGTCGCGCCCGACCGTTTCAGGCGCGGAATCAAGGCGCTGAGGCGTTTGCCATCGATGTCATAGGCAAATATCTGTCCCTTGCCCTTCATCTGGGAGGCCAGCGCAATCGTCTTGCCGCCGCCGCCGGAACAATAATCCAGCACCTGCTCGTCCGGCTGGACATTCGCCGCCGCTGCCGCGATCTGGCTGCCCGCATCCTGGACTTCCACCCAGCCCTTGGAATAGGCTGGAATGCTCTCGAGGCTGGCTTCGCGTTCGCTCGGATCCTTGGCTGGAATATGGAAGGCATTGTGCAGCAGGCGCGACGGCTCTGCATTGGCGCTCTTGAGCGGGAAAGCCGCCTTTTCAGCATCCACTTTCAGCGTATTGACGCGCAGGTCCACATCCGCCCGCATCGCCATGGCCTGCGTTTCGGCGGCCACATCGTCGCCGAAGACGCGCGCCATCATCGGCGTCATCCATTCGGGAAAATCGCCCTGGACATGCAGGGGAGCACCCAGGTCAGGCTCGCCAGCAAGGCGCGCGCGCTCGTCCGGCGTCAGCGGAACGGGGCCGTGCTCATCGCCCACCGCCGCATCGATCTGGTCCAGGTCCCAGCCCCAGGCAAAGCCCAGCGTACCCAACACCAGCGCGCGCGGGCTTGTGTCATCCATGCGATAGGCCACCGAATTGCGCTTGCGCAGCGCGTCGAGCACCAGGCCGGACACCATCGCCCGGTCCTTGCTGCCAGCATAGCGCGCGCTCTTGCCCCAGTCGCGCATGGCTGTCTTGACCGGCTGGTGCCGCTCCAGCACGTCCGTCAAAACCTCGATTGCTGCGCTGATCCGACCGCCATTCCGCATGTGTCACCCTTTTTTCATCGTCTTCTGGACGCTTTACGCGGGCTTCACTAACAAGGAAACAAATAGACACTGCATATTGTGTAATCTTACACTGAGGTCTTACCGCATCGAGGAGCCGTCGTGGCAGTCTACATCGTCGCCCATATCACGATTACCGACAGGGAAACCTACGGAAAATACGAGCAGGGCTTCATGGACGTCTTCAACCGCTATGACGGTCGCCTCCTGTCTGTCGACGAAAACGCACACGTCCTGGAGGGCGACTGGAGTTGCACCCGCACCGTCCTCGCCGAATTTCCCAGCAAGGACATCGCGTTGGAATGGTATAGTTGCACCGAATACCAGGCCCTCGCTTCCTTTCGCCACCAAAGCTCCACAAGCAAGATCGCCCTGCTCGAGGGTTTCCCCGGCGCGCCCCGCTAAAGTCGCTAATCCGGTGCTGACCGTCGTTTGAGAAGGCGCGCAGCCATCGCCTCGCCGCTGGCGACGGCATCGGAGGCTAGAGAGCCGAGCGCCCAGTCGCCACCAGCCAGCAAAGTCTCCTCGCTGTTTGCAACGAAAGGCCGGCCCAAAGCACGTCCCACCCGCGCGTAACGCCAGCGGTGCGCGGCGATATAGGCCGGATGCACCGTCAACTGTGTCGCCGTTCGGAACGCCGCCAGCAGGGTCGCCGCAGCCTCGGCCTTGTCGATATCGACGAACTTCGCAGACCAGTCCGGTTGCGCATAAACGGTCCATCGTTCCGCGCCGCTCTGTCCGGGCTTTGCCAGCATTGGAATGGCCGTCATCAGCGGCCCGTTGAAGTCTTGCGTGCCTTGCGGCACCCCGGTCGGGACATCAAAACCCAATAAAAGTGTCCACATCGGCAGCATCTTGACCAGCGCGAGGTCAGCGACCATGTCGGGAGATTGTGCGAGCAGGATTCCAGCTTGAGGGGCAGGCACGGCGAGGATCACCGCATCAAACATGCCGCAATCGCCACCATCGGAATCCGTCAACAGCCACCCGTCAGGACTCTTGCCCAAAGCCACAACAGTCACGCCGGTTCGCACGTCAATTCCGGTGGCCATAGCGCGCGCCAGTGCGCTCATGCCAGGCACGCCGACACCGCGCGCATTATCTTTGCCGTCGAGCCAGAACGCCCCGCCCAATGCGAGGGCGAGTTCCGACGGCACCCCTGGGGCGCCATGGTCAATCGGCCCGAGATCCGTACGCCGCGTGGCAAGACGGCCACCGCTTCCCCGGCTCTTCTCAAATATGACAACATCACAGCCGGCATCCACCAGCGGTCGTGCCGCCGCCAGCCCTGCGAGCCCGGCTCCAACGATCGCTACCCTGGTCTGCATGATTCTTCCGCGCCGCTTTTCAAATTACCAACTAGGGCGCGATCTACGGTTGTCCCGCTTTCAGGCATCATTCCGGCGTGTTAGCGTGGCTCCACGCCGGAACGTTGGCAGTTGAGGAGGAAGCGATGGACATCGAATTGCCGGCAGGCGTCCGCGCCGCAACCCCGTCTGACTGGCGACAGCTTGGCGACATCACGGCCGAGGCCTTCTTCGAAGATCCGGTGAATGAATGGATATTCGGCACGTCGCGCGCCATCCAGTCCGCCTTCACCGTGCTGGCGCGGGATGTCTATTCAAAACGCGGGCAATGCTATCTCGCGGGCGATGGCGGCGCGGCCATGTGGTGCACCTCGGAGACAAATCGCAACCTGCCGACCCTGTCCATGCTCGCGCTGGCTGCCGGCGTCGCTCGCTGGGGCACGAAGGGCGCGGTCAAGCGCGCGATCACGGCTGGCGAGACAATGGACGCCAATCATCCGCATGAGCCCCACATGTATCTTTTCACGCTTGGCACTCGGAAATCGGCGCGTGGCCAAGGCGTCGGCAAGGCGCTGATCCGCCCCATGCTCGCCGCTTGCGACCGCAAACAGCTCCCCGCCTATCTCGAGAACTCAAATCCCGCCAATACCGGCTTCTATGTGAGCCACGGTTTCGAGCGGATGAAATTGTTCGAAGTCGGAGACAACTCGCCAGCGCTGGAAGCGATGTGGCGCGCACCGCGCTGAGTGCGCCTTTTGCGCCAGTTCCAGTCCGGATACGTCTTCAACAGCGCGCGCATCCTGCTCGTTCAAGATGGCTGTCGTGAGGCTGGCCATGGTGCATTCGCTCCTGGCCAGCCGTTCGGTCATGCCAAACGTCTCGTCAATCCAGACGACCTTCTTCAGATCGCCCTTGGCATTGTAGCCAAATGCGGCACGCACGTCCTGTCTTCGCCAGCCCATCGGCTTCTTTCCTTTGTGTCGCTACGTGCCAACCATTCAAAAAGTCGCGGTATGGAACGCCGTGCCAGACCGCCGCAAGTCCGACGCCAGATCCAGTATTTTTACGCAAGTTTCATCTGAGCGGGGATTTAAAACCTGCAATCAGCCCGCAATTCGCGCATGCGGAGAACATGCGTCACCGGAAACAGGGACTGAGCCCGCCAATGCCTTCAGGACTCGCGCCTGAATGCAGGTCGCCAATACCTTCGCGGCACAGGTTAAAACCGCTGCCCGGTCGTGGGTTGAGCATGCCTTCCAAGGAGCTCATCCTGCACTTGCTGCTTTTAAACTTCAGCGGCCTGCGAAGAACTTCACGAGTTCGATCTCGCCACGCAGTCGTCTGCCGGACGGGACAAATCCAAGGTTCAGATAGAACGCCAGCGCATTACCGTCAGCCTTATCTTTGGTTGTCAGTGACATTCCTGAAAATCCCGCAGCAGCGGCCCGCGCGAGCAACTCTCCCAATACACGCGAACCTGCGCCCTGACCCTAAAAACGGGAATCAATCATGATGCGCCACAAATAGGCGCACTCGGGCAGGAAAATGTCTTCGACTTCTGACGACAGGTTCGGGTCGATCCAGCGTTCAGTCGGGGCGATCAGGTGCATCTGAGTATCAGCAACTGACAACCCGGAAAACTGAGCAGCACTGTCTGGGTTGAGGTCTATTAGGCAAGTCATCCGGGTCAGTCCCTCGCCTTCGGCTCTCTCTATTCAGGGGTGTTTTGTTAGCTACCCTCGGCTCACCGAATAGTTCGGCGACTCGCGCGTCATCATCACGTCGTGCACATGGCTTTCCTGCAGGCCCGCGCCGGTGATCTGCACGAACTCGGCCTTCTTGTGCAGCTCGTCGATATCCTTGGCGCCGACATAGCCCATCGCCGCCCGCAGGCCGCCGACCATCTGGTGCAGGATCGGACCGACCGGCCCCTTGAACGGCACCTGGCCCTCAATGCCTTCCGGCACCAGCTTGTCGGCTGCCGCATCCTTCTGGAAATAGCGGTCTGCCGAGCCACGGGCCATCGCGCCGAGGCTGCCCATGCCGCGATACGCCTTGTAGCTGCGCCCCTGGTACAGGAACACTTCGCCCGGCGCTTCTTCGGTACCGGCAAACATGCCGCCCATCATCGCGGTGGCTGCGCCGGCGGCCAACGCCTTGGCAAAGTCGCCGGAGAACTTGATGCCGCCATCGGCAATGATCGGGATGCCCGACTTCTGCGCCGCATTCGCGCACTGCTCGATCGCCGTCAGCTGCGGCACGCCTACACCCGCCACGATCCGCGTCGTGCAGATCGAGCCAGGCCCGATCCCCACCTTTACCGCGTCCGCGCCGGCATCAATCAGCGCCCTTGTGGCTTCCGCCGTCGCGACGTTGCCCGCGATGATCTGAACCGCGTTCGACACTTTCTTTGCCCGGCGCACGGCGTCGGCCACGCTGATCGAATGTCCGTGGGCCGTATCGATCACCACACAGTCGACGCCCGCTTCGATCAGCGCCATCGTGCGCTCGAACCCGGCATCGCCCACAGTCGAGGCGGCTGCCACGCGCAGGCGCCCGGCGGCATCCTTGGCGGCGTTCGGGTTCACGGCGGCCTTGTCCATGTCCTTGACCGTCAGGAGGCCCAGGCACTTGCCGTCATTGTCGACAATCAGCAGCCGCTCGATGCGGTGCTTGTGCAACAACACCCGTGCCTCAGCCGGATCGGTGTCCATCTTCACCGTGACGATATTGCGCGTCATCAGGCTGGCGATGCTCTCGTTCATGTCGTCGGCAAAGCGAGTATCACGATTGGTGATGATACCGACAACCTTGCCGTCCTTCTCGACAACAGGAATGCCGGAAAATCCGGTCCGTGCCTTCAGTTCACGCAGGTCGCCCAGCGTTGCCGTCGGTGAAATCGTCACCGGGTTCATCACCACGCCGCTCTCGTATTTCTTCACCATGGCCACTTCGCCTGCCTGCTCATCGATGGAGAGGTTGCGATGGATCACGCCAATCCCGCCCGCTTGAGCCATTGCGATGGCAAGGCGCGCCTCGGTCACCGTGTCCATGGCGGCGGAGATCAGCGGTATATTCAGGCTGATGGACTTGGTCAGGAACGTCGAGACGTTCACATCAGCAGGTAAAACCTCGCTCGCGCCGGGCTGAAGCAGCACGTCGTCGAAAGTGATGGCTTGTCGGATTTTCATGTGGGGAGCTCCCTTTTTGGCCTAGTAAGGGAGTCGCGAGGGGTTGTGAAGCCCCCACTGCAAATTCCGCACGCCGCACAACCACAAGTTTATGACGTGACGATTTGGAGATGTGTTAGGCCGAGAATGGTTTCATTTGAAATCAATATTCTCTGGGAGGAGAGCGCTGATGAAACTCGAAGATTATGGTCTCAGCCGTGAGCGCGGCTTCCTCGCCGCAACCGATCCGGCCACCACCACATTGCCGGCCCTGCTCCACCCGGCCCGCGACATGGCGCTGGACCTGCCGCGTATCCTGCCCACCGGCCGCGGGCGCGCACTGCTCGGGCGCCTGCCGCAGATCGATCTCGCGGCATTCTGCGCGTCAGCCTCCGAAGCCGAACTGCGCGCCGCCATGATGCATTACAGTTTCATGGTCCAGTCCTTCGTCTGGGGTGAACCGGATGCGCCCAAGGCCCTGCCGGCGAACCTATCCGTGCCGATCTGGCAACTCGGCCAGCGCCTCGGCCAGCCGCCGCTCCTGCCCTATTCCAGCTACACGCTCGACAATTGGGGCCGCTATGATTCCGACGGTCCGATCGACCTCAGCAACATCTTCACGCTTCAGCATTTTGATGGCGGCATGGACGAAGCCTGGTTCGTCCTGGTCCACGTCGCCATCGAGGCCCGCGCCGGCGAAATCCTCGAAGAAGCCACCCGCCTAATCGCGGCAACCGATGACGGCAACGAAGCGGCCGCCGAGCAGAGCCTCACCACCATGAAGGCCGTCTGGGATGATGTGAACGCAATCTTCGATCGCATGCCCGAGCGCTGCGACCCGTATATCTATTTCCACCGCGTCCGCCCGTGGATCCATGGATGGAAAGACAATCCTGCGCTAGGCGACGGCCTCATTTATGAAGGCGTCGCCGAGACTGACGGGCTACCGCAAGCCTTCCGTGGCCAGACCGGATCGCAATCATCCATCGTCCCTGCGGTGGATGCCTTGTTCGGCGTCGGCCACGCGGCGGATCCGTTGCGCACCTTCCTCGATGAACTCCACATCTATCGCCCGCCTGAACATCGCCGATTCATCGAAAACGTCCGCGCCGCCAGCCATGTGCGCTCCTTCATCGAGGGCGTCGGCAACAAGACGCTGAAGACTCTCTACAATGACAATGTGCGCCAGCTCGCCCGCTTCCGCACGCGCCATCTCGAATATGCCGCCAGCTACATCAACAAGCAGTCAAAAGGCGGCGCCGGCAACGACCCCGACGTCGGCACCGGCGGCACGCCCTTCATGAAATACCTGAAGAAGCACCGCGACGAGGCCGAGGCGCACCTGCTGCCGGTCTAGGCAATCCTCAGTCGATGCAGATCGTCCACTGGACCGTGCCCTCGTCGACTTCCGTCACGCAACCGAACTGACTGTCCGTCGCCTGGCACACGCCGTCATCCGTTGGCTGGTCGACGTCGTCATCGGAATCCGGCGAAAGCAGGCACCGGCCGAGGCAGTCATCTTTCGATTTGCACGACTTACCTGCATCCGGATACGGACGGATACATTGATCATGCCCCAACATGCCGTCTGGACGAACGGTGCCGCCCGCCGCTACGCACGCCTTCCGCTCCGCCGGTGTCGCCCGCTTGCCATCGAATCTGATCTTGTCGTGCGTCGCAGGCTCAGCCGTCGTCGCCGGCGTTTCAGCTACGTCGGGCTTGCCGGTTGCCGAACAGGCTGCCAGTACCGCCGCACAGGCCAATGTGATCGCCCCGCGCCGGATCATCCCGGGAACCGCTCGAAAGTGGGAATGCCGTCCGGAATGTGATGGAAGCTCTGCGCATCCGCCGTCTGCAGGATCATCTGCGGTTGCTCGAAAATGGTCGGATCATCAAGCGGTCCGATTTTCAGTATCACCGCCCCCGGCAATGCCTGTGACCGTGTCACGATATGAACGCCACAGTCCGGACAGAATTCGCGTGTCGCCGCGTTGGCCACGTCCGATTTCGTGAAACGCTTCGGCGCGCCCTTGGTGTATGTGAATCCGGCCTCGGGCATCGCCATGAAGTCATTCGGCTGGCCACCGGTGAAATACTGGCATTCCCGGCAATGGCATTGCGCCTTCATGATCGGGTCGCCTTCCGCCTCATAGCGCACGGCCCCGCAATAACATCCGCCTGTAATCGACATATCGCTCTCCCTGAGTGTCTGTCGGCCACTTTGGGACCAGCCGACAGCGGGTGCAAGCAGGTGCATTTTTTTTGGAACGTCTCAGCCGGTTTTGCATAGAATATGCAACACCCTCACGAAGGAACGCGAATATAGAGCGCTAAAAAATGGTTTCAGCACGTCAATCTCTACGTCAAATTACCAGCACATCGACAGAATCCGTCGACGATGCCATTGACCGCGCGCTTGTAGTTGCCCGCGACCAATATGGCGAGCCAGACTGGTTTGAAGTGGTTAATACCCGCGGGTTCATAAACAATGGCAGCGTGACTCACTACCAAGTGATCCTGGAACTCGGCTATGCAAAGCCGGATCAGGGCCTTCAGCCCGATCAGTATCTGGATTCAGCCCTGTCGACCCGTCGCCACACCTATGTGAGCCCTGCGATCGTGCGGCGCTTCTAGCCCGGATCAGGGGCGACTTGCCCCTTTGAAACCCTTCGCCACCACGAAGATTTCCGGACTGCTGGCGCGGCTCGCTGGCGGCTTGATATGCTTCACCGTCGTGAAGTTGGATTTCAGCAATTCCAGCACTTCTTTCGTTGTCCCACCTTGGAACACTTTCGAACAGAACGATCCGCCAGTTGCCAGGTGCTCAACAGCAAATGCCGCCGCCATTTCCACCAGCGTGACCGTACGCAGGTGATCGGTCTGTTTGTGGCCGGTCGTGTTCGCCGCCATGTCCGACAGGACAAGATTCGGCTTGTCCGTGAGGCCCTTCATCATGCGCGCCACGTCATCGGGCTCGTTGACGTCGCCCTGAACGATATGCGCGCCCTCAATCGGATCAACCGGCAAAAGGTCGATGCCGACCACTTCCAGCGCGCTCTTGGCGACTGCGACCTGTAGCCACCCTCCCGGCGCGCAGCCGAGATCAACCACCCGGCAACCGCGCTTCAGGAGTTCGGCCTTCGCGTCGATTTCCAGCAGCTTGTAGGCCGCACGGGCGCGGAATCCCTCAAGCTTAGCCTTGCGCACATACGGATCCGACATCTGGCGCTCGAGCCATTGCTTCGAACTGTCCGACTTGGCGTGGTGCGCACGTATCTTGCGCTGGTCCATCTGCCGACCAGACGAGCCCTCCTTGCCCGTCGGGCCTTTCCAGCGGCGCTTTTCTTCATCCGACATTGTTGGTGTCCTCTTGGCGCCCTGCGCCATCATCGGGCCCACGCCGTCCGCGTCGCCCGCGGCGACGGGCCTTTGGCCTCTTCGGACCATACATCATCGACAATAGCAGGCCTTCGCGCAGGCCCCGGTCGGCAACCCTCAGCCGTCCGGCGGGGAAGGCTTCCCACACGGCTTCGACAATCGCACAGCCGGACAACATCAGTCCCGCCCGCTCGTCGCCAATCGTCGGCAGCTTCATCCGACCTTCGAGCCCGACGTCACGCAGCAATTTGATCGCGGCAGCGCTTTCGTCCCGGCTCAGCCAGGTCCCGTCCACCTTGTCGCGCCGATAGCGGTCGAGCTTCAGGTGAACCCCGGCAAGGCACGTCACCGTGCCTGAGGTCCCGATCATGTGCGCGTCATCCACGCCCATCGCCTCACGGACGGCGTCGATCCCGTCCCATGTACTGATTGTCTGCCGGGCATGCTCAAGCATCAGCGGATAGGCTGCAACCTCGTCGAGATGCTGGAACGCTTCCGACAGGGTCACAACGCCCAGCGGCAGGCTGGTCCAGCCGAGGATCGGCGCCTTTTCCAGCAGGCCTTTGAAGCCATTGTCGCGGGCCGCTTCCGCATTCACCCATGACAGCTCCGTCGACCCACCGCCAATATCAACGACCAGGACGGACTTGGCCGACGGCTCGATCAGGTCATGGCAGCCGATCGTCGCAAGGCGTGCTTCTTCCTTGGCGCCGATAATCTTGAACGTGAGGCCGGTTTCTTTATGCACGCGGCGAATGAACTCGGCCCCGTTTTCGGCCTTCCGGCAGGCCTCGGTGGCAATGCACCGCACGCGACCTACGCCATGCTGCTTCAGTTTCTTCCGGATGTTCTGCAGCGCATCGATCGCCCGCTCGATGGCGGCATCCGACAGCCGCCCCGTCTCGTGCAGGCCTTCGCCCAGCCGGGCAATCTGCGAATGGGAATCGACCACACGAAAAGTCTTCCCGCGGGGCTCGGCGACCAGCAGGCGACAATTATTCGTTCCAAGGTCAACGGCCGCAAATAGCGGTGCCGTCTTTCCATTGCGCGGGGCGCTCCGCTTGTTGCGGGCACCGGGCGCCTTTTTTTCAGCCATGGTGTGGCCCAAATTGATGACTTGGGGCATTGATATCACAGGAGCTGGAAATGGCTAGTGGACGCACACACAACGGGTGGTTGAAAGCCCTGTTTGGACACCGGCGCCGTCGCGCAGCCCGGTCGCCACTGGTTTTGGACCAGCGTATCGACGGAAATCGCAGGTACAACGCCATATCCATGCATGTTGCCAAATTCCAGATCGGACAGGTCGTTCGCCACCGGATGTTTCCATTCAGGGGTGTAATTTTTGACGTTGACCCCCAGTTCGGCAACACGGCGGAATGGTATGAATCCATCCCCGAAGAGGTGAGGCCCCGCAAGGACCAGCCGTTTTATCATCTCTTTGCTGAAAATGACCGCACCCATTATGTCGCCTATGTCTCCGAGCAGAACCTGCTGGCGGATGAATCCGAGACACCGCTCACCCACCCTGACATCCTCGAATGGTTCACCCCGACAGGGCGCGGAACCTATGAACTCAAGAAGGGCGTCGCCAACTAGAGCGGTTCTGTCTTTGACAGAATCGGACGGATTCCCAGACACTTCGAACTCTGATTCAGTTTCCGGACTGGAAGAGGAGGTTTATCACCATGGGCAAGTACTATTCCGTTGATCTT
>Ga0105055_10001930_pt1 | contig 33103 bp, 22 predicted proteins | sample BON03_FD_78090 | JGI IMG/M metagenome (GOLD analysis project Ga0105055, IMG submission 78090) | Freshwater microbial communities from Lake Bonney liftoff mats and glacier meltwater in Antarctica - BON-03 | ecosystem: Environmental > Aquatic > Freshwater > Ice > Glacier meltwater | place: Lake... | reverse complement strand
TGAGGGATGCGCGTATAAAGCGCGCCCACGTGGGAAATGGCACATGAGTAGTGTGCCACTAAGATGAAATTCAGCGCTTTGAGCAGTACGGTGTGGGCTGCGGCGCCACCCGTGCGCTGAAATACGTGCCGGATCTTGCTGGAATGCGTGCTGAGCGGTAGGTCTGATGAGTGACGAAGGGGGTGCCCGATGCAGCGGTTGAGCAGTCTCGACGCGTCATTTTTGTACATAGAGAACCCGGAAACCCCGATGAATATCGGCAGTGTCTCGATTTTTAAGCCACCCGATGCCGGTTTCGAACACGAAAACCTGGTCTCATTGATTAAGGCTCGTTTGGCATTTGTGCCGCGGTACCGACAGCGGGTAAAGGACATCCCATTGGGCATGTTTCGCCCGGTCTGGGTTGATGACACGGCATTTGATGTCTCGTATCACGTGCGACGATCTGCCTTGCCCAAGCCCGGTAACCGGGAACAACTCGACGAATTGGTAGCCCGGCTGATGGCCCGCCCGCTGGATCGAAGTCGACCTTTGTGGGAGATGTACCTGATTGAAGGGCTCTCGGGCGGGCGGTTCGCGATTGTTACGAAAAGTCACGAGGCACTTGTCGATGGACTGGCGGCCCTTGATATTTCTCACGTCATTCTCGACAGCGAATCACAGGTGAGCGTTGGCCCACCCAGTGTCTGGCGTCCAGCGCCCGAACCATCGGGAATTGAATTGATGAGCGCCTCGGTCACCGAAGTATTTGCCCACCCAACAGCAGCAATGGAACTCGCGGTGAGGACAACCGGTGAAGTAGTTACCGGGGCACAGGCTGCGCTCACGAGCGGGGTCACTAGTGCAATGGATGCCCTCCGTGATCTAGTCTCCCTAGCCCGCTTTCGCACCCGCTCACCATTGAAGGCGAAGCTTGGGGCGCAGCGCCGGTTTGTCTCGGTTGATCTGGATCTGCAGGAGCTTCGCGAAATACGAAAATCAGCCTCGGTTCTGTCAGCCCACAGCATCAGCGTCAACGACGTCATTTTGACGGTATTAACGGGTGCACTGCGAAGTTGGCTGATTCGACGCGATTGCCTCCCCGGTGGTCAAGAAAGATTTAATGCATTGGTACCCGTGTCTTTGGAATCGAACAGCGAAGAACCAACACTGGGCGGCTCGGTGAACGCCTACGTCATTGAATTACCGGTAGCACAATGTGAGCCGGTTGACCGATTAATGCGCATTGTTGAGCAAATGTCTGATCTTGAATCAACGGGTGAATTTCTCGGGGCCAGAGCTCTTATTGATATTGCCGGCTTCGGACCAGCGTCGGTACACGCACTCGGTGCTCGAATGGCATCAACGCTCACGCGCCGCGCCTACGATGTGACGATCGCCAATGTTCCCGGTCCGCAACATGCGCTGTACGCAGCGGGTTCGCACATGCTCGCTTCGTACCCGAGTGTTCCGCTAGTGCCGGGCCAAGCCTTAAGTATTGGGCTTACCAGTTATAACGGCGGCCTCTACATCGGTCTGATGGCCGATCGTGATGCCCTCGAAGACCTCGACGTCATTGCGTTAAGTATTCGTGACTCAATGATTGGGTTACAGGCGTCAATTGCGCAGAGGCGCAGTTCACCGGGAGAGACACATCTGCGGGTCGTTGCCTCCTAATGCCACGCAGAGCAATTGTTATTGGTGGTGGGGGAGTACTCGGTGGAACGTGGGCCGTGGGTGCCTTGAGCGCGTTGGAAACCGAGCTTGGTTGCGCCGCACGTGATGTTGATCTGCTCGTCGGCACCTCGGCGGGTTCGGTGGTGGCCGCGCTGATTGCCTGCGGGGTGACGACCGGTGAACTTCGCCAGGAGCACGGGGAAATGAAAGTGACAAGTGGCCCGTTGGCAGGTTATCAATGGAATCCGGTTCGTGCGACGGGCGGTTCCCGACCCGGGTGGCCGCGAATCTTACGGCCAGGTTCACCGAAACTTCTTGGTTCCGGATTACTAAAATTCGGTGAACTTCCGCTGACAGCCGTGCTCTCTGGTTTGCTACCGCCGGGAGGCAAGAGCCTAGAGCGGGTCGGACACTTGATAGACGCCGTCTCCCCGTTGGGCGAATGGGCACAGGGCGGATGGGCACAGGGCGAGACACCCCATGACACCACATCAGCCGTGTGGGTGGTTGCCATGGATTACGAAACCGGCAAGCGAGTGGTCTTCGGGCGGGCGGGCGCACCCCATGCTTCACTGTCCGAAGCGGTCATGGCGAGCTGCGCGATCCCGGGTTGGTTCGCACCCGTCGCGATTGGTAATCGAACCTATGTCGACGGTGGTGCGGTCTCAGCAACCAGTATCGATGTCGTGAGCCACGAGGGTTTTGACGAGGTGTATGTCATCGCCCCAATGTCGCTCACCCAATCGGATCACCCGAAAAGTGTTACTGCCAAACTCGAGCGAGCGTGGCGCGGGGTCGTTGCTCGGACCGCTGCCGCGGAAATCGCCGACGTTGTTTCATCGGGTGCGAATGTTTTTATGGCAAGCCCAACGGCCGAGGACTTAACCGTGATCGGCGCCAACTTGATGGACTCAACGCGCCGGAAACAGGTGCTAGAAACGTCGATGCGAACCAGTCCGATCACGTGGGTGAAGCAACGAGCGATTCAGCGGGAGAGCCATTCGCCGGCAACGCGCTCTTCCGAAACGAGATAGCGCTCGGTTTGTTCGGCCGCGACTTTCTCGATTTTCCCACCGATAAATGGAACCGCGGCCGAAAACGCGCCGCGGGTGGTGATCGTGGTGTTTCCCCCTTGGGCAGCGGAGAGTTCGAGTGTCCCCGTGAAGGCCATCGGGGCCGAAAATTCAACGGTGACCGTTGCGGTTCGAGCGCCATCGGCGGCGGGCGCGGTCCACACTTGGGACTCCGTGACGGTGATGGTGTCCCCGACGAATGATTTTGCAGGTGCCGGGAGATCCGCGGGAAGCAGGCGGGTGCTCGTGAGGGTTGCGGCCCCGTTAGCGCCGACATGCTCGACCGACGCCGTGGTTGAGAGTGACCCGGTTGCAGCACACTTTGCCACGATGAATTCCTCTTGGGACAGGACGGCGAACACCTCGAACGGGGTAGCGGTGAAATGTTGGCTAAATTCAAACTTGGTGGGCACGTAAAATTCATCTCCTTGATCTGCGAATCACTTACCGGGACTAGCGTAGGGGGATGAGTTCTGCGCGCGCGTCGGTCCCGGATGTAGTGCCGCTTCTTGCCCGGCGGCTCTTTGGAAATCAGTCGAGTACCGATTTGGGATTCGACGCAGGTGATCCGATGGCTCTTGATCAAGCCGGTGACATGTTGGGCTGGGCGCGAAATCGATCATCGGGGCCGGATGGGGAAACCTTAGTTCGCGCGTGGACACCGGATTTTCCGGGAGCCGGTTACGCGGTTGTTGAAATCGTCACGGACGATATGCCATTTCTTGTTGACTCGGTTACCTCAGAACTCACGCGGGAGGGACGAGCAATTGCCCTCGTTGCCCATCCACTTCTTGCCGTGACGCGCGATTCCTCACATGAACTAACCGCCATCCACGAACGTGACGTTGATGAAGTTGAGAAAGGGATGAACGCGGAGTCATGGATGCGAATTCATGTCGAGCGGAATTTTATTTCCGATGACCTCGGTGAACTTGTCGCAGGGGTTGAACGAGTCCTCGGCGACGTGCGCAGGTGCGTTAACGACTGGAGCGCAATGCTTTGCCAAGCAGTTGCAGTGTCGGATAATTTACGTCGTTGCCCTCCCGTTGGAATTGACCCGGCTGAACGTGACGAATCAATTGCGTTTATCGAGTGGCTGACCCGCGACAATTTCACTTTTGTTGGTTACCGCGAATACGACCTCTTGGAGGTCGACGGTGCGGACACGTTGCGCCCCGTTCCTGGCACAGGATTGGGTGTACTGCGGGAAATCGTAGCAGAAAATCCCTCGGAGAGTTTTGCGATTTTGCCGCTAGCGGTCCGGGGAAAGGCGCGGGAAAAAACTGTATTGGTTTTGAGTAAAGCTAACTCTCGATCAAGTGTGCACCGTCCCGCTTATTTGGACTATGTCGGTGTCAAGAAATTTGACGCCGAGGGAAACGTTGTAGGTGAGCGACGTTTTTTGGGACTATTTACGACTCGGGCCTACTCCGAGCGCATCTCGGAAATTCCGGTGCTGCGCGCCAAATACCAAGCCCTCGAAGCAGATCTGGATTACGTTGCCGGGTCCCACAGCGCCAAGGATCTGGAAGCATTCCTAGAAAACTATCCACGTGATGAACTTTTTCAAACAGATGTGAACCAATTGATGCGGATTGCTACATCGGTGATGCAGTTACAAGAGCGGCGTCAAACCAAACTATATATTCGGTATGACCCCTATGAAAGATTTGTTTCAGCTCTCGTCTATTTTCCTCGAGATCGGTACACGACGGACTTGCGACTGCGCTTGGAAACCATTTTATGTGAGGCATTTGGTGGGATCAACGTTGATTACACGGCGCGCGTTACCGAGTCGGTTCTCGCGAGAATACATTACGTAATCCACATGCCCATTGGCGTTGAAATTCTCCGCCCGGAACACATTGAACTCGAGGAACGCTTAGCCACCGCTAGTCGAAGTTGGCTGGATGAGTATCAATCAATAGCCCTCGCAGGTGACAACTCGCATCTGATCCCGGTGTACGCGGACTCGTTCCCCGAGTCGTACAAGGAGGACTTTGACCCACATATTGGAGTGACCGACGCCCTCACCATCGAAAAACTTGAACCCGGCGAATTGGCCTTGGACCTGTACGCACCGGTCGTTAGTGACTCTCGGGAACTTCGATTCAAAGTGATTCACGTTGGATCAGCCATGCCGCTGACCAAAATTCTGCCGATCCTAGAACGTCTCGGTGTTGACGTCCTCGACGAGCATCCCTACGAAATTTGCCGCAATGACCGCGCATCCGCTTGGATCCTTGATTTTGGTTTAGTACTACCCACGGGTGAAATTTATTGTGCGGACACACTTTTTTCTCGATTTGAATCGGCATTTGAGGCCGCTTGGCACCGGCGGATTGCCAGTGACTCATTCAATTCCTTGGTCACCCGCGCTGGTTTAACCTGGCAAGACGCACAATTGATTCGCGCCTACGCCCGGTACCTGCGCCAAATCGGTTCCACATTTGGCCAGGGGTACATCGAAAGGGTGATTTTGGAAAACGCGGAGATCACCCGTCTCCTCATTGAATTTTTCCGGGTGCGATGTGATCCGGCTTTCACGGGTGACCGGGAGTCCGAGTCGCAGACGGCCCGCGAGCAGTTCGAGGCGGCTCTGGTGTTGGTCCATTCACTGGACCATGATCGAATTTTACGCCTATTTTGGTCCCTGTTCGAGGCCACGATGCGTACCAACTATTTCACCGGCACGTCAACTTTGGCATTTAAATTGGTTCCCAAAATGGTGGCTGACATTCCACTACCAAAGCCCGCGCACGAGATTTGGGTGTATTCGTCCCGCGTTGAAGGTGTGCATTTACGGTTTGGTGCGGTTGCTCGCGGTGGTATCCGTTGGAGTGATCGGCGTGAAGACTTCCGGACGGAAATCCTTGGACTCGTCAAAGCTCAAGAAGTTAAAAACGCGGTGATCATTCCGGTCGGGGCAAAAGGTGGATTCTTTGCCAAGCATTTACCGGACCCACTGGTTGACCGCGAAGCCTGGCTGGCTGAAGGAATTGGCGCTTATCAAGACTTTATCCGGGCATTGCTTTCGGTGACCGACAATATGGTTGACTCGATTGTTATTCCACCGTTAAATGTTGTGCGGCATGACCCAGACGACCCGTACCTCGTCGTGGCGGCGGATAAAGGCACCGCCAGTTTCTCTGATATTGCAAACGCCATTGCACAAGATGAAAATTTCTGGTTGGGGGACGCTTTCGCATCGGGTGGCTCTTCCGGTTATGACCATAAGGCGATGGCGATCACGGCGCGAGGTGCGTGGGAGTCGGTGAAGCGACACTTTTTCGAAATGGATCTTGATCCGCAACATCATGATTTCACGGTTGTTGGTATCGGTGATATGAGTGGTGATGTTTTCGGCAACGGAATGTTGCTCAGTGAGCACATCAGACTAGTGGCCGCATTTGATCACCGGCACATCTTTATTGATCCGCTGCCTGATGCAGCGACCAGTTTTGTGGAGCGAAAACGACTGGCCGCATTACCCGGCAGTTCATGGGCGGCTTACGACCCGGAGTTGATCTCAGCCGGGGGCGGAGTTTTTCCTCGAAGCGCCAAAACTGTAGTCGTGAGCCAGGAAATTAAAGATGCCCTCGGCTTAATCATCGATGCGGGTTCATGCACACCCGACCAACTCATCAACGCGATACTCAAGGCCCCGGTGCACTTGTTGTGGAATGGTGGGATCGGCACGTATGTCAAGGCCAGCACGGAAACCAATGTTGACGTAGGTGATAAAGCAAACGATGCGATTCGCGTCAACGGCTCGGAATTACGCGCCCAGGTTGTTGGTGAAGGTGGAAACCTAGGCATGACGCAACTCGGTCGGGTTGAGGCAGCTCGAAATGGCGTGCGATTGAACACGGATGCAATTGACAACTCTGCCGGTGTCGACACGTCCGATCACGAAGTCAACCTCAAGATCCTATTGGCCCCCTTGGTGCTTAATGGATCCCTCACCGTGGACGCGCGTGATCAATTACTGCGCAGCATGACCGAGTCGGTGGCGGCGTTGGTCTTGGCGGACAACATCAATCAAAATGTGGTGCTGTCCAATGCGCGCGCCGGCGCGCCGCGTCTGATCTCGGTACATCAGCGAATGATTCGAGATCTTGAACGTCAGGAACTGTTGAATCGGGCCCTTGAGTTTTTGCCAGACGACGCCGACCTGGACACCCGGCGGTTGGCTGGAGAGGGGCTTACCTCCCCAGAACTAGCAGTGCTGTTGGCCTACGCCAAAATCGAAGTGACCAAGGAACTTAGCGCGGTGGCACTGGGTAATGAGCCGTGGTGTGATCACATTGTGATCGATTATTTCCCAGAGGCGATGCGGAATCCTTACCACGAGCACATCTTGGCGCATTCGCTTCGTTCAGAAATTGCGAACACCGTGATGGCGAACGAGTTGATCAATATCGGTGGAATCACATTCGTGTTCCGGGCGGTTGAGGAAACCGGAGCCAACACGGTCGAGGTTGTAAAGGCGGCCTTTGCGGCAATGGAAGTATTCGGGATCAGGAGTTTGTGGCATTGGATCAACACATTGCCGGATAGTGTCCCGGCCGGCGCGCGAACCGCACTGCATTTGGAGGTCCGTCGTCTCCTTGATCGCTCGGCCCGTTGGTTTCTGCAAAATCGGGGCTCCGGGATTGAGATAGAAACGGAAATTGCGGCCTTCGCTGCCAGCGTTGCCCAATACGCCGGTGGAGTTCCACAGGCATTGCAAGGTCAGGAGTCCGAACGCTTTGAAAGATTGTCCCAACGTTTCGTTGACGCGGGTGCACCACAGGATCTCGCCGATCGCGCAGCAAGTGGGCTTGACGTTTTTTTGCTCCTGGACATCACCAAGTTGGCCGGTTCACTCCAAGCCAACATGACGGATGTGATCGGACTGTATTTCGAGCTCTCGGAACGCTTTGATGTGGACCGATTACTTGTTCGGATTTCGGGCTTACCGCGCGGTGATCGATGGACGTCGCTGGCGCGTCAAGCACTTCGTTCGGATTTGTATTCGGTGATCGCAGAACTCACGGGTCGGGTGTATTGCGCGACCGAGAGTGGAGAAGCGTCAGAGCGGGTAGCTCAGTGGGAGCAGCAGCGCACCGAAGGGGTGGCTCGAACGCGAGCAACCCTTGATGAAATCTTGCAGGTTGAAGAAGTCGACTTGGCGACCTTGTCGGTAGGACTTCGGGTGCTGCGAAATCTGGTGGCCCAAGCAGCATGAGTGCGCCGCTCGACATCGAGTCGGGCGATGCGCTCACTCGGGCACAATTAATCGATGCACTGCAGGCCCGAGATCGTGGTGATGCACGCTTTACCTTGATTGATATTCGTGAGGAATACGAACTGATTCATGGCTTCATTGCGGGCGCAATACATCGGCCACTGTCAACATTTGACGCCGACCTCCTTGCGGGTGATGTCATCGTGTATTGCCAAGCAGGAGTGCGATCGGGGCATCTTGTGCGCGAACTTAAAGCCCAAGGATTTATTGGCGTCACGCATTACGCTGGCGGTTACCTCGACTGGGTGGGCGGAACCGGCAGCGGGACTTAAAGCATGTTCTTCTTGGTTAGATAGGTAAAAGCCCAGTACCCGGGAAGCGTCGGTAGCCAGAAGGTCACCAAGCGGAACAGCAAAACCACAGAGACCGCTAGCCCGGCATCAAGGCCGGCCGCGGTCAAACCCGCGGCAAGGGCCGCTTCAACCGCTCCGAGCCCGCCGGGGGTGGGCGCAGCCTGACCAATCGTTGCACCGGCAAGGTAGACGACCGCTACGACCGCGATACTCAAATCGCCGTCAAAGGCGACGACACAGGCGTAGAGCACGGCGATGTAGGCAAGGTTGAGGAGCAGGATCCCGCCGATCCCCTCAACCAACTTGGCGGGGCGTTGGGCAATCGTCACGAGCCTAGGAATTACCTCTTTGATCAGTGGACCGATCCGCTTACCAATCTCGCGTCGAATTGCCGGTACGGCGAGTAGTGCAATCAAGATCACCGCCACGGCGGTAACACCGACGACCGCCCACATGGGGGGATCGAAAGTGAAATCGGACTGGGTTCCCGCCGCAATACCGAATGCCAGTAGCAGGCCAATGTGGGTCACGAATGCAGCGACCTGTGAGACCCCAACGCTAGCCGCGGCTAATGCCGGGTGGAGTCCCGATTTTTGCAAGAACCGAACATTGATGGCGATGGCGCCCAATGTCGGCGGTGATACCAGTGTGGCGAAGTCGCCGGCGACTTGGGCTAGAACCGTTTTTCCGAATGACAATTTCTCCGGGACAAACCCAGAAAGTGACCAGGCCGCACCGACATAGGTAATCAAACTAAAGCCCAGTGCTGCCAGCACCCATGTCCCGTTCGCGGTACTAAAGAGTGTCCCAAGGTCAACCGAGGTGAGTTGGGACAGTAAAACGTAGCCGGCGATTGTTCCGACCACGATCAAGATCAGCGTCCGCGGCCTAAATCGCTGGAATTGGATCTGTTCGGTATCAGCGTCCGGTCGCAATTCAACAATTGCATCGCGCAGGGAGATGATCATTCCTTTGTGCTTACGCAACTCTTTGCGAGTGCCAGAGGAGAGTGCGACGGGTTGAAGTGCTGGGAGTGCCCGAGCAATTGCGTCACCACCAAGGACTCGCCGGGCCGAGGCCACGCTGCGATCAACGGAGGTCAACATCGCGAGTGAGCACAACAGTTCGGCAAGATCCAGTCGCATCGCCACATCACTTGCGGCAATTGATCCCTGTTCCATGCCCAGCAGCCAGGTGGAGTCCTCCGGCCCGCGCAATAAGTGTCGGTTTGAGAGTGCCCGGTGACTCACCTGGTGCTCATGCAGGGTACGAACGGCTCGCCAAGCGCTATCCAATTCGGTGTCGCTAATGTCGTGAAGTTCGTCAAATGGGGTGCCGGGGATATGTTGTAAAACAAGGGCGACCGAGTCGGGACCAACTTCGGTCGTCAGCAGTAACCGAGGTACTGGAACACCGGCCACCTGCGCGGCATAGGCAATCAGGGCCGCGTGTTCAACGGCTTTGCGCAGGTTGAAGGCCCCTTTGCCCGGTTCATCGCGTAATTTCAGGCTGGTCCACGCCGCATTGACCAGTCCGGCACCTTCAAGGTCACGGTCGAGCACGATGACACGCAACGTGTCGCCATTGCGAGTGGTAGCCATGTAGCGGCGTCCTCGGTCGGTGAGGTTGGCGATTCGCAACTCGGTAACGGGGTAGCCGCCGCGTTCCAGGGCTGTGGCAACAGCCACTCCACTAGGCCGAGTCGTTGAGGTACCCAGTACGTAGCGGGTCAACAAGCCAATGGCCCAGCCGATGGCGAGTGATACGCCAATCCCGGCCAGAGCGATCCCAGAACTGAGGACCGTCACCAAAATGAGCGAGATCACGACAACACTGGAGAGCACATTCCAGGGTCTCCGACCCATCAGTCGCGCCACCGTAATGAACGCCAAAATTCCACCAAGAATTGGGGCGGTTGAACCACTCGCGCTATTGGTTGACCCAGCCATGGCAACGAGGAGTCGAGTGTTATCAAGATTGCCGACCACGATGGAGGCAACCGACAGCACCGTCACGGTCAGGAACAGAGCCACCAGTGCATCAAAAAGCTGTCGAAAGCGCCTTCGCACTATCAAATTGATGGAACCGGCAACGGGGAGGCCCAGGGAGCCGATTCCGCCAACGATGTTCAGGGCCAGCACCACCAGGGATGGCAGCAGCGCCACCCCACCTTCAAGATCGGTATCCAGACCAGCGGTGGTGCTTGTCGCGAAGTAGCCGAGTGCGGTCGTGGCCGCGGCGAGCGCAATCGCCACGACAAAACGGGCGAGGTCAAGTGGGCGGCGGATTCTTTTTTTGATGGCGCCATCGTCAATGATGGGAGCACGTGCGGACCCGTTTGGCAATGGTTGCGTTCCCGGAAGCTGGGGAAGAATGGGGAGAGGGCCGGCAATGGTCAACTCGGTTTCAATATTTGAATCCGGTTTGGGCGCCACGAGGAGATCGTGTCACATTGTGCCCCTTGTTACTGCAGCATGTGGGTGCAACGTGTCAGCCCGGCATGGTATTGATAGTCCATGAGGTGGGAACTTGATACGGACATGTCCGTGCCAGCGGCAATTGCGCCCAATGTGGCCCAGCAGGCCGTCATCAACCTGAACGCGGGCCGTCATCTCGTCGTTGGCTCAGCCGGGTCGGGTAAAACCACAACGCTGGTTGCTTCGGTGGCCTTCGCCCTACGCGCTGGGGTGCCACCGGGTGAGGTTCTGGTACTGACGCACGGAAAATCGGCGGTTCGGGATTTTCGCGAGAAACTTGCCGGTGAGGCAGACAGTTACGTACTCCCTTACGTGGGCACATTTCATGCATTGGCCTACTCGATCGTGATGGGGGCCGCCGGCAACACCGATCCAGATTCACCGGGGTTACCCAAACTCCTCTCGGGCGCGGAAGAAGATGCCCGGATTCGAGACCTGATCTCGGGGCTACTTACCGATTCACCCGATGCATCTTTGGTCATCAACTGGCCGCCATCACTTCGAAGCGCTGCTACCACCCAGAGTTTCGCCCGTGAAGTTCGCAACGTGATTGCCCGGCTGAAGGAACTGCATGTAAGTGGAGCAGAACTGCAAACATTAGGCGAGCAACTTAATCGTCCAGAGTGGGTCGTTGCCGGAAACATTGCCGCGAACGACGCCGAAGTAATGGCCCTGGAAAACGTCATGGACTACAACTCACTCCTGCTTGAGGCAATTTCCTTGGCGCCCGTTTCACCCGTCACCTCACGAATAACCCATATTTATGTGGACGAATATCAGGAAGTTGGTCCACTACATCGCGAACTCTTGGCGGTACTCGCCGAAAAGGTGCAGGTACTCGTCGCGGTCGGTAACCCCCATGAAAGTGTTTTTGGTTTCCGCGGATCAGAAACCGACATGAGCTCGGGCTTCGTCTCGGAGTTCGCGCACGCAAGCGTTCATTCACTCGATGGCGGTTGGCGGTTCGGGCCTGAAATTGCAGGTGCGGCGACAGCGCCATTTGGTCCCGGTGCTCGGTCTCTGGTCGGCTTTGGCGAGTTTTTTGCCGACACTGGTTCGGTGTTCATCAATAAGTATTCCTCGCGAAATGCGCGCGCGGCATTTGTCGCCGAAGAGATTTTCAGTTCGCACCTGAGCGAAGGCGTTGCTTGGAAATCAATGGCCGTCATTGGTCGAGCGCGTTCAGACATTCCGCTGATAACCCGGGCACTGAATCGAGCGGGTGTGCCCGTTGTGGTTGCAACCGATGAAATTGCCCTGAAAGACGAGCCCGCGGTACACGTCCTTCTTGGATTGATTTCCCTGGCCGCCCGACCGCAGCAGGCCAGCGCAGCCGACGTGTGCGACCTCTTGACCGGGCCAATCTGTGGGTTTGACCCGAGCGAGATCCGGCGCTTAGGTCGAGCACTGCGCGCCGGTAAACCCTCTGTTGGCTCACCGGAACTTATCCGGGAATTAATTATTGGGCCAGAATCATCGGTTGTGATTCCTGGCGAATTGGGTGCCAGGGTAGCCGCCATTACTTCTCTGATTGCAACCCTTCGAAGTGAGATTAAAAAGCATAAACCGGTGACAGATATTTTGTGGACAGCCTGGAGCGGCGGGGAGAAATCACCGCACGGGTGGCCGCAACGGTTACAGAAGGCGGCCCTAGGCCACAGCGGAAGCGCACACCACGACCTCGATTCGATCATGGCGCTATTTGACACGGCCACTCGATTTTCCGAGCGGAAAAATGCAGGAATTGACAACTTCCTCACAGCGTTGACAGACCAGAATCTGCCGGCTGAACCGGTATCCGCGCGTGGTTTGCGCGCCGATGCGGTCCAAGTTATGACGGTTCATCAAAGTAAAGGTCGCGAATGGGACCGGGTCTGGGTCGTTGGGCTCGAGGAAGGGATTTGGCCAAATCTCGTGTCCCGTGGGAGTCTTTTGCGCGCCGAAGAAATCGGGGTCGGTGGGGCGATACCCGGTTCGAACCCGGTTGCTCTTTTGCGCGAGGAGCGGAACTTGTTTTATGTGGCGAGCACACGCGCCCGCGAGGTATTGACGCTGACCTGTATTGATCAAGGCAGAGAGGGTGGAGATCAGCCCAGCCGCTTTATCCGCGACGTACAAGCCGTCGGGGTTAGCGCCCGCATTGTCAGCGGTTACCCGAAAAATAAGTCAAGTTGGTCGGGTCTAGCGGCCGACCTACGCCAGACGCTCGCGGATCCGCAGGCGAGCAACGCACTCAAAGTTCACGCGGGGGACCGCCTCCACGAGATGGGACCCAGCGTTGCCCCGCACAACTGGTGGGGCTTGGCACCTCTCACGCAGTCAACGAGACCGGTGCGGCCAACACATAAACCACTTCACCTGTCGGGTAGTTCATTGGACAGTCTCCTTACGTGTCCATTGAAATGGTTTCTGGATCGTGAAGTAAAAGCGCAGGTTTCTCGCGGTTCCGCAACGGCATTTGGCAGCATTGTCCACGCAATCGCTGAGTTCGTGGCCAAGGGTGAACTCTCCCAAGACCACGTGCAGATTCAAGAATTGATCAGTGACTCCTGGCGGGCTCTGGCGTATGAAGCGGACTGGCAGTCGGCGGCGGATCTGGCCCAGGCATATAAAGCGGCGGACCTTTTTCTTAGCTACCACAATCTGTCGCCGCGGGTTTTCAAAGAAGCCGAGGGAAGATATCAAACGTTGCTCACCGTCGTCACGCCCAGCGGTGAACAAGAGGAGATCGAGCTCAGCGGAATCCTGGACCGGGTTGAAATAGATTCCCGTGGGCGATTGGTCGCCATTGATTTGAAAAATGTCAAAACTCCACCGACGAAAGCCGAAATCGCCGAGAACGGGCAGTTAGGCATTTATCAGTTGTTACTTCGTGACCAGCAAAGTGTGGAATTAACCGGCGAATCAACGGATCCAGCGGAGAAGTCGATTGGGGCGGCACTCGTCCAATTGAGGGTCGATACCGCGCAGCCAAAAATTCAAGTACAGGAGGTGATCGACTTCGCGCGGTCCCCGACCTGGATCGAACTAAAACTCGGTGAAGCAGCGGAAATTATTCGCAACGAAGCGTTTACCCCGCGGGTGAACCCATCATGCCGTTACTGCGCCTACAGGGAGGTCTGTCCGACCACATCGACAGATATTTTTAGCCGTGAGTTGATCGAGGAGGGGGAAATAAATGACATCTCATTCACATAATGAACTCAGCGCGGCTGATCTGGAAAACATTCTTGGGTTTGCGCTCTCCGAGCAACAACTCGATGCGGTCACGGCTCCCCGTGAACCAGCCGTCATGGTTGCGGGTGCAGGATCGGGTAAAACAACGTCGATGTCCGCCCGGATCGCTTTCCTGATCGGTAGCGGATACGTCACACCCGAGCAGGTTCTCGGACTCACTTTTACCACGAAGGCAACCGCCCAGTTGCTCGATTCGGCGCGAACACGAATCCGCCAACTCGGGCAGTTGTACCCGCAGGCATTCGAGACCGAGAGTGGCGATCCCGTCATTTTAACCTACAACGCTTTTGCATCCGGGATCGTGAAGGAGTTCGGCGCCCTTTTGGGCCGTGACTTTAGTACCGATGTTTTGACTGACGGTGCGCGCCAGCAATTGGCCTACCGGCTCGTGTGCAACACAAAGAATGACCTCACCGGAGTTTCTATCGGTCCGGGGAAATTAACATCGGATCTGTTGGCCCTTGATGGTGAACTCAGTGAGCTGGCAATTGATCCGAATACCGTGATTGAATACGACGAGCAGGTGATCGCCTATATCGCTGGATTGACCGGATCTAATGGAACCTTGCGAAAAATTGCTAGTACTTCGGCTCAACGCATTATGTTGTCACGTCTGGTCCGTGATTGGCGAGACGTGAAGCAGTCGCGGGAACTTGTTGAGTTCTCCGACCAGGTCAGACTTGCCACCGCAATTGTCATGGAGTTCCCGCAGGTAGCGAAAGAGATCCGATCTCGTTTTGCCATCGCGTTACTCGATGAGTATCAGGACACCTCCATTAGTCAACGGATTCTTCTTCAAGAAATTTTTTCCGATGGCTTCCCGGTTACGGCGGTCGGGGATCCATGCCAAGCAATTTATGGCTGGCGAGGGGCCAGTGTTGAGAACATCAACGCATTCCCCCAACAGTTCCCGAGAAGTGAAAATGAGACCGCACGTGTTTATCCGCTGTCGGCCAACCGCCGATCCGGTATCAACATTCTGGAATTGGCGAATCTCATCTCAGAAAATTTGCGCGCGGAACACCCGCAGGTGGAGCTACTCCACGCTACCCGCGAGATACAAGGTGACATCACGTTGGCACTATTTGACTTCGCCGATGAAGAGACCGCCTGGATGGCAGATCAGATCGCTGCTCGGCACGGCGCAATTCAAGTCGCCGACCTTGATCAGGATATTGCCGTTTTGGCTGCAACAGGCAGTGTGCTGTTGCGCATGCGAGATGCATTGCAGCAGCGTGGAATACCCGTGCAATTGCATTCTGCTGCCGGACTGCTTTCCCAGCCGCTCGTGATGGATCTGCGGGCCATCCTTGAGGTCATGCACGAGCCAACCGCCAATCCGGCTTTCCTGCGTTGGGCAAGTGGCGTGAAGTGGCGAATTGGCGCACGAGATTTGGCTGCACTTGGGGCTCGGGCTGGCGAGATTGCGCGGGTGCGTGGTCGAATACATGCTGACAATATCGAGCAGGCCCTCGACGCTGCGGTTGAAGGAATCGATGTAGTCGACGTCGTTTCACTCTCCGATGCACTTTTTGACCTTGGCGAATTGGATCATTATTCGGTGGCCGCCATTGAACGCTTTGGAAAAATGGCCGAACTGATTCGTTCATTACGCTCCCACGGCGCCGAGCCTTTGGTTGAATTCATGGGACGAGTAATCCGGTTGTGCGGAATAGACGTTCAGGCTCAACTCGAACAAAATGACGCCATCGCGGTCAACGAACTGATCAATCTGGCAGCCGATTTTCACGATATTGACGGTCGAGTGTCCCTGGGTGCGTTCCTTTCCCGACTCGTAGACATCGAGAGATTCGATATCGGTGTGGATTGTGAACAACCGGTTGAGAAAAGTGCTGTTCAACTCATCACCATTTATAAGGCAAAAGGGCTCGAATACACGCACGTGTACCTTCCCAATCTGAGCGACAAGGCTTTTCCGGGTGGTAAAGCGCGCAGTAATTGGAGTTCTGACCCAACCGTGGCCCCGTGGCCATTGCGGAAAGATGCCCCACCGGAGATGAAGAATTTTCCCGACTACACCCTGACCAAACTGTCAGAAACCGCCTTCAAAAACGGTTATCTCGCCAACTTTGATGCACTCAAAGAACGCGATGTGCATCGATTGGCCTATGTTGCGTTTACCCGGGCCAAGGACTCACTCACTCTGAGTAGCAGTTGGTGGGGTGTCAACTGGACAAAGCCGCATGGCCCGCATCCGTTGTTAATGGCGGCCCACGACCTTCTCGCCGGAACCGTGGCACACATCCCATTTTGGGCGCCGCCGCCGGAGGGTGACCGCCCCGAACGCACCCACGACACCATTCACACCCCGTGGCCGGTTCCGGTGCCGGAGCGTGCCGTTGCAGAACTCACGCAGCAAGGGGGATATGTCCGCGAGAGTGAGCAACCGGACGGAGAGCTCACCGAAAGTGAGACCGACATTGTGGCCCTGTGGGCGGATTCACTCGCAGCCTTGCAGCGCGAGCGCGCCCGTCGCGAGGCACCGGTGCGCAGAGTTGCGCTACCTCGGAGTTTAGGTGCGAGCAGCATGCTGCGGGCGATGCGCGAACCGGAAGTTCTCGCGGTGGAACTTGCGCGTCCCATGCCGCGAAAGCCAAATTACGCTGCCGCCCGTGGCAGTGAGATTCATGCATTCATCGAGAATTATTACGGAAAGCAAACCCTTTTCGACTGGGATGAATTAGAAGGGGCCCTGGACTCCGGGGCCAAGGACACGCAGATAACTCGCAAACTCAAAGACACGTTTTTGGCCAGCCGTTTCGCCGCATTGACCCCGGCCGCGGTCGAACAACAATTCGCTTTGACCATCGCGGGACGCTTGATCACCGGTTATATTGATGCAGTTTTCGACATTGGCGGGCGGTATCTCGTTGTTGACTGGAAAACCGGTGGCACGGAGCATCTTGATCCAGCGCAACTTGCTTTCTACCGACTAGCGTGGGCGAAAATCGCTGGAGTTAATTGGGAAAGTGTTGACACCTCATTTGTCATGTTGTCATTGGGAAGTGAACGCGTGGTCGATACCGACGACATCATTCGCGATCTGGAACGTCAATTGGCTTAGCGTTTTTGGGATCCTTTGCTTCGGCGATAACCTCGCCGGCTTCCTCGGTCGGGGTCGGGCGGACTCCGATCCAATTGCGCATCCGGACGCGAGCGGGCTCTTCAATGAAACGCCACATGACGTAGGCGATAACGAAGGACATCCCGAGCAGGAAGAGAACAGCGAGCGCATAAAGGCCCCCACCGTCGATCCCGATTGCGTTCATACCGGCGCGCCAAAGACCGAACCACACGAGATGCGTCATGTAGAGGGAATATGAAATAAATCCGCCAAACACCATGATCTTGGTCGCGAGCACATTGGCCATTCCTCGACGGGACAGGGCGAGAACCCCGATCCACGCGATCAGAACCGGAACCAAGGTTAAATGAAAATAGGGGGGAAGTGGTTCTGCATCTGGATCCGTTGACGTGATGGGCGCTGCGGCGGCCGGAAGCCAGGCGAGGAAGACGGATCCGGCGACGACAATCCCCGGCAGGACAACTGCGAGTACGTCAGACACCGAGGCGGCGCGATCAGATTCACGAAGTCGGTCAACGATCAGATAGGAAAGTGCACCGGCAATAAATGCCGTGAGAACGCGATAGGTGGAACCCCAATTGTCCGTGTAGTAGGGATCAGATGTCCCCAAGCCGTACAGGATCAGCGGAGCAAGTGCGAGGAACCAGAAAAAGCAGAGGCCCCAGGTGGGAACGTGTTTGTGCATGCGCCACAGCACAAGGGCCATAAGTGGGAAAAGGAGATAGGCGAGCCATTCCATGGAAAGTGACCACGCGACGAAGTTCCAGCCGCGTTGTGGATCTCCGCCCCATTCCTGAATGAGCAGCAGGTTTTTAATGAAATCCCACGGGGTGAGCCAACGCCGATTGAGTTCCTCGCCGGTCACGATTGATTGAGCCACGATTGCACAGCCGGCAACGACCAACATGACCAGGTGAACCGGGTAAATCCGGGCCAGTCGCAGCCACCAGAATCTCAGCGATTTATTAGCCGTGAGTCGCTCGCCGAGTGAGTTGAGGTAGGTGTGCGCCAAAATGAAACCAGAGAGGGCAAAGAAAAGGTCAACACCCAGCCGACCAATGCGAATGAAGTCGGGTAGGACCGGGATGCTCATGAGTCCAAGGGTGTCCAGGGGTCCTTGCGAGTGGTACAGCAAAACCCAGACGGCAGCAACGAGTCGGACACCGGTCAACTGCCTAATGAACACATTCACAGTTAAACCTTATGTGCAGTCGATCAGATCAAAGGGTAGGTTGACCCCCGTTGAAAGGAATCCATGTCAGATTCGCCATTGTTGGCTGATTTAGTACTGTCCCGCAGCGCCACCGATCGCAGCGCGGAACTACGCAAGGATCCCGAGTGGATCGCCCGGGCGTTTAACGATTCAACGACGTTGTTCATCTGTGTCAACGGTTCCCGGGCACCGATCACCGGGAATGACATTGCCTTCATTGCATTTGCGGACATTCCACGCGACTCCTTGACCTACTTTCTCGGGCTTGACGGTGGTACTGCGTTCTTTGGCGTCTCGGTGGACGCCGATTTCGTTGCTACCCACGATTCGGATGCGTGGCTGAATCTGCGCGCGAGCGGATCGCGGTTGAGCGATCGTGACGCGGGACTACTCGTCACAGCGGTGGCCTTGGATAACTGGAATGCCACCCACCCGCACTGTTCCCGATGTGGTGCGCTCACGGAGCCCAGTGATGCCGGGTGGGCTCGGCGTTGCCCGGTGGATAATTCAACCCACTTCCCGCGAACCGACCCGGCGGTGATCGTTTTGGTGACCGATTCCCGCGACCGGGTGCTTCTCGCGCGGCAACATAGTTGGCAGGCCGGCTGGGTGTCCATACTTGCCGGGTTTGTTGAAGCGGGTGAACCGGCAGAAGCTGCGGTCGTTCGCGAAGTCGGCGAGGAGACGGGGATCAGAATTGACCCGCAGAGCATTGATTACTTGGGCAGTCAGCCGTGGCCATTTCCCAACTCACTGATGCTGGGCTATCACGCGAGGGCCCTTAATACCGACATCTGCGTTGATGGTGATGAAATTGTTGAGGCGGGTTGGTATGACCGAGTTGACATTAAGGAATTGTGTGGGGCTCAGGAATTACATTTGCCTCCCCGAGTGAGCATCGCCCACCAGCTCCTGGTGCGATGGTTTGGTGAAGCCCTGCCGGGTAATTCTTCGTTTCGCTAGCGCAATGCTAAGCGGACATTTTGGCAATTACTTCAGCAATCGGTGGGTTGGTCAACGTGGTTCCATCGGGAAATTTCAACGTTGGAACGACTTCGTTGCCGCCATTGACCGAGGCAACAAAAGCGGCCGAATCTGGATCAGCCTCAATGTCAACTTCTGAGTAGGTGATCCCGGCCCGCTTCATTTGAGCCTTGAGTCGCTGGCAGTAGCCGCACCACACCGTGCTGTACATGATTACTGAATTTGGGTCACTCACATGCCAAGCCTATGGGTGGTCTGGAGTTGGTGCGAGCGGGTCTGCTCCACGTGACAAGATCAGCGGGTGGATTTTGATCAGCGGGTGGATGTAGAGCAGCGCGCCCAGAGCATCTTGGCGGGATTAGATGCCGAACAGCGCGAGGTTGCCCTGGCTGTTGGTGGTCCGGTCCGAGTTCTCGCGGGCGCGGGCACCGGTAAAACTCGAGCCATCACTCACCGGATTGCCTACTCGGTTGTGACGGGGGCGAGTGAGGCCGAGCGCACCCTCGCGTTGACTTTCACGAATCGCGCGGCCGGGGAAATGCGACACCGACTGCGTGGCCTCGGCGTTGCGGGTGTGCAGGTGCGCACATTCCACGCGGCAGCATTGCGTCAGCTTCGATTCTTCTGGCCGCAATTATCTCGTACCGCTTTCCCTGATCTCATGTCGAGCAAGGCGCCCATTGTGGCTCGGGCATTGGCCCACTGCAAAGTGGATAGTGACACGGCTTTGCTGCGTGATGTCAGCGGTGACCTTGAATGGTGCAAGTCAAACATGATGGATTCGGCGCTGATTCACAAGGCTAAGCGCGATTTCGCAATTGATGTAGGAACCCTGGCTAAAGTCATGGATTCTTATGAGACCCTTAAAAAAGATCGGAACCTGCTGGATTTCGACGACATTCTGATGTTGATGTCAGCGGCGATTCGGACTCGACCTGACATTGCGACTGCCGTGCACTCGGCCTATCGGTGGTTTACGGTCGACGAATTCCAAGACGTAAACCCGCTTCAAAAAAGCGTGATGGATCTGTGGGTTGGGGAACGTGATGATATTTGTGTCGTCGGGGATCCCAGCCAAACGATTTATTCGTTCACGGGTGCATCGTCGAAATACCTGGTCAATTTCGCTACAACCTACCCCCATGCAACCCGGGTTGAGTTGGTCCGCTGTTACCGCTGTTCACCTGAAATCGTGGCAATGGCCAATGCGGTTATTCACGGGGACGCTCGGTCCAAGCCGCTGACACTTCGATCCCAACAAGGCTCAGGACCGCCGCCAACGATTTCGGCGTATGCCGACGACCACGACGAAGCCGAGAATGTCGCTGCTGCCATCAAAAAACTCATCAGTTTGGGAACGCTCCCGGCAGATATTGCCATTCTTTTCCGAATTAACGCCCAGTCGGCGGAGTTCGAATCGGCGTTGTCAAACCTAGACATTCCGCTGGTATTGCGTGGCACCGAACGTTTCTTTGAGCGACCCGAAGTCAAATCTGCGTTGACCATGTTGCGTGGAGATGCAAAAAACACGGGTTTAGCCCCGACCAATCTCGCCGAACATGTGCGTGATGTGTTGTCCAGCACCGGCTGGAGTCCACAAGCGCCTCGGGGTACCGGGGCGGTGCGGGAAAAATGGGAGTCACTCCTTGCCTTAATGACCATGGCGGAGGAAGCCGATCCGAGTACCTCCTTGGGCGATTTCATTACCGAGCTTGACGCCCGGGCATCGGTTGAACATGCACCAACCGCGGATGCGGTAACCCTGGCATCAATTCACTCGGCTAAGGGTCTGGAGTGGCCGGTTGTTTTCCTCGTCGGGTGCAGTGAAGGCCTACTCCCATTGTCTTATGCCGATTCAGAAGATGGAGTTGATGAGGAGAGGCGTTTGGCCTATGTCGGGATTTCGCGTGCGGCTCGAATCCTTGAAGTGAGCTGGGGCAGGTCAAGGGCTCCTGGTGGCAAAGCGACGAGAACCCTCAGCAGGTTTTTTGCCCACCTGCCGCGGGATCTGGTGAGCGCCACCACCGATAGTGGACTTGTTGTTGCCGGTTCGCTCGTTCGGGGGAGTTCCCGGGTGACTCACCCGCGCAAGCGCACCGGCCCTAAACCGTGCCGGGTGTGTGGCAAAGGCCTGGTTACTGCATCTGAGCGAACAATAGGTCGCTGCCAGAGATGCCCCGGGGAACCCAATGAAATAATTTTTGACACCCTACGCACGTGGCGTAAGGAAAAGTCGTTGAAAAAAGGCGTTCCCGCTTACATTGTTTTCACCGACGCGACGCTGAGCGCAATGGCGGAACTCGTGCCCGGTGATCTTGATGAACTCGCAGCGATCCCCGGAGTTGGCCCGGCGAAACTTACCGAGTTTGGCGCGGAATTATTAGCGATTATTCACCTTCAGCAGTGACGTTAAATCCGGGAACCCACGCATTGAGTTCAGCGAGTACTGGAACGTTGGCGTCGAGTTGGCACAGCACCGCGATACTGCCAAGCCACACCCGGTGGATGAGCGCGTAGGACGGTGGCAGGTTGATTTTTAGGCCGATGGTGAAGTCGGGACTCTTCATGTCATTGAGCCGGGTGAATTCCCCGCGGATCCAATCGCGATTGAAGTGAAAACTCTCATGGCGGGTTGGCTCAACAAAGGGTTCCAGATAAGCGAGAATTTGATCGGCATCGACGTCAATGTTTGGTTTAATAAATCCTTCACGCCGCAAGCCTTCAAGAACATCTTCGGCGTTTCCGCTCTGGGCAATGCGCAGGAGTGTTCCCATGGCAACGGGTAAGCCGTCCGGAAGGCGGGAGACCGCTCCGAAATCAAGTACGCAGAGTTTGTTCGAAGGGGTGATTCGGAAGTTCCCAGGGTGCGGGTCCGCGTGCAAAAGTCCAGCGCGCGCTGGACCGGTCAGCAGGAATCGTTCGTACAGCAGTCCGGCGTGATCCCGCTCGGCTCGGGTGCCATTGGCAATAATGTCGGACAGAGGCCGTCCCTCAATCCATTCACTGATCAACACGTGCGGTGCTGCTGCCAGAACGTGGGGGATGTGGAAATCGTCGTCACCCTCGAAGGCAACGGCAAATGCACGCTGATTTTGGGACTCGAGCAGATAATCAAGTTCCTCAATTGCTCGGTCTTTGAGTTCTTCGAGCAACGGCTTAATGTCCAGGCCGGGGATCCAACCGGCGAAAAACTTGCCCATTCGAATCATTTGATTGAGATCGGCCACCAGGGCCTTGTCGGCCCCGGGGTATTGAACTTTGACGGCCACAACGCGTCCGTCATGCCACATCGCTTTGTGAACTTGCCCAATAGATGCTGCGGCCGCAGGTTGATCATTGAAGTCAATAAATCGACTTCGCCAGTCGTCACCGAGTTCCTCAACCAAGATCTTGTGAATGGCACCCGTTGACATGGCCGGTGCCGAATCCTGCAGTTTCGTCAGCATGGCTCGATACGGTGCGGCAAATTCCTCGGGGAGAGCTGCTTCAAAGACACTCATTGCCTGCCCGAGTTTCATCGCGCCGCCTTTGAGTTCGCCGAGCACCTTGAACATTTGCTCAGCCGTGCGAGCCGACATTTCTGCGGCAATCGCATCGGCGGATTTTCCACCTACTCTTTTACCGAAGCCGAGGGCGGTACGACCGGCATAGGTTGCGGGCAATGAAGCCATCCGGATCCCACGGGTAAACGCATTTTTTGGTATTTCAGGCACGTCCCTATTCTGTGGCAAACGCCGACTTCACGCCCACTCAGGTTCCCATTCACCCCGCTAGCCCACCACGTCGGACTGGTGAAGTTGACAGCCGCAGAGTGGGTGTGGCGGTGCCGACCCGGCTTGAAAATGCAACCACGGCAGGTTCGCGGTCCACGAAGTATTGGTCACCGCGATTCCGTCAATCCAATGTCGAAGGATTAACAGTGTGTAGGCGGCGGTTTGGTAGGTCAGGATCGAGTCGCTCTGTCCGGAGTTCACGTGGCGGCGCCACTGCAAATCAACTCCCATCCAGTCTGGCGAGTGATCACGGCGATGTAGTTGCGCACAACGAAAACATGAACTTTTACCGGGGATCACCAGCGGACCAATCTGGGCGGTGTCGAGGCGGACTCCTACATGCAGGTGCGGTGTCACACATGTATGCGAGTTTTCGTGTTGAAAGACGTGTGGATGGGCATTACTGACAAAAATTACGATGGATGCGAATGAGCGATTCCGGGTGAATTGAAATCCCGAGTCAAGCCCCAGTTGATAGATGTGCGTGAGCAGGGGTCCCTGTCCGACCAATTCAATGAGGGTGATACTTCGGCGATCAATAATGTGCGCTGGATCGTCAATGAAGGAATCGTTCGCGTAGTCAATGACGTGCTTCTGGACACAGGCGACATCCGTGTCCATGCGATCCCTGCTCATTGCGTTTAACCACCGGGTAGTGCGGGGTTTGTTGCGGGCATCTGTGATTGCGCCAGAGGTAAACCCGTGGGAAAGAAGGTCCGCGACATGTGATTGTGAAATCCCCAAGAGTTCGGCGGCGATCTTGCCGGCCTGCTCACAGCAGAGCGTGCCATCCAAGGACCTAAACCAGTCAAGGCTGGCCGGAGTCGGCTTAAAATCTAAGGGGTGGTCACCGAATTCAATGGAGCCGTTCGCTCGCCGGATCACGGGAATGCGGTAGTTGTACTCGGGATAGACGCGTTGAGCAAATGATTCAATCATGGGTGAAGTGTGAAACCGACCGGCTGTGGACAGCGAGGTGCAATCCACAGGCGGATCCGATATAAGGGGTGCTAGCCGATACTGGCGTGGATTACCGCAGCGAGGACGCGCGCGGTCGTCTCGAGTTCAGAGATCAGAACGTACTCATCCGGCGCGTGCGCGACACCGGCATCCCCCGGCCCGTATTGCACGGTAGGAATACCGGCTAAGCCGGTGAGAAGTCGCAGGTCTGACCCGTACGGAGCGCCATACTCCTCGAGTGCAACTCCCGTGATCTGCGCGTGCGCCGTCGCAAGATTTTCGATGATCCTCGAATTCGGTTCCGTTTGCCCGGATGCAAATTGACCGCCCCACCACACGACCTCTACCGGATGCTTGGCGAGCCAAAGGTCGCGCGCGCACGCCGCAGCAATACATACTTCAAATTTGTCTTTTGCAGCGGAGGTATCTTCACCGAGGGCGACGCCGAATCGACCTTCAGCGATGAGCAGGTCGGGGACGGTTGAGGCCCAGTCACCACTGTGCACCGTCCCAATTGAAATGGGGTAGGCAACCGGCCAACGCTTCATACGTGGATCGACATCACTATTGCGTTTCATTTCGAAATCTGCCAGCGCTTGATAAATCGGATAAAACTTTTCAATCGCACTGACGCCCTCGGTGCGGCGTGAGGCGTGAATCGCGGCGCCATGTACGAGCAAGCGAAAGGTGAGTGCCCCACCATTGGCACTGATTGCCGCCAAGGATGTCGGCTCAGGAATGATCGCTCCCATCACGTGATGATCCTGCAGGTTGTAAAAGCGTGGCAGTCCTTCGGTGATCAGCGAGTAGGTGCCTAGACCGCCATCTTCTTCACCGATCACCGGGGCGAAGAGCAGATCGCCCTGTGGCACGAATCCACGTGCCCGCAGGTGCTTCACGGCGGCCAGGGCCGCAATCAATCCGCCTTTCATATCGCAGGCCCCGCGGGCCATGATCACCTTGTCACCGCCGACGGTGGTTTCCCTCGGGCGAAATGGATCACCGCTCCAGGCATTGAGGTCTCCAGGAGGGACCACATCCGTGTGACCATTAATCAGTAGTGCCGGTTTGGTGCCGGTGCCGCGCCAGATGCCTAACACTCCGAGTCCGCGCTCACGCTCCACTTCTTGACCGGGAAAATCTGGATCAGCGATGAGGTTGGCAAGGTTCATCTCCCAGGTGTGCACTTCCAATCCGGCATCGCGCGTGATTGCAGCCATACATTCTTGGGCATCCTGTTCGGCTGCGCGCCCACCCATGGAAGCAATGGAAAGAAGCGAGATGAGGTCCGTGATGATGGCTGCTGGCCTGAGTAGGTCGTCGTCGGCGGGAGGCATAGGAGAAGTGTGTCGCGGCGGCCGCGAGAACGAGTCAACGGACCATTTCCGGATAAATGTCCGTTTTGTCGCATAAAACAGGAGTTTTTTTGCCGCCACGCCGAAGTCAGCCGCTGCCTAGGGCCGAAGGGGGGCCAGTTCTGCCCTATGGTGGAGCCGGCCGGAATTTAGCGGCCGCGAGGGTGGCACCCGCCACCACCGCTACGGCGGAGATTGCTCAACAGGAGGACCCCATGGCGGAGGAAAGCTACACCGGCGAGGCATATTGCGTTAAGTGCAAGGCCAAACGTGAATTTACCGGACACGTGGAAGAAACCAATGGTCGTCGTTTCGCAAAGGGCATTTGCCCAACGTGCGGCACTAAAGTAACGCGCATTTTGGGCAAGGCTTAAATACCGCGTTTTATCGAGTAAAACTTTAGAGGGATGACCCACCCGGGTCATCCCTCTAAGTTTGTCTGGCACCGGTCAGCTGCCCGCAGACCAACCGAGGGAGCCAAAGCAACGACACTGTATTACCGTAATGGCATGTCACAATTTCCGTTCGGCTTTAGTGCGGCAGATAATAATGAACCTGGTGGATTTGACCTGAATAACCTGGGCGCCATGTTTACCCAGTTTGGTCACATGTTGCAGCAGTCTCAAAATGAAGGTCCGTTGCCATGGTCCACCGTGATGCAGGTTGCGCGTGCGGGGCTCGGTGCTGACCCAAGCGTGTCTGAAGCTTCCATTCGAGCGGTTGAAAGCGCAATGGAACTCGCCGACCTGTGGCTCAATGACAGTGTGAGTTTTCCGGCAACCAGTACGTCGGTCAAAGTGTGGTCACGCAGCGAGTGGATCGTTGAAACCGCCGACGTCTGGCAGAAGATTATTTTGCCCATTGCAACGACCATGTCGCAGCGAATGGAAACGATGCTACCCGGGCTTACCGGCTCGGATGATGCAAGTGCAATGCAAGACCAACTCCCTGAACAACTCAAAGGCATGTTGCCAGATGGCCTGACCCCGGAAATGCTGGCAATGCTCAAGCCAATGCTGGGCATGGTGACCCAGTTGGGCGCAACCGCATTTGCCTACCAACTTGGACAAGCTTTGTCGGCACTGGCAAAAGAGGTGGTTTCCTCAACCGATGTCGGAATCCCGTTAGCCCCGGCTGGCACCCGAGCGTTGATCCCATTGAATATCTCGGAGTTTGCCACCGGGCTCGGTATTGATGAGCGTGATCTTTTTTTGTTCTTCGCATTGCGTGAAAGCGCACACCAGCGGCTTTTTGACCATGCACCGTGGTTGCGCCCGCGCTTAATGTCGGCCGTTGAAGAGTATGCCCGTTACATGGATGTTGACATTGCCTCACTGGGTGAAAAATTTGGTGGATTTGATTTCACCAATCCCGAAGCCCTCCAAGAAATAATGGCGTCGGGGGTGATGGAGCCCGAAGACACTGCCCAACAGCGAGCGGCGATTGTGCGATTGGAAACCCTGTTGGCCTTAATCGAAGGCTGGGTCGACGAAGTGGTGTCACAGGCAGCCGGAGATCGTCTGGCCAGCCTGGCCCAACTCCGCGAGACCATGGGGCGCCGCCGGGCTACGGGTGGCCCGGCCGAGACAACCTTCAGCACGCTGATTGGGATGAAATTACGGCCAAAACTTTTCCGAGAGGCACACACCGTTTTCGCTGCGGTGCGGGCAAAGTCGGGAATACAAGCACGGGATGCGCTGTGGAATCACCCGGATTTGTTGCCCGACGCGGAAAGCTTGACCGATCCACTCGGTTTCGTCGAAGGTGTTACCGGTGGATCCGCATTTGATGACATCACCATGAGTGATTTCGAGAAAGGCGAGGGCCAAGGGTAAATGCAAGACCCAGGTCGTGTTGGACGATTCGTTGACGAGCTCAACAGGTGGATGACCCCGCCGGAGGAAGGGCAACGAGTCTTACACGATCAATACCGGGAACTAATCGCATCCGGTGGTAACTCGTTATCGCGCGAACGCACCGGCGGGCATTTCACCGCGAGTGCATTGCTCGTTGACCCCGAGCGGGCCCAAGTTTTGCTGCTCATGCATCCCCGGGTCAAGCGGTGGCTGCAGATGGGTGGTCATATTGAAACCTTGGACCCGAGTTTTCGGGAAGCGGCCGCCCGCGAATGCCGTGAAGAAAGTGGTTATTCCGCCATCGATGTCTTTCCTTTTCCCGCGCGGTTAGACCGTCACGACGCGCCCTGTAGGTCTCCCGGCGGTGACGTTGTTAGTAGCGTCCACTGGGATGTGCAATTTCTTGCTTTTGTTGATTCGCGTGAACAACGTGTCATCACTGAAGGTGCTGCGACCAAATGGTGGCGCGTAGATGAACCCATTGCGGGCCTTGATCACAGTGTTGAACTCTTGATTGAGACCGCCAGGCAGGTTCTTGGACGAGGACCTGATCACTTACAGCCGTGAGCGGTCAGTCAGTGTGCTGCGCAGACTTCATAAGGCGCGGTAAACCGAGCACTAGTAGCCTAAGAGGCCGGTTCCCTACGTTGGGAAAAGATCTGGGGAGATGAAATAACGTGAACACGTTAATGTGGTGGTTGATTCCACTTGTGGCCGTTCTGCTGGGAGTCGGCATCACCGCGCTCGTCACCTATTTTCGTAGGCCCCCAGAGGACCAAGATCTCGGCCAATTCGCCCTCATGCAGGAAGCCATGAAAAAGTCACACGGGAACGTTGATCGTCGTTCATAGTGCTCGATAAAAGTGCGGGTGATGCGGTCGGCGCGGGTGATCCGGTTACCCTTGCGTCGTGAGCGAGCCAACCCAGTTCGAAGAAAAAGATGCACCCCCGCCCGGTGACGGGCGGGCAGAAACACGTGAGTTTTGGGGCTCGAGCGCTTTTGCACTGCAAGTGAGTGCAGCGCTCACGCTGGGCATCGTGGCCATCGCATTTTTTTTGCCGGTGCCATTCGTCAAACTTGCACCCGGCCCGACCTTCAATGTAATCGGCGACGTTGATGGCAGCCCGGTTATTGACATAAAAGGGGCAGAGACATTTCCCACGACCGGTGAATTAGATCTGACCACGGTACGGGAATCAGGGGGACCGCGCGGCGGCCTCACTTTTGTCGAGGCAATTGGGTCGTGGTTTAACCCATCAGATGCGGTTGTACCCCGTGAAATGATCTACCCCGACGACATTAGCGGTGAGGCGGTAAAAGCAAGGAATGCCGCGGCTTTTAGTACATCGGAATCTAACTCGGTGGCAGCAGCACTCAATTATTTGGAGTTACCGGTGCAGACCAAGATCGTGGCAACGGCGGTAATCGTGGGAGCCCCAGCGAGTGAAATTTTTCTACCGCGAGATGAATTCTTGTCAGTTAATCGAGTTCCGGTGACAACCCCGTCAGATGTGGTTGAGGCGGTACAAGGCTCGCCCGTGGGCACAGAGTTCACATTTGAGATTCGACGATCAGCGGAGAACAAAACGCTCACGGTGATTTCGGGGGAAAATCCCGACGTGCCCGGTAAGCCTTATCTGGGTATCTCTGTGGGGGAGTTGTATTCAGCCGCTTTCGATATCAATTTCACGCTCAGTGATGTCGGTGGACCTAGCGCCGGCTTAATGTTTGCCACCGGAATCGTGGACAAGCTCGTCCCCGAAGACGTAACGGGGGGCAAGCATGTAGCGGGCACCGGGACAATTACGCCCGAGGGTGTTGTTGGTCCCATCGGCGGCATCAGGCAGAAGTTGGCTGGTGCTCGCGCCGCCGGCGCCGAATTGTTTCTCATGCCCGCACAGCACTGTGCCGAGGCACAAGGGCACATCCCCGACGGGCTCACGGTCACACCCGTGACGACCCTTACCGAGGCCATCAAGGAAATGAGCCACTGGGTCGCTGGAGTGCCGGTTACCTCATGTCCTGCCACGCCCTAGGGCGCACCTCACGGGTGTGACGTAGGTTTAGGGGGTGAGTACCACAAATTCCATGGCCCCTGACCTTGCACCCAAACGCCGCGGGGGGGTGCTGCTTCCCACCCTGCTGGTCTTGGTCGGCATCGTTGTCGCTTTCGTGATCTTCACCGGGTTCTACACCGAACTTCTCTGGTTCGACTCGGTCGGGAAAGCTCAGGTGTTTAGCATCTCACTGTTCACCCGCGCCATCATGTTTGCGATTCTGTTCGTGATCATGGCCGTGGTTTCCTCACTCGCGCTATTTATTGCATTTCGTACCCGCCCCTCCTATGTCGGCGCCTCACCTGAGCAGGCAAGCCTGGAGCGCTATCGCGTGGGTATTGAGCCCTTCCGCAGGTGGATCGCGGCCGCGATCGTGCTAGGGCTCTCCTTCTTTGCCGGTCTGGCCGGTTCGAGTGAATTTGGATCCTTCTTGCTTTGGAGAAACTCCACACCATTTGGTCAAGTCGACCCACAGTTTGCTTTGGATTTCTCCTTCTACACATTCGAATTACCGTTTTATCGCTTCGTTCTCGGTTTTGCTTTCGCGCTCGTCATTTTGTCACTTCTGATTGTCACGGCGGTGCAATACTTGTACGGAGGTCTCCGCCTTCAGCCCAAAGGCGACCGTGCGACGCGGGCCGCTCAGGTGCAACTATCCACGTTAATCGCCGTGCTCCTTCTGCTAAAGGCACTGGCGTACTACCTTGACAGATTTGGGTTGGTCACCAAGAGTGAAGCTCTGGTCAGTGGATTTACCGGCTTGAAGTACACCGATGTCAACGCGGTGCTTCCCGCCCTGAATATTTTGGTGTTCGTTGCAGTTTTAATTGCCGCCCTGTTCATCTTCAATATTTTCCGCCGGCAATGGGTAATTCCAGGTATCGGTCTGGGACTGCTCATTTTGACGTCGATCGTCATTGGCGGCCTTTATCCCTTGGCAGTTCAGCAATTCCAAGTTCGCCCGAGTGAGTTAGTACGTGAAGCGCCCTACATTCAACGCAATATCGATGCTACGCGTGATGCCTACGGGATCGCAGACTCTGATGTTGTGGATTACGCCGGCACGGTGTCGCCACCCACGATTGAGACCCTGCAGGCAAGTGCTGGAACCCTGAGCAACATTCGACTGATTGACCCGGCTGTTGTTTCGCCCACGTATAACCAATTGCAGCAGATCCGCGGTTATTACTCGTTCAACACGAATCTCGATGTGGATCGTTACGACCTGCCCCAAGGGCGCCGTGGCGCGGTCGTTGCGGTGCGTGAAATTAATCTTGCGGGCATCCCCGACGGGCAGCGGAACTGGACGAATGACCGCGCGGTTTACACGCACGGTTACGGATTTGTGAGCGCATTCGACAACACTGCCTTGACAAATGGAACCCCTGACTTCTTCGCTTCCGACATTCCACCGGTGGGCGAACTTCCGGTGACACAGCCGCGGGTGTACTTCGGGGAACTCAGCCCGCAATACTCGATCGTTGGCGCGCCCGCGGGAACGCCTTCAGTTGAATTGGACTACCCCGATGATGCAAGTGCTACGGGACAGGCAACGAACACCTATGGCGGCGCCGGCGGTGTGCCCATGGGTTCATTCTTCGGCAAGATGCTTTTTGCCACGAAATTCCAAGACTCAAATATTTTGCTCTCCGACCTGGTCAATGAGGAATCCCAGATTTTGTGGGACCGCACACCACTGACACGCGTGGGCAAAGTTGCCCCTTGGCTAACCCTGGATCAAGATCCATACCCCGTTGTCGCTGACGGACGCATCCAATGGGTGGTCGACGGTTACACGATGTCCAATGATTACCCGTATTCCTCTCGCGTATCTCTCGCTGACGCAACAAGTGACTCGATTAGCAACCGGGTTGGTCAATCCGGTCTGCTACCACGGGATCAGGTGAACTACATGCGTAATTCGGTCAAGGCTGTCGTCGACGCTTACGAAGGCACCGTCAAGCTCTACGCATGGGACGATTCAGATCCTATTTTGCAAACCTGGATGAAAGCGTTCCCTGACGTTGTCGAGCCGCGCAGTGCCATGTCCGAGGACATTTTGGCCCACGTTCGCTACCCGCAGGATATTTTTAAAGTGCAGCGAAACATCATGTCGCGCTACCACGTGACGGACGCCGTGACGTTCTACAACGGCACCGACGTGTGGATCGTGCCATTTGACCCCACGGTGACACCCGCCCAAGTTTTCCAACCTCCTTACTACCTCACCCTGCAAATGCCGGGTGAGAGTGAGACAGCGTTCTCGCTGACGACAACGTTTGCACCGCAACGGCGGCAAACCCTAGCGGCGTTTATGGCGGTGAATTCTGATCCCGGGGAGAACTATGGAAAGATTCAAGTTCTCCAGTTACCCAGCAACACAACGATTCCCGGTCCGCAACAGGTCCAAAATAACTTCGAGTCCGATCCAGACGTCAGTTCGCAACTCTCGCTTCTGCGTCGTGGCGGGTCTGAAGTGGTGCTCGGCAACCTGCTTTCCTTGCCATTTAACGGTGGACTTCTCTACGTCGAACCGGTTTACATTCGGGCAGCGGCCGACGGATTCCCACTGTTGCGAAAAGTCCTTGCCGCTTACGGTGCCAACGTCGCTCTCGAAGACAACTTGGCCAAGGCGTTAGCAAAGGTTCTCGGCACAAGCCCGGAAGCAATCCCTGAAATAATCCCTAATGTTGATCTTGGTGGCGGAACGGCCGCACCGGATGCGACGAATCCTGACGGAACAACCACGCCGACTGATCCCATTGAGCAGCTGGCGGCAGCGGTCGAGGATGCTCAAGCGGCCTTCGCCGAGGGCCAAGTCGCCCTCGCTGAAGGTGACTTTGCAGCCTATGGTCAAGCGCAGGATCGGTTGCAAGAAGCCATCAGGCGAATCGCGGTAGCAGAGGCAATTATTAATCCGCGGCCGACAGCATCCCTTCCTCCGATCGACCCAGAAGCCGACCCCGAACCAACAGCAACCGATGGATCCGCCGCGTAAGTGATTAATTTATGAGTCTGGCTGACCATTGGAATGACCGGTATGAAAACAAACCGGCGTCCAAACTCAGTTGGTTTCAGGAAAGTTCACCCGAGGTGGAATTCGTTACCGACAATGTTGGGAAAGCGACTCCCATCATCGACATTGGCGGTGGGCTTTCACCGTTTGTCCACGAATTAATTGACCTTGAGTTCACCGACCTCAGTGTCCTGGACATCAGTGCATTCGCTTTGAGTGAAGGAGAGCGAAAAGCAGAAGGTCGCAAAGTCGAGTGGATTCAATCGGACATCACGCAGTGGACTCCCAAGAGAATGTATGGCCTGTGGCACGACCGCGCGGTCTATCATTTCCTCACCGAGAATAATGATCAACAAAGATATTTTCTGATGGCCGCCGAAGCACTCGTCCCCGGTGGCTACCTGGTTCTGGGGACCTTCTCCCAGGACGGACCCGAATCATGTTCAGGGTTGCCCGTCGCCCGTCACGGTATCGCCGACCTCACCGCTGCCCTCGCAACCGATTTCACCGTCATTGACTCCAATATCCAAGAGCACGTAACCCCCACCGGCGATGTTCAAGAGTTCGCGTGGATCTACGCGGTACGCAATTAGCGCGCTCTGTCGCCTTACCCGCCAACGCGAGGGTGAAATCACTGACGTATAGTTCATCAGGTAACAAAATAGCGCGGGGTGGAGCAGCTCGGTAGCTCGCTGGGCTCATAACCCAGAGGTCACAGGTTCAAATCCTGTCCCCGCTACTGTGAAATAGCCCTTG